>Ga0310786_10002329_pt1 | contig 29196 bp, 48 predicted proteins | sample AusTroGonzalo_MG_FD_203881 | JGI IMG/M metagenome (GOLD analysis project Ga0310786, IMG submission 203881) | Bovine rumen microbial communities from tropical cattle in Woodstock, Queensland, Australia - Gonzalo_03 (v2) (version 2) | ecosystem: Host-associated > Mammals > Digestive system >...
GAGGAAGCTTATGAGGTCTGATTAGATGCCCTCTACGGTTGCCACTTCGGCAAAGGCAAGGTGTCCGAGATGAAGACCGAAGCTGCCACCATTTATGGTGGCGGTAGTTCACTAGGACACAGGTGCTGAAATGGCACGACGCCTCCAAGGACATCCCGGAAATGAACCGGGTGGTCCTCATCAAGGTACCGGATGAACCGTGGATCTACCACGGCAAGGGAGATATTAAACAGGTCGTCGCATACCTCGAAGAAGTACAGGTGGGCGGCAACAATACCGTCCCGTAACAATTCGTAGAATTCGGGCCCGGACAATTCTTCTACCAGGATGTATCCGAATGGGCATATTTGGAGGAATAACCTCATTGACACCCTGACATCCTTTTGCTATATTATTGCATACGGGCGAAACAAGTTCGCCGGTGAGATTTTCGTACGGGACACATGACCGCGCCGCACCGCATGGAAATCGCTATCAACCGAAAGGCGGCACGGCAAGGAAGCACATGGAAACGAATTCCATCATGGTTCGCGACTCCTTCGTCGTGAACGCCCTCCGCAACTGCGGATACAACAACTACGCGGCAATAGCCGACATCATCGACAACTCAATCGAACCCAATGTCAACGCATCCACGGTCGAAATCACCCTGGAAACGGCGGGACGCGGCGAACCTATCTCGACCATAGTAATCGCCGACGACGGTTCGGGCATGCCATACGATATCATCAAGGAAGCCATGTGCCTCGGTTCGATGACGGGAAAGACCGGAACATCCAATCTCGGCATGTACGGAACAGGCCTTAAGACGGCTGCACTCAGCATAGGCCAGAAACTGACCGTCTACACGCTCCATGAAGATGCTACCGACGGCAGCGTCGCCACACTGGACATCACCGATGCCGTACTGAACCAGGGTGGCGTCAAGGTGACCATCGACACGGTATCGGCACAGACCGTAAAGGATCTCCTCCCCGAAGACGCAAAAAGTGGCACCGCGGTGAAAATCGAGGCCATCGACAGGCTTTCCAATACCGACCGGAAGTCGTTCGGCGGATACCTGCGTGTCAAGCTCGGCGAAATCTTCGGCAAGTACATCTTCACAAATACATTCAAGCTGTTCGTCGACAGGCACGAAGTCCAGCCGGTCAACCCCATGATCAACCCGAACGGTATCAGCGAACTCCTAGGGCAGGGCTCATTCAGCGTCGACGGTCACTCGTTCTCCTATACCGCCTACTTCCTCCCAAAGGACGGCTCCGAGGACGCACTGGGTGAAGGGAACGCCAGGAACTCGTACAACCAGGGCATCTACATCTACCGCCAGTCAAGACTCGTCGGAAGAGCCCTCACCCTCGGCCTGTGGAAACGCCACCCGTCCCTCAACGGCCTCCGTGTCGAACTGCTCATGGACGGAACCAACGACACCATGCTCGGCGCATCATTCACCAAGATCATAAGCGAACGCTCCTCCGAAACCATGTCCCAGGCCATCAAGGATACCCTGGCCAAGGAACTCGGCCCGTACATCATGGAAGTCAAGCACCGCTCGCTTGCCGAGGCTGCAATGTCCAGGGCCGCCACAGACCCCGAAACTCTCAAGATGTACGACAATGTCGTCCAGGAACAGAACGGCAACCTCCTCCTCAGGGTAAACCGCAGGGGCGAAAACAAGCCGAGAACCGAACCCCCCAAGGAACATGAACCGAGAGGCCCCCAGAAACACCCGAACCCGACCAGGGAACGCAGGAACCGCTGGCTCGACGGTATCCAGGAAGCTTCACTCGGCATCGGCGAGGACATGTACAAGTTCCAGATCGCCAACAACAAGACGATTGTCATCATCAATACCGACCACCCGTTCTATACCGAACTCTACAAGGCCCTCCCCATAGAGCTCAAGTACAAGATGGCACAGGTCATCACATGTCACCAGATAGCGAAGTCCAACGTCAACTACTACGGCTCCGAGTTCGTACAGGAGACGATAGACAACTACGACTCCGTGCTTTCCTCCGAAGTCCGGAAGTCACTCAAAAAGTGACGGCTTCCATGAGGACGGTGCGGTTGCGCATCTTGGTGATTACCGTCTTCGTGACCCTGCGGACGTATGTGGTGGAGTTCCCGGTGCGGGAGGCGTAGTCCGCGGCGGAGTTCCATTCCGGGGAGAGCATGGCGTCGAAGAGCTGGCGTTCCGCGTCGTTTTCGAGTGCAGCGTCGGCCTGTTCCTTGAGGATGTTGCGGACGCGGCGGAGGTCGATGTCTTCCGCGATGTCGGCGGCCTCATGGACACGCTCTTCCCCAACCCGCTCCGGGGACCGAAGAAGGTGGACCGGCTGACCATGGACGGAAAACTCGTGAGAACATACGATACGTTACAGAAATGCGCTCACGACCTGGGCGTGAAGGCACCGTGCATCTCAGCAATATGCAGTGGACTGCCGGGACACCATACGGCGAAAGGTTTCACGTTCAGGTACCACGAGGATTGAACAATGATATTCATCGCCTTGCACCCCGATGAATTGTAAACCAAAGTTTACAAAATGTAGGGAACCCCTGGTACCACATGATGCTCGGGATTTTTGCACCAAATAGTTAACTTTAATTTTACATTAAAAGTTAATAACTTTTCCCCATTATTTACTAGTTTTGTATTAACAAATGATGGAGGAAACATGCCTGCAGAAAGAAACATCATCTCAATTTCGCTGAACAACGCACAGGCCGACGCCGTGCGCAACAGTCCGGACGGACAGTCCGCGTTCATCCAGAACCTTATCGACGACTACCTCAGCAAGGATTCAATCGAGCGTTCCGGCATCCCCTACATGCCGGCCGAACTGGAAAAGTACCTGGCCGCGCAGGCAGCCAAGGCGGCCAGGCAGACCGAGGAAGTCACGTCCAATCCTGAACTTCTCGTCTCGGTACGCCCGTTCCCGACAATGGTACTACTGGTGAAGCTTGGTCGGGACGACAACGAGTTCAGGGCATGCCTCGCGTGCGAATTCGTACTGGACGGCATACCAGGGACCGGGTCCAACATATGGAAAGTGCACATAAGGATCCAGGCACAGTTGACGCCCGGGGGAAAGTGGTCCCAGATTGCCACTAGGGGCGATTCCCACTCGTTCTACATGCACAAAAATTCCAGGCTGGAAACTGCAATCATTGCCGCACTGGACCGTCTGTACCCCGAATACTCGGACCAGTTCGCCACCGAATCAGATGTTGAACCGGTGGACGCGCATGGCCACGAGGTGCTCAGTCCCGGCAACTTCGGCATCACGTTCTTCTCACCGAACGCGGATTCCATATGGAACATGCCCGACCTGCCGCTATATGTCTCCAGTGTCGAGTTCGCCGGAGGACACCTGTACGTCGACTTCAGGAACACCGCCGACTTCCAGATGTACAGGCAGTGGAACTCCAGCGGGGACAGGGGCGCATCCCCTTCAGGATTCGTCACAGTGGACCTAACGTCCCTGTCGAGTGACGGCTCTCCGGTCGAGACCACCAGGTACAACGTCCTGGTCCCTGAATGCCCGCCGTGGCGCTCCCCACTATCATCGTTCCCGCATTTCCCCGCCGGCCACTCGGTCACCGGGGTCGACATGTCCGTCATGGACCAGGGGGACCCGAACGATGTCCCAAAGGTCACCCGGGAACTCATGGACCTGTACGTGACGAATGTCGCCCATGCGAAGGACCGGGAACGTGCGGCAAGGGAACTGTACGGCCTGTACAGCACGCCCCAGTCCTCCAAGATAGTACGCAGGAAGCTCACCTGCCCCTCCATGCAGGAACTTATGGAAAAGAACGTGCTCCGGAAGAACGACATCGACAAGCTCGCCTCGCTCACCACCACGCAGAGAATCGCCGTCATCGAGATCCTCCGCACGGTAACCGGGGAAATGATCGGCTACGAGACAATCGGGCCGGAAAACTGCGAGTATGTCGTGTCCGGCAAGGACGGAAACCCGTGCATCAGGTACACTGTCGGCATTACTCTGGAATCCGAGACCCCGATCACCAGGGACATCCCCCTCGAAAACGTGGCCGTATTCCTACCGTACTTCGGCGCGGACGGCCAGGACAGGAAGATCCGTATCCCCGACGAGTTCCCCGCCAAGATTACCGCCTGCCACGACAGCGCGGGAACGTTCTACCGCTACTCGTTCTAGTGCACATGTGTGCACCAATGGGACAGGGGTGACCTCGTTTTGGTCACCCCTGTCCCATATGGCACCACGGGCCGCATGCTCCACTAGTTCCCCTTCTTCCTCGGGATCCAGGACCTCCCCGCCATCAGTAGCTCATAAAGGTCTTTCATGCCCGGCTCGCTCATGTCGAACGCATATTCCCGGCTCTTTGTCCTTGATACGGACAGGAATCCGGCATCCCCGTCACATCTCCACTTGAACTGGACCCGCCACATGTCCCCGTCAAGCGGCACTTCCACGCCGATGCGAACCGGACATGGAAGGTCGGCGTCGACATGATCGCATTCCGGATCGCACATCGCGTCGATTTCACAACCGACGTGACCGTCACCTATGTGCCATGAATGAACGGATGCGCCGCGGGTCCCGCGATTCCTGAGCAGCCCGATGAACTGGCTCACCATCTCTTCAGGGCATCTCTCGCGGTCACCCTTGAGCGGAACCGAAGCATCCGCCTCCATCCTCTCCCGCACGAGCTTGCACAGGTATCCAGATATCGTCCCCCCGCCGACATGCTCCCTGAGCCACCCGAGCATCTCCGGGTGCATGGATACGCTAACCGTCCGACGTCCACCGCTGCTTATGGACACCGGCAGGTCACTGGCCGTGGCGTCACTGCCATACAGGTCGTCAAAGGCGTCCATTAGCCGGGCGTACCCGGGTTGACCGCCGCCCAGGATGAATTCGAGAACATGCCCGTCGCGTTCATAGGACACGAGCGACAGGTCTTCCTTTCCGTCCCCATCCATATGCAGGACGCTTACCGAAACCAACTTTCCGGCGTCATCCATCCGGTACAGCCGGCGGATGAAGGTGTCACGATCCAGCTTTATCCTTTTTCCAAGGCATTCCTCGCCACGATACCGCTGCTCTATCCTGCGCCACCCGGTACTCCCGTCCATCAACTGGCTGCCCACGCGAATGCCCATCATCCCGCAGTAGTCGGGCTCCCTTATGCACCTAGGATACATAAGGCGCAGGATGATGTCGACCATGACCCCCTTCCCGGAAGGCGCACTCATGTGTTTCGCGATGCTCGCGATGTTGCCGCACAGCAGATGGTCCCGGATGTCATAGGTACCAAGGCGGCTCTTGCACGTCATGCCGCAAGTGCACGGGGTGAATTCCAGGAAAGGCACTACATGACGGACGCTGCTCACGACCAGTTTCCATGCCCCCATCCCCTCAGGAAAGCCCTCCCCGGTCTCCAGGCTTACCGCTTCACCAAGGACGGCCGCCCCGTTCCATATGTCCAGACCGGCATCCTTCAGGTATGCGGCCACGTAATCGTCATCGAAATCGTCAGATCCATTCTCGCGTTTCATCGTATCTCCTCGCATGTTCAATGCTGGTTTCGTGTTTGTAACACAAATCTACATTATTTTCATCGATTTTGTAACACAGCAATTCGTAAAATAATGTAAAATTAAGTTTACCAAAATATAGGGCACTCCATGTTCCGTGACACGCATGTACCTGATATTTTCCGGAAACCCGGGTACCAAATGACGCCCGGGATTTTTTTGCGCCAAATACCCCCGGCGATAATTTTTGGAAAAGCATGGGCATATTGCGTCATGGAGAGGGTACCCCGGGGTACCCAGGAAAAATAATGGCCAAGTTTTTTAACCACCGGTACCCCAGGCGATATTTTTTTTATTTACCGGGTGCCATGTTGCACAGGAATGGCCACCCCGGGTACCCAGGGAAACGGGGTGCATACTTTCCCAAAATACCCCCTACCCAGTAAAATTTTTCCGGAAAAATGCTTTTTTCGAAAACGAAAAATTATTTTCCGTGATGCGATATTTTATTTGATTTTTTCCGAGGCACCTGTCCACCCGTGTCCCCCTGGAACACGTGTTCCCCTCCCCGGTGGAACGAAAGGTTCCGGTTGGACCCCGGGACCCCGGGGGGACAGATGTGACCCCCTTGTAAAACATGTCCCCCATTATCCCTATACGGCCTTTTGACCCCCCGCCCCAAAATACGGGGCCACCGTGTCCTACGGCCTACTGGAACCTGGGGACCCGGTGTTACACCGTGGGTACGTTCAACCAAGGAGGCCCTATGGCACAGACAATCAACTCTCTTGAAGCAAACCTCGAACTTGAAGCCATCGGTATCGAGGAGGCCTTGGAACAGCAGGTAGCCGACTACTTCTCGGACTGGGAAGTGGACGACTACAAGGAACCCGAGGAAGGGCGAATCGTGTACTGCTAACCCAATGCGGAAGGAAAAGCGCCATATACCCCTATGGCGCTTTCCCGTTCACGGAGTTTTCCCCGTGCCCACCGTGTTCCCGATGTGTCCGGAATAATGACACCTGCTGGAACAACGTGGGAATGTACAACAAAAGGAGACAACCATGAAATACGGAATCTACTCATCCACGGTCAACGGTCTGAACCTGTTCTCTACGCACCGATCCAAGGCGGTCGCGGAACGCAAGGCGGCAATCCGCTGTGCAGAGGGTGCCCCCTGCGTGGTTCTTCCATTGAAGAAATAGCGAATCGTGGCCCCGATACCCCTCGGGTTCCCACTTTTCCAATGGAAACCGGCTGCCACCGTGTTCCCGAAGTGTCCGAAATATGGACACCTGGGGGAACATCGTGGGCATGTACAACAAAAGGAGACAACCATGAAATACGGAGTATACGCGAACCTGACCACCGGACTGAACCTTTTCAGTGCACACCGCAGCGAATCTGCTGCCAAGAAGGTGGCGAGGGCAATGAAGGAAGCGGGCTTCCCCTGCATCGTCCTGCCCATCAAGAAGTGAGGACTTTCCCTTTGCCCCGAGGGAACCGGACGGCCACTTGCCCCGAGTGGCATGAAATTAACCTACCTGCCCAGCCCCGTGGCGGGAACAACAAAAAGGAGACATTGATGAGAAGATTAGTCGGCTATCACGGATAGCGGGGGAGAAGTGCACAAGTGTGCACTATTTCTCCAAGTGGACCTGTGCCCACCGTGTTCCCCGTGTGCCCGAACTGTGGGCACCTGGGGGAACAACGTGGGCATGTTCAACAAAAGGAGCCGAATATGGCAAAAGTATCCATGGTAAAGCAATTTGAAAGCAACATCAACTCCGTTTCCGAAGTCAAGAATATCGGCAAGGTAAAGCGCTCAAAGAACCGCCGCGGCAACATGGAATACTCCGCGGAAGTGATTTTCGCGGGCCACGAAAACAACGCTTTCCATTTCTATTGGGATACCGCGGTGAACGACTACCTTGTCTGCCGCAGCGAAGTCTGCCGTCATGACGGGTTCATAAGCCACCGGACGGAAGTGTTCAACCCCGAATACTACCGCAACGGCAACCTCGCTGAAGTGAGCGCGTTCATCAAGGAAACATGGGACAAGCAGAACCCGAGGTGGTAAGGGTCGGGGGACAACCCCCCTTTCCCCCCTTTGGGTGACCGGTGCCCACCGTGTTCCCCGTGTGCCCGAACTGTGGGCACCTGGGGGAACAACGTGGGAATGTTCAACAAAAGGAGATGAAAGATGGCATTCAAGGATTACATTAAGGCTGACCCGCTTTACGTACGATTGGACCGGCTCTGCGAGGAGCTGGAGGCCAAGATGGACAGGGTATTGTATGCCAAGGGCAAGGCAGGCCTATTCCTCACTCGTCTCAAATGGCTAACTTCCATTCACGAGAAGCAGATGCTTCGCCAGCGTGAACTTCGGGTACGGTACGATGCCGAGGTGGCATAGGGAATTTCATTGGACAAGGAGTACACTATGAGAAATTTGCCAATCATCATCGGGATTGCGGCCGTGGCAGTGTTTGCATCCCACCCCCTTCCAATTTGCGAGGAGTTCAACGGAGAGGACCACATCCATTGCGTGTCCACTGAAAAGGCGGCTGTCATCATTAGCCAATTTGAAGACGGTTCGAGGCAATATGAATTTTACACGGCGGATGGCGGCAAGGGCTACATCTATCTTGACGGTGGTGTCTATGCGTCCACCGCGAAGCGACAGCTTAACTTGCCAACGATTCCCGTTGAAGACACTGATGCCTACATTCGGGAAATTATCGAAGCAGTGACCGACGATATCGGCTGGGACTGATTGTAAATGAAAGTTTACGCACTCCGCTGAATGAACGGTGCCATCGGGGGCCAACGGTCCCCGATGGCCAACCTTTAAGGGGAGCGGGATGTGACCACCGTGTTCCCTGTGTGTCCGGAGAATGGACACCTGTGGGAACATCGTGGGAATGTTCAGATAAAAGGAGTTCATTATGGCAAGTTTGGCGGAAATTTTCGGACGAATCGTGGGCGATGAATACACGGGTGTCCGCATAGCGGACTACCTCGCAGAGAATCCCCACGCAAGGGCGAATGAGCTTGTTAAGTTCCGTGGTGTCGGAATGAACGTAGCGAACACCCTGCTCATGGTCATGGAGAGTTCGGCAGAATATCTCGCGGGGACTAGGGCGGTATGTGTCACCGATCCTGCCACAATAGTGAACCACGTATCGTGGTTGAAGTGGGAACGGCAGGAAAACGTGGTAATCGTGACCCTTGACGCACAGAACCACATCATAGGCAAGCACATCGTGACAAAGGGGCTAGTGAATGAGACTACATTGGCACCTAGGGAAGCGTTTCGCCTAGCCATACTTGACAATGCGGTGAGTGTCATATTTGCCCATAACCATCCGAGCGGGTCTACCGAGCCTTCCGAGCAGGATATTACGCTTACCCGTGTTTTGGCCGCTTCGGGAAAAATTTTACAGATTCCGGTTCTTGACCATATCGTGGTAAGTCGCAGCGGTTTCACTTCCATCTTGCGGAACTATCCCGAACTGTTTGAAGTTGCGAAATAATTTTAGCTCCACGGATGAACAACCCCTAGGGGACTTTGTCCCCTAGGGACAATTTTAACGCGGTATCGCGGGAACGCGGTAAGCGGTGGTTGAATACCGGCTCCTACCGTGCCCCGTGTTCCACTGTTCCATTGGCACCTGGGGGACTATCGTGTGAACGTTCAAACAAGGAGGCCTATATGGCGGATAACAAGTGTCCCTATTGTGGAAGCAAGGAAATCGGTGAAGATAATGGGCAGTGGTTCTGTATGGGTTGCGGGTGGGAAGTACCCGCTCCCGTTGCGACGGACGAACCCGAAGTCATTGACGAGAACAAGAAACACCGCATTTGGTTGCGTGTTGGAATGTCCGTCCAGTTGTCCGTTGCCGAACTGCGAAGGCTTGATAATGGCGATGCAAGCGTGGTTCGTGACGCAATCAAGGGCGGTCTCGGTGAACTTGACGGGGATTCCTATATCCCCGATGAAATATGGGACGATGAACAATACAAGGAAATCCCCGAGGAACTGAAACACGAAATCGGCTTTGACCTTTAACGGCATATTGGATAGGTGTTCAGATGGGCACCTATCCTTAGATGGAAATATCATTATTCCCACCGTGTTCCCTGTGTGTCCGGAGAATGGACACCTGTGGGAACATCGTGGGCATAGGTTTAGAAAAGGAGCGTATTATGAACATCAGGGAACTTTACGGAAAGGTGCAGGAAAGACATACGAATTCCACGTTAGGTCGTGGGGTGACGGAATACGCACTTGAAATGCTGGATTCGGTGATTTCGGGCGACTATGACGGAATTTCGGGCGATAGCGACTGCACGGAATTGAACGTTGGGCACTTGTTGAATCACGTGGACGGCAATTCAATCAAGGTTGACGATGTGTGGGACGGGGAGACCGCCTCGAAGGTACGCTCCCTCTGTGACAGTGCGTCCTACGGGGGCAATTTCCTCATCTACAACGACGATATCGTGGAGAGGCTGTGCCCGCCTTCGACTAGGAAGCGTAGCTATAACAAGGCGATGGACTTGCAGGGCAGGGCGTTGTTGATTGCGGTGAAGTATATCCGTGGCGTGGTACGTTCCCAGTGCAGGTACTGATTTGTAAAGAAAAGTTAACAAAAAAGGAGGGCCGATGCGTAGGCTGGTAGGATATCACGGATAATTATTTTTGAAAACATGTAAAATGGTGCACACATGTGCACCATTTCTCTCGGGTGACCGGTGCCCCACCGTGTATCACCGGTGCCCGATCATGGGGCACCTGCGGGAACATCGTGGGAATGTTCATTCAAGAAAAGGAGACCATAATGAAGGATTTCGTAGAAAATTACAAGGACATCCGTCTCTGCGCCCACGCATTTAGCGATTGGAGCGGCTGCAAGACCATTGCCGACTGCACCCACGTATCGTTAAAATTTGCAGTTCCGTGTGGGAATGGGGAATGGTACACTATTACTACGTACACCCATATGGGTGAATTAAGTGCCGCCCGTATCTTCTGCCACGATAGGGTCAAGGAGACCGAGAAGGTGGTGGAGACCCCTGCCGAGCTTGCCGAGTTCATTAACGGAATCAAGCCCAAGGACGCTCCCTCTATCGTCTTGGAAGAGACCGGACACTCGTTCGCCCGATGGGCGAAGGTGTCACCGAAGGGCACTATTGCCGTGCGCTACCATAGCGGTGGGGACGCATATCATCGGGACATTCCGCTGCCCCAAGACGGAGAATTGGTTGATGACGCATCCAAGGATTGGAGGGGCTCCGAATACCGCTGTAACGTATTTTGGAATGTTGCCGATGCAGCCAAATCGTTGTGGGACAAAGCGTTAAATGATTTGAAACGTCTGCAAGACTTCTGCAAGAGGGAAAAGGAGAAGGAAGACAAGGAACTTGCGGTCGGAGCCACCCGAATTGACGCTCTATTGAAGTTCCAAGAGAATGCGAAGACCATAGAGGAAAAGATTTCCGAAAAGTGGAACTCAATGTCCACCGAGGACAAGGCAAGGACGCTGAAAATCGCAAGAAAGTCCCCCAAGCCCAAGAAGAAATAAATCACCCAAGGGGCGAAAGCCCCTTTTACCTCTTAATAGTTGATCCCGCTGCCCACCGTGTATCAGTTGTGCCCCGAGCGATGGCACCCGATGATACATCGTGGGCATGTTCATTCAAAAGGAGTTCCAAATGGTTATTTTACTTGACGAAGATGTATATGACAAGATTAGGAAGTCAAATGTTTCAACTGACCTATCGGGCAGGTATGTAATCGCCCATAGGGGCACTGAATATGGCTCCATTGAACTGCCCATAGAGGATACCGAGAACAATATGGGGCTGCCCATTGAACTCTCCGAGGTTCACTGTGCCGAGTCCTATGTGGTCACCGATAACGAGGGCGGGACGGACGGGGATGACCCCGTGGAACTATCCTGCGAGCGTTGCGACAGCCTAGAAGAGGCGATAACCGCAATGGTGCGTGGGGTTGAGGGTAAGACCGAGGTCGCCTTCTACACCGAACTCTGTGCCGACTATGGCGACCACATTGACGGGATTGCCCGTTGGTGCCACCCTTCCCGATTTGAAGACGGAAAGCAGTGGTTCTAGTGGAGGTGCTCGCACGAGCACTTTTTCCATAAAATTTCCAGCGCCCACCGTGTATCGCCGGTGCCCTGCACGATGGCACCCGATGATACATCGTGGGTATGTTCAAACAAAGGAGTTCACAATGAGCAATAAAACCGTAGAAAAAGAAATCCCGTCCGCATTTGACTGCCTTGCCGTTACGCAGGTTCAGGTGTTCCCCTTCAAGGAAGGCCCGAGCCTTGGACACATTAAGGGCTTGGCGCAGGTTGTGCTGAATGACCAGCTTATGGTTCGCGGACTCCGCATCATGGACGGTGAAAATGGCCTCTATGTAGGCTATCCGAATGACCCCTTCTACAAGGGGGAAGACTTCCGCAGCGTCTGTTTCCCGATGACAAGGCAGTTGAGGGAACACATTGAGAACTGCGTGTTGGAAAAATACCAGGCGTCCCTTGAACCCCGTGTTTGGCACGTGAAGTTCGGACAGTCGGGCGAACACCCGAATGACCAAATCAACATGACCATTTCCGTCAAGGTTACCGAATGTACCCGAGAAGACGCCATTGAAAAGGCGAAGACCGTTCTCCGCAGGGAATATGGGAACTTTGCCGACAAGGTGGACGTGCTTTGTGCCGAATAGGGTCGGGGGGAACGCCCCCTTTCCCCTTGATTTTTAACTTTCAACAAGGAGTTGCGATGCGTCGCTTGGTCGGATATCACGGTTAATTTTCATTTTCATAGTGCCCACTTGGGCACTAAATGTTCAGTTGTCAAATTTATGCCCACCGTGTTCCCTATGTGTCCGGTACAGTGACACCCGATGATACATCGTGGGAATGTTCAGCAAAAGGAGACCCCTATGGGCAACAACGAAATGATGGCTATGGCAAACGCAAGGAAAATTGAGAAACTCCCCTACGAAACACTGAAAGCATTGTTCCCGAGTGTCCGCTACCACGTGCAGGGCGAAAAGTGGTTCCGCAAGTTCATCGGGCACCGCACCAACGAGATTACGGGCAAGGAAGAGACCTATGCAGCAGGGGAATGGAGAGCCGACTGCAACTGCAAGTCATTCGACAACCCGACAATGGCCCAATTGTGGGCGGAGATGAACTACTCCAAGGGGCACTACAAGGTCTATGCGTTCGTTCCCGAACTGCACAAGGTAACTAACCAAATCATCAACGAATAGGGGTATATATGCCTAAAACACGCAAGGTGAAACTGAAAGTAAACCCAAAGGACGAATTGGTGGACACATCGGAACTGACCTATTCCTGCGACCTTTGCGGAGCACCAATTTCCGAATATACCTATTTCCACAATAGGGAATTGTGCTACGAATGTTCGTGGTCGCACTAGAAACCATACTGCTCATCTGAGCAGTTTTTAATTTTTATTTTCAAGACCACCGTGTGTCCGGTGTGCCCCGAATGTTGGCACCCGAGGACACATCATGGGATTGTTCAAGCAAAGGAGTTAATATGACCAATATGCAGGAAAATGCATCAAAATTTATTGAAAATCGCTATAACACGCCTATCAAGGATAGCGAACACTACGAAGTCAAATGTTCTAGTCCCGAAGAAGCGGAAGAACTTGCCTATCAAATCTCGGACGGAATGGGGCCGATGGTTGAAGCCGAAACGGAAAATGATATGCTCTATTTCCGCAACGATATAGTGGCAGGTTGCCTTGATGGTTCTAATACTGACTTTGCCGAAGTTGTTGCAGGTTGGTCTGATATCAAGGAAAAGGGTGTAAAATTTGTCGCAGGTTCTCTCACAAAGTAAGGCGGTAGATGTCACAAAAAGTGTATGCTTTTTGTGACATATTTTACTAGATTTATCCTAGCCCCACCGTGTGTCCCATGTGCCCTTGCCGATGGCACCCGAGGACACATCGTGGGATTGTTCAAGCAAAAGGAGTCCAATATGAGAATCATCCATAGAGTCATCGCCTCGCTGCACATCCGTGGCATTTACGGATGGGGGGTCGGATATTTAAATGCAGAATATCCGTCCCGATGGACGGTAATGTGTGCAGAATTGGCTAAGAAAGGCCCATATCCTTTCCAATCCGCCACAATGACCGCAGAGTCATATGGTTCCTGCGAGACCTTTGTATCGAATGGCCTCTATGCCTACATGCACCCGATGGAAATCGCGCTGGAACGAACTAGCAGCCAGTTCTGCCCGTCCGAGAACGAGGGAACGAGGTTCTTGGAAGATACCCGCAAGATGCTGGAAACGCTCATTTCGGACTTCGTCCGTCCCGCATTCCCCGAGGTGGAAATCCATGGACGCATGGTAATAAGGGACTACGAGATAGACCTTGACGATCCGCACAGAACAATCGACAATAATTTCTAGGGGCATGGGGTCTCTTGCCCCTTTGCCCTTTTTAAAAATGTGAAAAATGCCCACCGTGTATCAAGTGTGCCCGGTCCATGGACACCCGTGGATACATCGTGGGATTGTTCAAACAAAGGAGTTCACAATGGATTTCAAACGAGAAGATTTTTTCAAGAAGTGCAAGGACGACCACGACCGCCTTGTCAAGTTGATTATGGAAGCGGGCGAAGTGTCCGTGTCGCAGGACATCGTGGGTGTTGTCAAGGCAAATAACCGCACCTATTCTGTCTACCTCTACAAGATTGGCGACAAGGAATACAGGGTAAGCAAGAAGCTCCACGAGTTCCTTGTGGAACACGGCGCCCTTGAAAAGGAGGAGTCCAATGAAGCGAAATAGACCGCCCGTGCGACCTGCACCCGCAGTGTTCAAGGGCTTGTTCTCCGTCTCCCCAAAGTGGACTGATGTAGTCCTTGCCGACCTTGTGCAGATATGGCGGGAGATATGGGCGGGACTTGCCTCCTAGGCCAACCGTGTTCCAAGTGTGTCCGGAATAAGGACACCTGCTGGAACATCGTGGGCATGTTCAACAAAAGGAGTTAAAATGGAACAGATTAAACAGAACTACAAAATCGTGTCCCTCGTTGATGACCGCAGCACAAGCGACAACTGCGGGTGCCCGTTATACCACACCCGTCTTGTGAAGGCCGAGGACGGCTATGAGGCAGTTCTCACGGACTTCAAGGGGGAACTTGACTGCTTCGGTATCAATGTCGAAGAAAGCAACCCGTATGACATCTATGTGGACGGGGAAGATGTGCCGTGGGGCAACGAGATTGCGGGAATGACCCTTGCCGACATTGAAGCCCGTATCGGCCACAAGCCCCGCACCTATACCATTGATACGGGGCTTGACGGGAGAGTAACCCACACCCTCACGGACATTACCTAGCAGGGTGTCCCTGCTGGGCGTGTCCCTGCTGCCAACCGTGTTCCAAGTGTGTCCGGAATAAGGACACCTGCTGGAACATCGTGGGCATGTTCAACAAAAGGAGAGCGTTATGGCCAAGATTCAAGTGGTATATCAGAGTTACGGTGCACGTTATGCAGGACTTGCCACCTCGCATATTGCCAAGGCGATGTGGGCTGAATGGAAACGACAGTGCAAGACGAACGGAACCGATCGTTTCAGCCGTCATGTGGACGTGGACTTCGCGAGCGACACTGACGATAAGGACGATGTGTCAAGCCACCACGGACTGCTCTTGCAGGCGCCATTTGACAGCCCGATCCTAATCACCGGTGGTTATGGCGGCTATGACTTCGGTTCGGTGGAACTTGTGGACACCGAGGACGAGTTGGGCTACGGCACCGATTGGCAGGACGACTATCCCGACATGACGAGGAACGAGGCTATCCTCTGCAAGGCTATTGGAAGCATCATGTGGGACGAATGGAAGGACGAGAACGGACTTCTGTGGTGCGAGGTCAAGGGGTGCATTGAAACCTACCTTGAAGCCCTGCCCGAGGAAGCCCTTGAAGTAATCAACAACACTTAGCAACTCCGAATGAACAACCCACTAGGGGAGCAATCCCCTAGTGGGCATTTTTTAATTTTCAATTTTTGCCCCAGGCCACCGTGTATCAGGTGTGCCCCGAGAGATGGCACCCGGTGATACATCGTGGGAATGTTCAACAAAAGGAGTCAATCATGACAATCAAGGATTTAAGCGAAGAACAGAAAATTGAACTGAAACAGAACTTCCTTGCCAAGGACAACGATGTGTCCTATGGCGAACTCGCAAGTGCTGACGAACTCGTCTCCGATGAAGAACTTGAAGAAGAATACGGCCAAGTATGCTTCACCGACGATGACTTCTTCTGCACGGCAGGAAACGCATAAGATAATCAACATATAAGGAGACTGCTAATGCTCACTATGCTAAAATCCAACTTCTTTAAGTTTGCCAGCTTTGCCGCCAAGTCGCAAGGCATGGGCGCTGTTGCACCGATAGTAGTGCACCGCAATGGAAACACTGACTTGTTTGGGCGCTTGACACGTCGATAGGAGGGTATTTATGGGGTGCTTGACTGTTATTGGGTGGTTATTTGTCCTGTTTGTATTGGCGGCAATTCACCCTGCATTTGGAATTATCTTCATCATCTTCATGATAGGATATTTCATGGGTAGAAAGTGAACAATTTCTAAATTTTAACTCCTGAATGAACGGCGACCTATGGGGACAATTGTCCCCATGGGAAGTTCTTTTGTAAACTTTTATTTTCATTTTCCGCATATGAACCAAATGTCCACCGTGTATCCCAGGTGCCACGGACTCCGGCACCCGGTGATACATCGTGGAAGCACATTCAGCAAGGAGGCCTACATGGCAAACAATACGGAAACCAAGGAACTTGAACTTTCCGTCCATACGAGCGACCCCGAGACGGGAGAATTCCTCGATTCTGACACCTACTACATCACCGTCCCGAAAGATTTGGATCCGGACACGGCTGACCTGTTTCCCTATTTTTGGGAACAGAATGGCGATGACTTCCCCGATGAGGAGCCTGGGGTAGATGTGACTATTGACGAATGGAAAGAAGTTTAACCAAAAGGAGGCCAATATGGCTACAAGAACGGAAGAATTGCTTGAAAAACTCTCTGCCGACAGCAAGCGAATTGTCGGCTACATCATGACCTTCGTGCCCTCGCAGGGGCTCTACGGCAGGCTTATGCGTGACCTGCTTGACGCAGGGGCTGAACAGGCCGAGGAATGGCTCTCGCAGTATCACCACTGCACCGACTGCCTTGATTTCGTCATGGAATATGAAGGTGGCTAACATAGTGCCCGAATGGGCACTTTTATTTGTCAAATTTTGCCTTTAGCCCACCGTGTTCCAGCTGTGCCACGATCCTTGGCACCCGAGGGAACATCATGGGAACACATTCAACAAGGAGATACGATATGTCGAAATTAGAATTTAAGGCGTTTCCCAACGAAATTGCAAAGTGCCTTCATAACCCCAAGGTACGCATCATCAAGACCCGTTCCCGAGGTCGCGACCGCTACTCCCTAGAAGTGTGCGACCGAGACACGCCCGTTTTCACGCAAGACCCGAAGATGTCCTACAAGGCAGGTGAACACCCTGATTTCGATGATACGTGGTGTCAGGGTACTTGGGCAAGCGGGGCGAACGAAGGATGCGTCTATGACCTCAACCTGTTTGACCGCTATAATTGTGGCGATGGCAAGACGGGCATTGGCGGTACGTTCTACTCATGCTACGAAGAAGGTCGATACATTTCGACCGATACCGGAGATATGGTGACAGCCGAAGTGGAATGTTGGTTCTGCGACCATGAGGGCAAGCGAACCAAATTCATCTGCGATGACCCCGAAAAATACATCGTCGTGTTCGGTGAATGGGCACCCGAGGAATAACAAATCATTCAGCAAGGAGACACCGATGAATAACCATCAAATTAACGGCACAGAACCGCATTGGCTCTACGGGGTGGGATATTCTGAACTCCCTGGTCGGTGACGGAAAGGACTTCATATCAGCCGCATTTGACAGAATGAAGTAATCACCATGCAAGGGGGTGCCAAAGGCGCCCTCTTGCAAATTTTATTTTTCAATTTTGACCCAGTGCCCACCGTGTTCCCTAGGTGCCCCGATCCTTGGCACCCGATGGAACATCGTGGGAACACAAGTTCAAAAGGAGCATATATGAAACATGAAATCTTTGGTTGGTCTTTCGACCACGAACCCAAGAAACTCGATGACCTCTTTGATTGCGTCCGTGACGCGGACGATGAGGTGGTCTTTGAGACAAAGCAGACCTACGAACACCGCGAGGAAGGTATCAACTTTGACTACAAGTTCGTCATTCGTGCCGAGAACGCTTATGAACTGACGGGCGAACCCGAGGACGAGAATATGTGGCACCTGGAATTGCTCCTCGTTCCGACCATTGAGAGCCTCCTCCCTAAAAAGCAGAAGGACTTGCAGGACATGGTGGGCGAGGACGGGGAACCGAGCACCATTGACCTTATTGACGAGGGATCCTATGTCCAATTCGGCTTCGAGGCGGTCAAGGTAGACCCAGACATGGGGTATGACGCGGTAATGCTCCCCAAGTATGACGAGGCCGCTTCCGTGGTGGATAATGTGAACGCCATGAGGGGCTTCTACCTTGACAAGCCATGGAACAGAATCGGCTCCACGGGGTGGGATATTCTGAACGGGCTTGTCGGGAACGGCAAAAATTTCATCACAGCCGCCCTTGACCGCATGAAAAAGTAAACATCAACCTCAACCATGGGCGCACTGCGCCCTTTTTTTATTTTTTCATTTTTGCCTTTAGCCCACCGTGTTCCCGATGTGCCCCGACCATAGGCACCCGATGGAACATCGTGGGAGCACATTCAGAAATTCATTCAACAAGGAGACAAACATGACACAGACCAACCTTTCCCTTACCAAGCACTATGGCGACCTTATCTTCACGCAGGGTGCCGAAGGCAACATCAAGAACGCGGAAGAACTCGCGGCTATCGTGAGCAAGTGTTATCCAAGCCCGCGTATCTTCTTCGTGGTGAAACCCATGTCCGAAGAAGGGAAGGTGGTGGTTGATACCGATGCCGTGGACACATGGCGCAACGCCATCTACTCCATGAGCGAAGGACAGATTGGCGTGGGTGACATCATGGGCACAGACAAGTATAAGGTGGTGAGAAGGCAGTTCGTGACCAACTCCCCCGTGACATTGGCGAACATCGTCATCTCCATGCTCGCGAAAGACCTGCCCCATACCCATGTGCAGGACGCGGAAGACGCAGCCGTTGTGTGGCGTCCTGCCACGCCCGAAGAAGAAAAAGACCCCAACATCAAGTGGGAAATGGAAGGCTCTTCCAAGTATGGCAGGCGCATGATTAACCGCGAAAGACGCATTTACCGCGGTCTCACCATGTCCGAGTTCTATGGTGGCGGTATCGTAGATTAAAGGAGCGAACTATGCACAAGGTTAGAGTAGTAGATTGGTGCGGTAGGAGATACTGCGTGAAGATGAACTCTATCCCGTCCGTGGGTGAAGACTTGCAGGTCGGGGTAGGTGGTGACAAGCATGTGCGCGGGATAGTCTCTCGCGTTGAGCGAACCATATCGGAAAAGGGAGACCATATATCGGTCTATATCGCAGACGATGAACAAGCGCTCAACGATGATAGCGATTACCGCGAGGTGAATTGGTGGTATATCTAGTCCTACCGTGTTCCCCGTGTGCCCTGATTGTGGGCACCCGATGGAACATCGTATGGGCACATTCAACAAAAGGAGTTAAATCATGGCTGCATACAAGACCCCCAACTTTGAACCGACCGGAAAGTGGCACACCGAATGGTGGTCTTTCCGTCACTGCGACCGCCGTCGAGAGATTTCATTCGTTCACTCTGCGGCACTCGTAGACCCGCATGGCAACATCGTAGCCCGTGCCAACATCGGCTACTGCAACCGCACTTGGGAGTGCTATTCGGGCGATACCGTCCGTGCCCGCCTTGCCGATGTGATTGAACGCAAGTGTTCCTTCACTCCCGAAGAGTTTGCCGAGGTCAAGCCCCTCATCGCGGAACTGAAGAAAAGTCAGTCCGTGGACGCGGTCTCCTGCGATGCAGGCACCCGTATTGGCTTCTCCCTCTCCATGTGCTGCCCCATGTAAGGAGGTCTCTATGGCTACTCCCATCTTTGACCCCATCGCGAACCGCAAGAAGGCGCAGAAGGTAATCGTTACCTGCTACGGGGAGCGCAAGGAATTTGCCACCGCAAGCAAGGCAATAAATTTCTTCACTCTTGCCGTGAACGGGTGCGACCCGCAGAGTTCCGAATGTGGCCGATACCAACGAATTTTGAACCGCCTCTATGCGGGGCAAAGGGTGGTATCGGACGAATAAAAATAGTGCCCGTTTGGGCACTTTTTATTTTTTATTTTTGATCCTGAACCACCGTGTTCCAGATGTGCCCCTACCGGTGGCACCCGATGGAACATCGTGGGAATGTTCAATCAAGGAGACCCCCATGGCGAATATCCACAACCTATTCAAAATTCTCGTCAAGCGAAAGTTCAACTTTGACTACTCCGCTATCACCACGCAGATGTTCTTCCGTGACGAGGAACACGCGGAGTGGGATAGCGCGAAGCAGGAATACAAGGTGGACGCATATCCCCTTACTGCGCGAATTGAAATCTATGATACCGCTGACCGCAAGATTACGGTCTATACCTGCAAGGGCTTGGACGCGCTTGTGGACATGGACAACAAGGAAAGCCAAATCATGGACGCGCAGGAAGTCGGAGTGTGGGCGCTCAACGAACTACGCGACGAACAAGTTATGTATGGGGACGCCTAGCCCCGTTCCTACCGTGTTCCCGAGGTGCCCCGAAGATGGGCACCCGATGGAACATCGTGGAAGCACAACCAACAAGGAGACATCACTATGCAGAATATCAAGGCTACCGGCAACAAGTTTCTCGTGGAAATCAAGAATGACCAAGGCGAATATGAACCCCTTGGCGTTTTGTCGTTCCGCGAAGCGACCGAGATTCAGTTCACCACACATCGAGCAATCCGTATGCAGCGGGTTACCGACTGCAACCACAAATGTTAACAAAATTTAACTAAATATAATTAAATATGCTATTGAAAATAGCAGAAAATTAGTCTATATTTAATGATGCTTAGTTTGATATGCCGACCGTGTTAAGGCTCTCCGGCAACGGAGTAGGACTAGGCAAGTTAACCGTATTGCTTGATGCATATTAGGAATATCGCGTAGATGCGGTTGATTAAATGCCGTTACAGCCTACTCAGCAATGAGCAAGGTAGGAAATCACGTAGGTCTATCTATTGGTAGATTTAGGTAGGTTTCAGATAACGGTGAACTCGTTGGACATCAGTTGTTCACTCGCTCCTGAATGAACCGCCACGGGGGCCTATGCCCCCGCGGTGTTTTTTGCTATTTTCACCCCTAGACCCACCGTGTTTCCCCATGGCCCACCGTGTTCCCCATGTGTCCGAAACAATGACACCCGGTGGAACATCGTGGGAACGTTCAACCAAAAGGAAAACAGATGCAAACCTATATGTGCAACATTGACATTTTCGCAGGACTTATGCCGATTTCCGAACGGAAACCGGACTTTTCCCGTATCTTGACCACGGCAGGTGATTCCTCCCGTGGTCTTTTCCGTACCCTATACAGCAAAGCGGACAATCAAGCATGACGTTACGGGTGGCAATACGATTCCCATTATGCTATATTTGGGCAAGGGGGCGCCGAATTGCCGGACTCCGGTAGCGGTTTACCGCCATATCCCGCGGTGAATACGGGCACCCCCTTGTACCCGGTGTCCCCCGGGTGCCCGACGTGCATACGACTAAATGCACCTGGAGCACCCGGTGGACACTGGGTACCCGCTGGTACGGGGACACACTGATGGAGCTACGATAGATGGACGACAAGGACTTCTACATGGTAAGGGTGAAGCATTATTGCATGACTTTCGCGGGAAATGTGGCCGATGGGTGGATTTCCACCGACCGGGACTTCCTGGCCAACGCATACGATATGGGGGTCTCCCCAGTTGCAGCCGGGAAGGAACTGCTCCGGGTACATGGGTTTCGGCACTGATTTACCGGAAATAACGGAAAATATTTTTTGATTTTCGGGTTTCCTGGTCCACCGTGTATCATGGGTGTCCGAAACATTGACTCCTGGGGATACATCGTAGGGAAGAATGAAAAACGAGGGAAAAATGCAAAAATTGCAAAAAAATATTTTAATTTTTGGATTTTCGGCGATTCTTGGCGCATGCGCCGTGAATCCCACGCAACCGGGCGACCATGTGGTGGCAAGCTCATCTGCTGACTATAACAGCATGTACCGCATCGGCTGTCTTGACCGACTGGCCCGGGAAGAACCGATCGGGGCCAGGTTCCACGTGGAGATTACCAAGTACGAGGACAGGTCGTGGGTATGCCTTCGCAACCTTACCCGTGACGGGTCGGGTTGCAGTGACGAGAGGTGCATGGAGGCATCGGTTCCCGTGGTTGACGACGGGTACAACGAGACCTATGTCACCTTGGCAGGGGACACGTTGACCATAGGCGTTGGGTACTTCCGGGTCACCGGGGGAACCGGGTGCTACGTACTCGAACGTTAGCTAAATGCTGGGGGCGGTTGAACAATCGGGCCACCGCGGCGCCCCCATGCGTCTCCTTCTTACCGCGGTGGCCCCTTTTTTCCATTAGTCCGACATGTTCCATTTTCCAACCGTGTGCCATGGGTGTCCGATATCTGGACACCTGGGGGCACATCGTGTGGACAACAATCAACAAAGGAGACAACCATGAGACACTTACCAATCGTAATCGGAATAGCTGCATTGCTCCTAGTGGGCTGTGGCGAGAACTCGAAATCTGCTGCCAAGGAAGCTGCGAAATCTGCCGGGAGACTGGCCGGTGCCGTGGCTGCCGATGCTGCCATTGCGACCTTTCAGGTAGCGAAGGAAGCTGCCTACGGGGTCGGGGAAGTCGCTCGCTCGCAGAGCGTTGAAATCATGCACAAGGCAAGGGCCGCTGCCAAGGAATCAGCCGAAGCTGCCAAGAAGTCGGTAGAGGCTAGGGCAGACAGCACGAAAAAGGAAGTCCGTGCAAAGATCGACAGCACGAAAAAGGAAACAAAGGCCAAGGTAGCCAAGGCTAAAAAGGCAGTGGACGCCAAAAAGTGACCACCCCTGCGCCACCGGACAGAGTTTAAGGTGTTTGTCTGTCCGGCTGGCGCACTTCCTTTAACTGGAAACCGGTCCAACCGTGTTCCATGGGTGTCCGAAATAAGGACACCCGGGGGAACATCGTGTGGACAACAATCAAGCAAAGGAGACACCTATGGAATTCAATGAAGAAATCATCAAGAAGCTCCAGGAAGACGGAATCAGCTTCGTCCCCAGCCAGTTCGGCGACCGACTGACCTACGAGGGAAACTACGGCCACGCCACGGGCATCTTGTACGCCGGGGGTCCGGGTCGCGGATATCCCCACTTCAAGGTGTGGGTGGGCGACAAGACATTGATCAACAAGAAGATAGACGAGTCCGACAATCTCAAACACATCCTGTGTAGCCTCGCCGAGGCCACCGGGGGAATCGACCAGGCCATCGAGGACGCATGGAACGCAACCGATTCCTATGATGACTTAAACTAAAAGGAGACAGACATGGCACTGACAGATATCAAGACACGGCGCTTCCACTTCGTAGTCCGCAGGAACGGGTTCGAGGAGAACGTCACCCTTTCAGACGAGTCCAAGTGGCTCGCGATGGCCCGGCTGCGCCAGCTGTACCCCGGGGCACAGTTCTCCCTTATCGCGGGAGGTAAAAAGTAAATTTTAGTTTACAATTTTCGCGCGACGAGCGAAACGCCCCACGGGTACCGATGGCGCCCGTAGGGCAATTTTTTCTACAATGGGAACCATGCCCACCGTGTCCCGCATGCCCCACGATCCCGGGGACCCGGCGGGACATCGTGGAAGCACATTCAACCAAAAGGAGACTTAAAAAATGAAGATTCTTACCACCTACTCCACCGACCGAAGCGACCTCGACCTCGCCACTACAGTAATCCTCGCCAAGGGGGAAACGGTGGACGACCTCATTCCCGCGCTCTCGGACGAAATCGTGACAGAACTTGCCAACGCCCAGGCCATCGGCAAGAAGGTCACCGTGAAGGACACCGACGCCAACGAACTCGACCCGACCGTGTTCGGCGTGGTGGAAGCAATCGCCAACGGCGCCACCTGCATCATCGTTACCCATGTGCTCCCGGACGGGGAAACATACGATAACGTCTATACCATCAACGACTTATAGTATATAGTGCACACCTGTGCACTTATTTTCCCGGTTTAAATGGGTTAAATTTGCCCACCGTGTGCCCCATGTGCCTCGATCCTGGGCACCCGGGGGCACATCGTGGAGGCACATTCATTCAGCAAGGAGACACAACATGAAAAAACAGGAAATCAAGATCGGAAACCGAATCCCGTTTGCGGAACTCGGCAAGGCAATCGGAACTACCGACAAGGAATACCAAGCCCACATGAACAAGGGCTTTGTCGTCAAAGACCCGGTGAAGCCGAAGCGCAAGCACGAAATTTGCCGTTCCGACTTCGAAGATGTGTTCGAACCGATGCAGTGCTGGTATCTCTCCGATGAAACCATGCAGACCATCGCCGACCAAATGAGCCAGGCCATGGCTCAATACGAGAAGGACTATATCCGTTCCAACGATGACTTCGATGCCGCGTTTTGGCGTGAAGAGGAAGAAGCGCTCCGTGCGTTCGGTGTTCCATACTACTCCGACGAGGTGAAGGCACCGAAGAAGGGTGCAAGGGTGTTCAGTGTGGATTACGGCTATGCAACCTACCTCGGAAAGGACAAAGAGGGCAAGGCGAAAATTCTTACCGATGATGGGCAGAAGAAAACCACCTTTATCGGGCTTATCGTGGAGGAATACTGATACCGTGTCCAACCGTGTTCCCCAGGTGCCCCGATGACGGGCACCCGATGGAACATCGTGTGGGCATCAACCAAAAGGAGATAACAACATGACAAGACAGGAAAAAGTTTTCAAGGCCCTAGAACTGTTGAAGCAGGGGCAGGAACTTCTCGAAGAAGCGGGCTTCAAGCTGATTTTCGACAGCTATAACGATAACGGCGCGTATGCCGTCCCGAAAGATGTGGACTTCCCCGATGACTTCGCCGTGGAAACGGGCGAGTGCAAGAAGAGTTTTGAGGAACTCACCGATGCGAGCGATTTCCTCATGGATTGCCCCACCGCCATCGAGATTAGCGGCCTCTACAATGACGGGCAGCGTCTCGTGGACAATGTCCCGTATTGGTGGAAAGGGTGGAACAAGTTCATCAAGCCCAAAAAGACAAAGGAGAACGCATAATGCACCAGTTCATCGTTATCCGTCGCCCCGATGACCACGAAGATGAAGCCTGTCACGCCTACAAGCGCGTGTTCCCCGATGTGGAAAAGGCAAAGGAATTTGCCAAGCGAGCAGCAGCCCGTGAGCAGGAAGATTTGGACGGAATAATTATTTCATTTGAGCGCGAGGTGGTTCTCGATGGTGCCGAGGTCGGCAGGAAGTCCGTGCGTTGGCTCATTGACGAACTCATTACCAATGCGACCGACCGCTTCTGCCCTCGTTGTGGAAAGCGCGTAAAAGATTCCGATGTGGGTGACTACCGATGGCAGTGCCCCGAGTGTGACGAGGACTTCTACGACTTCGAGTGCGCTCCCTCGGAAGAAAAATAATTGACGCCACGACCGCAGGTTGAACAAAGCCGTTCCCCGTGCGGTGCGGTCGGAGGCTCCTTAACGCACGGGGAACGCATACGGCTCCATCGTCTAGTGGCTAGGACGCGGGATTCTCATTCCCGTAACAGCGGTTCGATCCCGCTTGGGGCTGCTACCTACCGTGTTCCCTATGTGTCCGAAATATGGACACCTGGGGGAACATCGTGAGATCGTTCAATCAACAAAGGAGACAGCAATGAACACTGAAGACTACTACCTAATTGGCAAGGACAACAACGGCAAGCGCGTTTGGCTTGAAAAACCCTCCTGGGACTGCGGCTGGTATTGGGGCCTCGGCTACCTCCAGACCATGCAGGGCAACCGCGAACCCTCCCGTGCCCGTGACATCGACTCCCATACCCATTGGGACTTCTGTGTCGCCGAGAGCCGCTATAACGCCCATGATTGGTTCATCGAGACCTTCGGCGAACCGACCACCGACATCTGGGGCCACCCGCGCAAGGCCGACAAGGGCACCCGCATGTGCCGCTTCACGGACAAGCAGGTATGGCGCCTCTGCGAACTGATGGCTACCGCCTACACCCTCAAAAAGAGTGCCGAAGTCCTCGGACGCGGGGGTTCCAACTACGGGGAAAATCCGTGTGTCAAGGTCATCAAGAACACCCGCGAGGCCAAGCGCATTAACTCCAAGGTGCTCCCCGCAATCTTCGCGGAAATCGGCAAGATTTTCGATGAAGCGGACAATGCGGAAAAGCCCTCCAAGCCGATACAGGGCATCGGGTGGCGCGAAGCCCCGAAGAAGTAAACAAGTGCCCATTTGGGCACTTTTTATTTTTTATTTTTTGCTTTAGCCCACCGTGTGCCATGATGTGCCCCGATCCATGGCACCCGATGGCACATCGTGGAAGCGTTCAACAAGAGAAACATAGTTTCCACCAAGGAGATACGAAAATGAACATTCAGAAAACGGGTATTATTTCTTCTGTTGCCAACGCGGCTAACAAAGCTGGCCTTAAAACACGCCTTGATGACATTCGCCTCACCGCCAGCATGAGCGACAAGGAATCCCTGGTCGCAGATGCCTACAACACGGCCTGGGTGGAGCACTGCAAGGGCAAGAAGATTGCCACAAGCATCGCCCGTTTCGAGAACTGCGACGCCTACTGGATGACCGACCGCCACAACATCTTGGTTGAATACAAGTACGACATCGACATGGAAAACCCGGTCGAACGCGCCAAGGTAGTCGCCCAGGTAGTCGCATACTACCGCAAGATTGCCGAAAAGGGCAAGGTAAAGAGCGCAACGGTGGTGTTCATCGCCGACGTAAACGAATGTTTCGCCCTCCATGTGAACTACCTCAACCGTTTCGTAAACCTGCCGGGGGTGAATTGGCGTCTTGCCCCGTCCAACATGGGAACCGACGAAATTTTGGTGAATGCCATCATGACGGACACCGAAGTAAACGCCAAGTCCATCGTATTCAACACCGAAGACCCGGATTTCTCCGAGGAAAAGATTTTCAATTCCATCAGGAACATGTGCGACGGAGTGACCCGCATCGTGCCCATCACCGCGGGCACCTTGAAGATGGCATACGAATACTTCTCCACGAAAATCGTGGAAATCAAGAAGCACAAGGCAAACGATGTCGTCGGGATGTTCTATGAATTTATCAAGCGCGGTTCCGAGTGCTTCGTCAAGAATGGTAAAATTTATTTTTCAAATTACGCCCCGGTCTCCGTTGACGAGACCAAGGCGAATCAGTTCCTGCGCCGTTTCGGTGAGTTCGACGAGAACGATAAGTCCGAACTTGACAGGATGTACGACACCCTGGTTTCCGACACGGAAAGAAGGGTCAACGGTCAGTTCTTCACTCCGAAGGTATGGGTGGACGAGGCGCACCGCAGAATGGCCCGCGTCGTGGGCGAGGACTGGGAAAGCAAGTACCCGTCGTGGTCCTGCTGCTGCGGGACCAAGTCCTGCTCCCGCGACTACGAGTACGGGTCGCTGTGGCTCTCGACCCTGGAACAGAGCGAACTGAACGCAAGTTCCTCCTTGAACACCGAAGCCGTGGACACCTTCGTGTTCGACTTCCTGAACGATAGTGAAAGCAAGCTCCCGAAGTCACTCAAGGATGCACTGAAAAAGGCCGGAAAGGAAGGTACACCCTTCACCATGCTCATCAACCCACCGTATGGACAGAGCGGGGCCAATAAATCCGATAAAAACAACAGTAAAACAGGTATCAGCGACACGGAAATTGGCCGTGAAATGAAAAACAGTGGCCTCGGAAAGGCAGCCAACGAACTCACAGTCCAGTTCCTCTACCGCATCATGAATATCGTCAAGGAATACGGCATCAAGGACTTCACCCTGGGCCTGTTCAGCAACCCCGCCTGGATGACCGGGGATGCCTGCGAGAAGTTCCGCGAGGAATGGAACAGGGTGGCAACATTTGACAACGGTTTCGCTTTCCACTCCGACGAGTTCGAAGGGGTGAAGGAAGGCTGGGCCATCAACTTCTCCGTGTGGAAACTCTCCGCATAGGAGTTGCAGTAAGCCAACCGTGTTCCCGATGTCCCCCGAAAGCGGGGACCCGGTGGAACATCGTGGAACCGTTCAACAACAAGGAGACATTACAATGCCCGCCAAGAATACCAAGAAGATTAAGCCCGTGAATGAATACCCCTGCGACCTCATGGTACGCACCGATGATGGCCTGGGGGTAGTGACCGTTGGAACGCATACCTACTACAACCTCGACGGTAAGGTGAAGATGTCCGATTGGATGCGAGGAACACTTCCAAAGACGTTCAAGACAGTTGGAACAACTGATGGCATTACAGTTGTCAAAGATGATGGACTTCGTGGAACTACATGCGATGGTTCGCTTGGTTACCTTTTGGTAAACACAAATAGTGTCCTAATGAATGCACAGGAAGTTGCCTTGTTTTCCATGCCGTTTAGACGAGCCAACGGTTTCAACCTCCTCCCGGAGAACTTCGACCGTGCAGTATCCGGGTTCGCCGCCCGCCGTCTCGTGGTGGACAATGTTTGGAACCACCAGGACTGCTACATGGCCCCGGATACGGAACACGACAAGTATGCCGATTGGCAGAAGGACTGCTTCATTTTTTCTATGTTTGAATCCAAGTCCAACCAAACCTCCATCAAGGGCGAGGTTGACGGGGAAGCCTACGACTTCGTAAATAATTTTTATCCTTTCACCAGGAAGGAAACCTACGAAATCCTCGGCCTCGAATGGAAGCAGAACTCCAAGGAAGAAACCCGTTTCATCCGTTCTTCGGGCAAGCTCGACAGCCTCACCCCGGAAGGACAGAAAGTCCTCGACGATTTCAAGGCTTGCCTTTCCGCATCCGCGAAAGCCCGCCCGGAATATGCCAAGGCCCACCAGGAACTCCAGGTAGCCCGTTGGGACTGCGGGTGGCGCCAGCTCAAAGGGCTGTTCGCGGAAGCCTGCCCGGACGAGTTTGCCACCCTTAAGGCCGACTTCAAGGCCCTCAAGGACAAGATGCTCCCCCTCGTCTACGAACTGGGCTTCCTCAAAAAATAATTTTAATTTCGGCCCGTCCAGGTTGAATTCAACGCCCCGGCGGGGTGGACGGGTCGGCTCTCCTTCTGCCCGCCGGGGCACCTTTTGCCCCACCGTGTTCCCCATGTGCCCCGCTCCTGGGCACCCGGTGGAACACCGTATGGCATGGTTGCCAAACGTGGACCGGAATGCTACATTTGGGGCATGGACAAGATTATTCTACATATACCCCATTCTGCCCCGTGCACGGACTTTTCCAGG
>Ga0310786_10002331_pt1 | contig 29185 bp, 21 predicted proteins | sample AusTroGonzalo_MG_FD_203881 | JGI IMG/M metagenome (GOLD analysis project Ga0310786, IMG submission 203881) | Bovine rumen microbial communities from tropical cattle in Woodstock, Queensland, Australia - Gonzalo_03 (v2) (version 2) | ecosystem: Host-associated > Mammals > Digestive system >...
ACTCGTAGAGGTATCCCTTCCAGTCGCCGGAGGCGATCTGGCGCTTCGCCCGGTCAACGAGCGTGTTGAACGAATTCTCCCTAAGCCCCATCACCTGCGAAAGATAGTCGCGCTTCAGGGAATGGCGCACCTCGTGGTTCGGAGGCGCAAGGATGTACTTGTCCATCTCTTCCTTCGTTGGATCGCCGCGAATGACGTCCTTGATTGTCAGATACCCGCCCTGATAGAGAAGAGACTCCATCGGCAACGTCTCAGCGTCGCACACATCGAGCATGAATGCGTCCGCGGGAACGTTCTCGAGGTCTTCGGGCATCTTGCCCGCCTTCTCGATCCGGTTGATGATGAGAGTCGCCCTGCCGGTAGTCTCCCAGTAGCCCTTGAGCTCGCCATTCTTGAGTGCTTGCCCAAGCGAGACCGGGTTGCAAACGCGCTTCTCGCTCTTCGGCGAGAACCTGTATCCGTCGTACCACGAGAGGATTGCCGCCTTCGCCGCCGCGAAGTCCATGCCGTTCTGCGCGCCAAGAGACTCGACGTTCTCGCGGAGCGCCCCGTCCAGCTCGTCAGGCGTGTATCCGAGGAGCGTCGCGAAGCGCGAGTCCATCGAAAGGTCGGTGAGGTGGTTGAGTCCAGAGAACACCGAGAGCTTCGTCAACTTCGTGACACCCGTCATCATGAGGAAGCGGATGGAGGCGGAGTTGTTCTTAAGCTTCTCGTAGAAGTCGTGGAGGACAGAACGCACCTTGTTCAGAGTCTTGATGTCGTCGAGGAACTTGGCGACGGGTTCGTCATACTCGTCAATGAGGACTACGATCTGCTTCGTCGGCGACTTGGCTGCAGCCGCCTTCAGGAATCCCTCGAAATTTACAGCGGCGTCAACTTTGAAGTCATACCGGCAATCGATTTCTTTGCATAGATTCTCGACCAGTTTGGACAAAGCCGACTCAAACTTGTCGTATGTCGATCCTGTCGCGCTCGCCATCGTAAAGCTGTACACGGGCGTCGGCTTTTTCCACCCTTCCCATGGTAGCTTGTCGATGGCAAGTCCCTTGAAGAGATCGCGCCGCCCCTCGAACATCGCCTTGAGAGTGGAGAGCATGAGCGACTTGCCGAACCTACGCGGACGCGAGATGAACAGCTGCTGGTCTGCGTCATTACAGAGCTGATACAGCAAGTCCGTCTTGTCGACGTACTTGGCCTTCTCGTTCTTGATCAACGACGCGAATTCGAACACCCCGGTCGTGGGGACTCTTATGGCACGCTCCGTTTTCATGCCGCATATTATAGCAAAACTTGACGGTTTGAGCCGGGCGAAAATTTGTTGCAGTGAATTTACGTAACGCTAGTTTGCATAACACCGCCTCGCACCCGACGGGGAACGGATCATCTGACCAATATGACTATCCCAGATTCGGGGTTCCCGAAATAGCGGACGCCGTCCACGCGCGCGTTCTTCGCGATTTCGGCGGGTTCCAGCTTACGGTTGTAGAAGCGGATGGCGTGGATACGGAAGCCAACCGCCTTATAGTCGGCGTAGTCCGATTTGTTGAGTCGTCCGCCCATGGTCATGATCTTCTTGCCGCCGAACAGATCGTTCCAGTAGGCCGTATAGGCATCGCCCGCCGGCTCGGCTGAGTTGATATAGACCTTCTCCGCCGCGTCCTTTGATTCGCAGAGCAGGGCGATTGTCATCTGCTGCGGGCGTTCGGCCGTGGTCAATCCGTAGTGGTTGTAGTCAAAGAAGTAGAGTCGGTTCTTGCCTTCCCCTTGATCCTTGAGCGTAATGTGCTGTTTCTCGCTCACATAGACAGGCATCGTCCAGACGTTCGCATCCGCAGGGACATCCGAGACAACCGCCTCGATTGTGCGAATGTCGGTTCTGCGCGAATTCATGAAAGCCACGTGGCCTCTGCGAACCTTGTGGAGCGAATCCTGTTCAAAGACACCCGAATATGCGTTCACTGTAAAGTCGCCTGTTATGCCTGTCAAGTCCGTCCAGACGGTCGACTCCGCGTCGAATTGCCCGAAGCCCGCGTTTTCACGCGCATCCCAGAAACCGATCAGACCATCCTGCACGTACTTTTTCGTCTGGGTGAACAACGCCTGAAGCGCCACGCCGCCCGTCGAGCTGACGCCGACCGAAAGATCGTTGGCGGAACCCGACACGATAGCGTCCACGTCGCCCGTCCAACCCGCGAATTTCCATCCCTGCGCAGGTGTTGCCGTGAAGGTCGCCGTCTGTTCCGTGCCATACGCGACCCACGCGGTTGCCGCGCAGTCCGCCGCCGCTCCGTCATTCACCTTCACGGTGCCGCCTATTCCGCCCGTCCACGCCCGGAGCTGGCACTGCACGGCGTCATCCACAAGGCGGTAGGCGAACACCTCCGTCCGCACCCCATGGAACCGGCGCCGGTCCACCGCACGGTTGTAGGCGACTTCACCTGCCGAAAGCACGCGGTTGTAGAGACGAAGCGCATGCACGGTGTAACCAGACGTATTTGCGTCGCCACCGTTCGGAAATCCAATGCGGCCGCCTATCGACGTGCCCGCCGGCGATGCGCCGCTCCAATACATACCGCTATTAGAGATTCGTCCGTCTGTCTGCAACACGCCGTCAAGGTAGAAATCCTGCCCTTGAACCACATTGTTGACGGTCGTGTAGGTCACGGACATCGGCACTTCCGCGGCCAGTCCCGCCAGCCGCCACGTGGATTTGGCATAGTCGAAGAAATACCTGCGCTCGTTGCTGTCGGAGTTCGCGTAGGTCAAGGTCTGGTTCTGGTTGAGACAGATCGCGTTCACCCATCCGCTCGCCGGTGTTCCAGACACGACGCCCTCGATCGTGCGCACCCCCGTGTACGCAATGAGATTTGTCGCGCAGACGCCGGTTGCCTTCTTCTTGAGTCCAGTGCCGTCGAACGACGCCACTGCGCCATTCACAATGAAATCCCCGCCATGGCCGGACAAATCCACCCAACGCGTGGAGTTCGTATCGTAAAGCCCGGCACCGGCATTCTCGATTCCATCCCAGAGCCCGACTAGTCCATTCGTCACGTAATTGCAGCCCACGCTCTCGGCTTCGCGTTCAAATGTCGCACGGTACATTCGGCAGCACGACAAGTCAACGACGAGTACGCGCGACGAGGCAGAATCCCCTTCTGCATACGCGAGTTCACCAACCCATCCAGAGAACTTCCAGCCTGGCATTGGAATGGCGCGCATGGCGACAGGAGTCACGGTGGCACCTGAACCTTCGTAGTACATCCATGCACTCCTCGCCGTCGTAGCAGGGACGGAGTCGGCGCCGACTACAAACCCGCCGACATCCGCCACGGCCGTCACGACGAAATTGGTCTTGTTGTTGGCAAAAGAAATGGATTCCTCCGGTGCGCCGAAGAACCGGATCTGGTCGATCGACGCATGCAGGGAGATTTCCGTTCTCGTCAGCGCATGGTCATAGATACGAATCGCATGAACCGTGTAGCCAAACGTCTGTGCGTCGTTGCTGGAAAGAAATCCGGTTCGTCCGCCGATATGCATTGTCGATGTACCTTTAGCCGCCGACCAATTGTTTATATAGGACTCACCGTCAGGAACTGCGCCGTCCCGGTAGTAGTAGTTCGCCGTGTCGCTGTTGCCGTTGTAGATCACCGCGACCGTTTCCTGCGCGACCTTCCTGTCGGTGAGAAATCCCTTCCTGTTGTTATCGAAGAAGTATCCGCGCTTCCCGTCCTTCGCGGAATTGTTCAATGTGATGGTCTGGTTGTGGCTGATGAAAAACGTGTTCACCCAGCCGGAATTCGGCACGCCCGAAACGACGACCTCAATCGTGCGCACGCCCGTCCGCGCGGCGGCGGTGACGTTCGTCGCCATGATGCCTTGGGCGTCCTTGTGGAGGCCGTTGGACGTGAAGGACGCAACTCCAGCAAACAGTGCGAAGTCTCCAGACTGCTCTGTCAGGTCCTTCCAGTATGTCGCGTTGTCGTCATGCACCCCTGCGCCGGCGTTCTCGATGCCGTCCCACTGGCCGATAAGCCCTTCCTGCTTGTAGCTGACCGCTGTGAACGTATCGCCCCAAAGGGCAAAAGAAACCCCTGCAGCCATCATCGCCGCAAGAATCATTCTGGCATTGCATTTCATAGTTGCTTCTCCTTCATTTATGACATTTGTGATTTGTGAACAATTGTGTCAATTGTCATTTGTGAACAATAACGAAACCGCCACCTCGGACCATGGCTCGAAAAAGTCTACAACCCGACAACGTGCAGCATCTTGCCGTCGAGGACTACATCGTGGTTGTAGAGCTTCGCCTCCCACGACTTCTCTGGATCTGGGTCAAATATCGGCATCCAGCCCTCAGCGAGGCCGAGCTTGTCGAGGTAGCCCGCGAGTTGTCTGTAGGAATCTTCGCCCTTGAAGTTCTTGGCCGTCTTGACCTCCACGGCGTAGCGCTTGTCGCAGTACTCCACACAGAGGTCGAGGCGCCCCGAACCAAGCGCCATCTCGCGGTTGATGCGTCCTTGACCATTCGTGACACGCTGGAAAAACGCCATGAGCACGAGATGCGGCGTCGCCTCTCCGTATTCGTAGGCACGGCGATCGGCCCCGCTGTTCTCGCGCCAGAACTTCTGGAACGCGGTCATGAGGCCAGGCATGTCGAGACCGTCTGGCGTGGCCCACGGCGTATTGGGGACAGAAGACACCATCTTCTCCTGTTCGTCACGGGAGAGATAGCGTCCGATGATCTCCGCGTACATCTTGTTGGCTGGAACCAGCGTTCCCTTCTCCTCTTTCAGAAGTCCAAGATCGACAACGTAGCGCCATTCCTCGCTGTTGCTGGACACGGTTCGCTCACCGCCGAAGATGATCGGTTCCACGACACGCCTCACTCTCGGTTCACGAAGCCGCTCCATAAGCGAATCGACATGCGTATCGCGGCGTCGGATGATCGTCTCCTTCGCGGTCTCAATGTCGTCAACCGTTACGGTCTCGCCATAGCGGAAACCATGTATCTCCTCAACGCACTCGCGGGCTAGGGCGTTGACGAGCCAGGGCTGCCCGCCACTGAACTCCATCACCTTGTCGAGGACGTCCGACGAGAACTTCTGTCCCGTCACCTCTGTATGCTGCGCGTAGAGCGCGGCGACTTCGTCAGCGTTAAAGTTGCGCAGCATCATGTCCTTGGAAATGATATTGAACGGACTGATCTGCCCGAGAGATTCGCCGTCGGACCGGATCTGCGCCTTGTAGTCGCGGACGTCGAGCATCCCGACAAGCGCGATGGATGCTGGGAATGGAATCAGCGCACGGTTCACATAGCCGTCGCGCAGTTGGCGGAGAAAGGATATCAGCACGTCTCCGACAAGGCAGTCCGCCTCGTCGAAGAACACGACGAGCGGCTTGCCGGCACGGCGGCAGAGGTCTGTAAGCGTATCAGAAACCGCAGTCACAACCCAACCTTGCCTCTGCTCACGAACATCCAGACCATCTTCCGCGCCGTCTGGAAGCGCCAGTGACGGCACGGCACTTGCACTGCGGAGGAGAAGCCTCTTGACCTTAGGCATGGCGTTTTCCACATCCTTTGCGTTCTGTAGCGTCTCCAGCGTACAGTAAAGTGCCGCCATATCGCCCTTGGCGTTGATTTCGGCGGCAAGTGCTTGAAGTGCCGTCGTCTTGCCCGTCTGGCGCGGCGCATGGATTACGAAATACCGTCGAAGTGCAACCAGATGCCGAATCTCCGGCAACCTGTCAAGCGCCGGAAGCATGTAGTGTTCGTCCGGAATGCACGGCCCCGCGATGTTGAAGAACTTTTCCATGACGCATATTATATCATAAATTTGATGTTCGGGTGTCGAAAATCCGGGCGCATCTGTGCTTTTCACACATGTTTAGTCTTTGTTTCGGACTGCGCATATCTTGACCTCCGTCGGACCGAGCGACAGCGACGCCTTGCGACCGCCCGCGCATGTTTCGCCACGTCGCCAATCGGCCAACGGTAGAGCGGGTAGCAGTCAAACCCTGCGACATCGAAGACAGGCAGATAGCTGCGCATGTCTTCCCAATTGCAGATAACGGCCCATTCGGGAAGGTCGGGATCCAGCGCCGACCGTGCTGGCAACACGGAACTAGGCTATTTCTTGACGTCAGACTTCTTTGTCTCTGGCTTCTTCGCTTCAGGCTTCTTCGCTTCGTCCTTCTTCGCTTCGTCCTTCTTGGGTTCTTCCTTTGCCTTCACCAGATCCTTGCGTGCCTTGGTGAGGTTGTCGGCGCTGTAGGACGATATCGTGTATATCCACTTGCCGGTCTTGGCGTTGAAATCCTGGACCGTCTTCTCGTTGGCGGCGATCTCGGTCTTGTTCGTGCCGGACGGCGTATACGACGCGGAGAGCTTCACGTAGCTGTCCGAGCCGGACTTGTTGCCCACCGTTGCCTTGTAGACAATGCCGTTCTTGAGCGTGGCCGCATAGACGGCGCCTGTCGCGAAGCCATACGTCGCCTCCTTGGCGGGATCGGCCACGGACGCGAAATCGAGATACGCAAGCGCGCTGTCGAGCGAATACGTCTTGGACGTGTCGAGTTCCTCCTTGGGACCGAGGCCCTTGAGTTCCCACTTGCCGTCCTTGCGCGAAAGCTCGACCTTCTCCTTGCCCTTCTCGAACGTGACGGCCGTCACGTCGGCGGAGGGGACGGCGGCGATCCTGGCGTCGACCCACTTCTTGGGATCGCCGTCAAACGCATCGAGAGGCTCCTTCACGAGCACCACTTTGTCGGCATAGATGACGTAGCGGCCGTCTGGATACGATCCGCCGCCATACATCGCCATCTGGCCGGTGGCCTTCTTCTGGTGCATCTCGCCCATCGGAAGCGCCGCAAGCGACTTGCCCTTGGCATCTTGGATGTCGATGGTCGTGGGCTTTTCGATCTTGCGGCCGTTCGCGACCTGTCCGACCTTGAGTTCCTGCAGCTTGAGCAGATTCTCGCGGATCTTCGTGATGTCGGCAGGATAGTTGTAGAGCGACGCGACGGTCCAGCCCTGCTGGCCGGCGGCGAGCTTCACCTTGCCGCCTATGTCGATCGCTGCGACGTCGGTCACGTTGAACGCGGGAAGGATCGTCTTGCCCACGAGCGACGGGGAGTTCATCTTCTTGCCGGAGTTGAGCCACCATGCGGCTCCGCCTAGGACAACCGCCGCGCCGGCCAATAATACCAAGTTCTTGCTAGTCATGATTCATCCTGATTTAAGTGTTTTTCATTGTCGCTCCGGCGCCGCTCAGCGGCGGCGCCTGGAGAAACCGCGGAAGAGGCCGAACGCTATAACGAGGATCGGCACGAGCGTGATGTTCAGCACCTTGAGCGTAAGGCCGAGCGAGTCGATGTCGGCCGTAAGCTCCTTGCGGACGTTCTTGAGCTGACGGCGGGTGTCGGCCTGCGTCTTGCGGAACTGCACGATCTCGTCCTGCTGTTCCTTGGAGAGGATCAGGCGCTCGTTGCCGCTCTTCTGCTTCTGGAGCGCCATGAGGCGCTGCTGGGTCTCCTGAAGGGCGGCCTCAAGCTCCTCCTGCTTCTTCTGCCACTTGGCGAGAGCCTTGGCCTCAAGAGCGTCCACCTTGACGAACGGACGGTTCGAGGGGCCGCGGGAACGCACGCCGATGAGCTCCTCGCGGCCTGCGAACTGCTCGATCACGTTGGAGAAGAGCGAGAGGTTGTCGTTCATGGGCTGCACCATCTGCCCGAAAGGCGTGTTGAGCACCTGCACGCAGAAGTCGTCGGCCAGGAAGTCGGAATCGCCGAAGAGGATCACAGAGCCCTTGCCCTCTGCAACGACATTGGGGACGGCGTTCGTTGAGCCTTCGACATAGTCGGGGCCCTTGGGGAAGGCCGTCTTGAACGTGCCGGAGAGGCGGGCGGCAAGCGTGCGCTGAACGCCGTCCGGCTTGAGATCGCGCTTCATCGCGCCCATGCCGAACTGCGCGCCCATGCGATCCACGAGGCATGCGTTGTCCTTGGACGTGACGATGATCGGGGTGAACGCGAGGCCGTCCTTGCCGGTGAAGGAGAATGCGCCCGCGAACGGGAACATCACCTGCGTGAGGCGCGCCACGAGGAGGTCGCCCTTATCCATGTTCTTCGCTCCAAGCGAGAGGAACGCGGGATTGTCCTCGGCGCGTCCGTTGCCCGCGTTGAGCTTTGTCGCGGAGGCGAGGTCTGCGACGAGGCGGCCCGTCTCGAACGTCACGCCCCATGCGTCGAAGAGCTTGCCGAGCGTGGATGGACCGTCCTGCCCGCCGCCCATCTGCATCATCGGATTCTGCTGCTGGCGCGACGCCAGCATGTCCATGATGCTGAAGGGATCGACGCACGCGATGAGACGGCCACCGCGGATCACGAACTGGTCGATCGCGAAGAGCGTCTTCTCCGAGAGGTCCTTGGCGTGGAGGATAACGAGCGTCTTGATGTCGTCGTCGATCTTCTCGGCCGTAGTCTCGACCTCGCGCACGTCGTAGTCCTTCTTCAGCTCGTTGAAGGCTGCCCAGCCCTGCGGCGGACGCTGGCGCATCTGCATCATCATCGGGTTCATCTGCTGGCCAAGGACGCCCTGGACGGACGTCATGAGACCGATGACCGGGCGCTCAGGCCACGCGACGCGCGTCACGAGGCGCGTGACGTCGTATTCGAGCGTGGCCTCCGTGCGCGGGCTGAAACGCGGCAGCGTCTCCTCCCGGTCGCCGCACACGGCGACCAGGCCGAAATAGACGCTCTGGCCGAACGGAGTGACGTTCTGCGCATCGATGCCGTAGCGCTGCGCCCATTCTTCGGCATCGGAGTCCGGCTTGGGATCGTACGCCTCAAGGATCACATGGCCCTTTCCGGCGCGCTCGTATTCCTTGAGCAGATTCTCGACCTGCTGGGCGTACGTCTTGAGGGACATCGGCATTTCGGCCGACGATGCGCTGAAGTAGTATTTCAGCGTGACATCCTCCTCCAGCTTGCCGAGGACCGCCTTGGAGCCGGAAGAGAGCGTGTAGAGGTTCTCGGCCGTCAAGTCGGCGCGTAGAGGAAGGTTTGAGAGGATCAGGTCCGCCGCGATGATGATTGCCGCGACGAGGACGAGCCCGACGATTCCAGTGAATTTCTTGTTCATCTCGAAAAACTCCTTTTCTCAGGACGCCTTGCGGCTGTCGGTAACGACGCGCGCTGCGGCAAGCATGAAGACGATCACGCCAATGTAGTAGCCGATGTCGGCGAAATCAAGAACGCCGCGGCGCATGGCGTCGAAGTGGCGAAGAAGCGAACATTCCGCGACGCCATTGACGATGGCCGTGGGGACACCCCAGTTGGCGACGGCGTTCACGACCGGATCGAACCCGATGATCAGCAGCAGGAACGTGAGGGCGAGAGCCACCACGAACCCGATCACCTGGCTGCGCGACAGCGACGACGCGAACACGCCGACGGCAGTTGCCGCGCCGGCAAGGAAGAACGATCCCACGTATCCGCAGAACACCGCGCCATAGTCGGGGCTGCCCAGCCACCCTGCGGTGAACACTATCGGCACGGTGAGCGCAAGGGCGATGCCGATGAACGCCCAAGCCGCGAGGAACTTCCCAATGAGCGCCTGACCTAGCGTTATCGGCAGGGTGAGCAGAAGCTCGATCGTGCCGTTGCGCCGCTCCTCCGCCCAAAGGCCCATCGTGGCCGCAGGGACGAGCAGGAGATACACCCACGGGTGCCAGAAGAAGAACGGCGTCAGGTCGGCCTGACGGCGTTCGTAGAACATCGCTACGCCGAACGTGAGGAAGCCTATCAGAACGAGGAAGGCCACGAGAAACACGTAGGCGACTGGCGAGTCGAAGTAGCTCTTGAATTCACGGGCGAAGATCGTGCGGACATTCCTGCATCCGCATGTCTGGCCGTCTTTGCTGCATGGGCACATGTTACTTCTCCTCCTTCATTGTGAGTTTGCGGAAGACGACGTCCAGCTTGCCGGACGGATCCTTGGCGCGGAGCGCATCGGGCGTGCCGTCGGCCTTGATCTCGCCGTCGGCTATGATCAGAGCACGCGTGCACACGGCGTCCACCTCCTCCAGGATGTGCGTGGAGATGATGATCGCCTTGTCGGCGGACATCTCCTTGATCATCTGGCGGACCACGAACTTCTGGTTGGGGTCAAGACCGTCCGTGGGCTCGTCCATGATAAGCACGGGCGGATCATGGATGACGGCCTGGGCGAAGCAGGTGCGCTGACGATAGCCCTTGGAGAGAGTCTCGATCGTCTGGCGGCGAACCGATGTTAGGCGCGCCTTCTCGATCACGGCATCGACCTTGGCCTTGACGTCCGCTCCCTTGAATCCGCGCACCTTCGCGCAGAACGTGAGAAAGTCCTCGACCGTCATGGCGCGATAGCTTGGTGCGCTTTCGGGGAGGTATCCGATGCAGGCCTTGGCCGCCACAGGGTCGGCGGAGATGTCGTGCCCGCAGATCACGGCCGTGCCCGATGTCGGAGGCAGAAAGCCCGTGATCATGCGCATGGTCGTTGATTTTCCGGCTCCGTTGGGGCCGAGGAAGCCCAGCACTTCGCCCTTCTTCACGGAGAAGGTGATGCCCTTCACCGCTTCGAAGTCGCCGAAGCTCTTCCTTAGGTTTTCGACTTTGAGCATGTTTGTTGGTCCTTTGGTTTGCTTTGATGCGCACTATTATAGCGCGACTTTGTTAATGTAAAGTTAAGAATTCTGCAACTGGTGGTTAGAGTGCGCCGCCGATCAGGCCGGCGAACGAGGAAATTGGAGTGGTGTCGCGATAATTGTCCACGATCTGGCGCACATCTTTCAAGAGGGCGGTAAGCTCATTGTAGAGTTCAGAGTCGGTCGTGAGCTTGCCGAGTGTGCCCTCGCCCTTCTCAAGGCGTTCGGAGATGGACTTGAGGTTGTCGAAGAGCGCCGCCGCGTCGTCGGAGAGCTTCTTGTCGTTCGTGATGCGCGACAAAAGACCGTCGCCTTCGTTGATCTTGCCGGTCACTTCGCGAATGTTGGCGATGGAGACCTTGAGATCGTCGTAGACTGTGGAATCCTTGGAAAGCAGCTTTCCGATAGTGCCCTCGCCGGCGGCAAGGCGGTCGGCTATCTCCGATGCCTTGGCTATGGTGTTCTTAAGATCAACGTACACCGTGTCATCCGCAGACAGCAGCTTGCCGATTGTTCCCTCGCCGCGCTCGACTCGCTCGGCGACGGCTGCTATGTTGGTGAACGTCGTCTTCGCCCCAACCACCGCATCCTGCAGATCGCGGTAGAGCGTGTCGTCGGAGGAAAGGAGGCGCCCGACCGTGCCTTCGCCGCGTTCGACGCGCTGCACGATCACGTTCACCTTCTCGGATGCCGCCGAAAGGTTCGTGATTATGCCCTTGATGCCGCCGTCCTTCGTTATGTCGCTCAGGTTCCTCGCGATCTCTCCAAGGTCGCGCATCCAGTCGAGCGGCGGCTCGCCGCGGAACTTCGTGGAGTCCAGAGGCAGAGGATCGCCGGCACCCTCGTCGAGCTGCAGGAAATTGCCGCCGAGAAGCGAATGTGATGCGACTGTAATGCGGTAGGACTGGCGAAGCACCACTTCCTTTGCGACATTTATCTTGACGGTTATCGACTTTGGCGCAAGGGCGATGGAATCGACCGTGCCCACCTTCATGCCGCGGTAGACCACGCTGTCGCGCTCCTTGAGGCCGCCGACGTCCGGGAACTCCACCACGGCGCTCGTCATCGCCCGGCCGAGGAGCAAGTCCACGCCGGAGATGATGATCGTGAAATACGCGAGCAGAGACAGAACGGCGACCATGAATACGCCGACTATCACCTCTGAAAAGATGTCATTGCTCTTTTTCATTGAACCTTGCCCATGATTTTTTCGCTTCGCCCACCTCACGCAGGCGAAAGGGTATTATACTAAATACCGCGCGCCAACGCAACCGCGACAAACTAGGCGCTGCACGCCAGAAGGCAACTAGCGATCCTACGCTCTTCGCCCCTTGAAGAATGCCACAAGTATCGCACGGCATGGCTCCTCAAGCACGCCAGAAACCGTCTCGGGATGATGATTCATGCCTTTATGCCCGAAGATGCCAAACACCGACCCGCCGCCGCGCTTGGGGTCCGACACTCCCCACACCACCGCGTCAAGGCGTGCCAAGGCTATCGCCCCCGCGCACATCGGGCAAGGCTCCTTCGTCACATACATTCGCGCACCCGTCAAGCGCCAGTTGCCGCGGGAGGCAAACGCAGCCGAAAGCGCAAGCATCTCGGCGTGTGCCGTGGCGTCGGTGAGAGTTTCCGTTTCGTTGTGCGCGCGGGCTATCAAACGTGCGGCGGAAGGCGGAGCATCGGAATCGTCAGGCGGCTCGACTATGACGCAGCCGGCAGGAACCTCCCCTGCCTCCGCAGCCTTCTCCGCTTCGCGGAGAGCCTGGCCCATCCAGTATTCGTCGAAGGCGGCGTCCACGATCGGCCTCAACGCAAAGCGCCTGTCGCCGCGAAAGCGCCAAGCACAGTGAAAAGCGCCCCCGCTGCGCACATCGCGACGCCAGCGATGCGGACGCGCGGCGCGGCGTCAGCCATCCACGCCACGCCCTGCCTAATACGCCAAGGATAGAACATCCCCCACATTCCCAATATGCACACTGCATATGCGAACACGACAAGCGTCAGCCTCCACTGCGTCTCGCAAAGCCTTATCGCGGGAAACATGTCTCCGGGGAACAGCATGAAGAACGCGCAGACGGCGCGGACCGGCAGCAGATTCGCCATCCACCAGCATGTGAGGAAAGTGAGGGCTATCGCCCATATCCAAACGGCGCCGGGCAACGGCGACGGCAAGAACCAAAGCCTCTGCACAATGCGATCGATCACATCTATGCCAAGCGCGTCGATCTCATACCCGGTCCAGAACCAGGCGATGGCGCACAGAAACACGCCCGCAAAACGGTTCCGCGGGAACGCGCGGAGAAACTCCGCCGCCCTTGACGGGACGGCAAGGAACGCCGCTCCGCCGAAGAGCAGAGGCAAACCTAAAACTAAGAACCAGAAAGTCATGCCCATTATGATACCATATTCTCGTTGATCATGCGGAAGAGAGACGCAATTTTCTTTTCGGGGGTGGAACCCGCCATTGTTCCGGTGAAGGCCACGTCTCCGGTGTCTGCACGGCGGAACACGGCGCGGGTTCCGCGAACGTCGATTCCCGACAGACCGTTCTGCGCGCAAAGTACGCGCAGCTCTGCCAGCTTCACAAGACGGGACGCTGCGCGCGGGAGGCGGCCGTAGCGATCGGAAAGCTCTTCGCGAAGCTTCTTCACAGCAGGGAGCGAGGAAGTCTCGGCAAGACGTTTGTGAAAGTCCATGCGCTGCGCCTCGTCCTCGACATAGTCGTACGGAAGGCATGCGCCGTCCGAATCGACATCCGCGCCGCCGGGAGAGAAGTCGAGGAAATCGAGATTGATGGACACGTTCACAAGCATCGGCACATCCTCGCCGCGCAGACGAGCGATCGTGCGCTGTAGAAGCTGACAGTACAGCTGGAACCCCACGGCGGCGATATGCCCGCTCTGTTCGCTCCCCAGGAGATTGCCCGCGCCGCGTATCTCAAGATCGCGAAGCGCAAGGTTGAAGCCCGCGCCGAGCCCGCCGTGCTTCTTGAGCGCATCCAGACGTTCGCGCGCCTCCGAATCGACGAGCCCGTCGACCGGAAGCAGAAAGAATGCATATCCCTGGCGTGCGCTGCGTCCGACGCGTCCGCGAAGCTGATAGAGTTCGGCGAGCCCGAGACGATCAGCCCGGTCTATGAGAATCGTGTTGGCGCGCGGAATGTCGAGCCCGGATTCGACGATGGTCGTGCACACCAGCACATCGGTCTTTGCGCGCGAGAACGCCTGCATCTTCTCGGCCAGCATCTGAGACGGCATCTGGCCGTGGGCTATGTCAAGCTTCGCCTCTGGAACAAGCCCGTGTATGCGCTTCGCCACGCCGTCGATCGTGATCACGCGGTTGTGCAGGAAATACACCTGCCCTCCGCGCGCAAGCTCTCTGCGTATGGCGCGCTGGACGACCGCGTCCGTGTCGCGCACGACCTGCGACTCGACCGCCACGCGCTCCCGCGGCGGCGTGCGGAGTATGGAAAGGTCGCGTGTGCCGGTCATGGACATGTACAGCGTGCGCGGAATCGGCGTGGCGCTGAGCGTAAGCACATCCGCAGTCGCGCGAAGACGCTTCAAGTGCTCCTTGTGCTTCACTCCGAATCGCTGCTCTTCGTCGATCACGACCAGTCCGAGATCGTGGAACGCGACCTTTGAAGATAGAATCGCGTGCGTGCCTATGACAATATCCGTCGCGCCCGAAAAGATGCGGGCCCGGACACCCTTCTTGGCCTCGTCGGACACGAAACGGCTCAGCGTCTCTATCCGCACCGGCGTTCCCTCGAACCGCGCAAGGAACGATTCGTAGTGCTGCTCGGCAAGGACGGTGGTGGGCGCAAGGAGAGCCGTCTGCTTTCCGTTCATGGCGGCTATGAAGGCGGCGCGCATTGCCACTTCCGTCTTGCCGTATCCCGCGTCCCCGCACACAAGGCGGTCCATCGGCTTGCTGGAGGCGAGATCGGCCTTTACGTCCGCTATCGCGCGAGCCTGGTCCGGCGTCTCTTCATACGGGAATGCAGCCTCGAATTCTTCGATCCCGGGCGCATTGACGTCATACGCAAAGCCAGGCACGACTTCGCGGCGGGCCTGCGTCTCGAGAAGCGCCGCCGCAAGATCCTGAACGGCGCGCTTGGCCGCGGCCTTCTCGTTCGTCCAGCGTTTGCCGCCCAGAGAGTGCAACTTCACCTGCGCGCCCTTTACGCCCACATAGCGCGAGAGAAGATGCGCGTGCCCCACTGGCACATGGAGCTTTGCGCCGTCCGCATACTCCACCGTGAACACCTCGCTCCTCACGCCGTTCACCTCTATCTCGGTGGAGCCGAGGAAACGTCCCACGCCGTGGTCGATGTGAACCACAAGCTCGCCGGGGGCGAGATCGAACGTGCCCGAAAGGCGCGCCCCCGCATGTGAGCGAGAAGAGGAATGCACCCTGCGCGCGGATAGCGCCCGGTCGCTCTTCGTCACGATCACGAGGCCCGGAGACTCGAAACCTCCGTCAAGCTCGTCGTCCTCCACGACCAGCGAGCCCTTTCGCTCGGCGGCGGCAAGATGCTTGGCGAGCTTTGCGCGCACCGCCTCCACGAGCAACGGGTCGGCCGTCCCCGCCGGCATCCGCATCTCGGCGAAGCCAGGAAGCGGCGAAACGGCGAAATCGGCAGTCGGCACGCCGCGCGGCGCAGGGTCGCCGGTGTATATTCTGCGTGCGGCGCTCGGCACGTCGCGCACGCCTTCGGGGCATGCATTGTGGTCGAGCCACATCACTGTGCATCCGTCCGGCAGCACATCGAGAAGTCCTCGCTTCTCGGAAGCTATCTCCACCGGCGGAAACTCAGCCGACGATACGCGCCCTACCGAAATCTGCGTCGCAGGATCGAATATGCGAAGCGACTCGAGCTCATCGCCGAAGAACTCGGCCCGCACGGGCTTGGCCGCGCCGGGAGGCCATGCGTCGAGAACGCCGCCGCGCACGGAATACTGTCCTTCTTCCGTCACCTCCACGGCACGTTCATAGCCCGCCGCCGCAAGATCGCCCTGTACCTCTGCAAAAGAGATCTCCACCGGTTCGCCGCCAAGCGACAACTTCAAGTGCAACGTTGCCGACGCGACGGCCGCCGCCGCAGGAACACCGCCCAGAAGCGCCGGCATCGGCGCCACGACTATGAGCGGATACGGACGCATCCTGTACGCGCCCAGCACGGCGGCGACCTTGATACGCGCGGCAGTCGAAGACCTGTCGTCCTCAAGGACGGGCGGGAACTCAAGCGCCCGTATCGGCGACTCCTTCTCAAGGACGCGCAGATCGTCGTAGAGCGCATCAGCCTCGGGCAGACCAGGCGTGACCGCAAGCACAAACGGGACATCGCGCCCGTCAAGAGCAAGCGCCGCCGCGGCAAACGCGGCGGCGGAACCAGCAAAGGAAGGCAGAGCGACGGCAGGCGAAGGATGCTCCGCCACGGCACGGAAACCCTGCGCGAATGTCTTTAGGCGTCTGCTGGTCTTCTGCACATGATCTCCATGTCAGTATGGGGCGATTTCAAGCGTCTTCGCCGGACCAGAATTCATGTCCAAAACAATGTTGCCGGGCTTTTCGCCCTTCTCGACCCAAGCGACAATGAGGTCGCGGAGATTCTTCGGCTCGCCTCCTGCACCTGCTTCTTTCCCTTTGCTCGCATGGCGGCGCCCCGGCAGGCAGTAGAGCAGGTAGAAGTCGCGAATCTTCGCGGGACCGCCGCACACGCCCGCCGCACGGTCATAGTATTCAAGGATCGGCAGATAGGGAACTACCGAATCCTCGAGGCCCGCGTGCGATATGATGCGTCCGCCGCGTTTTGCGAATGCGTTCAAGTCGGGATTGCGGAAATTGAAGTCGGGATCGTCGATGAAACGCTGAAGATCATCCTCGGTGACGTCCGCATAGCCCTTCTCGCCGATGATTTTCTTCAGGAGGAAGTCGCAGGCGCCTTCGAACTCGATGCCGAGAATCTGCCCCGGCGCGATGCGCTTGCCCTTCACGTACACGGGCTCGAAAAGCCCGCGCCACAACGCCTCGCGGTCTGCCAGCGACGGAGCTTTCTTCACGATGGCCTTCCAGCATGCGTCCAGCTTCTCCGGCGTGGGACGGGGATCGGCGATGTAGAGTCCCCGTCCAGCCGGCGGATCGATCTGCGCGAAATGCTCGAGCTCCGCCTCGCGCACCACGGCGCGTTCTTCGTTGGAGAACCACTTGCCGTGTTTCTTTCGCAAGAAAGCCCTCTGCCAGTGCGGCGTGGCGAGCGATATGCGGTCAAGCGCAGGCACGCCCGAGATGATGCCGTCGTAGTCCTCCGGGAAACGCTGCGCTTCACACATCCCCTGCCCGCCGCCCGTGGACGCGCCGTGGAAATACGAATGGTGCGGCGCGCGCCCGTAATACGCCTTCACGAACTCCTTGGCCGCCACCGTCATCAAGTGGGTCGAGCGCCAGCCGAAGTCGCGGCGTATCTCAGGATCTATGGGATTCGCGTTGATCGTGTAGAGCGATGTGCCCATGTCGGTCGTGGCAGAAGCAGTCTTGTCAGACCACGGACAGGAAAGGCTGCCCGCCCATCCGCCGTTGCCCAGACCCCAGAAGCGCCCGTCCCAGCGATCGGCATCCGCCAGGCTAAGCTCGCACCGTATGAACGATATGGGGCTTGGGCGCAGGACGAACGAGACGCGCAGCGCGCCGTCACGCCAGTCGAACTCGCGGAATTCGCAGTCCTTCACGGCTGCGGCTCGAATCCGCCCGATCCCGGCCTTCACAGGCTGGGGAACGACCGTTCCGCCGTGTGCCGCGCCGGGGAGATCGCCGCGCACGGCGGCCATCGCGATCTCCTTCATCTTCGCCGCGCGCGCGGCGTCGAGCCCTTCAGGTGCGTAAGGGCACTTGGTCACATCGGCCTCAAAGAGCTTTGCGGTCCAGACCAAAGCCTGGAAATATTCGCCGTGTCCGTTCAGATGGAACACATCGCCCTTGCACGTCCAGCGGCCATCTTCGCCTTGCATGAACCTGGCACTGCCGCACACGTCGCCGCCGAATGACTTTTCTGTGTACGCGACGGGCAGACGCTCTCTCCACAACTGCACCGCCGTGCCCATCGGTATCACCCTAAGCCCCTTGGACGCCGCATAGTCGTAATATGCGCGATGCAGCTTCTTGTACATCTCGTTCTGGTCGAGATTCCATTTCGCCAGCCGTCCGTCCCAGGGCGTGTAGCTCCACGTCTCCTGCACGACTATCTCCGCCTGCGGGGCAAGAGCCTTGATGTATTTCTTGATCAAGTCGTCGGCAAACGGACGATACGTGTCCAGCTGCCACGAGAAATGCGACGCCTGCTGAATCGTGACCACATCCCATTTCTCCATCTTCAGAGCCTCCGGGATGTTCATCTGCACAGCCTGTTTGTGGTCGCCGTTTATGACATGATCGAATTTGTACGGCTTGAAATCAGGTTCGTTCTTTGCCTTCTCGCAGTTGTTCCAATGGCGTTCAAGCGAACAACCGCCGATGTAGAGCGACGCCAAATCCAGATCCAGCCCCATGGATTTCGCCACTTGCGGCATCTGCCTGGTGAGCGAAATCGAGAAGCTGTTGCCTATCATCAGCACCTTCAGCGAATCAGTCTTCTCCGCGAATACGGAGACGGCCAAGAACACGAACGCAAATATTGTCTTTTTCATTTTGCAACACCTTGTTGATCTTAATCTGCATGGACGTTAGACAAGCCTGCCGACCGCGGCAAGCACTTTCTCCCGCACCGCGTCAACGCTCTGTGTCCCATTGATCACCACAAAACGCGATGGCTCGGCACGTGCCAGTTCAAGGAAGCCGTCGCGAAGGCGACGATGGAACAGCTCTCCGGCGGCCTCGATTCTGTCGCCGGCCGTGGCCGTCGAAGCCATGCGCTTTGAAATGCGCTCGCGGCTGACATCGGGCGGAACGTCGAGAAGAATCGTAAGGTCGGGGACGATGCCCTCCGTGGCGAAATCGTTAAGCTGCTTGAGTAGCTGCACGTCAAGTCCGCGCCCGTATCCTTGGTAGGCGAATGTCGAGTCGCTGAAGCGATCGCACACCACCCACTCGCCGCGAGCGAGGGCGGGGCGTATGGACTCCGCAACCACCTGCGCGCGGGCCGCGAGAAAAAGAAGCGTCTCACTGCGCGCGACCGGCGGATCCTCAATTTCTTCGCGCACCAATGAACGAATCAGTTCCGCAAGACGCGTGCCGCCGGGCTCGCGCGTCGAAAGCACAGTCCGTCCGGCGGCGCGCAGCGCGTCGGACAAAGCCTTGACCTGAGTTGATTTGCCGCAACCCTCAGGACCCTCGAAAGTTATGAATTTTCCTCGCATGGAACGGAAAGGATTATATCATATTTTCGCCTAGTGCTTGACGAGCCGCATGACGAACCCTTGGTCCATCACCTCAAACGTCACCTTAAGGTCGTCGATGGCCATGAGGGCGGACGATCCTTTCGCGGGCGGATGGAACGTCCACTTGAGATACATCACCTCGCCCGGCGCGATGCGGACTTCCCCTGTCGGCACATGGTCAACGGCTGTAGATTCTGGCGTGCTGTACGTCCCAGAGGCGAAAACCCCCGCCTCCGTATCGGCGCACGTTTGCCAACCATCTGCAAGATTCACTATCCAATCAAGGCTGTTCGTCACAAGGCATTCGCATCTGAGCAACTGGTTCGTCGTGTTCGCGAAGCCCCATTGCTGCGCGGAGTAGGAGATGTTCGCCAAGACCACCGCGTAATCCGTGTCATTCGTGAACGCCAGGCCCCATGTCATGGTCGTACCTTGTTTTGTACGCGCCCCGAACGCACGCTCCATGTCAGCTCTATTTGCGGCCAACGCATACAAGCCAGATTGAGTGGCGGCTCCTCCATTATACACAAACTTCTCGAATGCGTCGCTGTCCTGCCACGCCTGCATGAACGGGATCGTCACGCCATTGTAGAAATCCTTGTCGCCGGTTGTCGATGTTATTATCGCAAGCGAATCAAAATCCTGAGAATAAGTGTGTCCAAAGAGGCTAAGAATGGAACATGCGTTCAGAGTGGCGCGCGGCGGCGGGTTGGCGAGATCCACCTCCACGCCAGCCGAGACAGCAGACGATACGCCACTTTCATTGACCGCGCTTACGCCCACGGACACCGGAACGGATGGCGGCAGACCACCAATCGCAATGGACGTCCCATCGGCCACGAGAACTTCCTTGAGCACAACCGGCGATAGAGTACCGGCGGAATAGCCAGAGACAAGCGCTACCCTGTCGAGTATGACGCGCGGCGTCTTGTTTGTGAACGAGCAGAAAACTAGACGGTCGCCATCGTTCAATGTCGGCAATTCGACCATAAACTCTTCTGGCAGAGTCGCCTCGCGCGTGAAGGAGAGAATCGAGACAAGGCTGGTAACTCCCGCCGAAACGAGCTGGATCGGCATATCCGTACCATCTTCGCTCTTGTATCGCCATGCACGCATGCGTAAATGCCAATCGCCAGATGGAAGTGATGGCGAAACAAGTAGTCCCGCCTTGTTCTTATCCGCCCCGCCAATGCGTATTGCGCTGCTGTTAGTGGATGGATAGATGTACGAAACGCAATCCCATCCACTCGTATCGGCATACGATGAATTGAATTTCCCCGAATCAAGCGCATTCGCGCTCGTACCACCCGCCGCCGCCCGCGAAAAATCATCACACCAGAATTCGGCACCTTCGGACGCTCCCGTCACTGCATTCGTCCATATTGAAACCCTGTAGCTGCTCGCGCCGTCCACCGCGTCCCACGAGACCTCAAGCGAATCTGTAGTCAATGCCGTCGCAACGATGTTGGACGGCGTATCGAGGCGCGTGTCAAGCCAAGTGGCGGAGAAACTTGTCATTGCCAATCCCGTGGTGGCGACGCGGAAGCGACGATAGTCCGATGCGCCCGGAAAGTCGAACGCCGCGCCCGCAGTGGCGGTGTTCACCGAGGCGATTTGCGTTTCCGCGCCGTTCGCATGGGCAATCGCGAACAGCTGCGCCTCGCCGGTCTGTTCCACGCTCGTCGCCCCGTAAGAGAGCGTGATCCGACTCACGCCATTGGAATACTCCGGCGAAAGGTACACGCCGTTCTCCACGCTCCAGCCAGACGGCACGTCCGCCCCTGAAAAGTCCGCCGTCTCGCTTACCCAACCTCCAGCCAATGCCGAAAACGAGAATGAAGCTATCGTTATTTTCAGCAAACGAGTCGATTCCAACAGCATTCTCATTTCCTTTCCCGTCCCATGGCCACATCCTGCATCAAGGACGCACCACTTCAATCGTGCCTACTGGATAGCGGCGGTTGTTCCCGCCGGACAGCGGCAGGGCGATGGCCGGCGTTCCCTGCCGAGACCCGACCGAGACGCAAAGCGTGTACGTGCCAGGCGGTAACATCTCATACGTCGTGCCGGGATCCATCCCGGCCGCTTTGATGGACGCGAGGGCGGGATCGGGGGAAAGGATCGGCACTGTGCAACCGAACCGGCAGACCGTATTTGCAGTGATTGGCTTCTCCACGCCTCCCAGCTTCGGGTCAAGCCGCTGGAAATCGAACACCGGGTCCGTCACCGACCAGCAGACATTCCCTTCTTTGTCCACGAGCGACCAAGTGAGGCGCGCGCCACCGTGCAGCCAGCTCACGCCCACGTTCACCCAGGTGGACGACACCGTCACGGGCGTGTCGATCGTCACTTTCTCGGGGAACGTGACGGACCGCAGCTCGAAACGGTAGCCGAGACGCTTCGCGATCTGCGCCATCAGTTCCTTGTGAGCCTCGTAGTACGGGCGCGGGAAACCATGGATAGAGAGGTAGCTCGCCTGATGCTTCTCCACGCATTCGAGCAGTCGTTCCGGCAGCCAGCGTCCGCGCTCGCTACACATCGCCCAATGTCCAGCCTCTATTACGACCGGCGTCTCGGGCGCGAAGTTGCGCGCCCAGTGGCTGTGCGCCCACGATCCTTCGACATTGTACGTTGCGCGCGGCTTCGGCCCCATGCAGAAGATCGAGTCGTCTCGGTAGCCGATTCCAAGCTCGCGCGCGAACTTCATGAGCGGCGCCTCGGGTTCCTGTCCGCCAGAGCCGGCCACGTCGTCCGAGATTACAAGCAACGTGTTCGGCAAGAGGCGGCGATGCAGCTTCATGTGGAGGCGGGTGATGCGATCTGTCTCCTCCTTGTTCAGCTTCGAGGTGTCGCCTGTGTGCCCTTCGCCGTACATGCCGAAACTGCCGATGTCCACGAACGCCACATTCGGGTCGCCGTCATACCTGTCTGCAAACGCCTTGAGGAACGCCGAATACTTTTCGAGGAACACTGGATCGTCGTAGACGGGTTCCCAGCGCAAGGGAAATGTCGCTCCCACCTGATGGATTTTGTAGCGGAACCAGATGCCCTTCGCGCCGGCGGCGCGCACGTAGTCAGGGCAGGCGTTCGTGGTCTGGTTGCAGCAGATGACGCGGAAGGCGATCTTCTTGCCCTTTGCGATCCAGTTCTGCGCCACGCGGTCGATCATGTCCCAGCGGAACAACCCCTCCTCGGGTTCGAGTTCGCTCCAGAGGAGACGGAAATAGACCGTGGACGTGCCCGGGAACCAGTCGAGCGTGTCGCCGGGCGGAATGTCCTTCCCGTACGCCCACATGCGTCCGGCCATGTGGTAGAATACGAATCCCATGTCCGGGTTGACCAGCGCCTCGTCCGTCGCCCTCGGCGTCACCGTCACGCCCTGAGCAACGCCGGCAGCGGCCAACATGCATATCGCTATGATCCTACAGGATAAAACCGTCTTCTGAATCACCATGACAGAACTCCTCATTTCAACATGCTTTCGACAACATCCAGGAGAACCTTCGACGCGAACGAGTCAAGGCGCATCTCCGCCCAATCGGCGGAAGTGTCGTCCGACCACACGAACGGCATGAGAAGGTATTCCGGAAGCCACACTACGTTGCCATGCTTCGCCGCCACGGTGAACGTCTCATGTCCGTTGTCGAGCGTTGCAATCGGCTGCACTGGCGCATCGGACGCGATCGAGTTCATTGCATAAGGCTTGCAGAAGCCGTCGATGTTGGGATTGCGTTTGAGCGGGTGGCGAACTCCCCTGAACACAACGGCCATGCGCTTGCACTCTTCAACGTTCTGAATCGCCCACTTGCTCGACACGGGCACCTCGTTGTCCTTGCGGGGAACCAGGAACGGGGCAAGACCGGTGACGTTGTCCTTGTCATTTCCGCCGACCGCGATGATGCGCCCGCCGGCATCACGATACGCCTTGATCGCCGCCGGTTGTCCGTTCAAGAGCGCATTCCGACCCAAATCGACGAAAAGAAATTGCATCTCCTTCGGCGAAGGGAGGCCATTCGCCAAATCCCTGAGGGCGATCGCGCGCACGGCGAAGCCGTTGTCGCGCAGCGTGCGTGCCGCCGACGCGGAAAGCATCCGCCCGACGTATGAAAGCCGCGTAATGGAAAACATGGCGTAAGGCTCGCACACCACGCCGACCGTCGCCTTGGGATTCGGCGGATTGCGCGATTCGTCGAACACTCCCTTGAAGACGCTCTGCACCGATGGATCCAATGCGTCGTTCTCATCCCGAATGCGCTTGGAAATCCGGGCGGTGAAATCCGCGTCTGGTAGTTTCCATTCATCCTTCAGCACCCAGGCCGTCCATGCATAAGCCAGAATCGCCCGGACCTGCATGGCTACAAGCTGTGCAAGCGACTCCTGCGCCTCGGGCAGCGGTCCAAACGCTATCTCGCCCTCCTTGCATCCGGCGTAATACCCCTCATCTACGCAATGCGCCACGAGGACATCCATGGACTCGCCGAAGGTCTGCGCCGGGAGCTCCGGCCTGAAATCCTTCAGCAGCTGCCGCGCACGATGGATGATGTACCCGTCGGAGCGAAACCCGAAAACGTTCTTCGCACCATGCTCTACCTTGCGGATCGCATAGTCTACGCCCGCGAAGCGCGAATACTGGACGAACTGCAGGATCGGCGGATGGTTGAGCGCTGAATCGTCGGACACCGTATGCGTCAGCACCGACAGGTAGAAGGACACATTGCGGTGGTTTCCGTTCTTGAACGCCTTCGCCATCAACGCGAAGCAGACGGCACGGCCACGTTCCCGGTGAAGCCATCCGGAATCGGTGAAACCCTGGCTGCGCAGAATCTCCTTGTCCTCCTCGCCCACGATGTCGCCCGTCTCATCAAGCGTCCTGTATCTGCGGGGCTTGCCCTTCTCGCCCCATTCCATCATGTCCGGGTAATGGCAGTAGGCGATCAGGCGCGCAAAGTCGTCCGAATCAAACGTCGCCTTGATCTCCTTTGGCAGGAACTCGCCCGTTAGCTGGGCGACCTCGTCATGTTCAACATCCCACGCGAAGAGCGCAGACATGGCGCACACGGCGAGCGCACAAATTGCAGCAAGCCACTTCATGCTCTCGCGACCTCCGACTCGGCCAAGGGGATTTCGGGTATCATCATTTAACATCTTTCCGCTTTCTACTCACTAAAGTTCGCTTTTGCCCGAACATTATACGCTTTATCCCCCACCGCCGTCAAGCACGACGCGAACTATTGCGCCATTGCCACTGTGTGGTTCGCGTATGTATTCCACGTGGGTTCATAATCCGCTACTGCCTGATTCCCCCACATGGCCCAACCTTGACGGTCTCCGCGTGCGAACAACTCCAGATACGGTCCCGGCGAACACGCCTCTATTATTGGTATCATCTCATCGGGCTTTCTGCTATGTTCTCGTTTGATCGTCCGGATCAGGTTCACCTGCGAACGAGCCGGGGCAAGAGTTCTGTTACCGGTTCCGCGGATTCCAAACAGCAACACCTCGGTGACATTACGGAAATAAAAGCCCACTCCACGCCCGTCTGGCTGGCCATCATGCCTCACCTTTTCCCAAATTATGTTTGTCTTGTATTCAAAGCCCCACGAGCGCATGACCTCCAACCCGTCCGGAAGCAAGGCATTTGGAACCCATAGATAAAGGTGGCAACAGATGCCGGCAAGCTCATACACGGGCAAGGCTTTGATATCGGTTATCGTCATCGTCGAATATCGTGTCAACCGCCTGTGTTCTGGCGCGACCTTGCCGGTTCGATTCTGGAACTGCCATGGGGGATCGGCATAAATCGTGCGAAATGTGCGCCCATTCGCAAACAACCGGAGACTCGCAATTGTCTTTTCAAGCAAAGCAGACATTTCAAACTCCCTCCACGCAAGCCTTTTTTATTCCGACGGCAAGGATCGGGCAGCCTCCATTTCGCCGGGCCTTCAACCGATAAAGCAACTTCCCCATCCAGGTAGTCGATGCGCCATACTTTGCCATTACGCCTTTTTCCCGGAAGATGTCGTTCAGCTCTTCGGCACGGGTCACGATCACGCCCACGTCTATCAGACCGCAATCGAAGTAAGTGCGCATGGCCAGCAAATCGCGGTCAAAAGTCTGATCCTTGCTGTTCCACTCAAGATCAAATGCCACTTTGTTCTTCACGAAATCGATGTTATGTCCGTCAATGAAACCAGTGATCGTCTTTTCGTCGAAAGGTGTATCGGAGAATTGCCCCCTCCTGTGTTCCGAGCGGCGCGGGAATAGCTTGATGAGCAGATCGCCTGTTATGCGGATCTCACGCCAGCCGCGCGGGTAAAGCTGATCGTCTATACGCTTGGGAATCGGGCTTTCATTGCCGCCGGCCTGCATGATGTCGTCAACATGGATTGACAGTGCGCTAAAGCAATTTTCCAGATCCGACCACTCATCCCGACAGGCCTGAGTCAATATCTCCAAAGCATGTCCAAAGTTATAGAACTCGAATTTGGTTTCGAGCTCCGGAGGAAAAAATCCAAGGATCTGCGGAAGTTGTGTATCCTGTGATTCAGCATCGTCTTGTTCAGTTTTCATCATAAGTACCTTTTGTCCTGACACCGAACATTATATCATACCTGAACTAGATCGACAAACATTAGAATTACATTTTTCAAATGCTGCGCAGGACCATTCTGCTTTCGGGCGAGAAGCGGATGCCGTGGCATGCCGCGATGCAAATCCCATAGTTTGTGACCGGCACCCCGGCCGCACGGCAACGGGCGAGCCGAGCCATCACGGCACGGCGCGTAAGCATGCATCCGCCGCAATGGACGACTAATGCGTATGGGGAGAGATCATCCGGGAAATCATTGCCGGACGCCCACGAGAATTCAAGCTTCCTGCCGGTGTACGACTGGATCCATGCGGGCAGCTTCACCGTGCCTATGTCTGTACACTGCCTGTGATGCGTGCATCCCTCTGCGACAAGCACGCGATCGCCGTCCTTTAGACGCTCAAGCGCGTCCGCCCCCTCGGCGTAGATCGCAAGGTCGCCCTTCGCGCGCGCGAACACGATGGAGAAGCTGGTAAGGGGGATCTCGCGCGGAAGGACCTTTGCGACTGCGCCAAACGCCTGCGAATCAGTCACGACGAACTTCGGCGGCGCCGAAAGACGTGCAAGCGCTTCGGAAAGCTCCGTCTCGCGGCAGACAACTGGAATGGCGCCGGCGTCCAGAAGCTCGCGCACGACCTGCTGCTGCGGGAGTATCAGTCGACCCTTGGGAGCTGCAGTGTCTATGGGGCATACGCAGACGACCACATCCCCCTTCTCCACAAGGTCGCCCACCAGTTTCGGCGCAGCGTCAGGCGGGGCAAGACGTGCTATCTGCCCCTTGAGGGCGTCCGGCGAATCGCCGCGCCTGAAAACGAGATGCGCTATCTTGCGCCTTTCGCACTCGGCTATGAGGCCATTCTCCAAAGGCCCCAGCACATCCGCAGTCACGATGATCGCGATGTCCGTTTTCTCGAGGACGTCGAGCGATTTCTTCACGCGAAGCTCGCCAAGCGGCCCGACATCGTCCAGACCGGCCGTGTCGGTAAGCAGACAAGGGCCGAGGGGAAGAATCTCCATCGCCTTCGAGACAGGGTCTGTCGTTGTGCCGGGTGTGTCGCTCACAATGGCGACATCCTGCCCTGCGATGGCGTTTATCAACGTCGATTTTCCGGCATTGCGCCTGCCGAAGAAAGCGAGGCGAATGCGATTTCCAGATGGCGTTTCGTTCAGCTCTGACACGGCGGTCTATCCCTTTCGTTTATTGCCGAGAGTATCTCCCTGGCGGCAAAGCCAAGCGCATCTCCGTCGGAATGCAGAAGCGCCATGGCAGAATCAAGCCGCGCCACGGCGGCGGAACGCGCGGCCGGATCTGAAAGCCATGGCGTCAGAAGATCGGCAAGCGCGGCTGGCGTGAAATCCTCCTGAAGCAGTTCCGGCATAGGGCCTCCCTTGCCGGGGCCTTCGCCAGGACGGCGTTTCGGCGGCTCCTTGCCGCCGCAGACGCAACGCTCCGCGATGATGTTCGCGAGGCCTGCGAAGCGCACGCCCGTCACCAGATAACGGACTAGAAAGGCGAAAAGAGGCGCGGTGGCATAGACGAGCACGGTGGGAACTCGCGCAAGGGCCGCCTCCAAAGTCGCTGTGCCGCTCGCCACGGCGGCAGCATCCGATGCGCGCAGAACGTCACGCGCGCCGCCGTCAACGCACGTCACATTGCGCACTGGGCTGACAGCGAGCATCGCGTCTATCTGGCGCCGCGCGCGCGGACTCGCCGCCGGCATGACGAACGCAAGGCGCGGAATGCGCTCGTTGAGCAGCTTCGCCGTCTCCAGAAGGCGCGGCAATATGCGCTCTATCTCGCCCTTGCGGGAACCGGGCAGCAAGGCGACCACCTTGTCTGCGCCGGCTGCGCGCGCCGCCGCGACGGCTGCGCACGATTCGCGCCCCTTTTCCTCTGCGAACACATCGACGAGCGGATGTCCGATGAAGACCGCCTTGAAGCCGGGCGTCTGCGGAAAGATCGCCGGCTCGAACGGAAGAAAGCATAGAAGCCTCGTGAGCGTGGCGGCGATTTTGGGAACGCGCCCCCTATGCCATGCCCAAACCTGCGGACACACCACATGGACGGCAGGAATGCCCAGCCTCTTCGCCTCGGCGGCCAGCTTCATGTTCATGCCGGGATAGTCGATGGTCACTACGGCGTCAGGATGCCATTCGCGTATCGCGCGCTTCATCGTGCGCGCAACGCGCATGAAGTAGAAAAGCTTCATCAAGACGGGCCCGATACCCATCACCGCCAAATCGACGGTCTTGAAGCCATAGTCGCCGTACCCCCTGAACTCCACATCGCATTTCGCGATGCGCTCGATCTCGTGCCTGATGCGCTCCGCGTAGAACACGCCGGACTCTTCGCCCGCAAGAAGAAGTATCCTCAAAGACATCGACTGTTCCTTGTCTCCATCATCGCAGAAGATCCGGGCGGCGGCGCGTCGTGAGATCGAACGCCTGGCGTCTGCGCCATTCTTCGGTTTTCCCGTGATCGCCCCCAATGAGCACATCGGGAACGGACATTCCGCGGAACACGGGCGGACGCGTGTACTGCGGCGCTTCGAGAAGTCCGCCCGCGCCAAAAGACTCGTTCGAGGTAGCCGCCGCTCCGCCGCCAAGCACGCCGGGCAGAAGTCGCACTATCGAATCGACCATCGCGGCGACTGGTATTTCGCCGCCGGTCAAGACGAAATCGCCCATGGACACCTCGTCCGTCACGAGACGCAGCACTCTCGCGTCTATTCCCTCGTAATGTCCGCACAGGAACACAAGATGCCCGCACGCGGAGAACTCCTCGGCCTTGCGCTGAGTGTACGGCGCGCCGGAGGGAGTCGTCAGGACGATGCGCGCGCCCGGCGTGGCGACATTCTCCACGGCGTCGAACCACACGTCTGGCTTCATCAGCATCCCCGGCCCGCCGGAGTACGGCTTGTCGTCAACCGTCCGGCGCTGGTCGCGCGAAAAGTCGCGCAGGTCCACGGTTCTGATCGACACCTTGCCGGCCCTCTCGGCGCGCGCTATGATGCTCTCGCCGAGGAACCCCCGGAACATGTCGGGAAACACGGTTATGATGTCTATATTCATCAACCGTCAAAGACCAAGGGCGGCGAGAAGCTCTTCGGCCTTCATGAAGCCCACGGATCGCGCCGCCTCTGCGCCGTTGCGGAAAAGCAGAACTGCGGGGATGGAGGTGATGCCATAGTCAGCCGCGCGCATCGGCGCCTTGTCCACATCCACTCCCACCACGTCGAGGTCGGGGCGTGATGCGGCGATCTTCTCCAGCTCCGGGCCCAGCATCTGGCACGGACCGCACCATTCGGCGCGGAAATCAACAATTACGGGCCTGGCGTTTTTCAGAACGCGCTCGCCGAACATTTCATCTGTTATCTCTTCCATTTTTCACTCTCCTTGCGACTTCTGATAGTCGTTTCGGGATATCATATCAAAACAGCCTCGCTTCCCGCAAGCATGAAACGAGCTGGAGGTTCCCCCCGTGAAGTTTCGCGCCATTGGTGAATCGCGCCTAATCGTGAACGGCCGGGCCGGCCGTT
>Ga0310786_10002332_pt1 | contig 29167 bp, 48 predicted proteins | sample AusTroGonzalo_MG_FD_203881 | JGI IMG/M metagenome (GOLD analysis project Ga0310786, IMG submission 203881) | Bovine rumen microbial communities from tropical cattle in Woodstock, Queensland, Australia - Gonzalo_03 (v2) (version 2) | ecosystem: Host-associated > Mammals > Digestive system >...
CTGCGGCTGGTGTGCCAGGACTGCCATGCAGCTGAGCACAAAAAGGCGGCGGGGTTACGATATGCGGTGCTGCCGGACGGCAGGATAGCCCCCCCTATCGCGAAATGATTTCGACACCCCAGGGACCGGGCGGTGAAGGTGCAAAAAACCGGAAAAGGCGCGGGTGAGGGGTGTTTTTCGCTGAGATTGTGCAATTTGCACATATTTAACGCGACTTCGCCGGAACCGGCGGGAAAGGAGGCCGTAATGGCGCGGAAGAAGAAGGAAACGCGGATCACGGACGAGCTGAAACGGCTGGATGAACTGTTCCAGGCGCTGCCGGCGAACAAATACGCGCTGGTGCTGCCGCTGCTGGAAAACGCGGCCTTCATGAAGGTCGAGCTGGAGGACCTTCGGGCGGTGATCGCGGCCACAGGCGCCACCGAGAGCTACCAGAACGGCGCGAACCAGAAGGGCCAGAAGGCCAGCGCGGAGCTGCAGGCCTACACCGCCCTGATCAAGCAGTACAACACGATCTCCGAGCGGCTGGAGAAGATGCTGCCGGCTGAGGCGGCGAAGTCGAAGTTGGCGGAGATCCTGGCCGCATGAACTGGATTCTGCGATATTACCAGCACATCAAGGACGGGACCGTCACGGCTCCGAAGTGGATACACCTGCTTTACGCCAGGATCATCAAGGACCTGGAGGAGCGGGCGTATTTTTTCGACGCGAAAAAGGCGGAGCGGGCCATCCGTTTCATGGAGACCTTCCTGCATCACAGCAAGGGCAAGCTGGCGCCGGGACTGGTGAAGCTGGAGGAATGGCAGAAGGCGCAGCTCAGCTGCATCTTCGGCCTGGTGAACTGCGAGGGCCGCCGGCAGTTCCAGGAGGTATTCGCCGTCGAGGGCAGAAAGTGCGGGAAGAGCTTGCTTGCATCCGGCGTTGCCGAATATATGGCCTTCGGCCAGGGCGAATACGGCGCGGACGTCTACTTCATAGCCACGAAGCTGGACCAGGCGGATCTGGCCTACAGCGCCTTCGTCCAGAGCATCGAGAACGAGCCGGAGCTGCGGAGCCTGATCAAGCGCCGGCGGACGGATATCTACATCCCGACCACCAACACCACGATCAAGCGGCTGCCTTTCAGCCAGAAGAAAAGCGACGGCCTCAATCCCTATCTCACCGTCTGCGACGAGCTGGCGGCCTGGGTGGGTGACGCGGGCCTGAAGCAATACGAAGTCATGCGGTCCGCCCTGGGCAACCGTGAGGAGCCGCTGATCCTGTCCATCACCTCCGCGAACTACATCAACGAAGGGATCTATGACGAGCTGACAAAGCGGTCCACGGCCTGGCTGATGGGAACGTCGAAGGAGCGGCGGCTGCTGCCGTTTCTCTACATGATCGACGATATCAAGAAATGGAACGACCTGTCCGAGCTGCAGAAGAGCATCCCAAACCTGGGCGTCAGCGTCCGGGTTGATTTTCTGCTGGAGCAGATCGCCATCGCAGAGACCTCCGCCAGCGCCCGGGCGGAGTTCATCACGAAATTCTGCTGCATCAAGCAAAACAGCAGCCAGGCCTGGCTGGACTATGAGACCGTGGAGCGGGCCAGCGGCGCAGCGCTTCACCTGGAGGACTTCGCCGGCTGTTACTGCGTGGGAGGGATCGATCTTAGCAAGACCGTGGATCTGTCGGCGGCCTGCATCGTGATCGAGAAGGGCGGGCGGCTGCACGTCATCAGCCGGTTCTTCATGCCGCGGGAGCGGATCGAAAAGGCCACGGCGGAGGACGGCGTCCCCTATGAGGCTTATGTTAAACGCGGGGAGCTGATCCTGAGCGGGGAAAATTATGTGGATTATCACGACGTCTTCCGCTTCTTCACGGACCTGGTGGAGAAATTCAGCATCTTCCCGCTGAAGGTGGGCTATGACCGATATTCCGCGCAGTACCTGGTGGCCGATATGAAGGCCTACGGCTTCCATATGGACGACGTTTATCAGGGATTCAATTTGACGCCAATAATCAACATCCTGGAAGGCGAGATGCTGGACGGGAAAATCAGCATCGGCGATAACCAGCTGCTGAAGGCCCATCTGCTCAACAGCGCCCTGAAGGCGGACGTGGAGGCGCAGAAGACGCGGCTGGTGAAGGTGGCGCCCAGGGCCAGGATCGACGGCACGGCGGCGCTGCTGGACGCGTTGACGGTGCGGCAGAAGTGGTATAGCGAGATCGGCGAACAGCTGAAAAATGAGGGGTGACAGCCATGGGGCTTTTTGAAAAACTTTTCGGAAACCGACCGCAGCCCAAGGGCGAAGAGAAGGGCGCGGTGCGGATGCTGACGGGCTACGATCCGAGCTTCCACCGCTTCGGCGGCAATATCTACGAAAGCGAGCTGGTGCGGGCGGCCATCGGGGCCATCGCCACACACATCTCCAAGCTGGCCGTGACGGTGCAGGGCAGCGCGAAGCCCAAGCTGCAGCAGAAGCTCGGGCACGGGCCGAATCAGCTGATGAGCTGGAGCCAATTTCTCTACCGGCTGGCCACGGTGCTGTACATCCACAACACCGCCTTCATCGTTCCGGTCTTCGACGACTTCGGCGAGATCTCCGGCGTCTATCCGGCGCTGCCGGAGCGCTGCGAGGTGGTGGCCTTCGGAGATGATGAGCGATATTATCTCCGCTACCGCTTCGGCCAGGGGGAGACGGCGGCCATCGAGCTGGACGCCTGCGGAATCATGACTCGCTTCCAGTACCGGAGCGACCTCTTCGGAGAATCGAACCGGGCGCTGCTGCCGACCATGGACCTGATCAGCATCCAGAATCAGGGCATCCAGGAGGGCGTGAAAAGCGCGGCCACCTACCGCTTCATGGCAAGGCTGAGGAATTTCTCCAAGGCGGAGGATCTGGCCAAGGAGAGGCAGCGCTTCACCGAGGATAACTTCAGCAAGGACGCCAAGGGCGGAGGCCTGCTGCTTTTCCCCAGCATCTACGAGGACGTGAAGCAGATCGAGACGAAGCCCTGGGTGGGCGACGCGGACACCATGAAGGCCATCCGGGACAATGTGTTTGAGTATTTCGGCGTAAATGAGGAGGTCCTGCAGAGCAAGGCCTACGGCGATGCTTGGTCGGCTTTTTATGAGTCAGTCGTGGAACCATTTGCCATTATGCTGGAAGAGACCATGTCCCATATGCTTTTCTCGTTCAATGAGCAGTCCCGTGGGAATCGTGTGGTGGTCACTGCAAACAGGCTGCAGTATCTGTCTAACGCCGACAAGCTGAACGTCAGCGCCCAGATGCTGGACCGGGGAATCATGAGCATCAATGAAATCCGGGAGATCTGGCAGCTGCCGCCGGTGGACGGCGGGGACGAGCGGATCATCCGGGGCGAATACTATAACGCCGCCGAAAAGGTGACGACCGACGAGGGCACCGAAGCATGAGGCGCGTCGCAGTCTACGCCGGCACGCGGAACGTCTACGGCATGATGGCCGCAGCTGCGAAGAGCCTGCTGGCCCACACGCACATGGACGAGGTCTATTTCCTGATCGAGGACGATGAATTTCCGGAGCCGCTGCCGGACGTGGTGAGGGTCTGGAACATGGCAAAATGGTCCGGGAATGGTGAAGCCTGGTTTTTGTCCGACGGGCCGAATTATAGCAGCCAATGGACGTGGATGAGCCTGATCCGGCTGGTGCTGCCAGAGTTGTTTGTGGGAGAAAAGCGGGTCCTGTGGCTGGACGTGGACACCATCGTGGAGCAGGACGTCGGGGAGATCTTCGACCGGGATCTGGCCGGAAACTATGTAGCCATGGTGGAGGAGCCGGTTCGGAGCAAGTACCCATTCACCTACCACAATGCGGGCGTAATGCTCATGGACTTGGAGGCGCTGCGGGCGGACGACACCTGGCGGAAATGGATCGCGCTGGTGAACCGGGAGCCGTTCACGGCGCCGGACCAGGACGTGATCAACCTGATCTGCCAGGGCGAGATCCTGACCCTGGGACCGGAATGGAATTGCGCCGGGCATATCACGCAAAACGCAGAAGACCCGTACATCCGGCATTATGCCGGAAGTCTGAGGCCGAGCGGGGCGGCTGCCTTCGCCAGATATGAAAAAGCAGAATGGAGAGTGAAATAAATGGCAAACAAGACCATGGAAGAGAAGCTGACCGAGGGCAGGCAGTACCGCCGGGTCATGCAGATGGAGATCCGCGCCGCCGGTGAGGGTGAAATGATCGTGGAGGGCTACGCCACCACCTTCAATCAGCCCTATGAGCTGTGGAGGGACGGCCCGGACTACATCTTCCTGGAGCAGGTGGACCGGGGCGCTTTCGACAAGACCGACATGAGCGACGTGATCATGCAGTATGACCATGAAGGCCGCGTCTTCGCACGGGTGAGCAATCAAACTCTGGAGCTGAGCGTGGACAATCACGGCCTGCACATCCGGGCGAACCTGGGCGGCACCGAGATCGGGAGGCAGCTCTATGAGGAGATCCGGGGCGGCTACACCGACAAGATGAGCTTCGGTTTCACCGTGGACGAGGACGAGCGCCTGATCCAGGAGGACAGAGAGAGCGGGACCGTCACGATCCTGCGGACCATCAAACGCATCGGCAAGCTGTACGACGTGAGCGCCGTCAGCCTGCCTGCGAATAACGCGACCGAGATCTCTGCACGCAGCTGGTGCGACGGAGTGATCCAGCAGCTGACGGAGGAGCGCCGGAAGGCAGAGGAGAGGGAGCGGAAAATCAAAAAAATCAAGATTCTTTCGGAGGTTTGAAAAATGGAACTGAAAAACATGACCGTGGAGCAGATCGAGGCCCGCAAGGCTGAGATCGTCACCGAGCTGGACAAGCCCGAAGCTGACCTGGACGCGCTGCAGGAAGAGATCCGTAGCCTGAACGCCGAGCTGGAGGCCCGCAAGGCCGCCGAGGCGAAGAAAGCCGAGATCCGAAAGGCCGTGGCCAACGGCGCCGGCAGGACGGTGACCAAGAGCGAAGCGACGAAGGTCGAAGTGCGGAACACCAAGGAATACATCGAAGCCTATGCCCGTTACATTAAGACGGGCCGCGCCGACGAGTGCCGCGCCCTGCTGACCGAGAACGTCAGCGGCAGCCTGCCCGTGCCTGAGATCGTCGAGGGCTTCATCCGGACCGCCTGGGAGCGGGATGGCATTCTGAGCCGCATCCGCCGGACTTACATCCGGGGCAATCTCAAGGTGCCCTTTGAGCTGGTGGCATCCCCCGCCGTGGAACACGTCGAAGGCACCACCGCCGTCACCGAGGAGACCCTGACCCTGGGCATCGTGGAACTCATCCCCAAGAACATCAAGAAAATGGTCAAGTTCTCCGACGAGGTCATGGCCATGGGCGGCGAGGAGTTCCTCCGCTATGTGTACGACGAGGTCACCTATCAGGTCTTCAAAGAGCTGAAGGCTAAGATGATCGCCGACGTCACCGGCAGCCCCGCCAGCTCCGATGCGGACGAGGTGGGCGTGCCCCGGGTGGATCTGGCGCCCAGCGTCACCACCATCGCCAAAGCAGCAGCCTATCTGAGCGACGAAGCCGAGAACATCGTGGTGATCATGAACCGGCTGTCCGAGGCCGCCTTCCTTGACGCCATGGCCGCCGGCAACTTCAGCGTCGATCCCTGGGCGGGCCTGCCCAGGCTCTACACCAGCGCCCTGCCCGCGTACAGCTCCGCCAGCGCGGACGCCGTGTACGCCATCGTGGGCGACCTGGCGGGCCTGCAGGCCAACTTCCCCGAAGGCGACGACATCGTCCTGAAGTTCGACGACCTGACCGAGGCCGAGGGCGACCTGGTGAAGGTCGTGGGACGCATCTATGCCGGCCATGACGTCACCGGCCCGGGCCGCCTGGTCAATGTCCGCAAACCCAGCGCCGTGACCACCTGATGAAGGTCCGGCTGCTGAGAGCGGCCAGGATCACGCACAACGCCGGGGAGATCGTCGAGGTCTCCCCGGATCAGGCCGCCTTCCTGTTGAGCGTGGGGAGTGCGGAGCAGGTCGTGGCTGCGAAGAGAGAAACGCCTGAGAAGGCGACGACGAAAACGACGAGGAAGAAATGATGAAGCTGCTGATCGCCGTGCCAACGCTGGAAAACGTCCCTGTGGATTTCATGGAGAGCCTGATGGACCTGGCCTGCCATCTGAAGGACGAGGGCATCGACTTCAAGCTGAAGATCGAGGCCGGGACACTGGTTTACTTCGCAAGGGAGAACCTGGCACGGTACGCCATCGCCAACAGATTTACTCACGTCCTTTGGCTGGATTCCGATATGGTTTTCAGCGAGGAGATCGTGGAGGATCTCCAATTCTCCGGACAGGACTTTGTGACAGGGATCGCGCACAGCCGCCGGCCTCCGTTCAGCAGCTGCCTGTTTACCGAGATCTTTCCCGGCGTGGAGAAGTTCAAGGGAGAATATCCCAGAAACACGTTCAAGGTGGCCGCCTGCGGCATGGCCTGCGTGCTGATGCGTGTGGAGGTGCTGGACAAGGTGCGGGAGAAATTCGGCACCATGTTCCAGCCCATGACGGACCCCATCACCTACGGGGAGGACGTGGCCTTCTGCTGGCGGGCGACGCAGTGCGGCTTTACCATCTGGGCGGAGCCGGGTGTGAAAGTGGGTCATGTGGGCCGGAGGATCATCTGGCCGGAGGATGCAGAATGAATACAAAAGTGCTCATTGCGGCGCCGCTCCGGCAGGAGCTGCACATCTTCCGGGAGTATCAGCGCGGCCTGGACGAGCTGAAGATGCCGGAGGGCGTGACGGTGGACCGCTTTTATGTGGTCAACGACTGCCCGGAAGTGATTCCGGAGATCAAGGGCGAGTATGTGGTAGTCAACACCGGGGACGTCTACGAGCGCCGGGACAACGACCACTACTGGACCTATGAGAACCTTGGGAAGATGCACCAGCTGCGGAATCTGACCTGCCAGAGAGCGCTGGAAGGCGGATATGACTACCTGTTTTCCGTGGACACCGACCTGGTGCTGCATCCGGACACGCTCATGGAGCTGTTGGACACCGGCAAGGACATCGTCAGCGAGCTTTTCTGGACGAACGGCTGGTGCAACGCCTGGATGTATGACCAGAGCGCCGGTATGGACCCGCACTGGGTCACGCCTGGCCTTTACCAGGTGGGCATGACGGGCGCCTGCATTCTGATCTCCCGCCGGGTGCTGGAGGCCGGGGTGGACTATTCCGCCATCCCGAACATCCGCAAATGCCTGTGGGGTGAGGACCGGCACTTCTGCATCAACGCAGCCTGCCACGGCTTCACGCTGTGGACGGACACGCACTGCCCGCCGGAACATCTCTATACCGAGAAAGCATACCGAAATTTCATCGCAAGGAGGGCCGAAAGAGATGCTGAATGAAATCAAGCTGGCCCTTGGAAAAGTAAAGAATGACTACGACGCGGAGCTGGCCCGGCTGGCCCTGGCCGCCGTGGGCGACCTGGGCATCGTGGACGTGGAGGCCGCCGGGGTGGCGTTTGTGGTCAACCAGGACGGCAGCGTCACCGACAGCAGCACGATCACCGACCAGCTGCTGATCCGCGCCATCATCACCTATGTCCGGATGCACTTCAAAAGCCCGGAGGACTACGACAAGCTGGAGCGGAGCTACAACGAGCAGAAGGCCCAGCTGATCACGGCCACGGGCTACGGCCTGCCGGCGGAGGTGAGCTGATGGTCCGCGCCGACGTGATCGAGCTGATCAGCGAAACGCCCGGAGCGCACGGTATCTTCGACGCGCCGGAGGAAACGAAGCAGAAGACCTATTGCACGGTGCGGTCCGTCGGGATGCGGGAGTATTACCAGGCGAAGGCCGCCGGGCTGGAGCCGGAGATCGTCTTTAACCTGACGGACGCCGACGACTACGGCGGGGAGAAGATCGTCGAGTGGAACGGGGACCGTTACCGCGTGGTGCGGACCTGGCTCCAGGGGGACGGCATCGACCTGACCTGCGAGCGGGTGACCAACGACAGGAAGGCGGTGACCACCTGATGGACGAAATCCTGACCGAGCTGAAGAAGCTGGGGTCCTTCGCCGCCTGGGGATGGAGCACGTCGCCGGCCAGCGAGTACGGCACCGTCGCCATGGACGGACAGAACGCGCTGCGGGCGGGTGACCGGCTGGGCGAGAGCGTCCAGGAGGGCACCATCGACTGGTTCACCAGAAATCCGTCCGGCACCGTGCCAGCTGGCGTTGAGAGCGCCCTGGACGAGCTGGGCGCCAGCTGGTACCTGAACAGCGTCCAGTATGAATCCGACACCGGCCTGATCCATTACGAGTGGGTGTGGCAGTATGGCTAAGATCAGCTTTGACGGCCTTTATCAGTATGAAAAACTGCTGGCGGAGCTGGGCCAGGACGTGGAGAAAATGGCGAAGTACGCCATTTATCCCGCTGCCGGTATGGTACTGGACGAGCTGAAAGCGGCGACGCCCAGGGACACCGGCGACCTGGTGAACAGCGAAAAGCTGACGAAGTTCCAGACGAATGAGGGCGCGGTTTATACCGCCGTCGTCTTCGACGGCTATGACCGGAACGGAACACCAAACAGCCTGAAGGCCCGTGCCATCGAGAGCGGGACCAGCCGGATGAAGAAGCGCCCGTTTATCCGCCCCACAGTAAACCGAATCAGGCAGCGGGTGATCGACACGATTGCCCAAGGCACAGACGAATATATCTCAAAAGTCATGGAGGGAAAATAAATGGCTAGAATCGGCCTGAGCAAGCCCTATATTGCGACCTATGCCAACAACAACGGCACGGTCACCTACACCGCCCGGACCGTCCTGGGCAAATACACCAACATCGACATGAGCCTGGACAGCGCGGACGAAAACATCCTCTACGCGGATAACGGCCCTGCCGAAACCGACAGTCAGTTCTCCGGCGGCACCGTCACCGTCACCACGGACGATCTGAGGGCCGACGCCTTCAAGACCGCCCTGGGCCTGGTGGAGGAAGCTATCGCCGCGACGATGGCCACCACGTCCCCGACGCCCAAGTGGATGGTGTTCAATGACAGCCAGGCGGCGCCTTACTTCGCGCTGGGCGGCATCATCAAGAAGAAGGTGGACGGCGCCTACAAGTGGCAGGCGTTCATCCTGGAGAAGATCAAGTTCCGCAATCCCGATCTGAGCGTGGCCACCCAGGGCGAGACCATCGAATGGCAGACGCCGGAGCTTGAGGCGACGATCCTGCGCAGCGACGCATCCGGCCATCCTTGGTATCGTATGTCCACCGAGCTGGACAGCGAGGAAGACGCCGTCGCCGCAATCGAGGCCTATCTGGTGGTCAACGGAGGTTAAGGCATGAAGATTGTCGAAATCGAAGCCCTGGGGGAAAAGCGGCTCATGTGTTGCAATCTGCGGACCATGAAGGCCATCACGCAGAAATTCGGCGGCAGCGCCGAAATGCGGGAAAAGCTCTCCGGGGCGAATGTGGACGATACGCTGGACACGGCGATCTGGCTGATTTCGGCAATGATGGACGGGGGGTACAGGTACGCCCAGAAAAACGGCGTTCCCTGCGCCCCTCCGCCCACGGAGGACGAGCTGCTGGATTCCTTCGGCCTGGATGATCTCATGGACCTCCAGCGCAAGGCCATGGAGGCCATGCAGGCGTCGAGCGAACCGGACGTCAAGGCGGAGGCCATCGAAAGAAAAAACGGATAAGCCGGGCCGGTCCAACCGACCCGGCGTGGCTGGAATGGTACGGGCTGCACATCGGCCTGACCTATGACGAAACTCTTGACATCCCCCTGGGAGAGCTGCTGACGCTGATAAACATCGACCAGATCAAGAGCGGGATCGCCAGGGAGAAGAAAGAGGAAACCTTCTGGGACCTCCTGAAAAGGAAGTGACATAAATGTCCGTTGATATCGGGCCGAAAATCGGCATCGAGGGCGAATCTGATTTCCGAAAGCAGATCAAGAACGTAAACGAGCAGATCAAGACCCTGGGGACGGAAATGAAGGTCGTGGAAGCGGCCTTCGAGGGTCAGGAAAAGAGTGAGGAAGCCCTGACCGCCAAGAGCCGGGTACTGACGGAGGAAATAGGCAAACAGCGGGAAAAGGTGGACCTGCTGACCAAGGGCCTGCAGGAATCCGCCGAGAAATACGGCGAAAACGACGAGCGGACCCTTAAATGGCAGCAGGCGGTGAACAACGCCACCGCCGAGCTGAACAAGATGGAATCTCAGCTCGACAAGACCACCGCCGAGCTGAACGACGAGGCCTCCGGCGCGGACAAGGCCGGGGACGAAACCGAGGAAGCCGGGAAGCAGGCAAAGGAATCCGAAGGGAATTGGAAGGGCCTTGGTGATACCGTGGCCGCCGTGGGCGCTGCCATGGCAGCAGCTGCCGCAGCTGCAGCCGCCGCCATCGTGAGCGCCGGAAAGGCCCTGGCGGATTTCGCCGTGAGCGGGGCTGCCTATGCCGACGATCTACTCACCATGTCCACCGTGACCGGAATGTCCACGGAAAAGCTCCAGGAGCTGCAATATGCCGCCGACCTGGTTGACGTGAGCGTGGACACCATTACCGGCTCCATGAAGAAAAACCTGGCGTCCATGAGCAAGGCCGCCAAGGGCAACGAGGCCACCGCCGCCGCGTATGAAAAGCTGGGCGTGGCCGTGACGGACGCCAACGGCAACCTCCGGGACGACGAGACAGTCTATTGGGAGCTGATCGAGGCGCTGGGTCAGGTGGAGGATGAAACGCAGCGGGACGTGCTGGCCATGGAGCTGCTGGGGAAATCCGCGTCCGACCTTAATCCTCTGATCGAAGCCGGGGCTGACAAAATGGCCGAGTTGGCTGAGGATGCGCACAAGGCGGGTTATGTGCTGGACGATGAGACCCTGGGCGCATTTGGGGAGTTTGACGATCAGCTCCGCAAGCTGGACAAGGGCGCGGAGGCAGCCAAGAACGCGTTGGGGACGATCCTCCTCCCGACGCTGACGCAGCTCTCCGGCGACGGGGTGGATCTGCTGGGGCAGTTTACGAATGGCATCCTGGACGCCAACGGCGATCTCAGCCAAATGGCCGAGGTCGTGGGGCAGGTGCTCCCGCAAGTGCTGGAGCTGATCGTTCAGTATGTCCCGGAGCTGGTGGATCTGGCCGGGACGATGATCGTCAGTCTTGCAGAGGCGATCACCAGCGGGGACAATCTCAAAAACTTGCTGGATGCCGTGACCACGGTGTTTTTTGATTTGCTGGACGCGGCTATGGGCCTTCTGCCGGAGCTGGTGACGGTGGCTTTTGAGGCCATCATAACGCTGGTGAAGGGACTGCTGGCGCCTGAGAATATCGAAAAGATCATCACCACGGGCATTGAACTGATCATGACCCTCCTGGACGGCCTGACGCAATCCCTGCCGGAGCTGATCCCCCTGGCGGTCAATGCCATCTTGACCATCGTGGATGCGCTGACAAAGCCGGAAAATCTGATGAACCTCCTGGATGCTGCGCTGGCGCTGATCCTGGCACTTGCGGACGGCCTCATCAAAGCCCTGCCGGAGCTGCTGGCGAAGGCGCCGGAAATCCTGGCGAATCTGGTGCAAGCCATCATCCAGGCCGCGCCGAAGCTGGTGGAGGCCGCGCTGGAACTGATCCTGAAGCTGGCCGAGGGCCTGTTTTCCTTCTTCTTCAAAATCAAGGAAAAAGGCCGGGAAATGGTGGATTCCGTCAAAGAGGGGTTCACCGAAAAATTGGACAACGCTAAGACCTGGGGCGAAGATCTGATTAAGAATTTCGTCGACGGTATCAAACAGAAATGGGAGGACCTGAAAGCAAGTGTCCGCGGCGTGGCGCAGACGGTCAAAGACCTCCTTGGATTTTCCGAACCGAAGGAGGGGCCGCTGTCCGATTTCCATACTTATGCGCCGGACATGATCGACCTTTTCATTCGAGGCCTCCAGCAAGGCCAAAGGCGCCTGCAGGCGCAGCTGGCCGAGACCTTTGACCCCTCCAGTCTGACCTCCGCCGGCGTGGCCGACGTGACCGTGGGCAGCGCGGGGATGATGGGCGTGACGATCCCCCTCAACATCGACGGGCAGACGCTGACCCGCGTGGTGGCGCAGATCATGTATCAGCAAAACGCGGCGGCTGTCCGCAATTATGGGTATGCGTAAATGAGTACGGTTGAAATCTATTCCTCCGGCGGCAGCCTCAAATACGGCATCGACGCTGCCCTGTCGAGCAATCTGCACGAATCCCTCAATGGGGAGTGCACGTTTGATTTGACCATGCCCGGGAAGTATCTCCAGGGTGTGATCCTTGGGGACGAGCTGCGCTATGGTGATTATTATTTCACCGTGGCGCAGATCTCCCGGGCATCCCAAACTGCCGGAGCACTGTGCACCCTCAACTGTGAGCACGTCAGCTATGCGCTCACTGACATGGAAATGCCGGAGGGTGTGCTTTACGGCTCCCCGACCATAGGCCTGACCGCGATCCTCAACGGGACGGGCTTCACCGTCGGAACGGTTGGCGTCAGTGGGACGTGGCGTCTTGAGATCAAGGCCGGAACGAGCCGGAGGGATGCTCTCCAGCAATGGGCGGCGATCTGCTATGGGGAGCTGGCATATAACGGACGATCTATCGACCTTCTGGCCCACGTCGGAAACAATCAGCCCGTTGATCTGAGCGAAGCCGAAAACGTCAAAAGCCTGACCGTCACCCTGGACGGCAGGAACCACACGCAGAATTATTCCATCGAACTGTCCCGCCTCCAGACGCTGGGGCTGGGGGACGCCGTCACCATCCAATACTATTCCCTTAACGTCATGGCGAACACCAGGGTTATGGCTCTGGACAGGGATATCTTCCACCCGTGGAGCATCCGCATGACCTGCGGGGAGTATCTACCCACATATTACAACCGAGTGACGCAAAGCATTCGGGATATTGAAGAATCTGTGGAGGAAGATATCCAGCAGGTGGAGGAAGATATCCAGCAGGTCGAAACGACGGTGCTGGAGGAAATCCAATCCGAGATCCGGGAAGCCATGATCCGGGCGCAGCTCATGGATTTTTCAGACTGGTCTAACGGGGAATTCTTTGAAATTCTGGATAATGGTACGGTCGTTCTTTATGGCGTAGAGTTTGACCAAAACAACCGACCAATCAAAATAACAGACGATCAGCATGAGTGCACGATCGTTTGGGAGTGATTGCCATGCCTTACGATCAAGCAAGCTTCCTCGCCGGGGTGGCTGCAGGAAGGAACATGGAAAGCTGGCCTGCGATCGAAGGGTCTGAGATCTTCCGTTTTACAGTGCAAGTAACGGCAGGGGATGTATTAAGCGGAAACTACAAATCCCCCTATATGTTTTTCCGTGGCGATATCTATTGGGGGGATGGAACTTCTTCAAGCTTTGATAACGTGTCGAATCTGCCCTACCCTCCATCTCCGACCAGATACCGAGGCCGTGCGTTTCATGCCTATTCAGCGGAGGGTCTTTATCAGATCACGCTCAAAGGCTATCTTCTGGAGTGGGGCACGGGAATGGGGGACTACGGTGGGAATGAGGATCAATCTTTGATTTCCGTTGACACGCCATTCCCGCACAGCATGATCGGGTACACGCATCCGTATCAAATTCACTCTACCTTTAGCTATGCCCGCAATCTAGTATCGCTGCCTGACGGGTTGTATAAAAATGTGAAGTATACACGCATTGATTATCAATTCAATATGTGCAATAGTTTAATTACTCTCCCCCCTGGACTCTTTGACGGCTGCGAGAGTGTCATAGAGACAGAACATATGTTTAATTATTGCTTTAGAATTGAATCAATCCCTCCGAGGTTGTTTGCCGGAATGCCCAACTTGATTTCAGCCACGGGCTTTTTTGGTTCTTGCCCGGCCATCCATTACGTCCCCCCTGGGTTGCTGGATCCTCTGCAAAAGCTGGAGAATGCAAGCTATATGTTCAATGCTGCTTATAGCAGCGGTGCTCCCTTCCCCGTCGAACCAGCTGGCCTTTACTTTGTGCCGGAACACCTGTTTTCAAACTGCCCTAACATAACAGATTTCACTGGCTGTTTCGCCTCCAGCACGGCTATGGAGGAATTCCCGCCGAAGCTGTGGGAATTGTACCCGGACGCAGAAGGATTCGCGTGTTTTAGAGGTTGTACCAATATCCCTGAATTCTACAAAATCCCGGCTGAATGGAAGTGACTACCATGCCGATCACCGACACGGAATCCTTTATAGCTGGCGTCCAGGTGGGACGCAGAATGAAAGAGTGGGACGCAAAGCGCAAGCCCTTGGGCGGGAAAATGGTGATTTTCAATGAAAACAGCTACCCGCTGTTAGACGAGGACGGAATATATCTGCTGACCGAGAAAGAGGGTGACGAATAATGCCGTCCGTAGAGGGCGTGAAAATCAGCCAACTTCCGCAGGCCAACACACTGGACGAATCTGACGTGCTGGCTGGCGTCCAGACGGGAACAACTAAAAAGTTCGCCCTGTCCACGCTGGTCGCATGGATCAAAGCACATCTTAACTTGACAGCTGCCGACGTGGGTGCCGTGCCGACGTCTGCGGTGGGTGCTACCGGAGGTGTTGCGGGGCTGGACGCTAGTGGCAAAGTCCCGGCGGCTGAACTGGATCTGAGCGGAGTGCAGGCCGAAATCACCGCATCCGGCATCCTCAAAGGTGACGGTGCAGGTGGTGTGAGTGCAGCAGTATCAGAAACGGATTATGCCACTCCTGCCATGATCCCGTCTGTTCCCAGCATTTCCACCAGCACCCCCAACATGGACGGCACGGCTGCGGCTGGCAGTACCGGGGATGTGAGTGACGCTGGACATATCCATCCCTCCGACACCAGCAAGGCAAATCAATCCCAGCTTGCCACTGTTGAAACAGGCACAACGTCAAGCAGAGCATATGCCGTGGGGGAGTATTTCTGCTGGAATGGGCTGTTGTACCGTGTGAAACAGGCAATCTCCAATGCTGGGGTGCCGTTTACTGTAGGGACGAACTGCGAACAGGTGACGGTGGGTGGATTTAATGCTGTAAGAGGAAGATTTGACCTCCTTTGGACAAATATCAACACATCAACGGCATTTGCGGGGCAAACAATTCCATTAGATTTGTCAGACTATGATGCGGTGCTGATAGAACAACTACCAGAGAGGCAACTTATTTCCTCACAGGTGAGCTATCCATGTCGCAAAAGCAACATAACGAACAACATACAGAGTATGTATCTTCCGGCCGGGTCAACTGTGCCGACCTTCTATCAGAGAACGGTAACTGTGAGTACAAACGGAGTAACTTTCGGGGATGGGTTTGAAAAACCCGCTACTGCAACAGCACGAACAACAAATAACCATGCTATTCATCCGAGAGCAATTTACGGAATCAAGTTTTAAGGAGGACTCACCATGAAATATTCTATCATCAAGTGCATCAACACCAACTATGACATTCACGGCGAATATCCAAATATCAATGCCGCCAAAATCGCATTCCACCAGTTCTGTGCGGCCCTATGGAATGACCCCAAGACCACAAAAGCTATGGTGAAAATCATGGACGAGAATTTGGATTGTGCAGAGGGGTATATGGAATTCATCCACCATGAACAGGAGCAAACCAATGAGCCTGAGTAAGACAGTCGAGGTCACCACCCTGGAACTGGGGGTTACGGAGTGGCCGAAGGGGTCGAACAACGTCAAGTACAACACCGCCTATTACGGCAAAGAAGTCTCCGGCAGTGCCTATAAATGGTGCGTCACGTTCCTGTGGTGGGTCTTCCAGGAAGCGAAGGAGAGAATGGCCTTCTTCGGGGGCGGGAAGACCAACAGCTGCGGTACGCTGCTCAGATGGTATCAGGAACAGGGACTTACAGTTCCCGCATCAGAAGTCCAGCGGGGCGACATCGTTATCCTGAACTTCAGCGGCACCAAGGACACCCAGCACTGCGGGTACGTCATCGAGCGGGACGGCAACGCCGTGAAGACCATTGAAGGCAACACTACCCCCGGCGAAGAAGGAAGCCAGGATAACGGTGGCTGCGTCGCCAAGAAGACGAGATACCCCTATCAGATCGTCGGTGTATGCCGTCCGCAGTACAAGGAAGAGGAGAAGCCTGCGGACGATATCACCGGGCATTGGGCAGAGAAAGCCATCCGTCGGTGCATGGAGCGGGGTCTGCTGCGGGGCTACCCGGACGGCAGCTTCGGGCCGGACAAGCCCGTGACGAGGGCAGAGCTGGCGGTGATCCTGGACAGACTGAACAAGGAGGATGATCTGAAATGAAGAAGTTTCTGAAAGCTGCGGGAATCCGGGCGCTGCGGACTGTGGCGCAAACAGCGGCTGCGACCATTGGCACTAGCGCCTTGATCAGCGAGGTGAACTGGGCGACAGTGATCTCCACGTCGGTGCTGGCCGGAATTTTGAGCCTGCTGACCAGCGTGGCCACGGGCCTGCCGGAGGTGCCGAAGGATGAGTGAGGTCACGCGGGAGGAGTTTGATAAACTCCAGGCCCAGGTTGCGGAAAACACCGCCCGGCTGCATGACGGTGATATTGCCATGACAAAGCTGGATATGCGGCTTCAGAGCATCGAGGCCAAGCTGGAGGAGGCCGTCACCGGAGTTAAGGCCCTCCAGGAAAAACCGGCTAAACGCTGGGAGAGCATATCCGGGACCGTTGTGCAATGGGTCGTCACCGCCCTGCTGGCCTACATAGCCGTGAAAATCGGCCTGGCGTAATTCCATACAGACAATATACAGACAAAATCCCGGCTCCACTATGGGGCCGGGATTTTTGCGCTTTTTCTGAGGAAATTTCAAAAAAGCCCTTGACTTCCGTTCTTGGTGTGGTATAATTAAACCATCCAAAGAACAAAATACGGAGGGTAAGACGATGACCAGAAAGATGATGGGCGTGATTTACAGGGCTTTTAAGGAAGGCAAGCTCCCCAGGGTTACCAAGGAAGACATTGACAAGGCTTACTACTGCGTGGATCACCTGGGCAGCTACGATTTCCAAACCTATCACCGGGACAGCTACGATTGCACCATGGGCCTGAAGGCCGCCGTGGACGCCATCTTCGCCGGAGACTATGACAAGGCCGATTCCCTGGTCTGGGGCTTCTCCACCGTCAGCATTGCGTGAGGAGGGAAGAGAATGAGAAAGTATTACCTGATTGCAGAGGGCAGCAACCCCATCACCGTCCGCGTCTCTGATGGCGTGGCCCCAGGCTGCACCGTTCTCATGGGGCTGGAAGCAGAGAGCTATTCCAAGGCCGTAAAAATGGTCAGCTTTTCCGCCCGGAACATGGGAAAGACCGCGATCTGCGGGATCAAGGCCAACGGCGAACCTTATGCGGAGGTGGTGGACTGATGCCGCGGAAAGGTGTCAAAATGTCGCCGAAGGCGATTGAAAATCAGAATAAGGCCATCGCCCGCTGGAAGCTGGAGCACACCGACAACCTGAGCCTGTCTTTGCGCAAAGGGAAGCGCGAAGCCTACAAACGCCTGGCGGAGCTGCGAGGCATTTCCGTTTCGGCCATGATTCAGGCATACATGGACGGTGAGTGCGAGCGGGAGGGTGTAGAGCTGCCGAAATAGCGATCCTGTTACTACTCCGTTACTACTCGCAAAATCAAGAATCACGGTATAGCTTGCTCTACGGCACTTTTTCCATTGAATGGGGTTCAAGAGGCCGCTGGTTCGAATCCAGTCACTCGGACCAAAACGAAAAAGCCGGGAAGCCTTATAAATCAAGGCTTCCCGGCTTTTTTGCGTTTTCGGGGGATTTCGCGGAAAATGGCCGGAAATGGCGCTGTGTTTTGCGCTGTTACATCCTCCGTTGCATCCTGCTCAGATGGCGTCCGTGATCTTCCGCAAGTCCTCAAGGCCCACGTCCTGATAATAGCGCAGCATTTCGCCGGAGGCGTGGCCGATCAGCTCCAGCTTGTCCTTGTCGGCTCCTGTGACGCGCTTGATCAGGGTGGCGAAGGTGTGCCGGCAGCTGTGGGGAGTGATGCGGTGACGGAGGACGCCGCCGGAGATCTCCACCATGGGGTTTTCGATGCCGGCCTGCTCCAGAGCCGGATAGAAGACTTCGGTGGAAAAATCCTTCAGCGGCCAGGCGTTACCACCGGCTGCTTTACAGATCGGGCCGCCTGCGGCAGCACGGCGGGCCACCATGGGCGCGATCTTCGGGGAGAGGGTAACGACACGGTTTTTCCCGGCATCCGTCTTGGCGCCTCCTGTGAGGGTCTGGGCGTCCTTGTCGAAGCTGTCCGCCGTCAGGGCCAGATACTCAGAAGGCCGGAAGCCGGTGTAGCACATGATCAGCACATCCTCCACGCCGGGCACATCCGGAGCATATTTCCAGAGCCGGGCCAGCTCCAGCTCCGTGAAGGCGTCACGGTGGGCAGCTGCGTCCCCGTCCACCTTCAGATATTCGCCCAGGTTGAGGCCGTCCGCCGTCAGATGCCGGGGGATGGCGTATTTATACATCAGGCCCACGGCGGCCCGCATATTCTCCTTAGTCCGGCGGCCCTTGGGGCATTCATCGATGCAGTCCTGGAGATCGTCCACGTCGATCTCCGCAAAGGGCATCGTGTAGAGCGGGCCGAAGTACCGCACGGCGGCCCGATAATTCCCGATGGTGGACTTCCCGGCCCGGTGGGTGGGCAGCCACGCCTCATAGAGCTGGTAGAAGGTCATGGCCTTCCGTTCCCGCTTCTTCGGACTTTCCCGGAGGGAAGGCAGGGCGGCCACGGCGTCCTTCTTCAGGGCGAAGACGGCGGAGCGGGTCTGCTTATGCCGCTTTTTGGGATCATTCGGGTCCGCATGATAGCCCAGCACCACCACAGCCTTATATTTGCCGTTGGGCAGCTTGTAGACGCTGCCCTGGCCGTTGCCCCGCTTGTGACGCACAGGCGGGGCTTTTTCCTGTTTATGGCCACAGAGGCCGCAATAGGGCATGGTGGGGACTTCCTGCCCGCATTTAACGCATATCATATCATAGCTCCTGTCCGTTTTTTTACCCCACTCATAAAGTAAGATATCGGCGTCAAAAATACTCAGCGCAACAAGAGAACACAGGACGAAACACAGGACAATTATAAAGGCAGGCTGGGGAGGGGTCAAGAGTGAAAAACCGGGAAGGGCTGATAAAAGAGATCCTCCGGCTGCTGCGGACGGCAGCGCCGGAGGTGCTGGAGTTGGTATTTTACATCCTGCTGGGGTGAGCGGGCAGAATCCCAAGCGCTTGGGATTCTTTCGGAAAAAAGAGGACCGGGGGCCGTTACGGCTCCCGGTCTTTCTGCATTTCTTCCTCCAGGGAGGACATGATGCGCTCCAGGGCGGCCCATTCGGGGCCGTCGGGATCGAAGCGGAGCAGGGTGGTGATCAGGGCCGTCTGGAAGCTCTCCGGACGGTCCACCAGGCGGGAGCGGATCAGGGCGCCCAGCTCCGCCTGCCGGGAACGGGGCCGGAACATCTCGCCGGAGCCGGTCCGCAGCCAGGTCTCCGAGACGCCGAAGTCCCGGCAGATCAGGAGGATGGCGGAATCGGGGATCGAGCGCTCGCCGCTTTCCCAGCGAGAAATGGCGCCGGATGATACGCCGAGACGCCTGCCAAATTCGGCCTGATTCAGGTCGAGGGTCGTCCGGACTTCTTTTAATCTATTCTGCATAGCTGGTGCCTCCTTTCGTTTGCTTTGCCATAATAGCAAAATACTTGTGCCATTGTCAAGAAAAATGCTTGACAAAATGCCATTGGCATAATAGTATAATGCCAATGGCACGAAATGGAGGTGATACAGTGAGCAACAAGGAGCAGGTCCTGCTGAAGCACCTGGCGGAAATGCCGGAGGAGCTGCAGGACAAATTCGTACTGATGGCCCAGGGCGCGGCCCTGGCCGTGGAGTGCAGCAAGACCGCAGCCGCAGAGACCAAGGCCCGGGAGGGCGAAGACGAGGAAGGAGGCGCGGCATGACGATGGCGGAAATCCGGGCGTCGGACAAGGATATGCTGATCCCCACGGATATCAACAAGATCCTGGGCTGCGACGCCCATACCATACGCCTCCAGGCGCGGGACTTCCCGGAGAGCCTGGGCTTCAACGTGGTGGTGATCGGCAATCGGACGCTGATCCCGCGCAAGGCGTTTCTGAGATTTATGGGGGAGGAAACGGAATGAGGACCAAAACGAAAAGACGCATCTGCGCCGCCGTCGGGGCGATCTGCCTGCTGGCCGTGCTGGGCGTGGTGGGCGGCATGGACGCCGGGAGCATCCGCTTCGGCGCCGGCGCTGCCTGGGCCTTCGGCCTGGAGGCCGCCGGGATCGCGGCCCTGTGGAAGGCGGGGTGGATCAGACTGTGAGCGGGAGCGAGCTGATCAAGCGGCTGGACGGCATCCACGCCATGGAGCCGAAATACAACACCTGGGGGCTGGCACCTATCACGCGGGAAGCGGTGGAGGCCATCCGGGCAACCGCCGGGGAGGCGGAAATCCTCCTGCACCGGCTGGCCTTCAAATGCTGCGATATGTGCGGCGTCTGCCCGAAGGAGCGGCAGGACCCATTCAACTGCGAGATCATCGGAACGGAGGACGGGCCATGATGCCGCCGGTGATCGTAAAGCTGCTGGCCACGCTGGCGATCCTATGCCAGCTGGCGCCGCTGGGCGGCGGGGTCCCCTCATCCGTCAGCTCCGCTGACACCTTCCCCCAGGGGAAGGCAGAGTGGGAGCCGGAGGCGGCGGACGTGGCCATGATCTCCAGGACCATCTGGGGAGAGACGCGGGGCTGCTGCGAGGCCGAGCAGCGGGCGCAGGCCTGGTGCATCCTTAACCGGGTGGACGACAGCCGCTTTCCGGACAGCATCGAGGCCGTTGTGGCCGCGCCGAATCAGTTCCAGGGCTACAGCCCTAGCTTCCCAGAGGAGCCTTTCTGGGACATGGCCCGCGAGATCCTGATCCTGTGGCACAACGGGGAGCGGGAGATCCCGGCGGATATGTGCTGGTGCAGCGGCGACGGGAAGCATCAGACCTTCCGGAACAGCTGGGAGCGGACGGTGGAAACGAGGTATTGGCCATGAGGACGCGGATCATCATGGAGATCCTCATGGAGGGGGACGCCCAGGGCTGCAAGGAGATCGTCGCCACAGAGCTGGAGAGGAACCTGCTGGAGATCGGCCTGGCCAGGGTGCGCTGCCTGGGGGCGACAGTGGAGGAGGATGAGCAGCTGAGCATGAGCGGGGGACGGGGGACCCCTCATCCGCCCCTTCGGGGCACCTTCCCCCAGGGGAAGGCGGGGAGGCGATAAGGCCCGAAGGGCCGCAGGAGGCCCGGAGGCCATGGGGTACGCCTCCTTTCTATATGCGGACAAGCCGGTAAGCCGCACGCGGGCCGAAGTTGGGAGGCCCGTGCCGGGGTGCAAGTCCCCTGAGCCGGATATGCCGGGGTAGCTCAATGACAGAGCAGCGACGCGCGGCGCAGATGCCGGTTGAAGTCCGGCCCACGGCACCAGCCGAAAAGGCGATAATTTGAAGGGAGACGAAAACATGGAAAAGGCCATCAGAGCCATCGAGGCGCAGCAGGCCAAGGTGAAGGCCAGGTCCGCGCCGTGGATGGTGGGGGAGCAGCTGAAGGACATGATCCGGCGGGAGCCGGGGATCGCCGAGCTGATCGCCCAGGATCTGACCGCCGGGGGCATGAGCCTGACGGCGGCGGAGAAGAAGATCAATGCGTTCGCCGACAAGCACCGGACCGGGAATTTCGCTTGCGTGACGCCGGGAGAGGCGGAGGAGATCCTGCGGGAGTATTTCGGTTTGCCCGCTGCGGCGGGGGCGCAGGCTCCCTCAGTCAGCTCCGCTGACAGCTCCCTCCCGGAGGGAGCCGGGACGGGGGACGCGGGGAAGGCGGTGATCGACCTTGCGGACTTCTTCTGAGCGGGTGCGGAACTACGCCGGGGATATGCCCAGGATCGCGCCGGACTGGCTCCGGGAATGGGCGGAGAAGCGGACCTGGAAGGAAAACGCCCTGCTTTTCAAATGCGACTGGCTGACGGACCCCATGACGGAGATCCGCAGCAAGGCGGCCCGGTGCCGCTGCACCGCCTGCGGGGAAAATTTCTGGACGGACTGGATCAGCGGCGGAATGTGCCGATACGGCGGGGCCGGGGGCATCCGGCTCTGGGAGGAGGGCAAGCCCAAAGAGGTCACGGACTGGCAGAGCTGCCGCTGCCCGGAGTGCGGCGCGGAGGTCAAAGCGCGGCACCTGCGGAGCGGGTCGGGATACGCCAAGGAGACCGCCTTCCCCATGACGCTGCACCGCATTCAGGTCGAGGGGGAAAAGGACCGGCTGGCGCTGGTGTGCTGGCAGGTGGTCAAATACTTCGACGGAGCGGGGGCGCGGCACTTCCGCTTTCATCCCTATGAGGTCATGGTGGCGGAGGAAAAAGCCCTCCGGCGGATCACTTTCCATGGGGGCGGATTTGGCGGCGCCTACTGGCTGGACGAGCCGCATCAGTGCCGCAGCCTCCAGGACATGATGCAGGACATCACGGAGATCGTATGCCCGGAGGGGATCGGGAAGGCCACGGAGGGCACCACCTGCGAAAACGCAAAGCTGGAGATCTACCTGGAGGAAGGGAAAAAGAATTTTCCGGCGGCGTGGGTGCGGCTCTGGCAGAAGCGGGGCGGGAAGGCGGAAAGCCTGCTGACCTGCGGCGCCGGGGGCATCGTGGGGAACCTGATCGGGCAGGAGAAGCTGAACACGCGGGCGACGAACTACTACACTGCGAGGACCGTGTATAACACTGCGTTTCCTCAGCTGAAGGCGCTGGACTGGAAGGGCCGGAGGCCCTGGGAGATCCTGCGGATGCGGGGCCGGGACGAGCTGAGGGCGGCCATCGGGCTGCAGCGGGAGAAGAACCTGGGCGGGAATACCTGGCGGCTGTGGCTGGAGGGCCGGGCGGCGGGCAAGCACTGGACGCTGGAGGACGCGGCGGCCCTGGAGGGCATGAAGCACCCGGAGAGGATCACGGCGACGGAGATCAGCCCGGCGAAGGCGGCCCGGTATCTGGCCGGACAAAAGCGCCGGTGGCCCGAGGACGACGCCGACGAGATCATGCTGACGGACTACTGGGACATGATCCGGGCGGAGGCCGCTGCGGCGGGGGAAACCCAAAACCAAACCGAAGCCCAGCACGAGCGGGTTCGGTTTGGAGAGGAGGAGCCGGGGGAATCATCGAGCATTGCCGCCAAAGCGGCGATGCGAAGCATTCGCCCGAGCGACGACGAGTGGCCGGAACGGCTGAAGCGGGAGCACGACCGGGCGGCGGCCCGGAGGAAGAAGGAAGCCAACGCCAAGCAGGACGCGATGATCGAGGCCCAGGCCCGGAAGCTGGAGCGTTTCGCCATCACCCTGAACGGGATCACCATCCGGCCAGCCCGGGACACGGCGGAGCTGGAGGCGGAGGGGAAATGCCTGCGGCACTGCGTGGGAAGCTACGCCGAGCGGGTAGCCAAGGGCGAGACCTTCATCTTCTTCGTCCGGCGGGCGGAGGAGCCGGACATGAGCTGGTACACCCTCGACCTGGGGAAGGACCTGCGGACCGTCATCCAGAACCGGGGGATGCGGAACTGCGACCGGACGCCGGAGGTGCAGGCCTTTGAGGACGCCTGGATCGCCTGGGTGCGGGCCGGGGCGAAGCGGGACAAAAACGGGGAGCCGGCGCTGCCGGGGACCGTGAACGAACACAAAAAGGAGGATGCGGCATGAATGAGGAGATCATGGCGGCGGAGGCGGGGAAGCCCGCCCGGACGCTGGCTGTGGTGACAGAGGAGATCCGTTACCTGGACAACCAGGCAAAGCGGCTTGTGCTGGGGCACGCCATCGAGATCGGGCGGCGGCTGGAGGAGGCCAAGGCCCTGGTGCCCTACGGCGAGTGGGGCGCTTACATCCGGGATCAGCTGAATTACAGCCAGTCGACGGCGCAGAATTTCATGCGGATATTCGCCGAATACGGGGCCGCACAGCAGAGCCTTTTCGGCCCTGTCGCAGAATCCCAAGCGCTTGGGAATCTTAGCTATACCAAGGCCCTGGCGCTGCTGGCGGTGCCCAAGGAGGAGCGGGAAGAGTTCGCCGCAGAGGTGGACGCGGAGCATATTTCCAGCCGGGAGCTGGCAGAAGCCATCCGGGAGCGGGACGAAGCGCGGAAGAAGGCGGCGGCCCTGGAGCAGGAGCTGGAGGGGTCCCAGCTGGCGATCTCCGATGCCGAAGTGCAGAGGGACGAAGCACAGGAAGCCCTGGCAGCGCTGAAGAAATCCACAAAGGAACAGCAGGCCGAGGACCGGGACACCATCCGGACGCTGGAGGCGAAGATCACGGAGCTGGAGAGCCGGCCCATCGACGTGGCCGTGCAGGAGCCGGACCCGGAGGAAGTACGGCGAAAGGCGGAGGCCATGGCCGCGGAGCTGGCGAAGGAGGCCAGGGACGAAGCAGAGATCGAGCGGCGGGCCGCCGCCAGCGCGCAGAAGGCCCAGGCGGAGGCGGAACAGGCTGCCGTAGCGGCGAAGGCCGAGGCGGAGCAGAAAATCAAAAAGGCCAAAGAACAGGCCAGGGCCGAGCGGGAGAAGCTGGAGGCCAAGCTGAAGGAGGCGGAGGCCAAGATCAGCGCCGCCGGTGCGGAGGACAAGGCCGAGGCGGACAAGCTCCGGGCCGAGACGGAGAAGCTCAAGAAGGAACTGGCCATGAGCAATCAGGCGACGGTGGTTTTCAAGCTCCGCTTTATGGCGTGGCAGCAGGCCCACCAGCAGATGTCGGAGGCCTTCACCGCCCTGGACGAGGAGACGAAGGAGAAAATGCGGGCCGCCATCCGGGCGCAGGTGAAGTCGTGGGGGTGGACCGATGAATAGGAAGCAGTGGAGCGACGCCTGGCGGCTGCTGGGGTACATCGAGGGCGCGAATGATGCGGACGCAGACGACCTCTCCCACGACATCATTCAGGAGGCCTTGACCGCCCTGGCGGAAATTTTGATGGAGATCGTGCCGGAGGAGAAGAAAAAGTGAAGGTAAAGAAGATCGGGGCGCTGTGCAAGGCGCGGGGAGTATGCTGTCTCTTCGACGAGCTGACGGAGGGCGGAGAAATCAGCCGCCAGTGGATCAGCAACGGGGCGGCCATGTGGCCGGTGAGCGGCCTGCCGCAGCTCAGCGAAGTCAACCTGAGCACGCTGTTTGATTTCTCCCCCAACGTGGTCGAGAAGATGAAAATCGCGGAACGGGCGATGCCAATGCTGCTTGCGGCCGTCAGCTACGATCTGCGGGACGGGGAAGCGCAGCTGCAGGAGAGCAGCGTCCGCCTCCGCGTGGACGGAGAGGAGCTTATGGCCCTGACCGCCGGGAGCCGGGTGATCTGGCTGCGGGCGGAGCTGCTGGCGCCGTGCTGGACGAAGGAAACGCAGCTGATCCTCCGGGAAAGCGACGACGTGACCGTGGTCGCCGTCTGCGACGGGATGTTCCTGGCCGGGGTCGTGATGCCTGCCATGGTGCAGGATGAGACGTTCCGGGAGCTGCTGCGGCTTGGGGTAAGCGCGCCGAAGCCGGTGACGCCGGCGGAGGACATCCCGGAGGATGAAGACGATGCCGGTGAATAAGACCGAGGCGGAGAAGCACAGGGAAATCCAGGACAAGCCCAGCTACCGGCGGAAATGCTCCGTCTGCGGGCGGGAATATTACGACAGCGTCGTAGGGCCGTGCCCGGAGCGGGGCGGGCGGCAATGGTGCATGTACTGCTGCCGGATCTGCCCGGAGCATTACACGCTGCCGGGACAGATCGGCCAGAGGTGCCGGGCCAAGGACCGGGCGCGGGAAGCGGCGAAGCGGAGGAAAAAGGAGGAGAAGACGGCGTGAGCATCTGCGATAAAAGCTGTGTGAAGTGCGCCTATTTCAGCCACGCGGGAAGCTATGAGACCTGCGACTTTTTCCTGATCACGCGGGAACGGCGAGGATGCCCGGCGGGGAAGGACTGCGTCCGGCGAACGGCGGGGGAAAAAATCATCAGCATCGATCAGCGGAGCTTCCTGCGGCCGCCGGAGAAGAGCGAGGTGGTGGTCACGGCGCGGGCGCCGCTGCCGCCGGAGGCGGCCGCCCAGGCGAACCGGGAGCAGCACCGACGCTATTACGCCAGGATGAAAAACGAGCTGGGCGGGCGTCAGCGGGCGGCGCTGCAGGCATTCAAACAGGAAACGGGATACACAAATCGAAAGCTGGCGCTGGCGCTGGGCCTTTCCCTGCCCACCGTCAACGGCTGGATGACCGAGGGGCGGCCGGCGAACTGGAAGAAGCTGGAGACCGTGGGCTGCAAAAAGCCGGAGGGGCTATGAGCGAATCGGAGCGGGCGATCATCGCCATCAACATCGCGGCCAGGGGGCGGGGATTGAGCTACGGGCAATTCGTCAGCCGGGCCACGGCGGAGGAGCTGCGGGAGGCCATCCGGACGCATTGGCCCAGGGAGAAGAAAAAGAAGAAGTGACGCAGCGGCCCGGCGGCTGATCACCGCCGGGGGCTGTTTCAAGCATCGGCAGGACCGGGGCTTGAAAGAGCCAGAGGACGGAGGAAAGCATGGACGGACAGACAGCGCTTTACAAAGTAGAGGCGGAGAACTACGCCGCCTTTGAGGAGAAGTTTAAGCCGAAGCTGACGACGGACGACTGTTACACGCCGGAGCCGGTCTATGAGGCTGTGGCGGCGTGGGCAGCGCAGGAGTACGGGCTGCGGCGGGAGAACTTCGTGCGTCCGTTCTGGCCGGGCGGGGACTATCAGGCGATGGAGTATGGCCCGGAGGCCGTGGTGGTGGACAATCCGCCATTCTCCATCGTCGCTCAGATCATCCGCTTTTACTGCGCGGCGGGGGTGCGCTTCTTCATCTTCGCCCCGGCGCTGACGCTGTTCACGGCCACGGAGCAGCGGGTGTGCTATCTACCATGTGGCGTCAGCATCACTTATGCCAACGGGGCCAACGTCGCCACCAGCTTTATCACCAACCTGGACACGGCGCAGGTACGCTGTGCGCCGGATCTGTACCGCGCCGTGGAAGCGGCCAACAAGGTTGTGCAGGCCGCCATGGTGAAGACGGTGCCGAAATACTGCTATCCGCCGGAAGTGATCACGGCGGCGCTGTGCCAGAAATGGGCGAAGTATGGAGTGGACTTCACCGTAATGCCGGAGGAGTGCATCTATGTGGGCGCCCTGGACGCCCAGCGGGAGGCCCGCAAGTCGATTTTCGGCGGCGGGTATTTACTAAGACCCGCCGCTGCCGCTGCCGCCGCTGCCGCCGCTGCCGCTGCCGCTGATCGCGAAGAGGTTTGGGAACTGAGTGAGCGGGAGAAGGCCCTGCTGGGGATGGAGACCGAGGACCCGGATCAGATCAAGCTCTTCTGAGCGGGGCAATACATATATAATCGCGTGCGCGGGCGCGCGATTTCGGGCTTGTAAGCAATCTTATCTTATGGACGGGAGGCGGCCGGGGCATGGCATACCAGGGGCGGTTCTTTGTGCGGCAGCGGATCTGGCGCTGCGGGCAGTTCGCCGAGGTGGAGCTGTATCCGGTCTTTCAGCCGCCGGGGAAGCGGCGGAGCCGGTGCCGCCCGACGAAGGCGTGCCAGCGGCGCTTGAATCAGAAGGCGTCCCAGATGAAGCTGGCCAGGCTGCTGCGGCTGAATTTTACCGAGGGAGACCTGGAGATCGATCTGACCTATGCCAGCCCGGAATCCGTCGAGGGAGCCGCGGCCGATCTGCGGAAGTTCCTGCGGGAGCTGCGGAAGCTCTGGCGGAAGGCCGGGGAGGAGCTGCGGTTTATTTACACCCGGGAGCAGGGAAAGAAGAGCGGCCGGGTGCATTTCCACATGGTCCTCAATCAGGGGCCGCTCACCCGGGACGAGCTGGAGGCGCTTTGGGGCCACGGGTACGCAAACGCCCGGCGGCTCCGGATGGACGAGAACGGCGTCAGCGGGCTGGCGGGGTATCTCAGCAAGCAGGGCCGAAAGCGGAAGCCGGAGGAGGCGGGCAAGCGAAGCTGGAGCTGCAGCCGCAATCTGAAGCGGCCGGAGCCGGAGGTGAGGGACGGGGCCGTCACCGTGGGGGACGTCATGGCGCTGGCCGAGGAGATCGACCGGCGCAGCGCGGAGGCGGTGATCCCGGCCATGACCCTGGTGGAGGCCGAGGCCTGGCGGAACCAGGTGAACCGAGGCCTTTACGTCCGGATGGAGATGGCGGCGCCGGAGTGCTGGCACGGGCGGCCGCCGGTGCCGCGATATCTCAGCGGGGACCTGGGGGAGGATTCGACATGAGCAAGGGCAAGACCTGGCAGGACAAGGCGCGGAGGGTGGTCCGGGCATATCCACGGCTGCACGCGGAGCTGCAGGATCTCCAGCGCATGAGCGTGACGCCCAGGCTGAGCGGGATGCCGGGCGGCGGGGAGGCCGGGCGGGCCACCGAGGACGCGGCCCTGCGGCAGCTGCCTCCGGACGAGCAGACGGCCCACGACGCCGTGGAGCACGCGCTGCGGATGCTGCGGCTGCACCGTACGGCGGCCAAGCGCCGGCGGCTGGTGGAGCTGGTGTACTGGCGGGCGACGCATACGATCTACGGCGCCGGCGTGGAGCTGGGGGTCAGCGAGGAGACGGCGCAGCGGTGGAATGCGGACTTCCTGCTGTGCGTGCAGAGCTATTTGTCGGCGCGGTGGTGAGGTTTTCGCGGGATTTTGCGGATTTTGCCCGTTCCGTACCGAATGGGCGCGGATTTTGGGCGTATGGTGATAGCGTCCCGGCGTGGGCGCAGCAGGGGAGGCGAGACCGTGCAGGAGTGGGCGCGGGCGTTTTACAAGAGCCGGGCCTGGCTGGAGACGCGGGAAGCGTATGCGGCCAGCGTCGGGTGGCTATGCGAGGATTGCCTGGCGAAGGGGCTGATCGTGCCGGGGAAGGTGGTGCACCATGTGACGCCGTTGACGCCGGAGAACATCGGCGATCCGACGGTGGCGCTGGCGTGGGGCAACCTGCGGCTGGTGTGCCAGGACTGCCATGCAGCTGAGCACAAAAAGGCGGCGGGGTTACGATATGCGGTGCTGCCGGACGGCAGGATAGCCCCCCCTATCGCGAAATGATTTCGACACCCCAGGGACA
>Ga0310786_10002333_pt1 | contig 29160 bp, 21 predicted proteins | sample AusTroGonzalo_MG_FD_203881 | JGI IMG/M metagenome (GOLD analysis project Ga0310786, IMG submission 203881) | Bovine rumen microbial communities from tropical cattle in Woodstock, Queensland, Australia - Gonzalo_03 (v2) (version 2) | ecosystem: Host-associated > Mammals > Digestive system >...
CGACTATCCAGTATTTCAAGAATTAAACGGTTCGTTTCTTATACCCAAGTGCCTATACCTATTTATATAAATAAAGACACTCGCTTCTTGTACTACTTCTGTCTATGTAAATCTTTCAAAGAACTCTTTCCTTATGCTCTCGTTTTTGGGCGAAAGCGGATGCAAAGGTACGACTTTTTTTTGAATCACCAAACTTTTTGGCAGTTATTTTTCAAAAATAATCGAATTTATTTTGCTTTGTCGAAGATAATCTTACTATACACCTTATTATATTATATAAGAAAAGGAAAAAACTTACAAAATTTGTCATGATGTAATGATGGTCATCTCAAAAAAAGTTATAACTTTGCAGCCGAAATGCTAATGACAACAAACAACTGTATGAAAAAGATACTCATATTACTGCTGGCGTTATTCTTTCTGACTGATGCCCATGCCGTCTTAAAGGAGAAAAATCTGGAACAGACGTTAAACATCTTGCGTGCTGAGCTGACAGAGAAGCACCTGAACTTAGCGAGTGAGGCCGAGTACAGGAAAGAGGAGACCATGGATATTATCAATCAACTGAAAGAGACCATCAAGCGAAGCGACCAGAATGCCCTGATGCTCTACTCCCAGGATCCTGACTATGTGTTCGACCTGACCTACGCCTGTCATGAAGCGACGGAGCAGTATGAGGAATTCCAACGTCAGCAGTTGCCTTTCAAGTTATACCTGGAAGAAAGCGACATCGAGATTGCGAAGTACGACAGTCTGATTAACAGTCTGAAGACGATGCGTCCTGAGATGTTGAACCAGCAGGCCAAGACTGATCGTAGTGTGTGTTTGACGTTAGCCACCAGCATCCAGAACACGCTGATAGCCAACCGTGCCCAGGTGACAGACTATATCAGTTTCTACGAGATGGCCGAACAGCGTCTGAAGAATCTGAACGACTATGCCAACAAGCGTTATAACGACATTCAGACTGGTATTTTCATCAATGGAGGTGAGAACTATTTCTCTGTCATTGGCCATCTGCCCTCCAAGCTTTCCCAGCTCAGGAATACACTAACTGACAAGTACATGCCCTCAGAAAACAATTCCGACTGGGACAGTTCTGTCATTCTGCGCCTGTTTATCACTATTATCTTTTACATCTTCATTGCCATTCTGCTGAACCAGTTGGTATTCAGGTTCTTGCCGAGGCGTTTCCACACTCGCGAATTTTTGAAGAAGCGTGCCTGTGTGATTATGACCACGACGACCATCACGTTTGCTGCCATCTTAGGCATTCTGCGTGCCACACTGCACCAGAACTTCATCCTGATGGCCAGCAGTCTGCTGATAGAATATGCCTGGCTGTTGAGTGTGATTCTCATCTCGTTGCTGCTTCGAGTGAAAGGTTCCCAGATTAGGAGTGCCTTCAACATCTACGCCCCATTAATCATCATCGGCTTCATAGTCATCGTGTTCCGCATCATTCTGATTCCAAAGGAGCTGGTCAACCTGCTCTTCCCTCCCCTATTGCTGATATGTGCGCTCTGGCAATGGCAGATGATGAGACGCCATCACCAGAACGTGCCGCGCTCGGATATGTTCTACACCTACATCTCGCAAGGCATCTTCATCCTCTCGCTGGTATGTTCGTGGCTGGGCTACACCCTGCTGGCCGTCCAGATATTGATATGGTGGATCATGCAGTTGACGTGTGTCCTGACGATTACCTGCGTCAGCGGATACCTGAAGATGTATGGCGACAATCACGGCTATGCCAAGAAGCCCATCACACAGACCTGGTTCTTCCTGCTTATCCGCAAGGTGGTACTCCCCGTCATGGGTGTTCTTTCCGTGATGCTTTCCATCTACTGGGCTGCCGACGTGTTTAATCTGAGTTCTTTGTGCTGGCAGATATTTAAAAAGAACTATATTGACTTAGAGAACCTACAGATCAGCATTCTGAAGTTAAGCATGGTGACGAACCTGTTCTTCATATTCTCGTATGCAGCAAAAACCATCCTGGCATTTATGCGACTACACTACAAGACGCAGGATCCAAGCACAGCAGCCAGCCGTGAGGTAATGGGCCGTAACGTTATTCAGGTATTGGTATGGGGCATATGGCTACTCATGTCACTATCAATCATGAATATCAGCGTCACCTGGCTTTTGGCCATCTCTGGCGGTCTGTCAACAGGTATCGGTTTTGCATCGAAGGACATTATTGAGAATATCTACTATGGTGCCTCGCTGATGGCAGGCCGCATCAAGGTTGGCGACTGGATTGAGGTTGACGGCACGATGGGTCAGGTGAATTCCATCAGCTATACATCCACCATCATCGAGTCACTCTCAGGTGAGGTTATCACCTTCCAGAATAGTCAGTTGTTTGCCAAGAACTACAAAAACCTGACGAGGAATCACGGCTACATCCTGGTGTCCATCCCATTCGGTGTGGCCTACGGCTCGAACCTTCAGCAGGTTACGCAGGTGGTAGAGGAAGCCGTGAACAACTTACATCACGAATGGATAGATCCAAACAAGCGTATCAAGTCGGTGATGACAGCCATGAACGACTCGAGCGTGGACTTCAAGTTGTTTGTCTGGGCCGACGCCGTGAAGAAGTCACATGTTATTAGCGACGTGATGAAATGCGTCTACGACACGCTCTATCAGCACAACATCGAGATACCGTTCCCGCAGCGCGATATCACTATCAAGAATATGTCTGAGTTAAAAAGTTAACAAAGAAGAGCATCTCCTGTGGGATGCTCTTCTTGTTTTATTGACAGCGCTCCAGCCATTCTTTCAAGGCTGCTCTTGGCACGCCCTTGTCGATGATGTTGCGTAGCAATCGGCGCGCCTCACGTTTCCTGTCAAGCTTGAGAAGCAGGTCAACTTTAGAGACTGCGATATCAACATTGTCAGAATCTCGGGAAATGGCTTCGTCCCAATCGAAAAGGGCCGCATCATACATTTTCAGTTCTGCTTCATAACTGGCTCGGGCGGCATAAGCCAAAGCCGAATCGGGAAAGAACTGCACCATCTGATTCAGATAGTCCATAGCTTTAACAGTATTGCCCGCCTTTCTATTGGCCATACTTGCACCAAAGAGCCCCTCGAAATGCTTGGGCACCAGCGACAGCAGCTTATCGTAATCGGCCACAGCCTGATCATAGTGACGCAGTTGGTTGTGAGCATAGGCACGAAAGAAGAGAGCCGTGAGGTTCTTGGCATCAAGTTCCAACACGCGACCATACTCGTCGACAGCATAATCCCATTGGCTCAGCTCCAGGTTGACGGCAGCCTTTCTCAACCGCAAATCAACAGATTGGGGGTTCTGCGTTATCGCACTGCTGAGGACTGTCAACGAATCACGCCATTGCGCCACCGTCTGAGCCTGTAATGCATTTTGCTGTGGCACAGCAATAAGCAGAACAAGTGCTGTTACGATTTTTTGATATAATCTACAATCCATTGACCAACTTCTTGTGTACCATAATGTGCTCCACCTTCAACCTGAATCTCTGGCGTGCGAACATTCGCATCGAGTGATGCATTGACGGCCTGGCGAATCAAAGCGCCCTCCTTGGCGAGTCCGAAGTGCTCCAGCAGCATGGCAGCCGAGAGTATCTGTGCCAAAGGGTTGGCCAAGTTCTGACCTGCTGCCTGAGGCCAAGACCCATGAACAGGCTCGAAGAGTGGCGTATGCTCGCCCAGCGATGATGAGGGCTGCAAGCCCATAGAACCAGTGATGCACGATGTCTCGTCTGTTAGAATGTCGCCAAAGGTATTCTCCGTGACGATAACGTCAAAGAAACGCGGCTCTGTAAGCACTCGCATCGAGGCATTATCAATAAACATATAATCTGTCTTCACATCAGGATACTGCGACTCCATCTCTTTGGCCACCTGGCGCCACAAACGACTGCTGGCCAAAACATTTGCTTTGTCGACAACAGTCAGGTGATGGTTGCGGTTCTGAGCCATCTCGAAGGCCACTTTCAGTATGCGAACAATCTCAGGACGGGTATAGACGTTAGTATCGAAAGCCTTGTCGTTGTCCTGATATTTCTCACCAAAATACATACCGCCAGTCAGCTCACGAATCACCACGAAGTCGGCACCCTTGAGCAGTTCCTCCTTCAGCGGCGACTTATGCAGCAGACAGTCGAACGTAGCCACAGGACGTACGTTGGCGAAGAGGCCCAGCTTCTTGCGCATAGCCAGCAAACCCGTTTCTGGACGCACCTTTGCCGTAGGATCGTTATCGTATTTCAGGTCGCCTACAGCAGCAAACAGCACAGCGTCAGCCTCCATACATACCTTATGTGTCTCCTCTGGATACGGGTCACCCACCACCTCCATGGCGTGTGCTCCTACGAGTGCCTCTTTATATTCGAACTGATGTCCGCATTTTTCAGCTATAGCATCCAGCACAGCTACACCTTGTTTCATAATCTCGGGACCTATTCCATCGCCCGCAAGAACAGCAATTTTGAGTTTCATAAATGCTCTATTATGTTCGTTTAAAAATTGTTTCTAAAATGACTACTTATTACTCTCTATGATATTCAGCATCTTGAAGGTGGCTTTGATAGCAGCTTCCGTCTGGTCGGCATCCAGACCTCTGGTACGAAGGATACCATCCTTGTAGTGCCATGAGATGACAGTCTGCACCAAAGCATCAGTACGACCGCCTGGCGGGATGGTGACCTGATAGTTGGCCAGGATGGGGAAGGTGCGATTGAGATACTTTTTATAGATATGGCGCAGGGCCTTGACAAAGGCGTCGTACTGACCGTCGCCAGTGGCTCCTGCCTCGTACTGCTGACCGTTAATCTCTACTTTCACATTAGCGCCAGGTCTCAGACCATAGGCTGTTGACACCACATAGCTGAGAAGTTTCACCTTATCCTCAGAGCCATCATGCTTCAACACATCGCTGACGATATAGGGCAGATCCTCTTGGGTTACAATCTCTTTCTTATCGCCAAGTTCAGTAATACGCTGGGTGACTCGACGCGTCTGTTCTGGCGTGAGTTCCAAACCCAACTCCTCCAGGTTCTTAGCGATGTTAGCCTTGCCGCTATTCTTGCCCAAGGCATATTCGCGCTTGCGTCCGAAACGCTCTGGCATCAGTTCGTTGTAGTAGAGCTTATCCTTCGAATCGCCATCGGCATGAACGCCAGCCACCTGCGTAAACACATTCTCACCCACGATTGGCTGATTAGATGCCACACTGATGCCGCTAAAGCTTTCCACCATTCGTGACAGGTCGTTGAGCTGACTCTCTACGATGTTTGTCTTAGCATGAAACTGATCCTTGAGGATAGCCTGAACAGAAGCCATTGGTGCATTACCGCAACGCTCTCCCAGTCCATTGACGGTGACGTGCAAACCCCTTGCGCCACTTAGTACAGCAGCCAAAGAATTCGATACAGCCAGATCATAGTCGTTATGAGCATGGAAGTCGAAATGCACGTCGGGATAACGCTTCATCATCTTTCGGAAGTACTCAATGACCTGCAGGGGATTCATCACCCCCAGGGTATCAGGCAACATGAAACGCTTGATGACCTTTGTCGCCACAAGGCTATCCATCAACTGATAAACGTATTCGGCTGAATCCTTCATGCCATTCGACCAGTCCTCCAAATAGAGGTTGACGCTGATATCCTTGCTGGCAGCATACTCCAACTCCTTCTTGATGTCGCAGATATGTTCCTCAGGTGTTTTCTGCAACTGAAGCGTGCAATGCTTCAGTGAGCCCTTGGCCAGAAGATTCACCACCCTACCCCCACACGAGGCTATCCAGTCGATGCTCTTGCCACCATCTACAAAGCCCAAAACCTCCACACGTTCTATGAGTGCGTTTTTCTGAGCGTAGGCACAAATCTTGGTTACAGCATCACGCTCACCCTCAGACACACGTGCCGAGGCCACCTCAATACGGTCTACATTCACATCAGACAGCAGTTTGCGGGCCATCACCAGCTTCTCGTGCGGCAGGAACGAGACGCCATTGGTCTGCTCTCCGTCACGAAGCGTAGAGTCCATAATCTCCACAAAAGGAGGTATGCGCTGATAGGTATTTATTTGTTGCGCTGTTCCCATTCTTCTGTCTTTTGTTGATTGGCCACAAGGAAGTCAATATCGTCAAGTCCATTCATCAGACAATGCTTCTTGTAGCCATTGATATCGAAATGTTCGCTACGCCCTGTAGCCTTGTTGGTCACCGTTTGATTGGGCAGGTCGACCTCAACCAGCATCTTCGGATTGGCCTTGATGCTCTGGAAGAGTTCGGCCAGGAAGTCCTCGCTCACCACGACGGGCAGGACGAAGTTGTTTAATTCATTGTTCTTATGGATATCAGCAAAGAAGCTGCTGATTACCACACGGAAACCATAACCTGCAATAGCCCATGCGGCATGTTCGCGACTGGAGCCAGAACCGAAGTTCTTGCCAGCCACGAGGATACAGCCGCCATAAGTGGGGTCGTTGAGGACAAAATCCTCAACCAGGCTGCCATCTGCGCGATATCGCCAGTCGCGAAAAAGGTTCTCGCCAAAGCCTTCCTTATCGGTGGCCTTGAGGAAACGGGCAGGTATAATCTGATCAGTATCCACATTCTCTAAAGGAAGAGGAACGCAAGTTGATGTGATGATATTGAATTTCTGTTTCATCTTATTTACGAGTCTAATGAGACTAATATGGCTTAAAGAAGGTCACGAGGATCGGTGATAACTCCTGTTACCGATGCTGCCGCAGCTACCAACGGAGAACAGAGGAGGGTGCGTGCGCCTGGTCCCTGACGTCCTTCGAAATTACGATTAGATGTCGAGACGGCATACTTGCCGGCAGGCACCTTGTCATCGTTCATTGCCAGACAGGCCGAGCAGCCAGGCTGACGAATCTCGAAGCCAGCTTCTGCGAGTATCTTGTCGATACCCTCCTCACGAATCTGCTTATCTACAGCCCATGAGCCAGGCACCAACCAAGCCACCACATCGGCTGCTTTCTTGCGGCCTTTGACGATAGAGGCAAAAGCACGGAAGTCCTCGATACGTCCATTGGTGCAGGCCCCCAGGAACACATAGTCAATCTTCTTGCCCAGCAACTTCTCGCCAGGTTTGAAGCCCATATAGTTCAAGGCCTTATCAAAATTAGCATCGCCCTGAGAAGGAAGGCTCTCTGTGATGCCGATGCCCATACCTGGATTAGTTCCGTAGGTTATGCGCGGCTCAATGTCAGCAGCATCGAAGACCATTTCTTTGTCGAACACGGCATCATCGCCACTCTTCAGCGTCTTCCAATAGGCCAGTGCCTTGTCCCACGCTTCGCCATTAGGGGCGTATTCCTTACCTTTGACATAATCAAAGGTCACTTCATCGGGAGCGATAAACCCGCCTCGTGCACCCATCTCTATCGACAGGTTGCAGAGCGTCAGACGTCCCTCCATAGAGAGGTTTTTCACCACCTCGCCGGCATACTCCACAAAGTAACCCGTAGCACCAGAAGTAGTCAGCTGAGCCATCAGATAGAGGGCCACATCCTTGGCAGTCACTCCCCTACCCAACTGTCCATTGATGGTGATGCGCATCGACTTGGGTTTCTGCTGCAGAATGCATTGCGAGGCCATCACCATCTCGACCTCACTGGTACCAATGCCAAAGGCAACAGCTCCCATAGCGCCATGAGTAGAGGTATGGGAGTCACCACACACTATCGTCATTCCAGGCAACGAGAGACCTTTCTCCGGACCCACCACATGAATGATGCCGTTGTCCTTCGACATCATGCCATAATGCGTCAAGCCAAACTCGCGGGCATTGCGCTCCAACGTATCGACCTGCTTCCTGGAAACGGGGTCTTCTATCGGCTTATCCTGATCGTGTGTTGGCGTGTTGTGATCGGGCATGCAATAGATATGGTCGGGACGGAAGCACTTCAGTCCGCGTGCCCTCATACCGTCGAATGCCTGCGGAGAGGTCACTTCGTGACAATACAGGCGGTCTATGTATAATTGTGTGGGGCCATCGTCAACAACCTGTACTACGTGGCTATCCCAAATCTTATCGAATAATGTGTTCATCAGTCCCTCTTGAATTTATTGATACAGTCAATATAAGCCTCAACAGAAGCGGTCACAATATCGGTATTGGCACCAAAGCCATAGTACATCGAGCCTTCATACTCGACCTGCATGTGCACCTTACCCACATCGTCCGAGCCCTTCGATATAGCTTGGATGGTAAACTCCTTCAGCGTCATCTGCTTCATGATGATCTTCTTGAGGGCCTTGATGGCTGCATCAACAGGACCATTACCAGAAGAGGCTGCCTCGAACTTCTGTCCGCTGATGTCCAGTCCGATAGACGCAACAGACTTGACGCCTTTACCCGTGGTGACCTGCAGGAATTCAAGACGTACAGCATGCTGATCAGCGGTATCGGCACCTGCCAGCATCAGCACATCGGCATCGTTGACTTCTTTCTTCTGATCGGCCAACTCGAGGAACTTCTCGTAGACCTTGTCAAGTTTCTCTTCCGACAGTTCAACGCCATTGGCATGAAGACGATGCTTCAGGGCTGCGCGTCCGCTACGTGCTGTCAGAACGATAGAGTTGTCATCGATACCCACATCCTTGGGGTCCATAATCTCATAGGTCTGCACATTCTTCAACACACCATCCTGATGTATGCCGCTGCTATGAGCAAAAGCATTGCGGCCCACGATAGCCTTATTGGGCTGAACAGGCATATTCATCAGTGACGAAACGAGGCGCGATGTGGGATAAATCCTCTGACTGTTGATATTCGTATCAATATCGATGCCTTTGTGACATTTCAGTATCATCGCAATCTCCTCGAGCGAGGTATTGCCGGCGCGCTCACCAATACCATTGATGGTGACCTCCACCTGACGGGCGCCATTCAACACACCCTCCAAGGTGTTTGCCGTAGCCATTCCCAAATCGTTGTGGCAATGGGTAGAGATGATTGCCCTGTCGATGCCATCAACATGCTCCATCAGGTATTTTATCTTATTTCCGAACTCGTTGGGCAGACAATAGCCTGTGGTATCGGGGATGTTCACCACCGTAGCGCCAGCCTTGATGACAGCCTCCACCACCCGAGCCAGATACTCATTATCTGTACGACCAGCATCCTCGGCATAGAACTCTACGTCATCAACATATCTCCTGGCATACTTCACGGCAGCCACGGCACGTTCAATGATTTCCTCAGGAGTGGAGTTAAACTTATACTTGATGTGATAATCACTCGTTCCAATACCTGTGTGAATTCGCTTGTGCTTAGCATATTTCAATGCATCGGCAGCCACTTCGATATCACGTTGAACAGCACGGGTCAGCGCACAAATAGTGGGCCAAGTAACAGCCTTTGAAATCTCTATAACCGAGTTAAAGTCGCCCGGACTACTGATGGGGAATCCTGCTTCGATGATATCAACACCCAACTGCTCTAATGCTTTAGCCACCTGAATCTTCTCAATCGTGTTCAATTGGCACCCTGGCACCTGTTCACCATCGCGCAGCGTTGTGTCGAAAATATACAATCTGTCGCTCATACTGATAAATCTTTATACCTTAAAAAATACTAACCTTTTCGGCTTGCAAAGGTACAACAAATAAATTGAACAAACAAATAAACCATAAGATATTTAACCAAATAAGTAACAATTTATAGTAATTCTGACTAATTTTGCTACTATTTAACATAAAAACACAAACAGACCATACTCGTTTAGAGTACAGTCTGCTTGATATCTGGTAAAATATTATCAGCTTAGTTGGCCTGAGGCAACTCTACCCACTTCACATAGCAGAAGTCCTGACGGTGAGGCAGGTTCTTGTGCTTCGGATAGATGCGGACAGCACTCTTGTACTCACCAGCCTGCTGAGGAGCCAGCTTAGCCTCGAAAGTAAAGTTATTGCCCTCGCGACCAACCATCTTCAGAGGCTCAATAGAGTAGATATGCTCCTCACCATCTTTGTCGACGAACACATTGACCTTCTCGAGTGCTACAGCATCGTCGAGTCCCTGTTCGTCAATCACATAGCGAAGCGTGTAATTCTGTCCTGTCTCCAGATCAGAACCTACGAGATCCCACTCTGCACTGACTACATGGATACCATCCCAACGCTCAGCCACAGATTCCTTCCATGAGGCAATCTCCTTAGCCAGACGATTGTTGTCCTTAGAAATCTCCTTGAAGCGCTTAGCCTCCTTGACATAGAACTTATCGTAGTAGTCATCCAGCTGACGCTTCATGGTATAGTGAGGTGCAATCTGTGCGATTGAGTTCTTGATGACCTTAATCCAACCGGCAGAGATACCCTTCTTGTCCTTCTTATAATAAAGAGGTACGATTTCGCTCTCCAGCAGACCATAGATGGTAGCAGCGTCGAGCTGATCCTGATAACCCTGATTCTGATAGGTACGCTCCTCGGTGAGTGCCCAACCGGCACCTTCGCGATAGCCCTCCAGCCACCAGCCGTCCTTAACGCTAAGGTTGACGACACCATTCATCTCGGCCTTCTCGCCAGATGTACCAGAAGCCTCAAGAGGACGTGTAGGCGTGTTCATCCAGATATCCACACCGCTAACGAGGCGACGAGCCAGCAGGAAGTCGTAGTCTTCAAGGAAGATAATCTTACCCTGGAACTCATCACGCTGTGAAATCTCAAAGATCTTCTTAATCAGACCCTGACCTGCACCATCGGCTGGGTGAGCCTTACCTGCAAAGAGGAAGATGACAGGACGCTCAGGATTGTTGACAATCTTAGAAAGACGGTCGAGGTCGGTGAACAGCAGGTGAGCACGCTTATAGGTAGCAAAACGACGGCAGAAGCCGATGACCAAAGCGTTGGGGTTGAAGCGCTCAACGAGCTTAACCACACGTGAGGGATCACCCTGATTCTTCAGCCACGTCTCACGGAACTGAATCTTGATATAGTCGAACAGCTTGTTCTTCAACTCCTGACGTGTAGCCCAGATTTCCTCATCGGGCACATTATAGATAGCTTCCCAAATCTTCTGGTTCGACTGGTCAAACATGAAGTTGTCATCGAAATACTTGGAATAGACCTTACGCCACTCGGTAGCAGCCCATGTGGGGAAGTGCACACCGTTGGTCACATAGCCTACGTGGTTCTCCTCGGGGAAGTAGCCGTTCCAGATGCTAGCAAACATCTTCTGGCTCACCCATCCGTGAAGTTTCGACACACCGTTAACCTCCTGACAAGTGTTGCAAGCGAAGGTTGACATACAGAACTTCTCGCTATGGTCATCGGGGTTGGTACGACCCATGCCGATGAACTCATCCCATGAGATGCCCAGCTTCTGAGGATAGCCACCCATATACTTACCAAAGAGGCCTTCATCGAAATAGTCGTGACCTGCGGGCACAGGAGTGTGAACAGTATAGAGACCGCTAGCACGAACCAACTCCATAGCCTGGTTGAAGGTCAGACCTTCATCAATATAATCACACAGACGCTGCAGGTTGCAGAGTGCGGCGTGACCCTCGTTACAGTGGTAAATCTCTTTCTTGATACCCAGCTTCTTCAGGGTGAGCACACCACCGATACCCAGCAGAATCTCCTGCTTCAGACGGTTCTCCCAGTCACCGCCATAGAGCGAGTGAGTGATAGGACGGTCGAATTCAGAGTTCATCTCATTGTCGGTGTCAAGCAGATAGAGCTTGATGCGACCTACGTTAACACGCCAGATATAAGCATGTACCGTATAATTCATATAGGGGACATCGACCACCATAGGCTGTCCGTCCTCATCCAGCTGGCGCTCAATGGGCAGCGACGAGAAGTTCTGTGCCTCGTAGTTGGCAATCTGCTGTCCGTCCATAGACAGTGACTGTGTAAAGTATCCAAAACGATAAAGGAATCCGATAGCGCACATGTCAACGTTCGAGTCTGAAGCTTCCTTCAGATAGTCACCAGCCAGCATACCCAGACCGCCAGAATAAATCTTCAGGGCCGAATGGATACCATACTCCATTGAGAAGTAGGCCACAGAGGGACGCTTGCTATCGGGCTTCACGTCAACATAAGCGCGGAACAATTCGTACACGGCACGAATGCGCTTCATCAGCGCCTTATCCTTGATGATTCCCTCCTTACGAGCATAGCTCAGACGCTCGAGCAGCATGACAGGATTGTGTTTCACGTCGTGATAGAGATCAGGATCAAGGTCACGGAACAGGTCACGGGCCTCATAGTTCCATACCCACCACATGTTGTGTGCAATCTCGTCGAGGCACTTCAGTTCCTCAGGAAGACAAGATTTTACGGTCAACTCTCTCCATTGTGGAGCATTCACGTAGTCTGCTTTGATTTTCATTGTTCCTTATTTTTAAGTGATAATTAATTGTCTTTGTTTTCTTTGCGGGCCTCTGCTTTCTGTAAAGCAATATCATAGGCCTCATAATAATATTTGATAAACTCCTTCCACAGCGCTTTCTTCGACAGAGCCTCAGCCTGCTTTCTGCAAGCATCAATCTGTGTCTTTTTCATCGCCGAGAATTCAGCTACGGTGTCTTTGATATAATCAGCCACCTCAGAATAATTATAGTCAGTACGGTGAATCACCCGCACGCCATCCTCCAGCTTGCCATCGTGTCCAAACTCCTTGTTGGACCAAAGGCCAAAGCCAGCCAAATCAGTAGTGATGCAAGGCACCTTGAAGGCAATAGCCTCCAGTGGTGTATAGCCCCACGGCTCGTAGTATGAGGGATAGATACACAAGTCGTTACCCAGCACCACATCGTAGTACGACAGATTCAATATGCCATCCTTACCATCAAGATAACAAGGCAGGAAAACCACCTTGACATTGTCTTCATGGCGATTGTGCATATCGTAGTATTTCATCATGTTCAGCACATTATCGTGACCCATGTTATGTAGCCAGTGAGTAATCTGAGGCACCTCCAGAGCAGTGTCGTACGACGCTGACGTCTCCAGTCTTTCCTGCAAATCCTTTCGGGGCTCGCCCACCCAGCCCGGCACCACAATAAATGCCAGCACTTTCTTCTTTAGGTTGCGGTCGCGCAGCAGGCGGTTCATCGCCTCGACAAACACGTCGATACCCTTATTACGGAATTCATAGCGACCTGATGTTGAAACGATGATTGTGTCATCATCCAGTTGCTCACCCAACAATGCGTTAGCCACTTTGAGCATCTTTTCCCTGGCCACCTTGCGTTTCTTGTTGAATGTGGCAGCCTTAGGCACGAAGCTGTTGTCAAAGCCGTTGGGCAGTACAACATCCACCGGTTTGTCCAACAACTCACGACATTCATTGGCAGTAATGTCGCTCACCGTTGTAAAACAGTCCACATTCCATGCAGTCTCCTTCTCAATAGAGTGCTTAGACTGCATGTTCAGTTCCTGTGCCATCTGGTCGCCATTATAGGCAAACAGATAGTCATAAAGCGGTTTATTATTACCAGCAATAGAACGTCCGATACTCGTGGCGTGAGTGGTGAAAATGGTTGCTATCGCGGGTACCTTATTATTAATATATAGAGCACCCAAGCCGCACATCCATTCATTAGCATGATAAACCACCTTCTGTTTATCATTCAAATAGTGATTGTAGAAGCTCTCGACCACCAATCCGGCAGCATACGAGAACATAGAGGCTTCATCGTAGTCGCCATAGGCGTGGAGCGAGTCAACCTTGTACTGTTCCCACAACCAGGCGTAGATTTCGTTTTTCTTTTCAAAAAAAGGATTAAAGTCAACCAAGATGGCAATAGGTTCACTTGGAATCATCCAACGCCCTACCCTTACACGAATACCTTTTTCTTTGGCTTCCCATTGCCATTCGGCGAAGAGCGACGGTTCCTCACGGAAATACGGGCTCTCAGACTCCTTCCAAAAATCAGGACCTATAAAGATTATTCTGTCCTGCAACTTCTCCTGTAACGTCTTTGCGCGTGTAGAAAGAACGGTATAAATACCGCCAACCTTGTTGCAAACTTCCCAGCTTGACTCAAAGATGTAATCAGGGGTTAACTGCTTCTTACTCATTGTATTTGTTTATAAACGTCTGCAAAGATACTTAATTATTATTAAATCTGCAACAATTAGAATACTTTTTTTTCTTTTTCAGAAAATAATTGATTTAAATCTGCTACCTTTGCGACCAAACAAAAAAATAATGAATCGATGAAAAGAATCCTTCTTTGCCTCTGTTGTCTTTGGGTTGCTGCCGTCTATGCACAAAACGACTCAACATATTTCAAGGGCTATTTCTTCAATAAGGATTTTGGTGTTTATCTGCGCATCAACTTCCACAACCAGAACATCATCATTCCCGGTGAGGAACTGCTGGGAGAGCTGCCCGGCTATCTGGGTAAGGAGCACAACAGCTTCTGCTGGCCTATCATCAGCGTAGAGGTGAAAGGAAAGAAAGCCCACCTACAGATGGTGAACGACTACGGCAGCGAGGACCTCGAGGCCACACTTACTCGCCAGAACGACAGTATCTACGTTCTGAAACAAGGCAAAGGCTCAACGCTCAAAGTACCCAACAACAGCAAATGGCAGAAGTTGCCGCCTATCCTCACCTTCAAGCGCCAATAATCTACTGCTCACTATAGGCATCAACACCTATTGTCTCCTGACTGCCTATCGTCAATTGTCTTAAATCGTAGAACGACCCGTTGTAGATATTGAAGTCAACAGGTCCTTTGATGCCTGGCAGACTGCCAGCATCGGTGTGCTGCCAGAATTTCCATTCGCCTTTATACTCCAGGCTATCCACATAGTAATGGGCTATCCAATACGGATACTGATTGAACACCGAGTCGTTCAGATAGTCCATCTTAAACGTGTAGTACGTATAAAGGATAGGCTTCACGCCATAATAGTTCTCCACACGCCGCAACCATTCCAGGACGCTGGCTTGGAAGTCGTGTACCGACTGGCTGCGCGGTTTCTGTTCTACGTCAAGCACAGGCGGCAGATCCCCACGTTCCAGCTTGACGGTTCTGATAAAATGCTCAGCCTGGGCGCCTGCCGTTGACTGCGTACTGAAATAATGATATGCCCCACGGGTGAAGCCGTACTCGCGAGCCATCTCGAAGTTATCCTCAAACCTGACATCCACCTTCGTACTGCCCTCGGTAGCCTTGATCATCACAAAGCGAATCGGACAGTCGTCAATCGTTCCCTTGTCACGCAGCAGTTCCCAGTCGATAACGCCTTGATAATGACTGATATCAATACCGTGAATATCATAGCCATCAGGATAATTCACCTCGCCATAGAGTGCATGCCAACGGAAGCCGTAGGGCGACACGAAGAAATAATAGAAAAACCATATATAGGTAGCAGCTACCGTAAGACCACCCAACCACCAAGCCCAACCAGGCATGAGGCGGAGCAGACGGACAATGATGCTGGGCTGCTTCCTACGAACAGGCGAAGTCAGACGTTGCCTTGAACGACCCGTCTGACTTCGCTTTGTTGGTTTTGTAGGATGATGCTTTTGAGGCATTTCCTCTGTTTACAATTTTACTTGGCCTGTTCCAGAGCCAGCGTCTTAGTAGGCTGGTCGCAGACCTCTGTGGGTCCCCAGTACTGGATAGGACCAGGATAGACGTAAGCCGTCTTACGAGCCCACTCATCACGATGAGCAGCAAACTCCTTGAAGGGAGCGCCGTCGAGCTCTACGAGGGCCTTGCGGATAACGGGTTTCATCTCGCCGGCACGCTTCTCCATGTTCATCATCATCGTGATGGGCACACCACCGGCGATCCACTGCTCTGCAGGAGCGGTAGTATTCTTCACGATAGCCATATAACCGGTCTTACCGTTGGCGATGAGCTGAGCGGCAGAAGTACCGAGAGCGTAGCAGTAGTCAGCATCGAAGTTAGAAGGAGCAGCGCAGCGTCCCTCGTAACCGAAGAAGTGGTGCTGAGTGCCGAACTTGCCAACATACTTACCTTCCTTCTTCATCTGGTCGAGCTTCTTGCCAACCATCTCTGACAGCAGCTTCTCGGTCTCGATAAGCGATACCTGTACGTTTCCATGAGGATCGCGGTCGAGAGCCAGCTGACGAGCCACACCTACGGGCAGGCTGTTGAACACAGCGAGGTTCTCGGCAGTCAGGTGACTCTTGGCGAAGTCCACCTGCTCGTCGCGGCTAATTGTCTTAGCCTCAGGCAGAGCCAGCACGTCGTTCAACTGAGCGATGAGCTTCTTGATAGCAGGAATGAACTCAATAACACCCTCGGGAATCACTACGGTTCCGAAGTTGTTACCATCCTCTGCGCGTGCTGCTACAGCGTTAGCAATATAAGTAACGATATCATCGAGGCTCTGACCCTTAGCCTCAACCTCCTCAGAAACGAGGCAGATGTTGGGCTGTGTCTGCAGAGCGCACTCCAGAGCGATGTGAGAAGCCGAACGACCCATCACCTTGATGAAGTGCCAGTACTTACGGGCTGAGTTACAGTCGCGCTCAATGTTACCAATCAGCTCAGAGTATGTCTTACAAGCGGTATCGAAACCGAAAGAGGTCTCAATCTGCTCGTTCTTCAGGTCGCCGTCGATGGTCTTAGGACAACCGATTACCTGTACGCCATAGTTCTTGGCAGCATAGTACTCAGCCAGCACACAAGCGTTGGTATTAGAGTCGTCACCACCGATAATCACGATAGCCTTGATGTTCAGCTCGCGGATAATCTCCAGACCCTTCTCAAACTGCTCTACCTTCTCCAGCTTGGTACGACCAGAGCCGATCATATCGAAACCACCAGTGTTACGATACTCGTCGATGATATCGGCTGTGAGCTCCATGTAGTTATGATCTACCAGACCACCAGGACCCAGGATGAAACCGAAGAGACGGTTCTCGGGGTTCAGCTTCTTGATCTGGTCGAACAGACCTGTGATGACGTTGTGTCCGCCAGGAGCCTGACCACCAGAAAGGATGATACCAACATTCATCTTCGTTGTGTTGGCCTCGGTAGCGGGTTCAAACTCCACGATAGGCATACCGTAAGTGTTGGGGAACAATTTCTTGATTTCCTCCTGATCGGCCACACTCTGGGTGGCAGCACCTTCTTTCACCTTCACAGCGCCCTGCAAAGCCTTAGGCAGTTTGGGCTGATAGGCGGCTCTTGCAATCTGCAATGCACTTTTCTCCATAGTCGTTTTCTTGAATTAAATAATAAATATGTTATTTTTGTTCGCTTTACACAAAACACAGGACCTCTGCTCCAAGGACAGCCAGTCCCAGCAACCAGCCCAGCAGCACCTTGAACGAGATGTTCTTGAAGTACCACCCGAAATGGATATGCTCCATCTTCATCAGGGCCAGGCCGCACACGCTGCCCACAGAAAGCAGACAGCCTCCCACCGCCGTACAATAGGCGATGATCTTCCAGTAGAGTCCGTTCTGGGCATAGTCGCCTGCATTCCACACATCATACATTGAAATACCAGAGGCAGCGATAGTGAACGAATCTACCAGACTGCTGATGATACCAGCCAACACACCTACAATCCACAGGTTGCCAAACGTTTCATCCACCCAGTCGGCCACATCGGTAAAGACGCCCGTCTCGGTAACGACTCCCAGACCCAGCATGATACCCATCACAAAGAGCATCTGCTGTATGGCCTCATACTGTATGACACGCGGAATACGTCGCTGCGACGTCTGGTCGGTATTCATCAGTTTGCGGTTAAACGCCTCGTTGACCACCCACAGCAGGGCCAGTACCACCAGTGCACCGAGGAAGGCGGGCAACCGCGTAATACTCAGGAACGTAGGCACGAACCACAGTCCGCCGATACCTACCACCAACATCAGCATGCGCTGCCAGCGGTTCAGTCGCGTATCGTCGCCACGGAAGGGAGCAAAGCCCCACTCTATGTCGATACGACTGGGCAACCGACGGCTTATCAGATAGGTAGGCACCACCCAGGCCACAATAGCCGGCAGAGCCAGATATGCCGAGAACTCGGTAGCCGTCACCGCCTCGTTGGCCCACAGCAAGAGTCCCGTTGGGTCTCCAATCACCGTGAAGCAACCGCCACAGACGGCAGCCAGCACGATGGCCGAGCCGATGAGCATCCTTTGCGGACGACTCTTCACGATGCTATGCATGATGACCAGCATCACGATGGTCGTGGTGAGATTGTCCAGGTTAGCCGACAGGATGAATGTGGCCAGGGTGATGGTCCACAGCAGACGGTTAGGATTACGTGTCCTAATCCATTCGTTGATGAAGTCGAAGCACCCGTTGGTATTCAGTATCTCGATAATCGACATTGTAGCTAACAGGTACATCACAATGGCAGCAGCCTTTCCCACGTATTTCAGGAAGATGCTGTCATAGATAAAGTCCTTCACGGCATCGCTGCTAGCGGTCTCTTCGCCCAGGAATTCCGCATAGGCTCCCGGGTGCATATCCATCACGAAGTCAGTTCCCCAGATGATATAGACCACCCACCCTATGGCTGCCAGGAAGATGCTGATGGCAGCCTTGTTCACACCCGTGAGATGTGTGGTCGCAATCAGCAGATAGCTGAGCAGCAATAGCAGTACGATAATCAGCGTCATCGGAAACTCTTACTTCTTACCTTTTACTTCGTTTTGGTTGAATCAGCAGGAGCAGCGTCCTTGTTGTAGCGCTTGTTCATGCCATTCACCACCTCGGCGGTAATGTCAAAACGCTGATCGGCATAGAGCACAGCAGCCTTGTTGACAATCATGTCGTACTTCTTGTCCTTGTTATAGTCGGCCAGGAAGTGGTCCAGACTATCCTGCAGGGCCTGCAGGAACTTCTGCTGCTCGTTGGCCAGCTCCTTCTCCAGACGCTGCTGCAATGCCAGGATGTTCTCCTGTTCACGCTGCAGACTGGCCTGCTCGGCCTCAGCCTGTTCGCGACTGGTGAAGCCGTTGCTCTGCAGTTTCTGCTGGAAGGCCTGAGCCTTACGTTCAAACTGCTGACTCTTGCTCTGGATGGTGTTGCGAGCGTTGGTACCCTTCTTCTCGAGTTCGAGTGACATCTGCTTGGCAAACTCATACTGTGAGGTCAGCGAGTCAATCTCGATGTATGCGATACGCATGCCAGAAGGTTGTGCTGCATTGTCGGCAGCAGGTTCGTCCATTTTAGGAGCAGAGTTGTTACAAGCGTTCATCAGTCCGGCAACAGCCAGAAGTGCGAAAGCACGGAAAATGTTCTTTTTCATTGTGACGTTATTGATTTAATTGTTTCTTTCTTTTACAGCCAGCCGACTCTTTGTCCGCTGTTCACGATCTTGGTCCATCACACAGTGAATACCTCTCTCTCGCATCGCCTTCGAGTCGTGAATATGCTGCGAAGAAAAGCGTCCATCCTTGCGAAAAACCAGTTTTATGCACAAAAATGCCATCGAGATAGCAATTATTAACGTGCTTATTGCGATTATTTCATTCATTTTTACTACTTTTGCGGGTGCAAAGTTACGCATTTAATATCAAACATTAAAAATTAAAACATTAAAAATGAATAAAAGTGACTTAAAACCTGCCTCAGTATTCGAGCAGTTTGCAAAGATTAACGAAATCCCCCGCCCTTCGAAGCACGAAGAGAAGATGATTGAATACCTTAAGCAGTGGGGTGAGAGCCATCAGTTGGAGACCAAAGTCGACGAAACAGGCAATGTGCTTATCCGCAAGCCGGCCACCAAAGGCTACGAGAACCGCAAGACGGTGATTCTGCAGAGCCATATGGATATGGTGTGCGATAAGCTGGTCGATGTGGACTTCGACTTCAACAAGGATGCCATCCAGACTTATGTCGATGGTGAGTGGCTGCGCGCCAAAGGCACCACGCTGGGTGCCGACGACGGTATCGGCTGCGCCATCGAGCTGGCCATCCTCGAGGCCGACGACATTGAACACGGTCCGCTGGAGTGTGTCTTCACCCGCGACGAGGAGACAGGTTTGTCTGGTGCCGAGGGCATGAAGGCCGGCTTCATGACGGGCGATTACCTCATCAACCTCGACTCTGAGGACGAGGGCGAGATGTTCGTCAGCTGTGCCGGTGGCCGCAACACACAGGCCAAGTTCACCTTCAAGCGCGAAGAGGCTCCTGCCGGTTCATTCTTCCTGCGTGCCCAGTTGAAGGGTCTCACGGGTGGACACTCTGGCGACGATATCAATAAGAAGCGCGCCAATGCCATCAAACTCTTAGGCCGTTTCCTGTTCCAGACCATGAACCGCTACGAGGGTGTGCGTCTGGCACAGTTCGATTCAGGTAAGCTGCACAATGCTATTCCTCGCGACGGACAGTTCGTCATTGCCGTTCCTAATGCTGTGAAAGAGAACGTAAAGGCCGACTGGAACGTGTTTGCCGCACAGGTGGAGGACGAGTTCCACGTGACCGACACCCAGATGGTGTGGACAATGGAGTCTGCCGATGCCGAACCCGTTATCGAGGCTCAGGTTGCCAAGAACTTCGTGTGGGCGCTGCAGGCCATTGACAACGGCATCTACGCCATCTGTCAGGACCCCGAGCTCAACGGAATGGTCGAGACCTCGAGCAATATCGCTGCCATCCACTCTTCCGAGACTGAGATCAACATCCTCTCGTCGCAGCGTTCTAACGTGATGTCTAATCTCGACAATATGTGCGCCACCATCGTGGCTACCTTCCAACTGGCAGGTGCCGAAGCCCACAGCAGCGACGGTTATCCCGCCTGGAAGATGCGTGCCGAGAGTAAGCTGCGCGACACCGTTGTGGCTACCTACAAGCAGCTCTTCGGCAAGGAGCCCATTGTGCGCGGCATTCACGCCGGTCTTGAGTGCGGTCTGTTCTCCGAGCGCTATCCCCACATCGACATGATTTCGTTCGGCCCCACCCTTCGCGATGTCCACACGCCCGACGAGCGTCTGTATATCCCCACCGTGCAGATGGTATGGGATCACCTGCTGTTGGTTCTCAAGTCACTCTAATACTCATTATTAATATAAGGTGAGTCAGTCATACATAGAAATCAAGGGAGCGCGCGTCAACAACCTCAAGAATGTTGACGTGCGCATACCTCGCAATAAGTTCATCGTCATCGCCGGCGTCTCTGGCTCGGGTAAGTCGTCGTTGGCATTCGACACGCTCTATGCCGAGGGTCAGCGCCGCTATGTGGAGAGTCTGTCCAGCTATGCGCGACAGTTCCTTGGGCGCATGAACAAGCCCGAGTGCGACTTCATTCGCGGCATTCCGCCCGCCATCGCCATCGAGCAGAAGGTCATTGCGCGCAATCCCCGCAGTACCGTAGGCACCTCTACCGAGATCTACGAATACCTGCGCCTGCTCTTTGCTCGCATAGGCCACACCTTTTCTCCTGTCAGCGGCGAAGAGGTGCGCAAGCACACCACCGAGGACGTCATCAGCAAGATGCTGGAGTTCTCTCAGGGCACCAAGTTTATGGTGCTGGCACCCTTGAAGGTTCAGGAGGGCCGCACCACCGAGCAGCAGCTCAAGGCCTGCATCCTGCAGGGCTACAGCCGCATCTGCGTTGATAATGAGATAGTTAGGATTGACGATTATCTGGACTATATAGTATCGCCAGACCCTGCGGTGTCTCATGTGGGACGACTGTTCCTCGTTATCGACCGCCTGTCGGTTGACGACTCTAAGGACAATATCGCCCGCCTGGTCGACTCATCCGAGACGGCGTTCTACGAGGGTCAGGGCGAGATGCGCCTGCTGTTCCTGCCCTCAGGACTATGTTATGACTTCTCCACCCGTTTCGAGGCCGACGGCATCACCTTTGAAGAGCCCACCGACCAGCTGTTCTCCTTTAACTCGCCCGCCGGCGCCTGTCCTGAGTGTCAGGGCTTTGGCAGCATCATCGGCATCGACGAGCATCTGGTCATTCCCAACACGTCGCTGTCGGTCTACGACGGCTGCGTGGTTCCCTGGCACGGTGAGAAAATGGGCGAATGGAAGAACTGGTTCATCCGCCATGCGGCCATCGACGACTTCCCCATCTTCGAGCCCTACTACAACCTCACCCAGCAACAGAAAGACTGGCTGTGGCACGGGCTGCCCTGCGACCACAACGAGAAAGAAAAGCCTTGCATCGACTCGTTCTTCGAGATGGTCAAGGACAACCAATATAAAATTCAGTATCGCGTCATGCTGAGCCGCTACAGGGGCAAAACCGCTTGTCCTACGTGTAGAGGTTCACGTCTGAAGCCCGAGGCCAACTACGTCAAAATCGACGGTCACAGCATCACCGATTTGGTGCAGATGCCTGTGGTTCGACTGCAGGATTGGTTCGCCCATCTGGAGCTTAACGAGCACGATGCTGAGGTAGCAAAACGACTGCTCATCGAGATTAAGTCACGATTGCAATTCCTTCTGGACGTGGGACTTGGCTATCTGACGCTCAACCGTTTGTCTAACTCACTCTCGGGTGGTGAGAGCCAGCGTATCAACCTCTGCACATCGCTCGGTTCCAGTCTTGTGGGCTCGCTCTACATCCTCGACGAGCCCAGCATCGGACTGCACTCTCGCGACACAGACCGACTGGTTCACGTGCTGCGCGAACTGCAAGCCTTGGGCAACACAGTGGTGGTGGTTGAGCACGATGAGGAGATTATCCGCCAGGCTGACTATCTCATCGACGTAGGTCCCGATGCGGGTCGCCTGGGTGGCGAGATAGTCTTTAGTGGAGAGTGTAGAATGGAGAATGGAGAGTTTGCTACCGCCTCTCCGTCTGCGCAGTCATCAATGGCGGCAGCAAACTCTAAACTCTACACTCTAAACTCTAAACCAAGCCACACCCTCGACTATCTCAGCGGCAAGGAAACCATTCCCGTACCCACCTCGCGACGCCCCTGGAACCGCCACATCGACATTCTCGGGGCCCGCATGAACAACCTGCGCGGCATCAACGTGCAGATACCGCTCAACGTGCTCACGGTGGTCACAGGCGTCTCGGGCAGCGGCAAGTCGTCACTCATCAAGGGTATCCTCTACCCCGCCCTCAGGCGCCACTTGGGCGATATGTGCGATGCACCAGGCGAATACACCAGTCTGGGCGGCGATATCGACGCTATCCGTCGCATCGAGTTTGTGGACCAGAACCCCATCGGCAAGTCCTCACGCTCTAATCCCGCCACCTATGTGAAAGCCTACGACGCCATCCGAGACCTCTATGCCGAACAGCCACTGTCGCAGCAGATGGGCTACAGCCCGCAGTATTTCTCGTTCAACGCCGACGGTGGCCGTTGCGACGAGTGCAAGGGCGCAGGCACCATCACCGTAGAGATGCAGTTTATGGCCGACCTGGTGCTCGAGTGCGAAGCCTGTCACGGTAAGCGTTTCAAGCACGACATCCTCGATGTGCGCTACGAGGGCAAGAACATCGACGACGTGCTGAATATGACCATCTCCGAGGCCATCGAGTTCTTCGGACAGCATAAGCAGAAGACCATCGTCAACCGCCTGAAGCCCCTCGAGGACGTAGGTCTGGGCTATATCCGCCTGGGCCAGAACTCCAGCACGCTGTCGGGCGGTGAGAACCAGCGCGTAAAACTGGCCTACTTCATCGGTCAGGAGAAGCAGGAGCCCACGCTCTTCATCTTCGACGAGCCCACTACGGGTCTGCATTTCCACGATATCAAGCGCCTCATGTCGTCGCTCGACGCCCTGATAGCGCGCGGCCACACGGTGCTGATTATCGAGCATAACATGGATGTCATCAAGCTGGCCGACCACGTTATAGACCTGGGACCTGACGGCGGCGATCGCGGCGGCAACCTCGTGGTGGCCGGAACGCCCGAAGAGGTAGCCCAGTGCAAGGAGAGTATTACAGGAAAATATCTTAAACCGAAAATATGAAAGAACTGAACCTAAAACCCGTCATCATGGAGTGTCAGATGGACGAGCTGCCCAGCGACGAACAGTATCTGGTGCAGAAAGCCATCGAGTCGACCAACAACAGCTACGCCAGGTACTCGCACTTCTGCGTGGGTGCCGCCGTGCAGCTCGACAATGGCGAGGTGCTGCCAGGCTGTAATCAGGAGAATGCGGCCTTCCCTGCCGGCATCTGTGCCGAGCGGTCGGCCATCTTCGCTGCTGGCGCTCAGTATCCCAATGCCGCCGTAGAAAAGATTGCCATCGCTGCCCGCGAGCCCAACGGCAACCTCACAGCCGAGCCCGTGAGCCCTTGCGGCACCTGTCGTCAGGTGCTCATCGAGACCGAGACGCGTTTCCAGCGCCCCATCCGCATCCTGCTCTATGGGCGCAACCGCATCTACGTGATGGATGGCATCCGTCACCTCATGCCGCTCTCGTTTACTGAGTTCTAAAAAAAAGGGTTAATAGCAGCCCCAACCTTGGGCTGTCGATACCGAATCCAGGTGGAAGTCGTACTTCAGGTTCTCCTCGTCCACGAGTTTGAAGTGCATCTTTCCCTGTATGGAGTCTTTGGGCGTCTCCCAAAGAATATTCACAAAGGTAATGCTGTCGCTATCGTTGGGCTCCACCTTCGGCGTGCGCAGCAATGAGTTGTGGAACATATAGGCAAACACATTCACTGTATCCGTTTGCTCGCCCATCACCACATCATCCTCATAGCCCGTCACGATGCTACTGTCGCACAGCAGTCCGTAGAGCGGCATCTTATTGTGGAAGCGCAAGGCCGCGCCGCGACCGCCGGCAAAGGGATAGAACTGTGCCAGCGTGCAACGCCTGATGTCGGCCAGTCCGCCCACCACCTGCACGCAGTCGCCCTTCATGTTCGACACCAGACACTGGTAGAGCCTGATGTTGGCGTTGAAGCTCACCACACCCGCTCCGGCGCAGTTGTGCACCACGCAGCGCTCCATATCCAGCCTGTACACCTGGTCGTCGAAGGCGGCCGAGTCGCACACGATGCCGAACTTTCCAGCATTACGTATTTCTGTAGCTCTCAATATGTTATTAGTTGACGATGAGCGGATTACGACACCGCCAGTCTGCCCCCACTGACCACTCACGCGGTCGTAGGGCAGGTAGTTGAACATATAGTCCAGACGGTCGCCGCGCATCACCACGCTGTCGGTCACCAGGCGTCCATACACCTCAATACCCTTGCCGTCGTGGAAATACATCGTCGTGTTTCTGATGGTCAGCGTCACCGCGCTGTCAACGCGCAGACCGCCATACACCACCACCGGCCGCTGGCTCTCTATCAGCGAGTCGCTCTTCACCACCACATCGCGCATAAAGATTGCATCCCAGGCGTGACCCTGCAGCACCACACGCTGCTCTACCCCGCTCTCCAGCTTGAATATCAGCTCGTCCTCTATCAGTTGCGGCTCCAGCTGTCCGTTCTCAGGTGCCGTCAGCTCCACAAACACGCGAATGCTGTCGTTCTTGCGCACCTCCAGGTCGCTGACTATCGAGCCCATGCTGTTGTCCAGATACGTGCCGTCCACGTTTACGCGGAAGCCCGTCTGGTTGCCCTGCTTCAGCCTCACGCTCTTCAGCCTGATGCCGTCGTCGGCGTTGTTATACACCCAGAAGTCGTAGGTGCGCGACCCGATGGACGAAAACACCGTATCCATCTTCACCGAGTCAACACCCATCGTCAGTCGTGCCGACGTGCTGGTGGTAAACGTGTCATCGTCCTCACACGCCACCACCGCCGCCATTATAGCGAGAAAAAGAAAAAGCCGTCTTATCATATACAGATAAAACGGACTTTTCCTCATTTTATTGTTTCCTCCTTTTTACTTTTAGTCCAGTCTGCTTTCGCAGCCTTTAACTATCCTCCTTTCACCCTTCACCTTTGACCTTACTTACCAAAGTACCTCTTCAGCAGTCCGGCAAAGCCAGCTCCGTGACGAGCCTCATCCTTCGCCATCTCGTGAACGGTGTCGTGAATAGCGTCGAAACCAGCAGCCTTCGCGTTCTTGGCAATGCGGAACTTATCCTCGCAGGCACCAGCCTCGGCAGCAGCGCGCTTCTCCAGGTTGGTCTTCGTGTCCCAGACGCACTCACCCAGCAACTCAGCGAAACGGGAAGCATGGTCAGCCTCCTCGAAAGCATAACGCTTGAAGGCCTCGGCGATTTCGGGATAGCCCTCACGGTCGGCCTGACGGGCCATAGCCAGATACATACCTACCTCGCTGCACTCACCGTTAAAGTGGTTGCGCAGGTCGTCAATCATCTCCTGTGACACACCCTCGGGCTTGCCGTCGCCAATCTTATGAACGGTAGCATAAGTCATGTCGGCATCGTCTTTCAGTTCAGAGAACTTTGAGGCGGGAGCCTTACAGATGGGGCACTTCTCGGGAGCTGCATCGCCTTCATAGATATATCCACAAACGGCGCAAATAAATTTCTTCTTCATACGTAATACATTGTTTAAGTTAATAATTGGGAATCTTTTGCAAAGATACAAATTATTTTCGACACTCGCAACTTTTTCCCCAACTTTTTTCAATAATTGTTGCTATTGTTGCGGCACTTGGTATTTATGTCTGTATTAAACGTACCCTGCGCCTGTTGCCACTTGGCCTTACTGCAAAGTGCAGCCAGTAGGTGCCTTTGGGCGAACGCTCCAGCAGGAGTTCGTCGAAGTCTTCCTGACTTTCGTCGCTGATGTCCAGCAGGATGGTGGCGTAGCGGATAAGCTGCTCCATACCTGCCACGCGGATGTCGGCAGCGCATCCTGCCAGATGGTTCGAGCCTTTCACACCGCCTACGGCCTTGTTCACCTCAGGGCTTCGATAGCCAGAGTTGACGACAATTGGGTCATCACCCTCGCCGTAGCGTTTGTTCCACTCACTACGGAGCATCTCCAGCCAGCCGCAGAGACGCTTCAGGTTATTTACTTGTGCCTCGTTGGGCACGTTCTTAATTTTCACACTTGTCTTACACATTTCCTCAAGGGAAAAATGTTCACTCAATTTTGTCATAATCTTAACTTTTCTTCTTGTTTACGTTAATTGGCGTGCTTTCAGGGAAAGCGATGCTGTAGGCTTTATCGAGGGCTTTCAAGTCAACTTTGTAGAAACTGATGCCCGTCTTGAGAGATACGATAGCACGGAGTAATTCACGATGCTTACGGGGATAGAGCGAAGGTGCCTGCAACTCGTCCCAGCCTGCTTGATCGCAGAGGTTGCACACCTTCCAGATAAAGTCATCGTTGGCTTCGGCAGGAAACCACGACTTCAATATGCGACGGATGCAGAATCGCTTGCATTGCCCTCGGAGGAGCTGCCTCGTGCGCTCCAGCCGAAGCCAGAGCTGCACGAAACATGCTTGGTTATTTTCAACTCTAATCATAATTCTCAATTTTCAATTCTCAATTAGTTGAAAACTTCTTCTTGTACGATTCCGTCTTCACGTATCGTCCTGAGACCTCGTCATAGACAATGTACCCACGACTCTGCCAACTGCGCAATGTGCCGTCACCGCTACCGCTCTTGCCCTGTTGCTGTCGCATCTGACGGTACTGGTCTTTGGTGAACTCGTCAGACAGAAGTTCCAGCAGGTTCTGAGGGCCAGACTGACGCTGAATTTCAATTTCCTCACGCAGTTCTTTCTCCAGCTGCTGACCAAAATACAGCATCTTACACCAGAGGTTGTACTGCTCAGTCCAGCGGACGAAATCCGCAATCTCCTTCGACCATTTGTAGCCGTGCGCCACGTAGAGCACCATACCTTTCAGCCAGGCAATGACGTTGGCTCGATAGGAGAAGACCCTATAGGCCTCGCTCTCGTAGAGCTTTGCGGCATCCTTGTTCTCCTGCTTGATGTCGAGTGCCAGCCTCTTCGCCTGCGGACACTCAATCAGTCCGTTAGCAGCCTCCAAGCGGTCGATATAGGGTTTCAGTTCTTCGGCAAACGTGTGGTCGTAGATGCCCAGAATAGGCTCCGCATCATCGTCCTCATCAGTCCTGATAATGGTCGACACATCCAGTCGGCTCACAGTACCGTCATTCACCATTCGCAAGAAAAATTTCTTTGCATTGGGAGGGGTCGTTGACGCGTTAAAGTTCCACCTTAAGGGTGCTATACCGCTGACCGAATCGGCCCCTACGCGCTCCTGGCCGGCATCAGAATTGTCAAAGGCTTTTCTGATCAGCAAGCCTACCTCATCCACCGTACCCTTCGATGTCACCTTCTTCAACCCCTCTATCTCGTCAACAATCGTATAGATAAATCGCTGACCGTTGTTGTTGGCATCTACGATGCGCTGATTAAAGACAGCGTCTGTCAAATTATCAATCAACATCTGAATACAAATATCAGTTGGCCGCGGGTCTTTCTTCTGCTTCGCGCCCGGGTTCTTCTGCTTCCAATCAGCCTCACGCTGACGGTTGGGCTGGTCGCGCTGCCTGATGTCCTCCATAATGTACTCGATAGGTTTTTTGATGGTGCCCTTACCAATGCTCTGGCGGCCTATCAGGACATTCATAAAGGTGGCCTCATGCTCCACATTATCCCAGTAGCGGAACTTCACCCCGTGCAGATGAGCACCCAGCCCAGGGAATACCGCATTGGCCACAGCGGGCTTGTAGAACCAGGGCACGTTCTTCGTCAACAATCGTATCAGCGGCGGCAGCTTCTTCGGCATTGGCGGTGGTGTAGTCAGCGTACCACCACAAGCCTTGACTGCCTGCTGCGACTTCAACGACTGTAGCACCTGCTTCAACCTGTACGACATACCCTCGCGCGGTTTCTTGTTCAGCGCATTCTCCAGCGTCTGGCGCCACTCGGTCCATTCCTCGGGAGTACACACGCTCTGTTTACTCCCCTCGCCCTTGGGAGAGGGGTCGTGGGTGAGGCTCCAGTAGTTGGGAATAACCTGCATCAGTTTTTCCAGCGAGTAGCCGCAGATGCTTCGGATGGTCACCGCCAGTTCAAATGTCAGCGCATTACGGTCGCCCTCTACCGGTTCCTTGCCACCGTTGAACAACTCCCAATACTTCGCGATGATGTCCGTGAACAGCACCCCGTTGTACCTCGCCTCTGGGTCAAATGATGGCTGATGTTTGAAGTCTGATGTCTGATCTAGAGAACTGCAACACTGCAACTCTGCAACAAACTCTTTAATCTCGAACACCTCATCATCCAGATAAATCAGCTCCTGCTCTGTAGTAGTAAAGAACACGCGTGTGATGTCCTTCG
>Ga0310786_10002334_pt1 | contig 29160 bp, 38 predicted proteins | sample AusTroGonzalo_MG_FD_203881 | JGI IMG/M metagenome (GOLD analysis project Ga0310786, IMG submission 203881) | Bovine rumen microbial communities from tropical cattle in Woodstock, Queensland, Australia - Gonzalo_03 (v2) (version 2) | ecosystem: Host-associated > Mammals > Digestive system >...
CTGCCCCACCTTGTTTTACACAAACTGCAATCTCTCTACCAATTTTGGTAAAGATTTTGCCTCTTGCAGCATCTGTTTTTCCTTTTTTTGCTTGAATATTATGCCATTTTGAATGTCCTGACATAGTTTTTCTCCTCTAAAATTGATTTTTGTTGATTTCGTACATGATTATCGAACCGCTGACACCAGCATTTAAACTTTCAATGCCAGGCTTCATTGGAATTTTGATTGATTTATAGCACAATTTTGCCACTTCATCACTCACTCCTTGCCCCTCATTGCCAACAACAACACCAACAATTCCGTCAAAAGTGGTTTCAAAGATGTTTTCTCCGTCCATATCGCACATCAAAAGGTGCAAATGTTCGGTTTTGGCAAACCTCTCAAACTCTTTGTGTGTCATTTCAAACACTTTGCTGTCAAAGATTGTTCCAACAGAGCTTCTTATCAGCTTGTCGTTCGTTTTTTTGACAGAATCAATCAAATAGACATATTCAAATCCACATGCTTTTGCTGTTCTTACCAAAGTTCCAACATTTCCTGGATCTTGAAGTCCATCAAGAACAAGAAAGTTCGTTTTTGGTTTTTCCACAACATATTGGGTGAGATATGCAATGCATAATACCTTCTGTGGTGTTTTTGTGTTTGCCAAAGCATTGATTGATTGTTGGTCTGTTTCGTAAACCTGCCCATCAAATTCAAAAGGAAGAGTTGGCAAACTTGTCAACATATATTCCACTTTGATTGATTTGTTGGCAATCGCATCTTTGATGATTTTGACATTATCCAAAAAAAGCAAAGACTTGTTTTCGTGTTTTTGCTTTTTCAGTGTTGCTATGAAGTTTTTGCTCGCTTTCAGCATCTTGTTATGCCTTTTTTGCAACTTCAACAAGTTTTGCAAATGCTTCTGGTTCTCTTACAGCCATATCTGCAAGCACTTTTCTGTTCAAACTTACGTTTGCCTTTTTAAGTCCACTTACAAATTTGCTATATGAAATTTCATTAAGTCTGCAAGCAGCATTGATTCTTGTGATCCAAAGTGCTCTGAAATCTCTTTTCTTTTGTTTTCTTCCAATGTAAGCATATTGCCCACTTTTCATAACTTGTTCACGTGCTGTTCTGTAAAGCTTGCTCTTTGCGCCAAAGTAGCCCTTTGCTTGCTTCAAGATTTTTCTACGCTTTTTAACTGCATTCACTGCTCTTTTAATTCTCATTGTGCCCTCCTACTTATTTGCAAAGCAAGGTCTTGATGTTGCTTGCATTCTTTCCAGCAATATAAGAACCTTTTCTCAATTTTCTTTTGCGACTTTTTGGTTTTGTTGTCAGGAAGTGTCCTTTGTTTGGTCTTGCAAACTTTACTTTTCCTGTTGCGGTGAGTGAAAATCTCTTTTTAACTCCGCTGTGTGTCTTCATTTTTGGCATTTTCGTTTTCTCCTTTTACTTTGTCTTCTTTGGGTTGATTACAACTGATACGTTCCTGCCCATAATAACAGGTTCTTTTTCAATGAAACCATATTCATCAAGGTCAGCAACAAATTTTTTGACAATTTCAATTGCATTTTGAGAATAGGCTTGTTCTCTTCCTCTCATGCGAAGTGAAACCTTCACTTTGTCACCTTCAAGCAAGATTTTTTGTGCATTTTTGAGTTTGAAACTGATGTGATAATCATCAATTCTCATGGAAAGTTGAATTTCCTTCACTTCACTAACTTTTTGGTTTTTGCGAAGTTCCTTTTCTTTCTTGATGGTGTCAAATTTATATTTGCCATAATCCATCAACTTGCAAACTGCTGGGTTTGCATTTGGGCTCATCAAAACAAGGTCAAGGCCTTCTCTATCGGCAATGTCTTGTGCTTGTGCAATTGGCAAAACACCGAGTTGTTCGCCCTCTGCACCAATGAGTCTAACTTCTTTTGCTGTGATTTGATCGTTGATCAATAGTTCCTTGAAAATAGTCGTAATCTCCTTTTACATAAAAAATTTGGTAGAACCGCATAGTCCTACCAAAAATAAAGAATAATCAAAATTCAAAATTTTTGAACCATATCAAAACGGAATTCGATAGGTGAGAAGTAGGACTTCTGCTTTCTTACTGCCATATATTAACACACTGAAAAGTTTGTTGTCAAGCATTTTCATAAATTTCTTTTCTTTTTTCTTTGGAAAATTGACATGGGTTTGCTGTCAATCAGTCTGGCTGTTTTCATGACGATTTTTGGTCCGTTTTTGATGGCATAAGTCTTCAACACTGCCTTTAAAAAGATTGTTAGTCCTGCAATAAAAGAACTGATAAGGCAGGTTGTTATGAAATAGATTGTTGGATTTTTGATATCTATGCTCAAAACAAGGCTGATGCCTCCTGCACCACTCAAAATGCCACAAATATCTCCCACAACATCACCGCAAAAAGAAGAAATTTTGTCTGTGTTTTCACAGAGTTTGCATGCCATGATATAGCCCTTTTGTCCCTCAAAACTTTGCAATTTCTCTTTGGTTGTTGATGTGACGGCAACTCCAATCATGTCGAAAATTCCGCTAATAGAAATGAAAAAGAAAACGACAAAAACAGAAAGGAAAGCTGGCAGAGCTGGAAATATGCTCTGTGAGACCATGCTGAAAACAATTGAAAGAAAGATGGACAAAACAAAAATTTTGAATGCCCATCTGCCACTTTGATTTTTCATATTCTATTTTACGATTTCACAAGTTTGTTTATTCCTTTTGGATTTAAAAAAGGTGCTGTTATTCAACACCCTTTTCAATCAAATCTGTTTCTTCTTTGATGGCAAGTTTCAATTCGTTGATTAAATCTGCAATAGGAACAAAAACTTTGTCGCCTGTTGCTCTCATTGTGATTTCTGCCTCCAAATTTACCAGTGTTTTTGGGCTGATCACAACTCTGATTGGAATTCCCATCAATTCGCTGTCAGTCAGCTTTGTTCCAGCAGAAGCATTTCTGTCATCATACAACACTTCAATTCCAGCCTCTTCCATTGCTTTGTAAAGTTCATTTGAAATCGTTGAAACATTTTCATCATCAATTCTGATTGGGCAGAAATGAACTTGCCATGGTGCAATCGTAATTGGCCATACAAGACCTTTGTCATCGGCTTTCTCTTCAATTATGCTTGCAAGACCTCTGCCAACACCAATGCCATAACAACCCATAATAGGTTCTTGTGTTGTGCCGTCTGGCATATTGATTTTCATGCCCATAGCATGAGTGTATTTTGTGCCAAGTTGGAAGATGTTCCCAATTTCAATTCCACGTGTCATTGTGAGCTCATGACCACATTTCGCACACTTTTCTCCTGCCATAACAAGTGATACATCAACATATTCAACGTTTGGCATATCTCTTGTCATGCTTACGTTTTTGATATGGAAGTTTTCTTTGTTTGCTCCTGTTACGCAGTTTTCAAGTTTTTCGAGAGATTTGTCATAAAACACGAAAGCATCTTCTGGGAGTTTGAGGTCAAACATTCCAATATTTCCAGCAACAAGACCATATTTGTCTGTGTCAACAAATTCAAGAGGACTTTTGACAAGTTTTGCCAACTTGCTTTCATTGATGTCATGATCTCCCCTCAAAAATGCAACAACAAGTTTTTCTCCATCTGTGGTTTTGTAGCAAACTGCTTTCACAATGTGTTTTGCATCCGTTTCAAGAAAAGCACAAACTTCATCAATTGTGTGAGCATTTCCCGTGAATACTTCTTCTTTTTCGCCAACAACATTGTGGTCGTTTTCATCCTTTACTGATGTTGCAACTTCCAAATTGCTGCTGTAATGGCACTCTGGACAGAGAACGAGATAATCTTCTCCCGCATCCGTAACAGCCATGTATTCATGAGAAACTTTTCCACCCATAATTCCGTTGTCGCCCTCAACAACAACAAATTTTTCAAACCCCATACGTTTGTAGATTCTCACGTATGCATCATACATTTTTTTGTAGTATGAATCCAAATCTGCTTGTGTTGTGTGGAAAGAATAGGCATCTTTCATTGTGAATTCTCTCACACGGATAAGTCCGCCCCTTGGTCTTGCTTCATCACGGAATTTGGTTTGAATTTGATATATCATGCAAGGCAAATCTTCTGGGCTGGTGATGGTGTTCATAACCATATGCACAGCTGCCTCTTCATGTGTCATCCCAAGAAGCATATCATGATTGTTTCTGTCTTTGAATCTAATCATTTCTTCTTTGATTGAATCATACCTTCCACTGCTTTGCCAAAGCTCTTTTGGCATCACAACAGGGAAAAGAACTTCTTGCCCACCAAGAGCATTCATTTCTTCTCTGATGATTTTTTGAATTTTCAAACTAACTCTTTGTGCTGGTGGCAACAAAGAGAAGATGCCTGCACCAACCTGTTTGATATACCCTGCTCTCAAAAGCAAAATATGACTTTTTAATGCAGCACCATTTGGAGTTTCTTTGATTCTTTTTCCAACAAGTTTACTTAATTTCATAGTTCCTCCTCGGTGACCTTGTCAAGCTCTTTTTTGATGATCAAAAGTCTGCCTGTCGTCTTTGTCAATTCTTCCTGTGCAGATTTTGCCAAGGTGTTTGCCTTTTCAAAAAGAGACAAGGCTTCGTTGAGTGGAAGATTGCTATCTTCAAGTTTTGCGATTATTTTTTCAAGTTCCTTGATTGACTCTTCGTAACTCATTTTTTCTCTCCTTTTGCTGTTATCTTTCCATCTGCAAAGTAAACTTCAAAACTTTTCGTTTCATCAAGCTCTGCAAGTTTTGAGACAGGTTTCTTTTCTTGTTCTATTTTAGCATATCCAAGCGACAAAATGTCAAGTGGATTTAGTTTGTTTAGGTGTGCAAGTTTGAGTTCCAAATCATGTTCCTTATCTTTGACAAAACCATCAAGCAAATGTTTCATTTCATTTCGCAGCCCATCAAGTGACATTGTTTTGTCTGCCAATATGATTTCAAGTTGTCTTGAAACACGTGAAATTTGCCTTTTAAACTCATTTTGAGCCTGTTTTGTGTCTTTGGTGAGAAGTTCTGCCGCAGCACTTGGTGTTGGGGCTCGTAGGTCTGAAACAAAGTCTATGATTGTAAAATCCGTTTCGTGTCCAACAGCTGAAACAATTGGTTTGTTGCATGCATAAGTTGCCCTTGCAACTTCTTCTGTGTTGTAAGCAGCAAGATCTTCCAAACTGCCACCACCACGAGCAACAATAACAACATCAACATCCGGATAATTTGAAAAGAATTCAATTCCTTTCACAATCTCTTTTTCGGCATCATTTCCCTGAACTTTTGTGTCATAAAGCACGATGTCAACAGCACGATTTCTTCTCCATGTGACATTTCTGATATCTTGAATCACAGCACCATCTTTTGATGTCACAACACCAATTCTTTTGATGGTGTCTGGCATAGGTTTTTTATGTATTGGATCAAAAAGCCCCTCTTTTTCAAGTTTTTCCTTCATGAGAAGGAAGTTTTGGTATAACAAGCCCAAACCAAATGGTTCAATTTTGTTTACAACAAAGTTGAATCTCCCGCTTTTCGCATAGAAGTTTGGAGAACCCGTTGCAACAATCATGTCTCCTTCTTTGATTTGGTCCATGATTTGACCATAAAAACAAACACATGGAAGAGAGCTTTCTTCATCTTTCATGGAAAAATAAACAGAAGATTTGGAGTTTGATATGCCAAAAACTTCTCCAACAATTTTGATGTTATGGAGAAGTTCTTCGCTGTTAAAAATATCTTTAACAATGTTATTAAATTTTGAAACGCTTAATGTGTATGCTTGTGTCATCAATCTTTGATTATTGCCGAAAGAATTCCATTTATGAATTTTGAGGATTTTTCGGTGCTATATTTTTTTGAAAGTTCCAAAGCTTCATTGATGGCAACTGCCTTTGGTGTTTTGCAGAAAAGCACTTCTGTCAAAGCAAGATAGACAAGTGCCAAGTCAACTTTGTAAACTCTTGAATATTCATAATTTTTGAGATTTGATTCAATTTTGTTTTTCAAATCATCTTTGTTGTCTTCAAAAGCAGAAAAAATCTCGTTGCAAAAAGAGATATCTTCTTCTTTTTTCAAAGCAACAAGATTTTCATTTGAAAGTTCTTTATCAACTTCATGAAAAAGGCTCTCAAAAATCAATTTGAAAGCATTTTCTCTGGCTTCGTTACGCATTTTCAACCTCTTTGTCACATTCAACATTGTTGATGTGAATGTTGATTTTGAGTGGTTTGAGAGCAACCATTGTTGCAAGAGAGTTTCTTATGTTTTCTTGAACTCTGTAAGCAATGTCAGGAACGCTGTAACCGATGTAAATATTGAGATAAACATCAATTGTCAAAGCACCATTTTCTTCAAACTTGATTTCCACCCCATCGTCATGACGTTTGAAAAGTTTTTTGATGAGTGGACGATTTGAATTTGTGACACTTTCAACACCATTGATTTCTTTTGCTGCCAAATTGATGATTGAAACGAGAATTTTTCTGTCTAATGTGATTTTTCCGCTTCCTGTGTCTTGATTTTTCTTTGCCATAAAATCTCTCCTAAATCATTTACAGCCTCATTGTAACATAAGTTGCAGACTTTTGGCAAATTATTCCGCTGGAATTATCACAATATTTTTCAGTTCTGTCCCAAGTTGTTCTCTGACGATTGTGGAAATTTGTGCCACTTCATTTTCTGTGAGAGTTGCAGCTTTGACAATAACATTGACCTTTGCATCTTTGATGGAAATGACGCAATCTTCAAAGCCTTGAAATTTGATAAGTCCTTCAACAGCAAGCTCTTTTTCCATTGTTGCAATAAGTGCAAGTTTTGATTCTTGTGCATTGTTTTTTGCCTCTGTTGTGGCACTATCGCTGTCTATGATGGCATCATAATACAAAATTTCTTGATCTCTTGTGCTTGACCTGTCATTGCGATAACTTGTGAAATAGCTCGTTGTTGTCGTTGTTGTGCTTGTTTGTTTTGCAGAGTTGTTCAGAGCAATGTTCAAATAACCTGTCACTCCAAGCAAAACTATCATCAGTGAAAGAATTAGTATTTTGGTTCTCTTTTTCATAAAAACTCCTTTTAAAATAAGATTGTGATTTTGTTTCTGGCGACTTCAAGAGCCGTTTCAACTGCTGCCAAGATGTTTAGTTTGACATTGACATCTGATGCTCCTTTGGCTACAACAACCACCCCCTTTATCACAGGATAAATCTCCCTCTGCACAACTGGCTGACTTGAAACAAGAATAATTGTTTGAGTTGTGACTGATGTTTCTGTTCCACCAGAATTTATCGTTTTTGTTTCTGTGTCAGTTGCATATTCATAAGCAAAACCACTCTCCAAAGTGATAATCACTTGTGTTTGCCCTGCACCAGAAATCTTTGATAATACATTAGATAGTTTATTCTCCAAGAAATTTACATATTCCATCGCAGAAGAGGTCTCTGTTGTCGAATTATCGTTTGTTTTGACGTTTTGCTTTGTTTTGAAATTTACAAAGTAAAACAGCACGGCACATAGTCCAACAAAAACTGCCAAATAAACATACCAAAATTTGATTGATTTGATTTTTGAAAAAAATGCTTTAATCTTACTCATAAAATTTAACCTCCACACCATCAAAAATTGACATACTTCTTATTATTTGAATTATTTTTTCTTTCGCACTTGAAATATTTTTATTTTCAAAATTTTCAGCATATATCATTTCTCTCAAATCAACGGAAATTCCGTATATTTCGAGTTTTTCAGCAAATATATTTGAATTGATTGCAACCTCCACATTTTTCAGCCCAGAACCTACAATTTTTGAGTTTATTTCTTCCGTCAGAGCTGTCACTTTGTTTAGGTTTATTTGTTCCAAATAGTCTTCTTGCAACCCAACTTCTTCTCCCATAAATTGGGAGAGATTGAAATCGCTTTTCAGCAATTTTGGGATCGGCAAAATGATGACAAGCAAAACAATAAAAGAAAAGACGACTTTGACATATTTGTTTATCTGCCCGTCCGGCAAAACAAATTCTGTCAAAACACTCAAAACAACAATGCCAGCAATTGACAAAAGCCAAGATGAAATTGTGCTCACTTTTTCCTCCTAAATCAAATTTGCACTGCACATGACAAGCCCAGTCAAAACAACGTACATAAAGGTAACAGCGACAAGTAAGGCAATCAAAAGAGCAAGGCTTTTTGAAATGCTTGACAGAAAAGATGAAATCTTTTTGTCTCCAATCATTTCAATCACACCAGACATAAGTTTGAGTGCAAGCATAAACAAAACAATGTTTAAAATTGGAGAAACCATCATTGACAGAAGCAGGAACAAACCAACGCCACCAATGGCATTTTTGATGAGAGCACTGCTTGCCATGATGATTGACATTCCGTCAGAGAGATAATTCCCAACAATGGGAACGTAACTTTTTATAGCATATTTTGCTGTGCGAATTGAAAGGCCATCAATTGATCCTGCAACAATCCCCTGTATGCTGATAAAACCCAAAAAGATTGTGAAACACAGCCCCATCGTCCATTTGAAAGCACTTTGTAGAAATTCAACAAATTTGTCGAGTTTGACATTGTTTGACAGATTGCCAACGATGGAAAAAACAATGGAGAAAATAAACATAGGCAAAAGGACATAAGTGATGAGGGAAACAAAGACATTTCCCAACATTGCAACTGCTGGTTGATAGATTCCAACGGAAACACTTCCACCCAATGCGGTCAAAATGGTCAAAAGAATTGGAAAAATGGCATTAAAAAGGCTTTTTACGGACGAAAGAGTGTTGCTTGTAAGTTTTATCACCTGCAAAATCGATGTGCCCAAAATGACCAAAATCGTGCCATACGAGACAAAATGTATGATGTTTCCAATTGAGCCGTTTGAAGAAATAGGTTTTAGGGATGAAATCATGCCGCCCAAAATAGAAATTGAAATGATGATTGAGATAAGTGGTAGACTCTTTTTCAAGTCTTTCCAAAAAATTGAAAGTATGCTTGAAAAGAAAGAGCCAGAAGAATCAACATATTGCCCAGACATGACATAGAGCAGTTTGTCAGAAAAGCTGCTTGCAGAAAAAAGTTCTTTTGCCTCTTGTGAAAGGTCTGCCAAAGATGTTTCAATTTGTGAAAAATCAAGATTCGCCAGTTGCTTTGACACTTCTTCTTGAAGTTCTTTTTCGATGTTTCGCTCTTCTGTTTCAGCCAAAGCGACATTGACCTCAAAAGCACCGAGAAAAACATTGAATCTGCCAAAGAAACAACTGACAAAAATTAGGAAGATTATGACGAATGCACCTTTCTTCAAGGCAATAGCTCCATCACAATCTCCAAAATACTTCTGACAATTGGCAAAGCAATAACCAAAATGATAATTTTGCCACCCAAAAGTACTTTGTCGCCCAGAGATTTGTTTCCCGTATCGTTGCAAATGCTTGCAGTAAATTCTGTCAAATAGCCAATTCCAATGATCTTAAAAATAATGCTGTAAAGGGATGGACTCGTGCCGGAGATTTTGAAAACACTGCCAAAAATGTCAAAAATTCCAGAAAGATATGAGATGACATAAAAAAGAACAATCACTCCACCAACAATGGAAATAAAGACGGCAAAATCCGCCCTTACTGGTCTGACAATTATGCAAGCAATGCAAGTGATAAGCGAAATCCCAACAACTTTGTATAATGTTTCCATCGTGCCTCCCATCAACCAAAATTGAAAAGTGTTTTCAAGCTTGAAAAGAGGTCAGAGACAAGACCAACAACCATGAAAAGAACGATGACAATGCCAGCCAAAGTGGAGAGTGTTGCCATATCTTCTTTACCACTATTTTTCAAAACTTGACCAATCACGGCGGTCAATATGCCAATGGCTGCAATTTTAAAGATGATTTCAACATCCATATTGCCCTCCTAAAACAAAATCACAGCAAAAAACAATCCTGCCACAATTCCAAGTTTTAAGGATAGAGTTCCATATTTTTTGCACTCAACATCACACTCATTTTTGATCTCCAAAAACCTTTTGACAAAATTTTGGATCTCTTTGGTTTGATTTTCAACATCACTTCGTCCCAATGTGCGAAAAAACAGCAGAATAATGTCCTTTTCTTCTTTCTTTAAAATGTCAATTTTTGAAAACATTTCTTCGTTTGAAAGTTCACACTTTTTGTCTAAATAATTTACAAATTTTTCATCAAGCCCAAGCAGGTGTTTTTTGTTTGTTTCATCAAAATTTTCAATCAAAACTCTCAATCTTTCACGAGAAAAGTTAATTTCAAGAGAAAGCTTGTCTGCAAAGGAAATAAGTGCGGCAAAAAATTTCTTTCTCCTGTTGTATTTTGAAGAAAAAACATAACCAACAAAGACACATACACAAAAAACGATAAAAATCAAAAGATACTTCATTTTCTCCTCCCTTATTTGTAAATTCTGCAAAAATTTTCATCATAGATGCCTTCAAAAGTGCCTGGGCCATTTCGTTTTGACAACAACACATATCTTTTGAAAATTTTTTGCTCAATAAGAGGTCTAAAAAGTTTTTTTGCCATGAAAGTTTCCATGCTATCCGCATGAGTTGAGGCAAGAAGCTTCACGCCACATGAAGTGGCATATTCAATGGCATCAATATCATTTTGTTGCCCTATTTCATCTGTGACAATTATGTCTGGTGCAAGTGACCTGATGCCGTTTTCAAAACCTTCTGATTTGCTTGAAAAAGCGATTTTGTCTGTGTAGTTGGAATTGATGCCATAATCAAGTTCCCCTCTCTCATCCAAAAGCAAAACATTGTAAGGCAAGTTTCTGATTGAAAGTTGATAAACAAAGTCTCTCAAAAAAGTTGTTTTTCCTGCACCTGGTGGAGAAATGACAAGAGTGTTTTCCACTGATGATTGTTTGCAAATGTATGCAAAAGCATTGAGTGAGCAATTTTTCACGACGTGTGGAATTCTGATGTTGCAACTTGAAAAATTTGTGATTGTTTTCACTTTTCCGTTTTCTTCAACAACATTTCCACCAAGTCCAAGTCTGATGCCGTCATCTGTGATTATAAACCCTTTTTTGATTTGTTCGTTGACAGAATAAATTGAACATTCACTTGCCCTGAAAATGACATCTTCAATGATGATTTTGCTTGCAAAAAGGGCTTTGTTCAAATCGCCACACAGCCCTGTTTCAGCAAGGAAGAGGAGTTTTCCATTATTGTTTATGACGACAGGTTTATTTGCCCTCAAACGTATTTCGTTGACGGCTTTCAAATTGACCTTTTCATTGATAATCTTGAAAAATTTGTCTGGCAGAATTTTCTCTAACATAATACTTTCCTCATCGCATTGTATGAAAAAAAACGGACAGAATAAACACGTTATTTGACCAAATATGTCAATTTTTGTAATGTGTGTTTTTTTCGTTTTATACTTGACAAAAACACCTTTTGTGAATATAATAAAAGCACTGGGATAGATGGGGAGTTAGCAGTGCCCTGTAACCTGCAATCTGCTACAGCAGGATCGAACAATTGCTTCGGTGCAAGTCGGTCGAATATGTGTAAAGATGGCTGATGTTGAAGTCAAGGTCTTATGCAATTTGCTCCTTCGAACCGTGTCAGGTCCTGACGGAAGCATCACTAAGAAGATAAGTGGATGTGCCATGAGGAAGCTTTGGTGGAGTTAGGTGTTTTTAAGGCAGTCGGTCAATTTGCAACAACGCAATCTCCCAGTATGAAAAAAGCAAGGTTTTAAGCCTTGCTTTTCTCTTTTTCATCTTTTTGTTTTGGCATTGTGACCGCTTGTTTGAGGTTTTCCATTTCAGTTTTTACTGCCGCTTCACCTTTGTTTACCAATTTTTTGGCATCTTGTGAGTGTTTATACAAAAGTGCACCTGTCACAAGTCCGGCACCAAAGCCAATGACCATCCAGATTTCTTTCATTCCCTCCTCCTTGTGTTAGGATTTGCAAATGATTGAAAATTATTCTATAAATTACCTTTAAAACTTGTATTCATCAAGCATATTGACAATTCTGCCATAATCAACAGCAGCATTTGCCATGGAAACAAGTTTGTCTTTGAGAAATGGTGTTTTTTCGTCACAAATTGAAACAATCGTTTTTGGATCTTTAAATCTGATATAGTTTGCAATATTGACAAATGATTTGTAAAGATCTTTTCCGTCAAACAAGTTGTTTGGGCATGCATAAAGCACGCTTTCAGCAACAATTTGATTTGCGGCTTTGTTATATTTTTTTGCATACAAAATATTGATCAATTTGAGCATATTGACAAACATTGGTCCGCACCAATTTGTCTTCTTTTCCAAATTTTCATATCTTGCTCCAAAGTTGAAGTCAACAAATTTGTTTCTTGAAGTTTTGTAAAGTTTGAATGTTGCTGTTTCGCTGTCAAAATAGCAAACATAGATGTTGATTTTGATGCCTGTTCCAAAGTCCTCACTTCCAATAATGGAAATGTTGTATGGCAATTCATAAAGCTTTGTGCTTTCATTGAGATAGTTTGCCATGTTCATCATCACATCACTTTTGAAGTCTGTGAGCTGATATTTTTCAAACTCAATGGTTTTCTTTTGCTCTGCACCCTTCTTCTTTTTCTTATACTTTTTTCGACCAATTCTCCACGATGCCTTAAACTCTGACCAAGCAAACTTCCACCAGTTTTTTCTTGTCTTTGTGTTGGCTGCAATTTGAGGATTGTCTATTCCAAGAAAATATGTGTATTCTGATTGCTGCGAAATAGCTCCTGTGCAAACTTCATTGACAGGGATAATAATACATTTTTCTGGTTTTACAAATGGAGACTTTTCAGCAATATCTTCAATTGCCGATCCAACCAAAGTGTAAACTTTCTCGTTTATTGCCTTTGAAAACTCTTCTTTCGTGCTTTCGTTTAGGCTTTCAACCAATTTTTTGTTTAAAGAACTTTTCATAGTCTTACCTTTTGTGATTATTTTTTCATGATGTATGCACACAGATCAACAAGCTTTGTTGAATAACCCCATTCATTGTCATACCAAGCAACAAGTTTGACAAATGTTGGGCTCAACATAATACCTGCTGTTGTGTCAACAATGGAAATTCTTGCATCGCCCACAAAGTCGCTTGAAACAACAGGCTCATCAGTCACTCCCAAGATTCCTGCAAGTTCGTTTTTGCTTGCTTTTTTCAAGGCTGCAACAATTTTGTCATAGGTTGTCGCCTTTTTCAATCTGGCTGTGAGGTCAACAACAGAAACATCAATTGTTGGAACTCTGTAACTCATGCCAGTCAATTTTCCTTCAAGTTCTGGTATAACCTTTCCAACTGCTTTTGCTGCTCCTGTTGAAGATGGGATGATGTTTGCACTTGCAGCTCGTCCAAGTCTCCAATTCTTTTTGGAGTTTCCATCAACAACATATTGTGTTGCCGTCACAGAGTGAATTGTGCTCATCAAAGCTTCTTCAATTCCAAAATTTTCATGAATAACCTTTGCAAGAGGTGCAAGACAATTTGTTGTGCAAGAAGCATCTGAAATGATGTTCATATCTGGTTGATATTTTTCATTGTTTACTCCCATGACAAACATAGGAATTGTTTCATCCTTTCCTGGTGCTGAAATGACAACTTTCTTCACTCCACCATTGAAGTGAGGAGCAAGCTCTTCTCTTGTCAAAAACTTTCCTGTGCAGTCAACAACAACATCAACAGCATCGTTTTGCCAAGGAATAAGTCCTGGCTCTGGTGCATTGTAAAGAGAAACAACTTTTTTCCCAATCACAAGTTTTCCATCTTTCACTTTTGATGGAACATCAAAGATGCCATGTGTCGTGTCATATTTAAGTGCATGAAGTGCAAATTCTGGTGTCATGTTTGGGTTGTTGATTGCAACGACCTCAATATCATCTCTGTCATAAGCAATTCTGTAAACAAGTTTTCCAATTCTTCCAAATCCATTGATTCCAAGTCTAATTTTTTTCATTATCTTCTCTCCTTTTCAATTTCTTCTCCGTCTTCATAGTTCAAATCTCCAACGGCGATTGCTCTTGTAAACCTGATTGATGTGACGCAGAATGTTGTCACTGCAAGCATCCACCACATCAAAATCAGAAGAACCCAAACCACCCAGATTTTTGGGACAAAGACAAATATCAAAATGCCACCAGCAAAGCTTCCAAGCATCACAAGCAGTCCAAGAGCAAACCATAATGCATTAACCCACTTGTTGTAAATTCTCTTGACTGGGTGTCCCTCTGCTTCAATTTCTTCAAATTCAACTCCAACATATCTGTCAACTCTTGTCGCCATTGAGATGTTTGGGCAATCCATCATAAGCTCAAACAAGTTTTCATTGTATGCGATGCCTGATATGTCGTCAAAATAGTTGAAAGCAAAGATTCGCTTGATAATCTTTTTTGCCAAATTCTTGAAAAAAGAAACAAATTTGTTGTGATGTGTTTTAAATTTTACGATGTCAGCAGCAGAGTTGCACATAGCATCAAATTCCTTGTCTGTCAATGCTCTTCTGACCACAACCAATCTCCCTCTTTTGAGTTTGATTTTGTGCAAAGAGTTCAAGATTTTTTCTCTGTTTGTGCCACTTTTGAAAACATGGACTTCAACACCCTTGATTTTTGGAAATTTTTCTTGCAAATCTTCTGTCACACCCACATAAAACTTCGTGTTCGCTTTTGCATGGTTCTCAAAAAATGTGGCAAATTCTTCAACCTTTTCTGTAATTGGGACTAAAACGTTTATCATTTGATTTCTCCTGATATTTTTTTGAGACGTCTTGCATGACGTCCACCTTCAAAACTTGTTGTCAAAAAGACTTTGACAATTCTGATTGCTTTGTTTTTCTTCAAAAAGTTTGCTCCCAAGCAAAGCACGTTTGCATCATTATCTTTTCTTGCGAGCATTGCCATTTTTTCATCCAAACACAAAGCTCCTCTAATCTTTGGATTTCTGTTTGCTGCAAGGCTCATGCCAATGCCAGAGCCACAAATGAAAATGCCAACATTGTTTTTGTTTTCAAGCACTTTCTCTATGCCCAATTTTGCATAATCAGGATAATCAACAGGATCTTTGCTGTATGTGCCAACATCAATTGTAATGATGTTCTCCTGATTGAAAAATGCTTTCAAATCTTCTTTCAAATCATATCCTCTGTGATCGCTTGCCAAAATTATCATTGTTCACTCCTTATCTTTTTGATTTTTTCAAATAAAACTTCAACATTCTTTTCAATTTCGTGGGCAGTTTCGATATATTTTTCAAGTGGCAGACCATACGGATCTGCAACTTCTCCTGCAAGATCTTTGAAACTTATCACCCTCTTGCTTTGAATTTGTCTTTTGTGAGCATCAGTGACAGCAACATAAAGACAATGTGGATCAAGTTGTTCAAGTTGGTTAATTTGTATATTCTTGTCATCATATCCCAAAATTTGCAACGTTTGTCGTGTTTTATCTTCAATTTCTTTTTCTGCAAACAAGCCAGCAGAACTGATTTTCAATTCCAAATTTTGCTCTGCTGCCTTTTTTTGAGCTATTTTTTCTGCCATAATTGATCTACACGTGTTTCCTGTGCACACAAAGCAGATTGAGACCATATTCACCCCGATTTATAAAGAGAGTATAACCCAAAAAAGAAAAAAAACAAAGCGATTTGCTCTGTTTTTAAAATTTTATTTTAAAACGACCTTCTTTGGCTTGTAGAGTTTGTCAAGGTTGTATTTGTCTCGCACTTTTGCCAAAAAGATGTGCAGTGTGAGCCCAACAAAGTCAAAGACAATCCACTCACCCTTGTTGTATCCTTCAATCTTGCCATCATAATGATATTTTTCAGCAATAATATCAGCAAGTTTTTTGCTGTCTATTGCTTTTGCCGAGGTTGACAAAATGACAAACTTCTCTTCATCTGCTGATGAGAGATCATAAACCGAAACATTTTTCATTTTGTTTGCCTGCAAAAGTCCAACAAGCTCTTTGATTTTGTCCATGTAATGATTTTATCAATCAAACAAATTTTTGTCAACAAAAAATTGAATAAGAACTCCATTATAGTCAAAAATTTAAACCATGAAAAGAATCTCTTTATTTTTGCAGGAAGTCATAAAAATTTTTGCATTTTTTCTCTTGTTTTTTGTTTGGATAAGATATTTTTTGCACTCATTTTGGACAGCGTTTGCAATTTCCATTTTGTGTAGCATTGGCCTATATGCTTTTCTACTCTTTTTCTCAAAGAGAAAACAAACACGAAAAGGCTTGAAATTGAAAGAAAAAGAAGATGCTGCAAACATGTTTTTATCGTTGATTTTCTCATCGAATCCAATGGAATTTTTCTTGCAGTTAGTAAAGAAAAAACATCCACAGGCAGAAAAGCATCAAAAGTATATTTCCATTTGTTACTCGCTGGAAAAAGCAAAAACAATCCTTTGGTTTGATGACTCTTTTGATGGATTGACACAGGCAAAATTGGTGAAAATCTACAACTATGTCAAAAAAGAAAAACCGACAAAGATTGTTGTTTGTTGCAAAGAAATCGCAGACAAAAATCTCTTCTCGTTCTGTCTAAATTTTGAAGAAAAAATCATTATTTTGGATCAATTTGAGATGTATGAAAAGCTGTTTAAAGCATACGATTATTTCCCAAAGACGTATCAAAAAGAAAAAAGGCTTGTTTTTAAAGACCTTGTCGCCTATTCATTTAACAAAAAAAGGACGAAAAGTTATCTTTTTTCAGCTTTCATCCTTGTTTTTAGTGGTTTATTTGTCAGAGCAACATTGTATTACTGCATAATCTCATCAATACTTGTTCTTTTTGCCTTTATTTCGGCTTTAAATCCGTATTTCAATAAAACAAACGAAATTCTTTAAACAAGTTGAATGTGTTTAAAACCTTTCTTCGTTGATTTCTTGTAGAGGATAAAAATGTTTCCAATTGCTTGAACGACATCTGCACCAATTCGTGCCGCAATTTCATTTGCCAAAGTCTTTGCATCAGAGTCGCAGTTGTTCAAAACTTTAAATTTGACAAGTTCTCTTGCTTGAAGCAATTGTTCAATGGAAACAAGAGAGTTTTCTCCCAACCCATCTTTACCAATTTGCATTGCAGGAGTGAGTGCATTTCCAAGTGCTCTCAATTGTGCTCTTTGTTTTGTTGTTATCATAAAACCTCCAACATTTTGTGTATTATTCCATGACATAACACACCATATCTTGTGTTATTCCACATATTCAAAAGTTATATCTTTGATGATGACCAAATCTCCTTCTTTCATGCCTTTTTCTTTCAACATATCAATCACACCCATCTCTTTGAGTCTCGTTTGGAAATAAGCAAATGAATATTGATCTCCCATGATGACACCACGTGCAAGATTGTCAATTCTGCCACCATAGACTTCAAAACTGCCATCATCATTTCTTTTGATTTCAATTGAGCCGAAATCTTTCTTGTCAAAGTCAAATTCTTCAACAGCCAAAGCCTCTTTCTTTGGAATCTTTTTGAGATTTTCCAAAATTTTCTTTTTCAAAGGTTCCAAGCCTTCTCTTGTGTATGAAGAAATTGCCACATAATCGGTGATTTTCGTCTCTTTTATGAAATTCTTGATTCGTTCTTCAAGATCTTTCTTTTCAAGCAAATCACACTTGGAAAATGCCACAATTTGTTTTGTTTGTGAAAGTTTTGGGTCGTATTTCGCCAATTCTTCATTGATGATCCTATAATCCTCAACAGCATTTCTCCCTTCACTTTCAGAAATGTCAACCAAATGAACAATCAATCTCACTCTTTCAACATGTTTCAAAAAGTAATGTCCAAGGCCTGCTCCATCGCTTGCTCCTTCAATCAGTCCAGGAATATCTGCAACAACAAAAGTTTCTCCCAAAACCTCACTTACACCCAAATTTGGATATATTGTTGTGAAATGGTAGTTTGCAATTTTTGGATTTGCATTTGAAATGACAGAAAGCAGTGTTGACTTTCCAACGTTTGGAAATCCAACAAGGCCAACATCAGCGATTGTTTTAAGCTCCAAAATAACTTCTTTTGTCTCAACAACCTCGCCTGCTTGTGAGAAAGTTGGAGCCTGCTTGATTGATGATTTGTAATAGGCATTTCCGTGTCCGCCCATACCACCTTTCAAAGCAACAAACGTCTGCCCATCTTCGTTTAAATCTGCGATGATTTTGTCTGTTTTAGGGTTGATAAGCACGGTGCCGGTTGGAACCAAAATAACTTCATCTTTTCCAGTTTTTCCCGTTTGATTCTTCTGTGCTCCATCCTCTCCGTCTTCTGCAACAAATTTCTTTTTAAATCTGAAAGCATACAGAGTGTTCATTTCATTTGTGGCTTTGAAAACAATGTTTCCGCCTTTGCCACCTTCTCCACCATCTGGACCACCATTGGCAACAAGTTTGGTGCGCAAAAAAGAGGCAGAACCCTTTCCGCCATTTCCAGCCTTTATTGAAATTTTAACTCTGTCTAAAAACATTGTCTCTCCTATTTTTTTGCACTTTTGCACTTGTCTTTAAATAAACAATTTTTGCAATCCGGATTGATTGCTTTGCAAGTGTATCTTCCAAACAACACCATTTGATAATGTAGTTTTGACCACTTGTCTTTTGGAAATATTTTTTTCAGTTTTTCTTCACACAAATCTGGATTTTGAGTGTTTGCAAATCCAAGTCTGTTTGAAATTCTCAAAACGTGAGTGTCAACAGCAAATGCATCTCCTGCAAATGCTTGTGAAATCATAACATTTGCCGTTTTTCGTCCAACACCTCTCAAAGTCACAAGTTCATCAAATGTATGAGGAACCTCCCCTCCAAATTTTTCAACAATATCATAACTCATACTTTTGAGTGAAAGTGCTTTGTTGTGATAAAATCCACATGCATGAATCTTCTGTTCCAATTCTTCCAAAGGAATATTGATAAAATCTTCTGGTGTGTTGTGTGTTTTGAAAAGTTCACTTGTGACCTGATTTACTCTTTTGTCGGTGCATTGTGCAGACAAAATAACAGCAACAAGCAACTCAAAGTTTGAGTTATAGTTAAGTTCACACACTGGGTTTGGTTGCATTTGATCCAAACCTCTCATAACAAAGTTTTTATCAAGCATATTTTATCCTTATTTCATCAATGGGAAAAGCACAACGTCACGAATATTTGGGCAATCAAAAATAAATTGCATAAATCTGTCAATTCCAAAGCCCAAACCAGAAATTGGTGGCATACCATGTTCCATTGCGAGCAAGAAATCTTCATCAACGTCCATAGTTTCATCATCACCGGCAGCTTTTTCTTCAAGTTGAAGTTCCAAAGTTCTTCTTTGAACAATTGGATCAACAAGCTCGCTATATGCCTTTGAGATTTCTGCTCCACCAGCAACGACTTGGAAAGCATCAATAATTCTGCTGTCTTTGTCATTTCTTCTTGCAAGTGGCATCAATGTTGCTGGATAGTTGTAAAGAATTGTTGGATTTACAATTGGTGCTCTGATTTTTCTCTTGTAAACAAAGTCAATAAGAGTTCTAACACTCTTGCACTCTTCAAGTTCTGCATAACTGAAAAGTTTTCTATCAACAATGATTTTTTTGAGTGCATCAACATCATCAATATCCAAGAAATCACAGCCCAAAAGTTCTGTCATTCTTGCTACATAATCAATTCTATCCCATTCTCCAGCAAACTCAATTTCTTGACCTTGATAAAGCACTTTTGTTGTGCCAAGGCAGTTTTGCAAAATCTTTGTGATAATGTCTTTGAAGAATCTGATATTGTCTTCAAAGTTCCAATAAGAAGCATACCACTCAACTTGTGTAAATTCTTGAAGGTGTGATGGGTCCATACCCTCGTTTCTGAAATCTTTTCCAAGCTCAAAAACTCTGTCAATTCCAGCACCAATACATTGTTTCAAATAACACTCTGTTGCAATACGCAAATTGCACTCCATATCAAGTGCATTGTGGTGTGTGAAGAAAGGCTTTGCACTTGCCCCAGAAACACTTGTTTGCAAAATTGGTGTTTCCACTTCAATGAATCCGTTGTCTTCAAGATATCTGCGGATAAATGAGACAATTTTGCTTCTTGTGAGGAAAATCTTTCTGGATTCTTCATTTGTGATAAGGTCAAGATATCTTTGTCTATATTTGATTTCTTGGTCTGTCACTCCATGGAATTTTTCTGGAAGCGGTCTGATTGTCTTTGACAAAAGCACAATTTTTTCTGCTCTTACAGTAACTTCACCTGTTTGTGTCTGATATACTTCACCTTCAACACCAACAAAATCGCCAATGTCAATCATTTTTTTGTAGAAATTGTAATCTTCTTCGCTGAACTCATTTCTTCCAACAGACACTTGGATTTTGTCATATACATCTCTGATTTGACAGAAACCAAATTTCCCCATAATACGACGGAAAATGATTCTTCCTGCGATTTTTACATGTTCTCCAAGTTTTTCTCTTGCTTCCTGAATTGTGCAAGATCTTTCATACTTTTCTTTGTATGGTATTTCTCCCATAGCTCTCAATTCTTCAATTTTTTGTCTTCTAACGTCAATTTCATTTGACAAGATTTCTTCCATTATTGCCTCCAAAAGTTTATATAACTCTCTAAATATAGCATAAGTGCGATTTTAAGTCAAACAATTTGTTTGAAGTTGAATTTTACAAAATATTAAAAAAAGTTTTGCAAAAGAGGCAAATTGTGATACAATGCAAAGGTAAAAAAGGAGCAAAAATGATAAGGAAAACCGCAATAATAATCGGTGCATCAAGCGATATTGGTCTTGAAATCGCCAAAAAGTTTGCAAAAGCCAACTACGATCTTGCGCTGACCTACAATTCTCACAAACTTGACTTTGAAAAAGAACTGCCAAAAGCAAACTTAAAAACATACAAACTTGATTTGAGAAAAACAGAAGAGATCGCTCAATTCTTCGCAGAGGTGCAAAAAGATTTCAAAACCTTTGACAGCATGGTTTTCTGTGCCGGAATTTCTCAAAAAAGAGCTTTGGTGCTTGACTTGACAGATGCAGAACTTGACAATCTCTTTGAAATCAACACAAAAGCAGCAATCAGATGTGTGAGAGAGTTTGCAAAGCTCACAGCAAACAAAAACCCTTCAAACATCACATTGATTGGCTCATTTGTTGAAAAAAATGGGTGTTCTTGTGAAAGTGCTTACACGTCATCAAAAAGTGCCATGAGTGGCCTTTGCAAATCACTTGCCAGCGAACTTGGAAATCTTGATATAAGAATCAATGTCGTTGCTCCTGGTTTTATTGACACAAAGATGAACAACAACCTCACAAAAGCAGAAAAAGAAGATATTGCCGACATGACGCCACTTCACAGACTTGGAACACCAGAAGATATCGCAAACGCAACTTACTTTCTTTCAAGTGATGCGGCAAGTTTCATAACTGGACAAACATTGTATGTTGATGGTGGACTTATTCTTGAATAATACACAACATATTGTGTAGTATGCAGTATCAAAAACGAAATACAAGAGAAAAATAATTGTTATACAAAGGAGTCAAATATGACAAAAAACACTTATACTTTTGAAAATTTAAACGAGCAAAACAAACAATGTCTTGCCCTGATTGAGTCTTTGGGAATTTATGAACTTCGTGCCCTTGCAAGAATCTTTGGAGACAATTCCCCAACAACTCTCAAGAGAAATGATCACATAAAAATCGTTATGGACAAGATTATTTCCGGAAAAGAAATTCGTCCAATTCCATTGAGACAAGGCAGACCATACAAAGAATTGAGCAATATTGAAGGAATTTTGGCAGAACTTACAAAAATCACCGGTATTGACTACAATGCAAAAACTGGAAGATCTCCTCAAACAAAGAAAACAATCACTTTCAATCAGGTTGAAGAAGACATATTTGCACAAAATCTCTTCCCTATCAAAGCAAAAGGGATTTTGTTGAAAAATGCTGATGGACAATTTTATTTTCAAAACCAACACAATTTCAAATATGTTTTGTTAAAAGACACCTTTGGTGTCTCCCTTCAAGAATTTGATTTTGTTGAAGGAAATGCCGTTGTTATGAATGCAGACAGAGAATATCTTTTGAAAGAATTGAAAAGAGTGAATTTTGTTGATGTTGCAGATTATAAAACCAAAGCACCTCAAACAAATGCCAAAGATTTCGCATATAATGGGAAAACATACTCCCTTGGTGGAAGATATCGTTTTGACAACTTGACACACTATTCAAACAAAATGGATGAAATCAAATCCCTTTTGGCAGATTTGAAACAAAAGAAAATTCCAACCATGGCAATCATACCAAACGTTGCAGAAGAGGAACAAATTTCCGTTCAAATGTTGGGTTTTGACTGCCCTGTCACATTCAAACTTGTTGACAAGTCAGAAGATGTCTATCAAGCACTTGTCGATGCAATTGAATTTGTGAGAAGACAAGAAGAAATTGGCGGAAATCTTGCAATATTCATCCAAGATCCAGTCACACTTGCAAATATCGTTGATCACTGCTTTAAAAACAATGCTCGTGGATATATGAATCACACAGACAATGTTGCAGAACTTATCAGAGAGTTTAGCCCACTTGTTCAAAGAAAAACAACCATTTTCAGCACAAGCGACAATGCAGATTTGTTTGATCCACTCTTCGTTTCGTTGATTTACAAAAACTACAAAGCAATCTAATAAAAGGAACAATATGTTTTTATCAATACCAAGCGGATTTTCACTTTTTGGATATTATGTGCATTTTTACGGCATAATCAGTGCCCTTGCATATTTTCTTGGTGTGCTTATTGTGTGCTGTTTGGCAAAGAAAAGAGGTTTCAGGGTTGATGACATTATCACACTTGCTCTGTATGTCATTCCTCTTGCCATCATTGGTGCAAGACTTTACTACGTTTTGTTCAGGCTTGATCAATATCACAACTTTGTTGATGTGCTAAAAATATGGGAAGGCGGACTTGGTTTCTATGGTGGTATGATCGGTGGGGCTTTGGGTGTTGGGCTTTATTGTTTGATTCACAAAAAAAACTTCTTTGCCCTTATTGATTTGATTGCTGTTGCCATGATTTTTTCACAAGGACTTGGCAGATGGGGAAACTTCTTCAATCAAGAGGCCTATGGTTCAATTGTCACAAATCCAAAATTGCAATGGTTTCCATTTTCAGTTTACATTGATGCCCTTGGCGAATGGCATTTGGCGACCTTCTTCTACGAAAGTTTGTGGAACTTCATGACTTTTGCCGTGCTCATCACACTGCTTTACAAAGTAAAGTTCAAAGCAAATGGCATGATTGCAGCATATTATCTTGTCTTGTATGGCACAGGACGTTTCTTCATTGAAGGATTAAGAACCGACAGCCTCTACCTTGGATCTGTGAGAGTATCTCAACTTTTGAGTGCAATTTTTGTTGTGCTTGGTGCAACATATCTCATCGTCAATGCTGTAAAGAATCGCAACAAACAACCACTAACCTATGTTGTTGAGGAAAAACCAAAAGAAGAGAAAAAAACGACTAAAAAAGAAAAATAAGCCAAAAATCTCCTTATGAAAGGAAGAGTTTTGACGGCAAAAAAGAGCATTGTGCTGTATGTGTTTGCAGCCATAATGCTTTTTTCTTTTGTTGTTCTTTCAACCTTGTCATTTGTTGTGTTTAAAAGGCCAAAACTTTGGTTTTTTAGTTTTTGTTTATGTTTTGGTCTTTACGAACTTTTGAGAAGCATTCTCCTGTCAATTGACAACAGCTTGTATCTTGGTTCTCTGCTTATTTGCATTGGAATTGACGGGTTTGTCATTGATTTTGCAAATTTGCAGAAATACACACCAATTTTGATTGCCATGTCATTTGCCGTTGCATCATTTCTTGTGTTTGTATTTTACAGACAATCCTTCCATCTTGTTCTATCTTTTTCGCTAATTTTTGTTACCATATATGCCTATTTATTGACAAAAAATTTGATAACTTTTGAGATTTTTATTGCATTTGTAGTCTCGTTTTTGGTAATATTGATATTGACAGCGATATTTCAAATAAAGTGGAGAAAATAAAATGTTTCAACAAGAAGTCTATGGGTATAACAAAGAAGAGGTTGACAAATACATCCAATCAATGAGATCAAGCTATGAATCAAAGCTCATGGTTGAAAAACTCAAAGTTTTGGAAGCAGAAAGAAAACTTCTTGAAAGCAAAAACGAACGAAATCAAATTGAAAGCAAAGAAAAGAACATTATCAATGCCCTCAATGTGATTGAAAAACAAAAGAAGTTTCAAGAAGAAGGATCAAAAAAAATCTATGCCCTTGTTGTTAGCAAATTGGAAGTTCTCATAAATGAATTGGAACTCAAATTTCCACAATTCAAAAGGGACAAGAACTACTCAAACATTTTGGAAGAATTCTCAAACATTGTTGAATCTTTCAAAAAAGAAGTTGGCACTCCAAACGTTGTCAGACAAGTGAATTCTGAAAATGACAGCATGAGAGCCCTTCTCAACAAGATGCAAGAATATCGCAAGACAAAAGATGCCCCAAAAGAAGTGCGCATTGAAACAAAAAAGAAAAAGGATGTCTTTGTTCCAGCACAACAAATCCCTGATGGTGACAGCGGTTTCAGTTTTGAAGAAGCCCTAAACCCAACAGAAGATTTGGAAGAAATCATGAAAGCATTTGATTTCTATAATGAAGATAAAAAATAAGACCAGAAACCTGGTCTTTTTTTTGTTACAATATCAATGACAGAAGCAACCCCGAAATCACACCCAAAGCAAATTGCAAAGCCAAAATGCCGAGATTTTCAAGAGGATGTCGTCTGTTTCTTGCCCACAAGATAATCACACCAACACCGGCACAAGAAGATAATCCTGCCAATAGTGCTGGGAAGTATAACGTTCCTCCAATGTAAAGTTCCACCAAAAACACAGAAGCAGCACAATTTGGAATCAGTCCAATCAAACTTGCAATCAAAATTTGAACATAAACATTGTTTGTCAAAAGTGTTGCAAGAGCATCAACCCACATTTCACTGACAAAATTTAGAATAAATGCTGCAATAAAGATGTAAATAACAATTTCAAATGTATGCATGAAGGCATCAAGAAAGATGTTTTCAGCACATCCGCCATGTTCATGTCCACAACCAACAACACATTCGTCTGTGTGGATATGTCCGCACTCATGCTTGTGATCATGAGAATGATCGTGAGGAGGCAAAATCTCTTCTTTGTGAAGTTGTCTTTTTTTTCTTACAAGACTTGCAACCCCTTCTATTGCATAACCAAAAACAAGAGCAAGCACAATTTTGATTCCAACAAGTTTCAACATATCCAAAAGAACAGACGTGTTTGTGACATTTGAAAGCATGATTGGCACAGCCTCATCACTTGTCGCAATAAACACTGCCAAAAGTGCCCCAAGAGAAACATGTCTTTCGCTATATAAGTCTGCCATCACAGATGAGAAACCGCATTGTGGGACACAGCCCAAGAAAGATGCATATAAAACACTTGTCTTTTTGTTTTTTGATAGGAATCTGGAAAACTTGTGACTATGGTCATGTGAAAGCCATGCAACAAGCAAATATGCAAGAAAAAGAACTGGAAGCACTTTGAGGCTGTCCAGAACCGCATCAAATAAACTATCAACAAAAATTTCTGCCATGCGAGCATTATAGCACAACAAATCCACAATCACAACAAATTTTAGCAAAAAATTGACTATATACCATGAATATGGTATCATTGAAACGTTAGAGGATTTTATGGAAAAAGCACTGAAACTTATTGACGTAAACAAAAGTTACAAAGTCACAAAGCAAGAAAATTTCCAAGCTTTGTATGATATAAACGTGGAGTTTGACAAAGGAGAACTCGTTTCTATTGTTGGAGAAAGCGGAAGCGGCAAGTCAACACTCATGAATTTGATTGGTGGTCTTGACAGCGATTTCACCGGCAAAATTATTGCTGGCGGAGAAGATCTTGGATCCCTCTCTGACAAACAACTTGACAAATACCGCAAAGACAAAGTCGGTTTTGTTTTTCAGTCTTTCAACCTTATTTCACATCTTTCAATTTTGGACAATGTCACCCTTGCCCTAACTCTTTCAAACATCCCAGAAAAGGAAAAAATTGAGAGAGCAACAGAAATGCTCAAACGTGTCGGGCTTGAAACACAAATCAAGAAAAATCCAACTCAACTTTCTGGCGGACAGAAACAAAGAGTGGCAATTGCACGAGCTCTTATCAACGATCCAGAAATTATTATTGCAGACGAACCAACTGGTGCTCTCGACAGCGAGACATCAATGCAAATTTTGGAAATATTAAAGGAAATTGCAGACAGCGGAAAACTTGTCATCATGGTCACCCACTCCGAAAAAGTGGCATCGATTTCTTCAAGAGTTGTCAAAATTTCTGACGGAAGAATTGTTGGAGATGAAACAAATCCAAAATACAAAAAGAAGAAAGTTGAAAAACTTGAAAACAAGAAAAAAACAGAGAAACAAAACCTTTCATTTTTCTCTGCAATTCGCCTATCTTTGCACAATATGTGGGCAAGCAAAGTCAAAAACTTTTTGATGGCATTTGGTGTTGCCATCGGAATTGGCAGCTTGATTTTGATGCTTTGTTTCAGTTCTGGAATCAACGATTTCATTGACACCACAATGAAAGATTATTCCAATCCACAAATTGTCACAATAACAAAAAAAGGCTCTGGTGACACAATGAGTATGCTGGAATATAATGCCTTTTCAGAACCAGACATTTCAACTCTTGTAACAAACATCAATGATTATTTGGCAGAAAAAGGAAAAACTTTCAGAGTTGTTGACGATGGAGAAATCCTCACAAGAGGTGCTCAACAGATGACATTTATGACAAGCACTTGTGCAATCTACAACCCAAACAACGAGTGGATTGAACACAACGGAGACAATGCTACTGACTTGATCAACGAACTTAATGAAAAAAACATCAAACATTCAAAACTTTTCTATATCTATTCAATCCCTCCATATTACACAAACTCCAACGTATATGCTGGACAAATGTGTTCAAGTTCTGGCGGCGTCATGTTGACAAAAGGAGCAAAAGAGCTCTTTGGAAATGAAGATCCAGTCGGCAAAAAAATCAATGTGTTGTTTGATGATGGTCAAGGGACATCACTTTTCTTTGAAGATGGAAAATCATACAAAACCGATTCAACAAAACATTATGATCTTGAAGTGACAGGAATTATGGACACTTCCATCATGTCAAACTATTTGGTTTTGTACATTGATTATAATTATTTTCAAGAAATCTACAAAGACAGAGCTGGTGAATACATTGCACCAAACACTTTGTTCATCAAAACAGACAGCAAAGCAACAACGGACCTGATCAATTCATACCTCGCCACAACCGGAAACTACAAAGGATCAATTGAAGATTCTCTTGCCAAATTGTTCTCCAATCTTTCAAGTACAATTGGCACATCACTCACCGTTATCTCCTGCATTTCACTCCTTGTTTCAGCAATGATGATTTTGGTTGTGCTTTACATGAGTGTAAGCGAAAGAACAAAAGAAATCGGTGTTATGAAATCAATAGGTGCGAGAAGAAAAGATATCAAACTTGTTTTCACATCAGAGAGTTTCTTGATTGGTGTTTTGAGTGGAATTGTTGGAATTGTTTTCAATCTTCTGCTCACACTGATTATAACAATCGTCTTAAAGAGTGTTGTTGGTCTTGCCCCACTCTCGTATAGATGGTGGTATTTCGCACTTGCAATCGGAGTGTCTGTGTTTATCAGCATGATGTCAGGGCTCTATCCTGCAAGCAAGGCAGCAAGGCTTGATCCTGTTGAAAGTTTGAGGAGAGAATAAGTGATAAATGTCAAAAAATTCATAAAAGACAACAGCGATTTTAGATATGCAAATTTCAACAAACAATTCATCAAAACCAAATATGAGATTTGCGGTGTGAGAATTCCAATTTTGCGTAAATTTGCAAAAGAGGTCGAACCGGAATACATTGATCTTGATGGAAAGTTGTCACATGAAGAAATTTTGCTGTATGGCTTTGCAGCAGGACAAATCAAAAATGAAGACGAACAACTTGAATATTTGCAAAACATATTGCCCTACATTGACAACTGGGCAACGTGTGATTGCATTATTGGTGATTTGAAATGTCTCAAATCAGAGAAATCATATCAATATTTGTCAAATTTGCTTCAAGAAAGCCAAGAATATTATGTTCGTGTTGGAATTGTTGGATTGATGCGTTTCTTCCTAAAAACAGGCAAACAAGAGGAGGTTTTGAAAAACATCAGAGCCATCACAAATGATGCATACTATGTCAAAATGGCAATTGCATGGTTATATGCAGAACTTGCAACCTTCAATTTTGAAAGAGCAAAAAAAGAAATTGCTCAAACTTCCGACAAATTCATCCGTAATCGTGCAATTTCAAAATCATGTGATAGTTTTAGAGTTGACAAAACACAGAAAGCAGAATTGTCAAAATTGAGAGTATAAAAAAGACGACCCGTTGGTCGTCTTTTCTATATCTGTCCTTTGTATGTCTTCTTTCTTTGTTTTGCCACTTTTTTGTTTTTAACATTTTTCACATTAAACATATTGTGGTCATCATAAGTTTCAAACAAAAATTTGATTGCAGAAGGATAGTAACCAATAAATTGTCCCCTTTTGATCATTTTCAAAATATCTTTTTCTTTTGCCCATTTCACAGCTTGAACTTCTCCATCGGAGAATTTGACATCTGCCAAATCAATATCTTTAACAATCACATAATAGTCATCAAATCCGTTTTTAAAATTAAATGTAAAATGTGGCCTTGTGTTGCTGAAATCAAAATCTATGCCAAGTTCTTCAAAAAGTTCTCTGTGTGCAGCTTCTCTTGAATTCTCGCCCGCCAAGACACCTCCGCCAAGAGTAATGTCCCAGACGTTTGGCAAATTCTTTTTTGTGCTTGAACGTTGTTGAATCAACATCTCGCCGTTTTTGTTGAAAAGACAAATGTGGATTGTCACTCTACACAAATCTCCAACTATTGTATCTTTTCTCAAAATTGTCTTATTTTGAAATGTGCGATCAATGTCATACAAATCCATTTTTTCGTCAGCCATAATTCCTCCAAAATAAAAAGAGAGCCGAAGCTCTCT
>Ga0310786_10002335_pt1 | contig 29159 bp, 25 predicted proteins | sample AusTroGonzalo_MG_FD_203881 | JGI IMG/M metagenome (GOLD analysis project Ga0310786, IMG submission 203881) | Bovine rumen microbial communities from tropical cattle in Woodstock, Queensland, Australia - Gonzalo_03 (v2) (version 2) | ecosystem: Host-associated > Mammals > Digestive system >...
AGTGAGGAACCACCGTAGCTGAAGAAGGGTAGGGGAATGCCAATGACAGGCATCAGTCCTAAGACCATACCTATATTAATCAGCACGTGGAAGAAGATGATGGAGAACACGCAGTAGCCGTACACGCGACCAAATGGACTCGGCTGCCGCTCTGCCAGATAAATGAGACGCAGCAACAGGAAAAGAAATAGTATCAGTACAGCGGCAGAGCCTACGAAACCCTGTTCTTCGCCTACAGTGCAAAAGATGAAGTCGGTTTCCTGCTCTGGAACATACTTCAACTTGGTTTGTGTGCCGTTGAGGAATCCCTTTCCTTCCAAACCACCCGAGCCGATGGCTATCTTGGCCTGATTCACGTTGTAGCCCACACCGTTGGGGTCATCGCGTAAGCCCAAAAGCACATAGACGCGGTTCTTTTGGTGGTCGGCTAAGTGATCGACAAGTGTATTGGCAGAGAGGTGGATGACGATAGAGCCGATGGCAAAGATCACGACGTAGAAGTAGCGCATATGCCGAATACTGTCGAACGAGCCCAATGCATGGTTACTGCTCAGTGCCTCACGGATAGCGGCAGGACGACAATACACGTAGAGCAGGGTGAGGACAAAGAAGATAATCAGTAACACGACATAGATGTCTCCCCAGCTGACGTAAGAGCCAATAGCCTCGCTCTCGCTAAAGCGTAACCCCACGACGACATAGGTGACGGCTGCGATACCGAGAAATAGGATGAAGCCGGGTAATCCCTCGCGGTAAAGCATCAGCACAAGGCTGAAATAGACGAGTGCGGAGCCCGTTTCTTTCTGCATGACAATCAGCACGAGCGGCATCATCATGATGGCAGAGCTGATGAGCATATTCTTCCATGAGCCCTGGAACTTGAAGCCGTAGCCGCTCATGAATTTGGCCAAGGCCAATGCTGTGGCGAACTTGGCAAACTCAGCTGGTTGCACGCTGAATGAACCGATTTTTATCCACGACAAAGAGCCTTTGATATCGTGGGCCAGGTAGGGCGTGATGAACAGCAGTACCAGCATGAGTCCATAGATAATATAGGCAAAGGCATCGAACAGGCGGTCGTCGGTCATGAGGATGACAAAGCCCAGCAACATTGATGAGCCAATCCACACCAGCTGCATTCCCGTACGGGAATTGAACGATGCCAACGACAGGAAATCACGCGGGTCGCCGTACTCATAACAGGCACCGCAAATGCTCATCCAACCCATCGCCAACAGGAGGACATAGAGGAGGATGGTAAGCCAGTCGATACCGGCAAAGATGCTTCTGTTCTTATCGGACGTAGTCGCCATAGTTGATAACCTTGTTCGCAAATGTTTCGGCCTTCGCTTCGCTGGCATCAGAGAGGTGGCCGTTGATATATTGTTCCATCATCAGGGCTCCTAAGGGTACACCGTAGTTGGCACCCCAGCCGCCGTTCTCGACATAGACGGCAATGGCTATTTTCGGATTCTCGCGCGGTGCAAAACCCATGAAAACGGAGTGGTCGTGGCCACGGTTCTGGGCAGTACCCGTCTTGCCACAGGTGACGTAGTTGTTCGTATAGGCAGAGCGGCAGGTTCCAGCTTCTACGGCGCGTTGCATGCCATCGCCGACGATATCGTAGTACTCGGGTGACACCATCGTCTTGCGGCGCTGTGTGTATAGGGAATCGAGCTGGTCGTCCTGCACCTCCTTGACGATGTGCGGAGTGATGAACCATCCGCGATTGGCGATCGTGGCACCGAGGTTGGCAATCTGTAGGGGCGTTAACGTCACCTCACCTTGGCCGATGGAGATGGAGATGACGGTGAGGCCGCTCCATGAGCCTTTGTAGGCGTTATCATAATAATCGGCATTGGGGATCATACCTCGTTTCTCACCCGGCAGGTCAACTCCGAGACAATAGCCGAAGCCCATGCTCACCATGTAATCCTTCCAGCGCGTCATCGCTTCCTGTGTGGAATGATAATGCTGACGATTGTTGAACATATGGTAGAGTCCCCAACAGAAATAGCCGTTGCACGAGGTACATATGGCAGGTACGAGCGGAAGTGGGGAACCGTGGCCGTGGCAACCCACCTTCAGGCTACCGAAGTGAAAACCGTGGGAACAGGGATAGGCTGTTTCTTTGGTGATGATACCCTCTTGTAGAAATGTTAGAGCCTGCGATGTCTTGAAGGTGGAACCGGGTGGATAGCTTCCCATGATGGCGCGGTTTAGCAAAGGCTTCATGGGATCTTGTGACAGCTCGTGATGTTTCTTGCCTCGCTGGCGTCCCACCATCGTGCGGGGGTCATAGGTTGGGGATGTGACCATGCAGAGAATTTCGCCAGTGGCAGGCTCGATGGCAACTATGCTACCGAGTTTGTTCTGCATCAAGCGCTCACCTAGCTTCTGCAGCTCTATGTCAATGCTCAGTGTGAGGTTCTTACCTGGGATGGGCTGTTCATCGAAGCGTCCATCCTGATAGCGCCCTTTGATGCGCCCGTGGACATCGCGCAACAGAATCTCAGAACCTTTGATGCCGCGCAGATGCTTCTCATAGCTGCGCTCGACACCCTGTTTACCGATATAGTCGCCCATGCGGTAGTATTCGTCGGCTTCCATGTCAGCGGTGTTGACTTCGCCGATATCGCCGAGAATATGTGCGGCATAGGGATAGGCATATTGTCGGATGCTGCGCTTCTGGATATAGAAGCCGGGGAAGCGGAACTGCTTCTCATGGAAATTGCTGAACTCCTCCATCGACAGCTGGCTCATGAATAGCTGTGGCGTGAAACGGGAGTAGCCAGGGTTGCGTGTGTGGTCCTTGATTTCCGCCATACGACGCTTGTACCAGTTGATGTCGATACCTAGACTCTCGCAAAGATCTAGGGTATCTACTCCCAGCTGCTCCTGCATGACAACCATGATGTCGTAAGCCGGTTGGTTATAAACTAAAAGGGTTCCATTGCGATCGGTGATGGCTCCGCGTGCAGGGAAGAGGATATGGCGCATGAGGGCGTTGGAGTCGGCACGCATCTTATAGTCTTCAGAGGTCATCTGAAGGGCAAAGAGTCGCAGGATGTAGATGACCACCACCACGATGGCTGCCACGCCCAGGACATACTTACGCTTGGATAAGATGTAGTCCTCAGTCTTCATGCTTCTTCTTGTTGAATCCTTGGAAGATAAGACAAAGCGCCAGTGTTAGCAACCAACTGGAGAGTGACGATACAATCCATTCCCAGAAGTGATGGAAACTGAAGGCCAGCACCAAGAAATAAGAGATGCAAAAGAGTCCGGTGAGAAAGGCGGCATAGCGCGCATACAGCCGGAAACCCATTGTGCGATAGCTTGGCTCCATATCCTCAACAGCATCCTTGGGCGTGAACAGTGGTAGCAAGTAGGGCTGCACGAAGGCTGTCAGTGTCATGGCAGCAGCTCCCACGCCAGGTGTTAGCGTTGTCATATCAGCCAGCAAACCGCACAGGAATCCCCAAAGTAGTATGCGCCAGTGCTCTGTGCCTAATGGGAACAGCAGTAGCAGGTACACAAACGGCAGCGGTGTGGCAAACTGGAACAGATGGATGTGATTGAACACCAACAACTGGGCGGCCACGAGAATGGTCATCCACAAAAAACGCTGAAGGATTTGAATAAACATAGGCCGTTCATCAATCATTGGCTACGGAGTCTGCACGCTGTTCCAATTCGTGCAACTCATCGTAGAAATGTTGTTGGATGACACAGACGTCTTGCAGTCGTGAGAAATCTGTGCCCAGTAATATCTTCAACTTATAGCTTAGGCCATCTTCGCTGTCCTCAATGGCAGAGATGCGTCCTACGAAGATGCCGGCAGGGAAGACGGAACTGAAACCACTCGTCTCCACCTCGTCGCCTACTTTGAAACTGGATCGGGCATGACGGGGAATGTCGTCCAGCGCAGCATACAGCGGGCTTCCACCTTCCCACCGCAAGTAGCCGAAATATTTCGAGCCGCGCAGACGGCAGCTGATGCGGGAATGGCTGTTGAGGAGCGGCTGTACAATGGAATAGTGGGTCGAAGTCAGAAACACGATGCCTACAATGCCTGTGCCACAGACAACGCCCATCTCGGATTTCACGCCGTCAGCCTCACCCTTGTTGATAGTCAGGAAATTGTTGCGGTGCAGTACGCTGTTGGAGATGACACGTGCTTCCACAAACTGTATGCCATCCAACCGCTCGGTCTGAAGGCGTTCGGTGAGGGTGGAGTCATGGTTGAGGATTGCCAGCTGGCGCGTCAACTTCTCATTGTTATACTCCAGAATGAGGTTACGACGCATCAGGTCGCGGTTGGTTTGTCCCAGTCTTATATAACTGAGGAAGCTATTTTCCCATTCATAGACGCGCCCGATGACTCCGTTCGCCGAAGTCACCCACACACTCTGGTGATAATGATTGAACTGGAAGAGCAGCATAAAGCTGAGCCCTTCCAGCAACAATAACATAATCCAATGGTGGTACTTGGAAAGAAAGTCTAATAGCGCACGCACTATAAATTACATGAGGAACGAGAAGTTGTGGATATTCTTCAACGCCACGCCTGTGCCCTTGGCTACGCTGTGTAGTGGATCTTCGGCTACGTGGAAGGGGATGTTGATCTTATCAGTGAGTCGCTTGTCCAAGCCGCGCAAGAGGGCTCCGCCACCCGTCAGGTAAATGCCGTTGTGTACGATGTCGGCATAAAGCTCGGGAGGCGTTTCCTCCAGGGCGTTGAGAACGGCGGTTTCAATCTTAGCGACAGTCTTCTCCAGACAGTGGGCAATCTCCTGATAGCACACGGGTACAGCCATAGGCAGTGCCGTAATGCGGTTCGGTCCGTATACAACATAGTCATCGGGAGCATCCTCACCGAGGTCGGAGAGGGCTGCGCCCACGTGGAGCTTGATGCGTTCAGCCATGCGTTCACTGACCTTCACGTTGTGCTGGCGGCTCATGTATTCTTGGATGTCAGCTGTCAGTTCGTCGCCGGCTATGCGCAGGCTCTTATCAGCCACAATACCGCCGAGTGAGATGACGGCAATCTCTGTGCTGCCGCCGCCAATATCGACAATCATGTTACCCTGCGGTGCTACCACATCCAGACCGATACCGATGGCGGCAGCCATAGGTTCATAAATCAGATAGACTTCGCGGCCACCGGCATGTTCTGCTGAGTCACGTACGGCACGCAGTTCCACCTCCGTGCTGCCGGAGGGTACACCGATGACCATGCGCAGCGAGGGCGTGAACAGGCGGTTACCAGTATGCACCATCTTGATAAGGCCGCGAATCATCTGCTCACAGGCATTGAAGTCTGCAATCACGCCATTACGCAACGGACGGATCGTACGGATGTCAGGATGTGTCTTTTCATACATCTGCTTGGCCTTGCCGCCCACGGCAATCATTTTCTCGGTGTGGCGGTCAAGTGCAACCACGGAAGGCTCATCAACTACCACCTTGCCTTCTGACATGATGACAGTGTTGGCAGTGCCTAGGTCTATAGCTATTTCTTTAGTGAAAGAAAAAAATCCCATAGTGTTGATATAATCGGACCTACCCCCAACCCTCCCTTGTAGGGAGGAAGCAGATACCTGATGTTTTATAATTATTTTGTCATTTTCTATTCTCAGAGGTGACACCCCTTCCTACAAGGGAGGGGGAGTGTCTGTTACTTACGACTGAACCACCCGCAGATAGCCGTGTCGTAGTGGCTGCTGACACCGAAGGCGGCGGTGGCAAACTGGCGGCGCTGGGCGAGCGTTGTCTGTGCGCCCTGCGCATTCAGAATGTCTAAGAGCAGCTTGTATTGTTCTTTTGAGGGGATGATGACTACATCGTTGAAGTTCTTGGCACCTGCGCGGATGAGGCTGATGCCGCCGATGTCAATCTTCTCGATGATATCGGCCTCGTCAGCACCGCTGGCCACAGTCTGCTCGAAGGGATAGAGATCCACGATAACGAGATCGATAGAGGGAATCTCGTACATTGCCATCTGTTGGCGGTCGCTCTCTAACTCGCGGCGTCCGAGGATGCCGCCGAAGATCTTCGGATGCAGGGTCTTCACGCGGCCGCCCAGGATGCTGGGATAGCTAGTAACCTCTTCTACCTTCTGGCAAGGATAGCCCAGACTCTCGATGAATGCTTGCGTACCGCCTGTGCTGAGGAACCTAACCCCTTCCTCATGTAGTTTCTTGAGCAAATCCTCAAGTCCGTCTTTGTGGAACACGGAGATGAGGGCTGTTTTGATTTGTTTATTCATATTTGTGTGCTTGTTTTTCTTATTGAAGTCTGGCCAGTGTCTCCTTGATTCTCCGCATTGCCTCAACGATGTTCTCGTCGCTGGTGGCATAACTCATGCGGAAGCACTCAGGGGAGCCGAAGGCATCGCCGCCTACGGTTGCCACGTGACCCACCTCCAAGAGGTACATTGCCAAATCTGTGCTGTTGTTGATGACACGGTCGCCGTCGCGTTTGCCGAAATAGCTGCTGCACTTGGGGAAGAGGTAGAAGGCACCTTGCGGGTCGTTCACTTCCAGGCCGGGAATCTCCTTGGCCATACGTACGATAAGGTTCTTGCGACGCTCGAAAGCCTGGCGCATATCTTCCACACACTGCTGTGAGCCTGTGTAGGCTGCTTCGGCAGCCTTTTGGCTCACGGAGCACGGACCGCTCGTATATTGGCCCTGCAACTTGTTGCAGCCCTTGACAATCCACTCTGGTGCGGCGATGAAACCAATGCGCCAGCCCGTCATAGCATAAGCCTTGCTCACGCCGTTGATAATGACCACGCGGTCGCGGATGGTCTCGAACTGCGCAATACTCTCGTGCTTGCCTACATAGTTGATGTGTTCGTAGATCTCGTCGGCCAGTACGATGATGTTCTCGTGGCGGGCGATGACCTCGGCCAGTCCCTTGAGCTCCTCTTTGCTATATACAGAACCTGTAGGGTTGGAGGGAGAGCAGAGGATGAGGGCACGTGTCTTGGGTGTGATGGCAGCCTCTAACTGTGCCGGTGTGATCTTGAAGTCTTGCTCAATGGGCGCATCGATATACACAGGTGTTCCCTCGGCCAGCAGCACCATCTGGGGGTAGCTTACCCAATAGGGGGCGGGGATGATGACCTCGTCGCCGGCGTTCACTAGGGCCATGACGGCGTTGCACACACTCTGCTTGGCACCGTTGGAGCACAGGATCTGTGAAGGAGCATAGTCGAGGCCGTTCTCGTTTTTCAGTTTTTCCACGATGGCCTGCTTCAGCGACGGATAGCCCGGCACGGGCGAATAACGTGACCAGTTCTCTTCCACAGCCTTAATGGCGGCGGCCTTGATGTGGTCCGGCGTGTTGAAGTCGGGCTCGCCGACACTCATGTTGATGACATCTACGCCCTGTGCTTTCAACTCGCTACTACGCTGGCTCATGGCCAGTGTGGCAGACGGGGCAAGGCGGTTCAAGCGGTCTGATAAGGTATTCATGTTGTAATGTTCATTACGTTTTGGCTGCAAAGTTACAGCAAATCCTTGAATCCATCACAACAAACGCCCCACTATTTTTCATCAAAGATGAAGATTCTTAAAAAACATCTTCTAAGCAGGCGTCCAGAAACACGTATATACGATTTCTCATTTTGTATATACGTGTTTGCAATTTCGTATATCCGTGATTACAATCCGTTACTTATTGAAGTGAAGAGTGTGACCCATACGCTCCTGCTTGGTCTTCAGATATCGCTCGTTGTAGGGGTTGGGCTTCACTTCAATGGGGACATTCTCCACAATCTCGAGGCCGTAGGCTTCGAGCCCCACACGCTTGACGGGATTGTTGGTCAGGAGACGGATTTTGTGTACACCAAGCTGACGTAGGATTTGTGCTCCCACGCCGTAGTCACGCTCGTCGGGGCGGAAACCGAGGTGCACATTGGCCTCTACGGTGTCATCGCCCTGTTCCTGCAACTTATAGGCTTTCATCTTATTGAAGAGGCCAATGCCGCGGCCTTCTTGATTCATGTAGAGAAGAATACCTTTTCCCTCGCGGTCAATCATCTGCATGGCGCGGTGCAACTGCTCGCCGCAGTCACAGCGTTGGCTGCCGAAGATGTCGCCTGTAGCGCAGGAACTGTGAACACGCACAAGAATAGGTTCGTCAGGTTTCCATGAGCCTTTGATCAACGCCACGTGCTCAAGGCCATTGGAGAGCTGACGGAAAGTGATGTCGCGGAAATGGCCGTAGGCTGTGGGCAAATCCACTTCGGGAGCCGCCTCTACCATCTGTTCGCGCTCCAGACGATAGGCAATGAGATCGCGGATCGTGATAATCTTGATATGGTGTTTAGCAGCCACTTCCTGTAGCTGAGGCATACGTGCCATCGTGCCGTCGGGATTTAGGATCTCGATGAGGGCAGCAGCAGGCTGCAGTCCGCAAAGGCGCGCCAGATCTACAGCAGCCTCGGTGTGGCCGGCACGGCGTAGTACGCCGCGGTCCTGTGCATACAGTGGATTGATATGTCCGGGACGGCCGAAATCGGCAGCCTTGGCTTCTGGATTGGCCAAATGGCGGATAGTGGCCGCACGGTCAGCTGCGCTCACACCTGTGGTACATCCTTCGAGTTTATCCACCGTGACAGTGAACGGCGTTCCCAGCATGGATGTGTTGTCTTGCACCTGATGTGGCAGCTCCAGCTGTTCGGCACGGCTGATAGTGATGGGAGCGCAGAGCACGCCTCGTCCTTCGCGTAGCATGAAGTTGACCTTCTCGGGTGTAATCATCTCGGCGGCGATGATAAAGTCGCCTTCATTCTCACGATCCTCATCATCAACGACAATCACAAACTTACCTTCCTTGAAGTCCTCCAGAGCTTCCGGGATGGAAGCGAGGGGAGTAGTATCCAATGTATTCTGGTTCATTATATTAGTCCTTAATCTTTAATCTCTTATTTCTTCAATCTCTCAACAATATACTTGCACTGCTTCTGCAACTGTTCCATATCGCGCCAGAGACGCAGACGGTAGCGCCAGATTCGTATCCACAGGACGATGCCGATGGGGAACAATACGCCCATGAGGTTGTTGAGTTTCGCATTGCGGAAAGGACGCGTGTGAGCGTCGGGTTCAAGAATGGGTATTTCATTCAGGGCTCCAATGATGCGATTGTCTCGGCTGTTGGAGAGTTCTTCCACCATCTCTTCCAGACGGTCTGTCAAACCGATGACCACACTGTCGGACTCGTAGCGGAAGAATATGCGGAAATAGTTGGGCATTCGCCATAGGTGGCGAGTCTCCACATAATTGGCGCAGTCCTGACAGAAGGTTTCTAATGTGGATATCATCTTCTCGGCATCCACTTCGTTCATAATGACTTCCTTGCGGTTGATAGAACGGTTCACGCGCAGACCGAAGAGGCGACGGAAGAAGCGTCGGTATCCCTCGACATTGAAGACGGCGGAATCCTGATTTGACTTCCAGGTGAGCCAGGCACCGATGGGGGTCAGCACCATAGTGCTGAGCCATAGGCCGAACGCCACATCCCATTCACCGCTCTTCGACAGCTTCTCACCGGAGATGTTCACCATATAGTAGAAGATGAAGAAAATCACGGAAATGACCACTGGCACACCCAGACCACCCTTGCGGATGATGGCGCCGAGCGGTGCACCGATAAAGAAGAATATCAGACAGGCCAGCGAGAGGGTGAACTTTTTGTGTCGCTCCAGCTTATGCACGCGCAACGTGCGGTTTTGGTTATAACTGTAGTCGCTCATCATTTCTGTCTGCACCTCGCCACTTCGTACACGCTCCAAAGCCACGCGTAGAGAACGACTGCGCTCATGGTCAGTCATGGAAGCGTACAAGGTGTCGAAGTCCATGGGTTGTTCAGCCACTCTTCGAACCAGTTCTGCGGAATCTGGGCGACCTTGTAGATGCGTGGAAGTCAAGAAGGTATAGCGGTACTGGTCGTACTGCGCTCTGCCAAGAGAATCCAGGAACTGGCCTATGCTGTCGATACCGTGGGAGAGGGCATCGAGACCTTTTGTCTGAGCATTGTCATTGAAGAAATCGGCATCGATGACGCTGAAATTATTGTCGAAAGCTATCAGATCAACCTCTTTCTTGAACGTCTCGCGCAGATAAGGAACGGTGCTTTGGTCGAGGGCGCTGCCCGTGTTCTGCATATTACGGAAACGTTGTCCGTCGTAGAGCGTCAGCTTCAGGTGCATTTGGTCTGCAGTTGTCTGCAGGCGTCCTGAATCTGCGATAACTACTTGGGTGTCGTCAAAGTTGGTACCTTGTGTGTAAATCATGATGCCATAGAGCATACCCGTCTCTATGTCCTTGTGTTCTACGAAGAGGTTATAGCCTGGTATCTCGTTATAGAAAACGCCTTCAGGAATCTCCAACTCAGGCGACTTCTGGCGCATAGAATATAGAAGTGCGGCCAGCTGTTTGCTGGACTCGGGGGCTATCACGTTTTGGAAATAGAAAGAGGCAATGGAGACAACCACCGAGAAGTAAAAAACAGGACGAAGGATGCGTACCAACGGGATGCCTGCAGCTTTCATGGCCAGCAGTTCCAGTCGTTCGCCCATGTTACCAAACGTAATGAGTGCAGCTAATAGTAAGGCCAGCGGGATAGATATGGGAACCAGCGTCATGGCCGCGTAGAAGAAGAACTTCGCTAATACCCAGAACGTGAGTCCCTTGCCAATCAAATCTTCGACATAGCGCCACAAGAACTGCATCATAAAGATGAAGAGGCAGATGAAGAATGTTCCCGAGAACAACAGCGAGAACTGCTTCAAAATGAATATGTCCAGTTTCTTAATGAATCTCATGTTGCTATGTCAATGTGTCAGCAATGCGTTGCTTGCATTGCTCCATCAGCCATTTCGGGGTGGAGGTGGCACCGCATATACCGATGGAAAGCTGCTTGTTCTGTCCTATGGCATTCTTGAGGGGGTGCAGAGTATCGATTTCTGTAGGACTGTCTATCATAAAGGATTGCGTGTTCGCGCGGGCACACTCCTGAAAGAGGGCTCGCCCGTTGCTGCTCTTGCGCCCGCAGACGAAAAGAATGATATCGTGGTTGCGGGCAAAATCGCGGATATGGGGAATACGGTTGGCAACCTGTCGGCAGATGGTGTCGGAAAAGGTGAAAGTGGCTGTGGGGGCTATGTGAGCCTGAATATACTCGACAACCTGTCGGAAGCCTTCCAATGACTTGGTGGTTTGTGAATAAAGTGCGATGTCACGGGTAAAATCGAGTTGTGCAGCCTCCTCTGGTGTCTCGATGACGATGGCAGAACCTTCGGTCTGTCCTACGAGTCCGAGGACTTCGGCATGACCGCGTTTGCCGAAAATGACGATTTGCTTGCGGTGTTCCGCATCGGTCAGATACTCCCGTTTGATTCGTTCTTGCAGGTGTAGCACTACGGGACAAGTGGCATCAATCAGGTGAATCTGGTTCTGTTTGGCCAAAGTATAGGTGGCTGGCGGTTCACCATGAGCGCGTAAGAGGACATGGGCGTCGTGCAGTTGGGCGAACTGCTCATGGTCTATGGTGACAAGTCCTTGTTCACATAGTCGTTCCACCTCGCGACCATTATGCACGATGTCACCGAGGCAGTACAGCGGGCGTCCCTGCTGTAGCTCCTCCTCGGCTTTCCCAATGGCGCGTGTCACACCAAAACAAAAGCCGGAACCTGTATCGATTTCAATCTTCAACCTTCTCTTTAAATCTATTTAAGAGCCATTGTTTCTGCTCCTTAATAGTCATGTGGCTGTTGTCCAGTACCAGGGCATCTTCTGCCTGTCGCAGGGGAGCTACCGCGCGGGTCGAGTCAATGTGGTCGCGTTCACGGAGGTTCTGTAATACTGCCTCGAAGTCGGGATGCTCGCCTTTCGCAACGAGTTCGTCATAGCGCCGTTGAGCGCGAATCTCATCGGAGGCGGTCACGAAGACCTTCATCTCCGCATGAGGAAAAACGGCTGTACCGATATCACGCCCATCCATCACGATACCACCCTCTTGACCCATAGCCTGTTGTTGTGCGGTCATTGCGGCGCGCACAAAAGGTAGTGCTGCAACTGGGCTGACAAGTCCAGACACTTCCATGGTGCGGATGCGGGCTTCCACGTTTTCACCGTTTAGGTAGGTGTCTGGTCGTCCTGTCTCCGGATTCAAGCGGAAAGAAACATGAATCTCCGTCATCCGACGTTCCAAAGCCTCTGCGTCAGGTGTACCGTCAGCTTTGACAAGTCCCTGTTCAATGCAGAAAAGTGTACAACAACGGTACATGGCGCCGCTGTCAATATAGATGTAGCCGATTTCGCGAGCCAGGTCTTTGGCCATCGTGCTCTTGCCACACGAGCTGTGACCGTCAATAGCTATAGTTATCTTTTTCATCGTATTCATATATTTCATTTTCATTCTTCTACAGATGGTATTGTGCCGTAAGCATCAGAGCAGGCATGGATACATGGTACTTGGCATAGGCCACGCCTATGCTGAAACGCTTGAGTTGAAAGCCTGCACCGCAAGTGAGACCTGCGCCATGGGCCGCACCTGCGGCTTTGAGTTCAAAGGCCCTGCGAAAACTATAGCCCGCAGAGATATAGAAAACATCCATGGGCATGATATCTATACCCAAAACAATATGATTTGTAAAGATGCGACCGTTGGACAATTCGCCTGACGTGCTATAATAATCTGAGGACTTCCAGCGGAGCAAATCCACGAAGGTGACAGAAAAGCGGATGGGCGCATTCTCCAATTGCTTGGTAAAACCTAAACGCAAGTCCATCGGTAGCCGTTCGCGCTTGTCGCCGAAGGGCTTGATTTGTCCGCCCCAGTTGGCGGCTACGAGTGAGGCAAAGAAATTCTCGTCGTCATTCCAATAGTTAAAGCCAAGATCCACAGCCATGGCCACGGAGGTGTAGCTCCCATACTTGGAATAGATGAACTTACCTATTGCGCCGCCTGTGATATTCTCGGTCAATGCATAGGAATAGCCTCCACTGATAGCCATATCAAGAGCTGAGAACTCGCCTAATTCCACGCCCTCAACCGACATCTCGCGCATAGAACCATAGCTTACGAACTGTGCGCCGACACCCCATGTGCCGCGCTCGCGGTGGGATTTCACCCACGAGGTGTTGCCGACCTTACAGCCCTGCATGTACGACAGGAAACTGAAGTTGATGGATTTGTCACTAACGTTGGACATCAGCGCAGGGTTCTGAAAGAGCAGCGAGGCGTCATCATCGGGCAACGAAACGTTGGCACCCCCCAAAGCCATCGCATGAGATGAACTGGGCAGGCTCAGGAAGTTGAAAACCGATGTGCTCTCTGTCTGAGCAGAGGCTATGGATACCATTCCGACGGTCAATAGAAGTATAAGAAAGAATTTTTTTTGTCGCATATGTCGTTTTCGCGCACAAAGGTAGGCATTATTTCGTTAATATAACGAATAGAATGCCCGTTTTGAGGTGCTGAAACGTACTTTTTTCATAAAAAAGGGCCAAGAAATGAAAAAAAAAGCCTCAAAGGAATTCATGTATCGAAAAAAAGTCATACTTTTGTGGCGATAGACACGTAAAAGTGTCCTCTTTTGACATTGCAAATAGATAAAAACGCTAAATATCCTTATGGAAGAAATCAAATCAATGACTGATGAACTGCGTGGACAGCGCGGTACAAGCCTCTTGCTCGGTTATGTACTGGTGTTGGCAGTTCTGTTCGTGGCTTTTGAGTACACGACCCGTGAGATTAAGTATGATGAGTTGGAACCCATCTATGAAAGCGCCTTCGAGGAGGATATGATTCCTATTACCACTCAGAAGGAGCAGATGGCTCCCCCGCCTGCAGCAGCTCCCAAGGTCGCTGAGATTCTGAATATCGTGGATGATGAGACGGAGTTGGCAGAAGAGGAGGTGCAGACCTCTGAGGAAGTCAATCAGGCTATTTCCACCGTTACGGGTGATGGTGCTCCCACCGCAGTTGTGGCTGCCCCTGTAGGTCCTGTGCGTGAGGAAGGCGATGATGACCGTATCTTCGAGGTCGTGGAAGAGAACGCGATGTTCCCGGGTGGTGACGCCGCTTGCTATGATTGGCTTTCCAAGCATATCAAATATCCTGCCATTGCTCAAGAACAAGGCATTCAAGGACGTGTTTTCGTCCAGTTCGTTGTGAATAAGGACGGATCTATCGTGGATGTGAAGGTGCTTCGCTCGCCGGATCCCTCACTCGCCAAGGAAGCTGAACGCGTGGTCAAGGAGATGCCGAAGTGGAAGCCTGCCCGCCAGAATAACAAGCCTGTGCGTTCGCGCTTCAATCTGCCTGTTATGTTCCGTTTGCAATAAGCAGAAAACAGAATATACACCTTATTATATATATAAGGAATCAGAAAAACAACAAGAACAAGGAGGCTGCGCCATGAAGTGCAGCCTCTTTTCATAAAAACGAACTCCCATGAAGACTGCTCAAGAGATGCTTGCTTTAGTGAATCGTGCTTTGGCGGCTCTCCCTTTCGACCGCAAGCCTGAAGGCTTGTATGCTCCTGTGAAATACGAACTTTCATTAGGCGGCAAACGCATCCGCCCCGTGTTGATGCTCATGGCCTATGAACTCTATCGAGATGATGTGGAAAGCATTCTCCCCACAGCATTAGGATTGGAGATGTACCACAACTACACACTGCTTCACGACGATGTGATGGATAGAGCGGAAATGAGGCGGGGCAAACCGACCGTTCATAAAGTATGGAACGAAAATACGGCTATTCTCTCTGGTGACGCTATGCTCGTTCTTGCCTATCAGCTCATGGGACAAGCAAAGACTAAATACCTGAAGGCTGTCCTTGATTTGTTCACAGAAACGGCATTGGAGATAGGTGAGGGACAGCAGTATGACATGGAGTTCGAGCAGCGCATGGATGTGCGTGAAGAAGAATACATCGAGATGATTCGCCTGAAGACTTCAGTGTTGTTGGCTTGTGCCGTGAAGATGGGAGCTATGCAAGCCGGTGCTTCAGAAACGGATTTGAAGAATCTGTATGCGTTCGGTGAGAATGTGGGCTTGGCATTCCAGTTACAGGATGATTTACTCGATGTATATGGTGACCCAAAGACTTTTGGAAAGAAGATTGGCGGTGACATCCTTGAGGGCAAGAAAACATATATGCTCATCAATGCTTTCCGATTGGCCAACACAGAGCAACGCGAAGTCCTTGGCCATTGGTTATCAACTGCTTCTGATGATGCCTCCAAGATCGCAGCTGTGACAGAACTATATAATCAAATCGGCATTCGGCAGTTGGCTGAAAAGAAAATCAAGCACTATTTTGATGTTGCTTTTGCCAGTCTTGAAGCTGTCCAGTTGCCTGCCCAGCGCAAGGAACCACTTCGAACACTTGCCCTTTCTCTCTTCGACAGACAGAGTTAACCATATCACTTTTCATTCCTCATTTTCATTGTTAATAGACACCCATAGCCATCTCTACGGTGTTGAGTTCACGGAAGACATCGATGCTGTGCTCCAGCGAGCCTGTGCCGTTGGCGTAGGTAAAATATTCCTGCCCAATATCAATGCCGCAAGTGCGGCTCCTATGCTCGCCTTGGCGGGTAAACATCCTGGATATCTCTATCCTATGATGGGGTTGCATCCAGAGGATATAGGTCATAGTTGGCGTGAGGTCCTACCTCGGATGGAAGCTCTGTTGAGTTGCCCCGAGCATCCTTTTATCGCTATTGGCGAGGTGGGCCTGGATTATTATTGGGACCGCACGCTCTATGAAGAGCAACAGGAAGCTTTTACTATTCAGGTTGGTTGGGCGCAGAAATACGACCTTCCTTTGATGATACACACCCGGGATGCTCATCGTGAGATGGTCAACATACTCAAAGAAATATCCGTAAATAGTAAATGGCCAAATAGTAATATACGTGGTGTGTTCCATTGCTTTGGTGGAACCGCGGATGAGGCAGAGGAACTGCTTAGTTTCCCTGGCTTCATGTTGGGTATTGGTGGAGTGCTTACCTATAAGAAAAGCTCTATGCCAGAAGTTCTGAAAGCGGTTGTCCCGCTTGACCGCATAGTCTTGGAAACAGATTCTCCCTATTTAGCCCCTGTTCCCTACCGCGGTAAACGCAACGAAAGCGCCTTCGTCATTGAAGTGGTGAAGAAGTTGGCTGATATTTATGAATGCACAGTCGAAGAAGTGACCTCAATCACCACCCGAAATGCACTAAACACTTTCCCAAAAGCGCAATCTTAGCCCTTTTTGCCCCTTAAAACGAAGAAAAAAGCACTTTCATGTAAACTTTTTCCTCGAAAATGATGAGGATAAGCAAAAAAAAGGATATTTTTGTACCGAATTATCGAGATATTAACGCGAAAACAAGATTAAATATAACAAATTCATTTATCATTAAACCAAAAACAAAATGAAAAAGTATTTTGCAATTGTTGCAATGGTGGCAGCCTTCACCTTTGGCATGACACCTTCCGTAGTGGCTCAGGACGAAGTAGCTGAAGAGGCTGCTGTTGCCGAGCAGGTTGATTCCGTAGCTGAAGAGGCTACCGACAGCGTCGAGGCTGAAGCTCCCGCTGTGGAAGAAGAAGTTGCTCCCGTTGAAGAGGAGCAGGGTCTGCACAAGACGTTGAAGACAAAGTTCATCGAGGGTGACGCTGGCTTCATGAGCCTCGTATCTATCGCTCTCGTACTCGGTCTGGCATTCTGCATCGAGCGTGTTATCTATCTGACCCTTGCTCAGGTGAACACTCGCAAGTTCATGGAAACCCTCCGCGAGAAGGTTGAGGCTGGCAAGATTCAGGAAGCTATCGATTTCTGCGCTGGCACCCGTGGTCCCGTGGCTCAGATTTCCAAGAAGGCTATGGTGAACCTCAACAGCACCGACCAAAATGATATCGCTACTATCGAGCGTAGTATCAACATCGAAGCTGAGGTTCAGGGCGCTTATCTCGAAGAGAACTGCTCATGGATTACCCTGTTCATCGCTATGGCTCCGTCACTCGGCTTCCTTGGTACTGTGATCGGTATGGTGCAGGCATTCGATGACATCGAGCGTGCAGGTGATATCAGCCCGACCGTCGTCGCCGGCGGTATGAAGGTCGCCCTTATCACCACCATCTTCGGTATCGTGGTTGCCCTGATTCTGCAGGTGTTCTACAACTACGTCCTCAGCCGCGTTGAGGCTCTGAACAACAACATGGAAGAGGCAGCTATGGGTCTGCTTGACATGTGTGTGAAGTCTCCGAAGTGCAAGAAGTAAGTTAATTTGGCGATTGAAGCAAATCGTAAATCGTAAATCGTAAAATCGTAAAATTAATTATGAAACTCGAAAAGCTGTCAAATATTGCGCTGTATGCTTGCATCGGAGTCGGTGTTCTGTGCTTCGCCTTGTTCTTCTTGGTGGATTACAGCAATATGGACTTTGACGGCGTGCACGTCTCTCCGGCGCTGACGGATCTCGTACTGATTCTGATGTACCTGCTGTTTGTTATCACAGCTGGTCTCACCATCTGGAGCCTCGTCCGTGGAGCAACTATCAATTCTGGCAACACGGGTCCCAATCCCACGGGTATTCCCAGCGGAAAGGTGACTCTGTGCACATGGGGTACAGTCATCGTATCTCTCGTGATTGGTCTGATTGCAGGTCTGGGCGAGGAAGCTTACACGACTGTCTCAGGTGTTACCACTTCTGCCGGCATGGTCACTGTTGTTGACATGTGGCTGTGGGCTATCTACATCCTGTCTGTCATTGCTATCGCAGCCGTGGTGGTCAGTATGAGTGGCTATCTCACCAAGAGTGCAACTCCGAAGGATTAATCCTAAGTTTAATGTAACGTCATCCCACATTAAACTCTAAACATTAAATTTTAAACCATTACAATATGGCTAGAAAGAAAAAGAAAGTGCCTGGCCTGAACTCGAGTTCAACTGCGGACATCTCTTTCATTCTGCTCATCTTCTTCCTGGTGACCACTTCTATGGACACCGATATGGGTTTGGCACGTCGCTTGCCCCAGCCGCCTGAGAAGGATCAGGAGGATGCTCAGATAGATGTGAAGGAGCGTAATGTGCTCAATGTGCGCCTCAATGCTGCTGGCTATCTGATGGTCAACCATGACTTTATCGATATTGCCCAGCTTCGTGCCCGCGCCAAGGAGTTCATTCAGAATAAGAACAACAATCCGAAGTTGCCAGAGCTCCATGCCAAGCAAATCGACCTGTTAGGAACCTGCTATGTCACTGACAAGCATGTGATTTCTGTGCAGACCGACCGCGGCACGCCCTACAATATCTATTTCCAGGTACAGAACGAACTGGTAGCTGCTTACAACGAGTTGCGTGACGACCTTGCTATTGCTAAGTTTGGTCGGCCCTATGCCCGTTGCAGCGAAGACGAGCAAGTTGCTATCCGCACTTACTATCCCCAGAAGATTTCTGAGGCCGAACCTAAAAACTATGGAGGAAACTAATCATGGCTAGAAACAAGGAAAAAAGAGAAATGCCAGAGATGAATACCTCATCTCTCCCTGACTTGATTTTCACGATCCTGTTCTTCTTCATGATCGTTACCACCATGCGTGAGGTGACGCTCAAGGTGAAGTTCACGGTTCCCTCCGGTACGGAACTAGAGAAACTGGAAAAGAAGTCGTGCGTGTCATTCATTTATGTAGGCCCGCCTACGGACCAGTTGCGTGCTCAGATGGGTAGTGGTACCCGTATTCAGCTCAATGACCGCTATGCAGAACCTCGCGAGGTAATGGATTTTGTGGCTCAGGAGCGTACTACCATGTCCGACCCTGCATCGCAGGTGATGTCCATGAAGATTGACCAGCATACTCAGATGGGTATCATCACCGACATCAAGGAGGTGCTGCGTAAGTCTTGGGCTCTGAAGATCAACTATTCGGCAACACGCCGCAATTGACCCTCGGTCTATATCCTCTTATCATGGAGGCTGTGTTTAGGAACAGACACAGCCTCCTTTGTCTTTCATCTGCAGATGTTTCATGATTTAGTTCATCCTATCAACCAATACCAGATATAACCTATGAGAAAGATTCTATTTAGTATCTTGTTGGCTGTTGCTACAGTCAGTGTGATGGCCGAACGTGCCGACTATCGTATCATCCCTTTGCCTAAGAGTGTACAAACGGATTCCACCAAGGTCTTTGTCTTGCGTGCTGGCATGGGCATCGCCTACGATGCCAGTGATCCGGAACAGGCTCGTAACGCACAGTTCCTGCGTGGGTGGATAGAGGAACTGACGGGTCTCCAATTGCAGATGACACCTGCCGACAAAAAGGCAGCTATTCGTCTTAGTCTAATGACCGACAAGAAAAGCAAGAAGGGCAAGAATGTCGTGGAGCCTACACCCCAGCAGTTAGAGGCTTATACTATTAGCATCGATAAAAGTGGCATCTTGCTTCAGGCGCGTCAGTCTGTTGGTCTTTTCCGTGCTGCCCAGACGCTACGGAAGGCGTTGCCCATTGTGAAAAAGGGGCAGTCTTTTATTAGTATTGATTTCCCTTATGCTCAGATTCAAGATGAGCCGCGTTTCAGCTATCGAGGTGTCATGCTCGATTGTGCCCGTCATTATTTCAAGGTGGACGTCATCAAACGCTATCTTGATGTGATGGCGTTGCATGGCTGCAACCAGTTGCATTGGCACTTGACCGAAGACCAGGGATGGCGTTTTGAGGTGAAAGCTTTGCCGGAGTTGGCCAAGAAAGGTAGCGTACGTAATCAGACGGTGATAGGTCACAATACGGGAGTCTATGACGGTCAGCGTTATGGTGGCTACTACACTCAGGAACAGTGCCGCGAGATTGTCAATTACGCTGCAGAGCGCTATATCAATATTATTCCGGAAATCGACTTGCCTGGTCATATGCTAGGTGCACTGCACGTATTCCCGAACCTTGGTTGCACGGGAGGTCCTTATCCTGTCTGGGAGCATTGGGGCGTGAGTCGCGAGGTGCTCTGTGCCGGTAATCCTGAAACTATGACTTTCCTCAAGACTGTGGTAGGCGAACTCTGTGATGTATTCCCTTCGAAATACATCCACATCGGTGGCGACGAGTGTCCGAAAGAACGTTGGAAGAATTGTCCGAAGTGCCAGGCCAAAGCTGCAGAGCTCGGTTTGAAAGCGGATGACAAGCATAGTGTCGAGAACCAACTGCAGACCTATATCAATCATGAGATGGAGGCTTTCCTGCGTGAACGTGGTCGCGACATGATTGGTTGGGATGAGGTACTGGAAGGCGGTTTGACAGAGGGTGGCATTGTGATGTCATGGCGTGGTATCAAGGGCGGCATCGAGGCGGCCAAGCAACACCATCGTGTCATCATGAGTCCCAATTCCTATTGCTATATTGACTATTATCAGCTGAAGGATCAGCGTCAGCAGCCTGAAGCCATTGGTGGTTACCTGCCCACATCTAAGGTATATTCCTTTGAACCGCTGATACCTGAGAGCCTGAGCGAAGAAGAACAGCAGTATATCCTTGGTCCGCAGGTGAATCTCTGGACGGAGTACGTTGGCGCTCCGCAGCATGTCTTTTATATGCTGCTGCCGCGTTTGGATGCTATCAGCGAGGTTCAGTGGTGCCGCTCCGATCAGAAGGATTTCGAGGATTTCCAAACCCGTTTGCCTCGGATGTTCAGTCTCTATGACCGTATAGGCATCAACTACTGCCACAAGATTGAATAATAGGCTGATGACTTACGAACTACAAGAACTCTCAACGGGCTACCACGGGCGTCATCGTACGCACGTGGTAGCTCAACATATCTCTGCTCAGCTGGAAGTAGGCCGTCTCACATGCCTGCTGGGTCCTAATGGAGCCGGTAAGAGCACGCTGCTGCGTACGTTGGCAAACTTCCAACCTGCGATAGAAGGCAGGATGATATTGGACGGGCAGAGGTTGGAGAGTTACACTGCAAAGGCACTCGCCCAACGCATAGGGGTTGTGTTGACTGAACGCCCCAACGTGGGAGATATGACCGTAGAGGAACTGGTGTCTATGGGGCGTAGTCCTTACACGGGTTTCTGGGGTGGCTTGCAGGCTGAAGACCGTGTAGCTGTGGATGAAGCTATCAGTCTTGTCGGCATTGAGCCTCTGCGTCGTCGGCGTGTGCAGTCTCTCTCGGATGGGGAGCGCCAAAAGACCATGATAGCCAAAGTGCTGGCCCAACAGACCCCCATTATCTTTCTCGATGAGCCCACGGCCTTTCTTGATTTCCCATCGAAGGCAGAGATGCTGATTCTGCTGCGCCGGTTGGCTCATGAGATGCAAAAGACTATATTCCTTTCCACCCACGACATAGAAATGGCTTTGCAAACAGCGGACCTTCTATGGCTATTGAACAAGGACTCTCTGGAGATTGGAACACCGCGAGCCCTTGCCGAGAGTGGTGCCTTATCGCGTTTCTTCTCAGGACCAGGCATCCATTTTGATGTCTCAACCCTGCGCTTTCAGATCCAGACGCTTTAATCCAGATGGAAGACCTCGCGGAGAGGAATCGTGACAGGACTGTTGTCGGGATTCGTCTCCATGATGTCTTTCATGTAGTCCCACCACTTTTGCGTGGTCTCGTCAGCTCCCATGTCCTGTGAACTCTGTTCCCCTTCTATTTCCTGGTATCCGAAAAGAATGTTTGTATCACGATCCCAGTAGATACTGTAATTTCCCACACCGGCATCCTTGATGCCTTTTTTCAGTTCTGGCCATAGGGCGGCATGACGGCGCTCGTACTCTTCCTCGAAACCTGGTTTGAGGAACATTTTAAAAGCAAAACGTTTCATAATTGTTCTTGATAGTTGAATTGGTGAGGCAAAAGTACATAAAAACTCACGAAAAAGCATCTATGTGCAGCCATTTTTCTATTGGAAATGTTTTAAAAAGTTCCTAATACCCACAAGGATAGCAAAAAAAGATAGCTTGATGTGATTTTGACCCGTAAAACAAATCTCAGTCAATTTGAATCACGTATCTTTGCAGCGCAAGGTGAGGAAATACACCGTAAACAACACATTATTCACAAATTAGGTTATATCGTATGCCTGACACTAGTATTCATCAACAACATCAGAAAATCAACTTGCAGGCTTTCATGGAGAAGAACTTCAGGTGCGATATGTCTATGAGTGAATTTGCCACTTCCTCTGGACGTAGCCTGTCCACCTTCAAGCGGGATTTCAAGAGGATGAGTCCTCTCTCTCCAGAACGCTGGCTTACCAATCGTCGGCTTCTTGAGGCCTACGAACTGCTGAAGCATGGCCGCCGCGTGTCTGATGCTTGCTTCGATGTCGGCTTCAAGAATGTCTCTCATTTTTCCGCCATCTTCAAGAAGAAGTTTGGCATAACCCCCGGCGAAGCACGCAAGGGAAAGGAAGCAATCCAGTAAGGGTCTATAGATTGATAACTCGGTCACCGCATTGGTGACTGAGTTCTTTTTGTATGGCTTGCTGTTCCATGAACTGACGCATGAGGTCATTGGCGCGTTCCTGGTCTTTTTGAATTTCAGGGTCGCCCATCTGTTGCATGAGCGTGCGCAACTGTGCCCTCACAATGGCTAACTTGTAGGCTATCATCAGTTGTGGCATCAGATCCACCAGACGTTCCTCTTCGGGTTTGATGGGAATACCTTTTTCGTGAATCTTACTCAGCGCTTCCGGGTCATGGGCCAGTTCATTGGCTATGTTGGCAATCTCCATGTCGGGGTGATTTTCGAAGTAGCGGTCGCAGCGGAATCCCTCTTCCTGATAATGCTGCAATGTTTCTTCCAGAATACGTCGATGCAGCGGATTCCGCATTTGGAGACCATCGTCCGCTAAAGCATAGGATATGTATTCTACTACTTTCAGCGGTCGTTCCTGACCTGTCTCTGCATCTTCAACCTGACACATCACTTTTTCGCCATGGCGTACCAGCACTTGTACGAGCAGTCGTTCAATACTAATGATTTTCTCATCTTCGTTCGAACGGTTCGGTCGTAAATGGAGTTCTGCCGGGCTGTGTGTCTCTTGCTCAAAGACCTCAGGGGGGATGTCAACAGGGGGTAGGGGAGTGGCATCCTGAGTGTCGGTCGGGGGCGTTTCCTCTTGAGAGGATTGTGTGTTGGCATCGTTGGCGTTGCGTTCACGCTCACGTTCTTTCTGGCGTTCTTCTCTCAGCCGTTTGCGCACTTTGACAACGGCCGATGTGATGATACGCTCCTCGATGGCGAGCATCTGAGAGGTCTCCTTGATATAGAAGGTACGGGTGATTTCATCGGGGATAACAGCTAGGCTATCCACGATATTGTTTACCAGACGCGAGAGTTTGATGGGGTCACCCTGGGCCTCGTTCAAAAGCAGGTCTGTCTTGAAGCGGATGAAATCCACCTGATGCTCCGCCAGGTATTCCTGATACTCAGTGGCGGTGTGCTTACGGGCAAAGCTGTCGGGGTCGTCGCCATCGGGTAGCAGCAGCAGTCGCACCGTCATCCCTTCTGCCAGTAGCATATCAATACCTCGCTGCGAAGCTTTGATGCCGGCGGCATCGCCGTCGTAGATAACCGTGATGTTCTCCGTGAATCGGTGGATAAGGCGAATCTGTTCGTGCGTCAGCGCCGTACCGCTCGATGCCACGACGTTCTCCACACCCTGCTGATGCATCGCCATCACATCGGTATAGCCTTCTACCAGATAGCATAGGTCTTGTTTCACGATGGCTTGCTTGGCGAAGAACAGACCATATAGCTCACGCTTCTTGGAGTAGATGGCGCTCTCAGGTGAGTTTTGGTACTTCACCTGCACACCTTTCGTGCGACTGTCCAGCACACGACCTCCGAAACCTACAACCTTGCCAGAAATCGTGTGAATGGGGAAGATGACGCGGTTGCGGAAACGGTCGTAGGTCTTACCTGCCTCGTTTCGGATACAAAGACCTGTTTTGATGAGGTATTCTTCATTATAGCCCGCCGCCTTACCAGCCTGCCACTGTGCATCGTACTTATCGGGACAATAGCCCAGTTGGAATTTCTTGATGAGGTCGTCGCGAAAGCCGCGCTGACGGAAATAGGCAAGACCTATTGTGCGTCCATCCACCGTGTCGTTCATCTGCTCCTGGAACCATTCATTGGCCCATTCGTTGACCACGAACATACTTTCGCGTTCGCTCTGTTCAGCCTTCTCCTCGTCGGTTTGCTCGCGCTCCTTGATTTCAATATGATACTTCTTGGCCAGATAACGCAGAGCATCAGGATAGGTCAGCTGCTCATGCTCCATGATGAAGTGCACGGGCGTTCCCCCCTTGCCACAGGCAAAGCACTTGCAGATATTCTTCGATGGCGACACCATGAACGATGGCGTACGGTCATCGTGGAACGGACACAGACCCTTCAAGTTCGCACCTGCGCGCTTTAGGGTCACGAAGTCTGAGACGACATCCACGATGTTCGCCGCATCCAATATCCTATCGACGGTCTGCCTATCGATCATTTTTCACTCTTCATTTAACGGCTTCGCCCTTACCATCCTCGGTCAGGTAGAAGAGAGGGGCGGGGTTTGTCTGCTCCTGTTCGTAGTAGTGGAGGCCGCTGTCGTTGGTGCGCGGATACCACTCGCACAGCAGGTTGATCATCTCGGCGGCAGCCCAGATGACAGGGCCGTAGCCGTGAGCAGCTGCGGAGCTGACGGGACGATAATAGTAGAAGGCGGGGTCGAAGGCCATACCTGTTCCCACGCACGTGCCAGCCACCTTGCCCTCTTCCGTAATCTTTGTGCTGATGGCGTGCCAGGCAAGCTGTGCTACGCCGCCGTAGGTAATACCTTCAATCCAGCCCTTGCGGATGGCGTGGGCGATGGCATAGCAATAGATTGCTGTTGCGGAGGTTTCCAGATAGCTGTCGTTGCGGTCCAGGAGCTGATGCCAGAAGCCTTCACTCGACTGCATGGCGCAGAGGCCTGCCACATGAGCGCGAAGCTGGTTGAGGATGAACTCTCGGTCGGGATGGTCTTCGGGCAGCATATCCAATATCTCCACGGTGGTCAACAAAGCCCAGCCGTTGGCGCGTGCCCAGTGGTAGGTAGGCTGCTGTGCCAGGCCCTCGACATAGCCGTGACGATAGATCTGCTTCTCAGGAACCCACATACGTTTCACGAAGTTCTTGTACATCGTAGCAGCCTCGTCGAAATATTTGGAGTCGTTGAAGTAGATGCCGGCATAGGCAACGGTTGGAATACCCATATACATATCATCGAGCCACACCGTGTTATGCTGCGGACGATGGCGGGCAAACATGCCATCGGGCAAACGATATTGGCCGTATTCCACAAAGCGGAAATAGTTGTTGATGAGTGTGTCCATAGAGACTACGACACCTTTGGAAACGATCGTTCCGTCCTGACAGACAGTAGGAGTTGCCTTTGCATATTTCATCATGGCAGTACACATCGTACCACAGTCGTCGAGTGCTCGAGGATGGATGACCTGTTCCATTTGTGCATCACCGACCTCTGCTTTCGTGGCGTCGCGCTGCTTGAACAGCGGATAGGCACAGCGCAATGTGCTCATGGCACGCTCGACATACGCCTCATAACGCTGGTCGCCCGTGGCGGCCTTGGCAGCCAGCAATGCCTGATAGGTGATGCCCCACTCGTAGCTTCCGATACGGAAAGCTCCGCGCTGAATGGTAGTGCCTTCGGGGAGTGGTGTCAACTCTTCCTCAGTAAGCTTCTTGCCGTCTTTGTCAAGAAAGTCAGGTGTTAACTCGCTGTCAATATAAGCAAATATACGCTCCAAATCAGCCTTCACCTCGTCAGCAGTGAGTTCGCCATAAGGGACTTTATAGTCAGGTTTTAATAGGTGGAGAGGCGTAGTGGAATCGTTTACCTCTTCTTTCTGCTGAGAAGCCTGATTACATGCGGTAAGACCGCACATGGTGATTGCCAATAAAAAAAGTTTTTTCATACGTTTCCGTTTCTATTGATGATTGTTGGGTGCAAAATTAACAAATAATCTGCAAACAGCGTGCTCCTTTACATTTTTTTGTTCTATCTTTGTGCCATAAAAAGTGTTCACAACGATGAAAAGACTACTTTTGACCCTCTTTTCCCTCATTCCATGGATGGCTTTTGCAGATACAACAGCCCGTCTTCATTGGATTGGACAAACGCCAGCAAACAACAAACCTGTCAGCTTCGGAATCCCCTTCTCGAAGGGCGAGTTCAAGCCAACGGACTCCTTCTGTCTGATAACAGACAAAGGCAAGCAGATTCCCGCTGACTTCTGGCCCACGGCCTATTGGCCCGATGGCTCGGTGAAATGGGGCGGTTTTGCAACTGTGGTGCCAGGGGGGACGGAAGAAATAAGCTTCACGCCCTCCTCTTCCTCTCCCATGAAGGAAGGGAGAATCGTTGTTGATGAGACGAGCCATCAGATACGCATCAATACGGGCGATTTCATCGCGTATATTCCCAAACATGGGTCAGCGATTGTGGATAGCTTGGTACTGGGAGGCACGAGGGTGGCTGGACGCGGACAGCTTATCTGCACAACGCAGGATCAGCCATACGCCGAAGGCGTAGCCCAGCTTTCTTTCCAAAACTTTGTGAGCAACATTGAGAAGGTTGAAGTGGAACGTGCAGGCAATATCCGCGCTGTCGTAAAAATCGAAGGCCATTACTCCTTGTATTCATCAATCATCAATCCTCATTCATCAATCATCAATCCTCATTCATCAATCATCAATCCTCATTCATCAATCATCAGTCCTCAATCCTCAATCCTCAATCCTCAATCCTCAATCAAAGACATCTTCCCCTTCACTCTCCGTCTCTACTTCTATGCAGGCTCCGAGCAAGTCCGTATCGTGCACACCTTTATATATAATGGTGACCAGAACCGCGACTTCATTCGTTCGCTTGGCGTGCGTTTCGAGGTTCCGATGCGCGAGCAGGCTTACAACCGTCATGTGGCTTTTGCTACGCAGGACGGCGGCGTGTGGAGCGAGAGTGTGCAACCGCTGAGTGGGCGACGCATTCTTGAAAACCCGAATCCCGACCCGGTGCACGAGGGCGCAGCCTCATCCATGGAAGCCCAGCAGGTGGCAGGACAGCGCATCCCTGAGCCTGAGGCTTTCGATGCCAAAGGTCAAGACTTGCTGCGCCATTGGGCTCAATGGAATACTTTCCGCCTCACCCAACTTACAGACCAGGGATATAGCATTCAAAAGCGAGCTCATGCGAATAATCAATGGATAGGCACACACACGGGGCAGCGCGCTATAGGTTACGCCTTCGCGGGTGATGTCAGCGGTGGCCTCGGCATCAGCCTCAAAGACTTCAGGGAGAGTTGTCCTGCCTCCTTGCAGGTGGATAGTGCCACTCATGACACCGCTTATCTCACCGCTTATCTTTGGGCACCCGAGGGTGGGGCGATGGACCTGCGCCACTACGACAACGTAGCCCACGACCTCAATGCCAGCTACGAGGATGTGCAGGAAGGGATGTCCACTCCTTACGGCATCGCTCGCACCTCTGTGCTGACCCTTTATCCTGAGCCTTCCTATCCGGGCAAAGCCGCCATTGCACAGCGCGCCCGCCAGCTGGCAGAGGACGCTCCCCTTGTCTGCACACCTGAATACCTGCACTCGCGCCGTGCTTTCGGCGTTTGGAGTCTGCCCGATAACAGCAACGAGCGCCGCCGTGACGTAGAAAATCTCCTCACGGACTATCTCGATTACTACGTGAAAGCCATCGATGAGCACCATTGGTATGGCTTCTGGAACTACGGCGATGTGATGCACCAATACGATCCCGCCCGTCACGAATGGAAATACGATGTGGGCGGCTTTGCGTGGGACAACACGGAGCTGGGCAGCATCTCATGGCTGTGGTATTCGTTTTTGCGTACGGCACGTCCCGATGTATGGCGCATGGCAGAGGCCATGACGCGCCACACCAGTGAGGTCGATGTCTATCACCTCGGTCCCTTTGCGGGCCTGGGCAGTCGCCACAACGTGAGCCACTGGGGTTGCGGTGCCAAGGAAGCGCGTATCTCGCAGGCCGCTTGGAACCGTTTCTATTACTATCTGACGACCGACGAGCGCACGGGCGACCTGATGACGGCGGTCAAAGATGCCGACCAGATGCTCTACACCATCGACCCGATGCGCTTGGCCCTGCCGCGTGAGCAGTATCCCTGCACAGCCCCTGCCCGTCTGCGTATCGGCCCGGACTGGGTGGCCTATGCGGGCAATTGGATGACTGAATATGAGCGCACACGCAATCCTATTTATAGAAAGAAGATAGAGGCGGGCATGAAGAGCATTGCGGCACTGCCTAATGGGATATTCACCGGTCCCGGTGTCCTCGGTTATGACCCCGCCACAGGCATCCTCAGTTATGAGGGTGACCCCAAAGTGACATCAACGAACCATCTGAAGCTCATCATGGGCGGCTTTGAGCTCTTGCATGAGATGATGGAGATGGTGCCGAACAAGAAGTTCGAAGCCGTCTATCTCGACCACAACGCCCGTTATCACAAGGTCACGTCCAATCGCTTCCGCATCAGTCGCCTCAAGGGATATGCCGCTGCCAAGTTGCACGACCAGTCCTTGGCTGAAGAAGCTTGGACGGAGATGTGGAAATATAGTCGTCCCGCTCAGCACTATCGTTTTAATGCCCGTGAGGTTCTTCCCCCCGAAGTGCCGCAGCCGCTCACCGAGAGTCCGGAAACTACTACCAATGACTGCGCCCTCTGGAGCCTCGATGCCATCTATTTGCAGGAAGTGATACCGCAATAAAATCATCATCAGAAAAAACATTGCCTACAATAACAATCATGAAACAAGTCATACTCATTGGTACCTGCCTATTCTCAAGTATCATGCTTTTTGCAAAGAAAACGGCTCCCCTCCTTGACGGGAGGGGTGAGGGTTTGGGGCTATTGACTGTCAACGTCACCAACCCTTCCTCCACAGACCGTCAGGATGTTCCTGTCGTCATCAACCTCCAGGAAGCGTTAGGCAAGAATACCGCCAGTGTCTGTTCAGTAACGGTGACTGCTCCCTCCCTGCAAGGTAAAGAGGGGGTAGAGTCCGTTCCTTCCCAACTCGACGACCTGGATGGTGACCTCAT
>Ga0310786_10002336_pt1 | contig 29159 bp, 25 predicted proteins | sample AusTroGonzalo_MG_FD_203881 | JGI IMG/M metagenome (GOLD analysis project Ga0310786, IMG submission 203881) | Bovine rumen microbial communities from tropical cattle in Woodstock, Queensland, Australia - Gonzalo_03 (v2) (version 2) | ecosystem: Host-associated > Mammals > Digestive system >...
TGCACTACTACACCGTCCTCGGCTGGACCGGCAGCAAGGGTTCCGCCACCAAGTTCTCCGACAAGGACTACTACTGGTTCCTGTCCAAGACCATCGAGATCGAGGATGTCCTGAAGAAGCACATCGAAATCATGGACGAGCTGGATCCGTCCGGCCGCGTGGCGCTGCTCCTCGACGAGTGGGGCACCTGGTTCGACGTGGAGCCGGGCACCAACCCGGGCCACCTCTATCAGCAGAACACGATGCGTGACGCCATCATTGCCGCGCTCAACTTCGATATCTTCCACAAGTACACCCGCCGCCTCAAGATGGCCAACATCGCCCAGGTGGTCAACGTGCTCCAGTCGATGATCCTGACCAACGAGACCCAGATGGTCCTGACCCCGACCTACCACGTGTTCGAGATGTACAACGTCCACCAGGACGCCGAGTTCGTGGAGTCCGAGGTGCTGACGGGCCACGTCAAGACCGAGCGCCAGTGCGCCGTGCCCGAGGTGGACGCCACCGTGTCCCGCAAGGACGGCCAGACGAACATCTCTCTGGTCAACACCGACCTCAAGAAGGCCAAGAAGGTCCTCGTGACCTTTGACGGCGCCGGTGTCAAGAAGGTCGACGCCGCCCGCGTGCTGACCTCCAAGGATGTCCACGACTACAACGATTTCGACAAGGCCGACGTCGTCAAGCCCGCCGCCTTCAAGGACTACAAGCTGACCAAGGCCGGTCTGGAAGTCACCCTTCCTCCGTGCTCCGTCGTCGCGATTTCCGCGAAATAATCATTCAAACCATGAGCATTATACAGTGTAATCAAGTCTGCAAGAATTTCGGGGAGAAGGTGGCCCTCGACCACGTCTCCCTCGAAATCCCTGAAGGTCAGATCTTCGGCTTGCTCGGCCCGAACGGCGCCGGCAAGACGACCCTGATCCGAATCATCAACCGTATCACGATCCCGTCTGCCGGCGAGATCCTTTTCAACGGCCGTCCCATCACGCAGGCGGACGTGGCCCGCATCGGCTATATGCCCGAGGAGCGCGGCCTCTACCGCAAGATGAAGGTCGGCGACCAGGCCATCTACCTGGCCCAGCTCAAGGGCATGACCGCCGCCGAGGCCCGCAAGGCCCTCAAGGAGTGGTTCGTCCGCTTCGGCATCCAGGACTGGTGGGACAAGAAGGTGGAGGAGCTCTCCAAGGGTATGGCCCAGAAGCTCCAGTTCATCACCACCGTGGTCCACAAGCCGTCCCTGATGATCCTCGACGAGCCGTTCTCCGGCTTCGATCCCGTCAACGCCGAGATCATCCGCCAGGAGATCCTCCGGCTCAAGGACGAGGGCGCCACGATCATCCTCTCGACCCACAACATGGAGTCCGTCGAGGAGCTCTGCGACAACATCGCCCTGATCAACAAGTCCCGCCTGGTCATCACCGGCGGCGTGACCGACATCCGCCGCAAGTATGGCAACAACAACGTCGAGCTCGTCTGGACCGACGCCGACGGCCGCCACACGGAAGTGCTTCCGCGCGAGACCGACGGCGCTTCGACCCTGCGCACCTACCTGGACAAGGAAGGCGTGCAGATCAACTCCTACAAGGAGCTGATGCCGCGTATGAACGATATCTTCATCAAACTTGTAACGGAAGGGGAGGAATAAGCCATGAATCTGAAAACTATCGGCATCGTCATCAGCCGCGAATACCTCAACAGGGTCAAGAAAAAGAGTTTCATCTGGACGACGCTGCTCGTCCCCATCCTCGTGGCCGGTCTCACCGTCGGCGTGATGTACGCCGTGCTGAACACCAAGGACAAGACCAAGACCATCGCCGTGGTGGACCAGTCCGGCATCGTGATGCCGTATATGAGCGATGCGGAGAGCATCGTCTACCGCGCGGTCACCGACATCCCCCTGGATAGCGTCAAGACCCGGCTGGACGCCCTTGGCTATGACGGCGTGCTGGCCATCGGCCCCATCGACTCGACCAAGAGCGTCTCGGCGGAGCTCTTCTCCACCAAGCCGTTCGGCATGAGCGTCACCGACAACATCAACGGCCGCATCAACCGGGCCGTCGAGGATTACCGCATCGCCTCCTATGAGATCGATGGCCTGGACCAGATCCTCAAGGACGTCAAGTCCAATATCCGGGTCTCGTCCTACACGATGGATGAGGACGGCAAGGAGAAGATCTCCGAAGCCGACGTCTATAGCATCCTGTCGATGATCATGGGCATCTTCCTGTTTATGTTCATCACGATGTTCGGCAGCATGGTCATGAGCTCCGTGATCGAAGAGAAGACCAGCCGCGTGGTCGAGGTGCTCGTCAGCTCCGTCAAGGCCACCGAACTGATGTTCGGCAAGATCATCGGCGTGGCCCTGGTGGCCCTCACGCAGTTCCTGCTCTGGATCGCCCTCTCCGCCGCCATCATCACCGTCGCCGGCAGTGCGATCGGACTGGATTCGCTGTCCAGCTCCAATGCCACCGAGCTCGTCAGCTCGATGGGCGGCGTGGACGCCGACCAGCTGCAGGCCGTCACTTCCCAGGCCGCTGATGCGAACGGGGCCGCCCGCGTGCTCAACACGCTGGCCAATCTCCCGATCGGCAAGATCGTCGGCCTGTTCCTGATCTACTTCGTCTTCGGCTACCTGCTGTATGCCTCCCTGTTCGCCGCCATCGGCTCCGCCGTGGAGAACGAAGGCGACACCCAGCAGCTGCAGCTGCCGTTGACGATTCCTTTGATGCTTGCCTACTTCATCGCGCTGTATGCTTTCCGCGCGCCGGACAGCCCGCTTGCGTTCTGGGGCTCGATGATCCCGTTCACCTCGCCGGTCGTGATGATCTCGCGTCTGCCGTTCGGTGTCCCCACGTGGGAGATCATCGTCTCCATCGTGGTGCTGCTCGCTACCTTCGGCCTCTGCGCCTGGCTCTCGGCCAAGATCTACCGCATCGGCATCCTGATGTTCGGCAAGAAGTCGACCTGGAAAGACCTTTGGAAATGGTTAAAGCAAAAATAATCCTGCTGGCGGCCCTCGGGCTGCTGGCCTGCTCCTGCCAGCGTGAACTCACCTGGCAGAAGTTCCGGATGGACGGCCACCGCACCGGCGTGCGCGTCCCTACGGCCGACAACGTGGCCGAAGCCCTCGGAACCGTCAATGACAGCGTATATGTGGCGCCCAATGGGAAAGTCTTCCCGTTGGGCACTGCCACGTATGGCGCCGCGGCCGACCTCATCGCCGTGCAGCCCGAAATGAGCCGCATCAAGGAGGTCATCGCCTACGCGCCCCGCGCGATGGTCGCCAACGCCCCGGAGAGCGAGCTCTCCAACTGGTGGGTGGACCGCCTGATGGTCGAAGTGGCCGCCGCCACGAAACGCAAGGTGGACGTGGGCATCGCCAACTTCGGCGGCATCCGCGTGGACTTCCCGCAGGGCGACATCCTGCTGGACGACGTCGTGTCGATGTTCCCGTTCAAGAACTACCTGAGCTACGTGGCCCTGAAGGGCTCCGACCTGCAGGCGATCTTCGACTATATGGCCGAGACGCGTCCGCAGGTGCTCGGCGGCGTCAAGCTCGTCCTCACCGGCCACCACATCGACACCCTGCTGGTGGGCGGCAAGCCCATCGACCCGGCCCGGACCTACGGCGTGGCCACCATCGACTTCCTGCTGGACGGCGGTGACGGCCTGACCATCGCCAAGAATGCCAAGGAACTCATCACCGCGGACAAGACCGTCATCGACGTGATGCTGCCTTACGTCCGCAGCCTGGGCGCCTCCGGCACCCCGCTCGAGTACAAGACCGACGGCCGCGTGGTCGTCAACAAAGAGGAGGAAGCGCAATGAAAAAGATCCTGATCCTTCTTGCAGCGGCCTCCCTGGCCTTCTGCGCCTGCTGCCGCCAGCCCAAGCTGGTGATCCTGCATACCAACGACACGCACAGCCACTTCGAGCCCGTGCGCGGCGGCGAAGACGACGGCCTCGGCGGCTGCATCGAGCGCGCCGCGTTCGTGGACTCCGTCCGGGCCGCCCACGGCGCGGACCGCGTCCTGCTCCTGCACGCCGGCGACTTCAGCCAGGGCACGCCCTATTTCAGCGAGCTCGACGGCGTCCTGGAACCGCGCGTCATCAACGACCTCGCCTACGACTGCATCACCCTGGGCAACCACGAATTCGACAACGACATCGAAGCCCTGACCGCGCGCCTCAAGGCCCTGCGGTCCGAGACCCGGGTCGTCTGCGCCAACCTCGACCTCTCCGGCTTCCCGCTCGGCGAGATCGTCAAGCCCTTCGCCATCATCCGCCGCGGCGGGATGAAGATCGGCATCATCGGCCTCGAGGCGGACCTCTCCACCAACGTGACCAAGGCCGTCTCCTCGCGCCTGACGCAGCTCGACAACGTCGAGGTGACCAACCGCTGGGCGGACTTCCTCCACGACGAAGAGAAGTGCGACCTGATCATCCTCCTGTCCCACATCGGCTACGAAGAAGACCAGGCCCTCATCCCGCAGACCCGCTGGATCGACCTCGTGGTCGGCGGCCACTCCCACACCTTCGTGGACGGCTTCGTCTATGTGGCCGATGCCAACGGCAAACAGGTCCCCATCATCACCGACGGTTGCTGGGGCCTCGAAATGGGCCAGATCAACGTGAAATAGCCTCCTTCCGCCGGACGTTGAAGATCCGGGTGTCGGTACGGCAGAACCAGATGTCGAAGCACGCGTATTCGTCGTGTCTGAAATGCCCCCTGCGGTGGCCGGTGACATAAGCCGGATCGAACCCCAGCGACGCCAGGTCTTCCAGGCTGGCAGAAGTCTGAGCCTCCTTTAGCAGCGCTTCCAGGATCGTATAGTTTCCTGAAAGCGCTGCCAGTATTTTGGAGCGGCGGTGACGCTTGTTCTGCTGCTCGCGGTTGTGGTAGGCGTTCTTGCAGGTCAGGCTGCAGAAATGTTTGTCCCTGCGGCCATGGAAGGGGGACCCGCATTCCAGGCAGGTGCCCGCTTCTTCGTTCAGGATCTTGTAGCTCATAGACAAATCGTTTTTCTCAAAGATTGCACGTTCCGGGCAATCCTCCAAGGGTCTGTAAGAATCGTACGTGAAATAGATACGAATCTTGCGGGCTCAAATTTATCTTATGGCCGTCAGACAAATCTTACGGCTTAAGATTCCACCGCTTTTCGCGCCCGTTTTTCTTAATGCCCCGGTAAGAAACCGGCCAAACGGGAAAGATTCGTATTTATCTGCTTCCTTCCCGGGCGGCGGCGCGTCGCCGTCGCCGGAATTCCCCTTCCTTTGCATCGGACACCGGACCGCGCGGCCGGGAGTCCATGACCCTATTAACAAATGAAAAACGACAATGGAACAACTGAACAGAATCGAACTGAAAGGGGTTGTCGGCAATGTCCGGATCCAGGACTTCAACGAGAGCCGGATGGCCCGTATCGGGCTGGCAACCAATTACGCTTACAAAGACCGGGAAGGCGCCGCCGTGATCGACACGAGCTGGCACAACGTCGTCGCGTGGGAGGGGAGGAACATCCAGGGACTGGACAAGATCGCGAAGGGTACCAAGCTGCACGTCTTAGGCCGGGTACGTTATCAGAACTATACGGGGGTGGACGGTGTGGACCGGGTCGGTACCGACATCGTCGCCAATTCCGTCAAGATCATCGACGATCCGGCCCCGATGACGTATGAGATGTAGGATCACGTGCGGGGAAGCCCGGGGGCGGGTCTGCGCAAGCATCACTCCTGTGGCCCGGTTCCGGGCTTCTCTTTTCATGCTGCTGTGCTTCCTCAGCTGCTGCGGCCCGCAGGTAGCGTTCGCGCAGCGGGAAGGGCTGGAGCGCCACGCCCGCCTGGCCGTTTCTCAGAATCTGGCGGACGACCTCTTTCTGGGCACGCTCAACGCAGAACTCCAGTATTCCGTCCACCGCAGCTGGACGCTCGGCGCCGGGACCCGCTACAACAACTGGACGTGGCGTTACCGCCAGGACGACCAGTTCGAGTCCCGCCAGAAGACCTTCTACATCGCTGCGCGCTGGTGGCCGTGGTACACGTATTCCGGCTGGTGGGCCGGCGGCAAGTTCCAATACCAGGAATACAACCGCGGCGGCCTGAACGGTCCGGAGACGGAAGAAGGGGATGCCTTCGGCGTCTCGCTCGGCGCCGGCTATGCCGTCCACGTGAATTCCTGGCTGAACGTCGATTTCGGCCTGTTCGGCTGGGGCGGGATGACCAAATACGTCACGTACGCCTGCCCGTACTGCGGACAGCGGATTGACGCCGGGACCAAGCCTTTCCTGCTTCCGGACGAAGTCCGGGTAGCTGTGCAATTTATCTTCTAAATTCCTGGAACACAGATGCTTCTGAAAAAGAAAATAGCTTTGCTGATCCTTGCCGCTGTCCTGCTCGGCCTGGCCGGCTGCGGGACGCAGCGCAAGGCGCGGATGATCCGGGGGCGCCAGGTCGTCGCGGCGTTGCAACTGCCCCGGCAGAACGATTTCCTGCCGGAGTACCGGGACCCGGGCGTCCCGCACCGGGACACCTTGAAGGTCACGGACCTGGACGGCCGGGAGATGCTCCTGATGCAGGCGGTGCGGGATGAGGCGACGGGGGAGATGGTCGCGTCCGAGACGCTGGAAGCCGCCTACGTGACCGCGCGTTTCCGCAACCTGGCGGAACGGCACGGCCGGATCGACCTGGAATTCCAGGTGGTGGTCCCGCAGGCCATGCAGGACTCCCGCTGGCAGCTGCGCTTCCATCCGGATCTGTTCATCCTGGAGGACAGCCTGCGGCTGGACGACGTGGTCATCACCGGGACGGAGTACCGCAGGGCGCAGCTGCGCGGCTACGAGCAGTATGAACGCTTCCTGCGCCGGATCGTCACGGACACCCTGCGGTTCGTCGACATGCGCAACTTCCTGATCTTCCTGGAGCGCAACATCCCGCAGGTCTATGCCCTGCGCAACGATTCGACCTACGTCAGCGACGAGACCTTCGCGAGCTATTTCGGGACGACGGAGCGGGAGGCGCTGGAGCACTATACCAACAAGTTCCTGCGCCGCCGCAACGAGCGGCGCAAGGCGAACCGCCAGAAGATGTTCGCCCGCTATGTCAAGTCGCCCATCCTGACGGACGGCATCCGGCTGGATACGGTGATCCGGAGCGCGGACGGGGACTTCATCTACAATTACGTCCAGACGATCCTCACGCGGCCGCGTCTGCGCAAGGTGGACGTCTCCCTGTCGGGAGAAATCTTCGAGCAGGACAAGCAGGTCTACACGATGCCGCGCTGCGCGCCGCTGACGTTCTACATCTCGTCGGTATCCGCGTTCGTGGACAACACGGAGCGCTATATGACGAAGGTCATCTCGCGCAACCTGGAGACGCGGACCTCCTGCAACATCGATTTCCGGACGGGAAAGGCCGACATCGACGAGCGCCTGGGCGGGAACGCCCGGGAAATCGCTTCCGTGAAGGGGAACCTGCGGAACCTGCTGCTGAACGAGACCTTCGAGCTGGACAGCGTGACCATCGCCGCATCCGCTTCGCCGGAGGGCTCCGTCGCGAGCAACAACGCGCTGACCCTGCGGCGCTCGCGGGCCGCGGTGAACTATTTCGAACGCTACATCGCGTTCGTGCGGGACTCCGTCCGGCGCGAGGAGGGAATGTACATCCTCGTCGCGGACGACTTTTCGGAAGCCTCCCTGCGGAAAAGCACCCGCGCCGCGCGCGACATCCGTTTCAAGGCGCGCGCGGGCGGGGAGGACTGGGCCCGGCTGGATGAGCTGGTCGCCGGGGATACCCTGCTGACGGAGCCGCAGAAGGCGCGCTACCGGGAGCTGGCCGCGGTGGCGGACCCCGACGAGCGGGAGAAGCGGATGAAAACGGAGCCGTGGTACCGTGACGTGACGGACCGGCACTATCCGAAGCTGCGTACGGTGCGTTTCTCCTTCGCGCTGCACCGGAAGGGAATGATCAAGGATACCGTCCACACGACGGAGCTGGACACGGTCTATATGAAAGGCGTGCAGGCGATCCGCGACCACGACTACCAGGCGGCGCTCGCGTTCCTGGCCCCTTATCACGAATACAACACGGCCGTGGCGTATGTCGCCCTGGACCGCAACGCCTCCGCGTTCGAGATCCTGGACCCGATGCCGCGGACGCCCCGGGTCAATTACCTGCTGGCGTTGATCTATGCCCGCCGCGGCGATGAGCAGAACGCCGTGCAGCATTATCTGGACGCCTGCCGGCAGGAGCGGAGCTATGTCAGCCGCGGCAACCTGGACCCGGAAATCGCAACCCTGATCAGAAAATATGGATTGAACCAATCGCAATGACCTTCATGAAGAACTTATTACTCAGCTTGCCGGTGTGGATGCTGCTGGCCGGAATGCTGTCCTGCAGCGTACAACCTGTTCCGGGCGGAGACTCCACCTTGAACATCAACTGGGCGGACGTTCCCACGAAGGGGGCGGCGACCAGCGCGGAGAAGACGGTGAACACGCTTCGCTTCTATATCTTCGACGCCCACGGGATGCTGGAGACTGCGCACGCGTGCACGGCGGCGGAACTGTCCGGCCGGCAGGCCGACATCCGGGTGAAATACGGCAGCAAGACCATCTTCGCCGTCGCAAATCTGGGCGGAACGCCCCTGAACGCTGCCGACGGCTGTGCGACGCTGACGGAGCTGGAGGCGGTCACCATCGGGCTGCTGGACAATGCGACTTCCGCCTTCATCATGACGGCGAAAGGGACGGCGAGCGTCTCTTCCGCTTCGGGCGCGTCCTGCAGCCTGAACCTGGCCCGCCCGGTGGCGAAAATCTCCCTGGGCACCGTGACCAACAACCTGCCGTCGCCGTACGGCAGCATCAAGGTGCGGCACGCCTTCCTGTGCAACGTCGTCGGCAACCAGAACCTGGCCGGCACGGCGGCGCCTGCCACCTGGTACAACCAGAACGGGACGGATGCCGCCAACGGCGGCAAGAAGGCGACGATCGGACAGGGCGGTCATACCGCACAGGCGTCCACCTTCACCTGGAAAAGCTATGGGTCCGGGCAGAGCATAGCGGCGGGCGGCTCCTACAATTTCGCGTCGGGAACCGTTTTCTACGCGATGCCGAATACCATCCAGACCGTGCCGTCGACTTCCGCCTATACGGCTTCCTTCACGCCCACCTGCACGGTGCTGATGCTCGTGGTGGAGGTCAAGGGCGTCCTGTATTACTATCCCGTCGCCTTGTCGCAGCAGCTCAGGATGAATACCGACAACCTGGTCAACATCAAGCTCATCGGCCTGGGGAATACCCTGGAAGACGGGCCGTTCAACAAGATCGGCCGCTCCGACCTCGCCGTGGATGTCCGCATCCTCGACTGGACGAACGGCGCCACCTATACGGAAACCATCTAAAAACGATACTATGAAGAAAATCCTTTTCCTGGCGGCCCTCCTTTCGCTGGCCGCCTGCAACAAGAACGGCCTGGACGGCGCGGCGGTCGAACCGGGTCGGGGAGAATGTGTCCTGACGGCCCGCTTCGAGGCCCCCGCGACCAAGGTCGCCAACCAGACGCTTACGAACGAGAAAGCCATCCAGAATGTCCAGATCTTCGTTTTCCGGGCGGGAGACGGGGCGGACAAAGGCGTCCTGGAGATCGCCGCGTCGGCCGGCTTCGACCAGCCCCTGGGCGTGACGGCCGGCACTTTCAGCGGCATCTCCGTCAAATGTTCGACCGGCTACCGGGAGGTCTGGGCCGTGGTGAATGATTCCCGGGACCGTACTTCCGGCACGGATGCCGTGCGGACCAAGGCGGAGTTCCTGGCGCTGACGCACGAACTCGCTGATGCGTCCAGCACCTGCCTGCTGATGATCGGACGTTCGAATCCCGGGTCCCAGGATCCGGCCATCCTGCTCGTCGAAGGTTCGATGCAGGTGACCGTCCCGGTGCACCGGCTGGCGGCCTCGGTCGTGCTCGAGAGCGTGAAGAACGATTTCAGTTCGCCGGCTTACCAGCGGCCGGATATGTTCCGCCTGGAGGCGGCGTATCTGCTCAACGTGCCGGGACGGATCGATTTCGGCGAGCGGAGCGAGCCGTCCGCGCTGCCGGCGGAAATGTGGTACGCCCGGCTTGCCGCCGAAACGGCGAATCCCCGCGCGGCCATCCTCTATGACAACCTGTCCGGCGAAATCGTGCAGTATGGCGGCGTACACGCATCCACGCACACTTTCTACACCTATCCGAACAACTGCCGGCCCAACGAGGACGCCGTGTTCTGCCCGCGTGCCACGGTCCTGGTCCTGGAGGCGTCCATCAAGTATGCCGTGGGCTGGGTCAAGTTCTACTATCCGGTCACCCTGGATGGCGGCCTGCAAGCCAACAAGCAGTACCGCGTCAACCTGACCGTCCATCGTCCCGGCTCCCTGGATCCGAACAAACCGGTGGCGTTCAACGACGTGACGCCGGTGATCAACGTTTCGGACTGGGACGGCGGGGTGACCTACAATCCGGAAATCTGAAAACTATCCCGGATATGGTCAACAGGCAGATAGTTCCCGGGCTTGCAGCCATCTTGCTGCTGCTCCCGAGCTGCTCCGTCAAGGAGGCGCGGGAAGGGTGCCCGGTGTATGTCACGGTCCTGACCGATCGGTTCATCCAGAACGGATTCAGCGACGGTGTCGTGTCCTTCCACGCGGACGATCCAATCGACCGCGAGAAGATCAACTTCCTGTCCTATATTGGGAAAGGGTTCCGGCAGCCCTGCCCCCGGGATTATGCCCGGGCGGCGGTACTGAGCGGTCTGGAAAACGAACGCATCGATGCCACGACCCTCTATGTCCCGTATGGGAAACAGGCAGGGCTCATCTGGTCGTACGGGGAGACGTTCTCCGTGCAGGCGGACGAGTATTGGATCGAGGCGGTGCCGCACAAGCAGTACTGCCTGGTGAAGTTCCTGTTCGACGAGAGCCCGAAAGCGCCGCCGGATTATCCGTGGCGCTTCCGGATCAAGGCCTCCTGCAACGGGATGGACATCTATACGATGGAGCCGCGGGAAGGGGATTACTGCTGTCCCGTGGGGCCCAACGCCGTCGGGGAGTGGTATGGCGTGATTCCCCGCCAGAAACGGAACGATATGCTCCTGGAAGTCTTCGAACCGGTCGACGGGAGCGAGACGGAAGGGGAGACGGAGTATGTGGTCGACCTGGGAAAACGCTTCGCGGAGAAAGGATATGACTGGTCGTCGCCCGACCTGGCGGACATTGCCGTCAAGGTCGGATTCACCGCCGCCGGCATCTTCATCGAGGTGATGGACTGGAAGGGGGATGATTCTTATCGAAGCATTGAGATATAATAAGATAAGTAGTTATGAATCAACTTAAAAGAAGATATGTTTTTCCGCTCTTGCTCTTGGCGCTGGCGGCCTGCGAACCGGAAGACATCCAGACCGCGATGGTCCCTCCCGGCGAAGCCGTCGAGTATGCCGAGATGCCGGTCTCCCTGGATGTCGCGGCGGGAGACCCGGACACGAAGGCGCCGATGCTTTCCGGCGCCGACGACGCCCGGCGGAGCGGCGTCCTGTTCCTGGTGTACCGCTCTTCGACGAAGCAGCTGGACTCCTACCGCTTCTTCACGCCCGCGGAGCTCGCCGCGGCTTCTTCGACCCCGCTCAAGGTCCGGGTCCCGCTCGTGAACTGCGACATCTATGTCCTGGGCAATCTCGTGGCGGTCAAGAAGGCGGATTCCTCCGTCTCGACGAACCTGATGGACGCGCTCGGATCGGCGTTCCCGGTGGAAGAGGCGGACCTGGAGGCGTTCGTGTACCGCCTGGACGGCGGGGACATCAACCCGACCTGGCGTCGGGAGAAGATGGCCGAAGTCGCGAAATACGGCATCCCGTTCGGCTATGTGGACAAGAATGTCCCGGTGCTCAGCCTCCTGTCCGCCGGCAAGAGCGTGCCGCGGGGGAATTCCAGCTGGATGTTCTCCCGCGTTGAGGTGACGGTCGACCACGGCCTTTTCGATGGCGGGGATCCCGCCAAGGTGGGGTATTTCACCAACAAGACGCTGAAGATGAAGCAGACCAACCTCCGGCTCCAGCCCTTTTCCGCTTCGCCGGCGAAAGCCCTGGCGAACGCGGATATCGGCGAGGGGGATGCCGACCTGTCGATGACCAACGGCGCAAGCAATACCTACGTCTTCTACGTGCCCGAAAATATGCAGGGAGTGGCGCCGGAGGCCGCTTTTGCCGCGGAGCCCGTCGCCGCGAAGAAGAACCGGCTCAAGGTGCCTTCGAACACGCTGATCCCGGCGGCGTGCCGGAATTACGGCACCTACGTGGAGTTCAAGGGAACGCTCGACAGGAACGCCGGCGGCTTCGGCGGCGACGTGACCTACCAGTTCTATCTGGGCGCCAACGAGACGACGGATTTCAACCTGCAGCGGGGACAGAAATACAGGATCCTGCTCAAGTTTACGGCGGACGGGCTCTTCCATCCGGACTGGCGGGTGCAGCCCGTCCTGACGGATTCCCGGCTGTTCCGCCTGACGGCGGACCCTTCGTTCTCCACGGACATCGGCGACGTGAACGCCAGCCGGACGCTGGCCGTGCGCGCCAACCGCGAAGGCGCGCTCTACGTGTATATGAATCCGACCGGGCGGTTGGGCAGCACGAACCTGTTGCTGGGAAAAGAGGTGTGCCGCCCGGCGGATTTTTCGATGGCGGACCTGTCCGACTGCGCCTGGTACGGGGCGTTCATGACCTCCGGGACGGAAGATGCGGCCTGGTTGGCCGCGCGCGGGATCACGCCTGCGTGGGACAAGGCCGGCGCGCGCCTGAAATTCTCGGTGACCGATGCCGCGAAATACCGCTCCCACATCGGTGAGTCGCGGAACCTGACGCTGACGCTGCTGCCCGGCGGGACGGTCTCGGTCTCGTTCGTGCTCAAGCTCCTGCCCGACCTGACGCTGACGGTGGCCGGCGGCAAAAGCCTGATCGACGGGTTCTACCTGGGGCAGAAGCGGACGGTCAGCGTGTCCGGCTTCGCCGGGAATACGGTCAAGTACGCTGCGGTGCAGGAAGGGTGCGGCAGCCCGTCGAAGACGAATACCCGCAAGAACGCGAACGCGCAGTGGAAGGCGTCGAACAGCAGTTCCGCCGCTTTCCCTTCCTGCGCGGTCGATGCGGCCGGGCGGGTGGTCCTGAAGGTTTCGGACCCGGCCTACGGCGCGCAGGGGTGCTCCGGGACGCTGGATGTCTATGCCTTCTATCCCAACCGTTTCCAGGGTGCGCACAGCGGCTGGACCTCCAAGGACGGCAAGATCGTCTTCTTCTCGGAAGACTATCTCAACGATTCGATGGAGGTGCCGGTGCGGATCTCGGAGCCGATGCTGAAGGCCCCTTCGGACGCCCCGACCTTTACGGTGGGGAATCCGTCACACGGGGTGACGGGAACGGAGCAGTATTACGTGCTGCCCGTCGATGGCAACGAGGTGGCGACCAATGGGGGCTACTATGATTTTGCGGGGAACAACCGGCTGGAGGCGTCTTCCTTCGATGCCTCGCTCCTGGCCAGCCTGCTGCCTGTTTCCCTGACCGCGGCCGTGGCCGGCAGCAACCTGGAGGGGATGTTTCCCGACGGCTTCGCATTCAATCTGCAGGGCGGCCTGCTGTACGTCTGCAAGACGCAGCACGGGAGCAACCGGATGGAGGATCTGACCTACCAGAAGACGGCCGTCTCCCAGAAATCCGGCAAGTTCAAGCTGAAGAATCCCGTGCTGACGGACCTGTATCCCGGCACGGATGCCTTCTCGGTACGGGTGTCGATGATGAAGATCAAGAAATTCGGGACCCGGTGGGACAATGCGGACACGCAGGTCTACGGCGCGACGACGGAAGTCAACAAGACCATCAACGGAAAGGATGGCGTCCTGACCAATTATCTGGGCGGCAACCAGTACGGGACCAGCGTGGAGGACAGCCGTTTCGGTGTGGTGACGCGGGATGCCGACGGAATCATCAAATGCGGATTCAATTTCGATTTCGTCGGATCGGATGCATCCCGTTTCCGGTGGGACCGGAGCGGGTCGGCCGTCACCTATACCTGCGCCGACGGAACCGTGGTGGAACCGGTGATCAGCGTGACGCCGGAGTATAACGACACCGGAAACGGCGGAAGCGTGGTCTGGATGTATGAGGAGGCGCGGCAGGTGATGCAGCACGGATCGGAGAAGGTTCCGGGCGGACTCATCGTGCCGTATGACCTGCAGAAGGTGACCTGTACGTATGAGAACAAATACGACCACCGGACCTTCTCGACCAGCTATGAATTCTATCTGGAGCACCGGATCCAGTGTTATCCCTTTGTCGGCGCCACGAACACCCGCAATGCCACGGTGTTCCTGCTTCCGATGAAGAACATCAAGTATCTCTACAAGTATGTGACGGCCTCTTCGACGCAGGCGTTCCGGCATAAGCTGATGCGCCTGGGGGAGTACGATTTCGCGGACAAGGGGCAGTACCTGTTCACCTGCAACGATATGTACCAGAAGTGGGCGGGGCAGTCCGAGCATTATGTGGAAAATACATCGCTTAGTTCAACGCACTCGCCATGGATGAATTTCGATATTCGGTATGTTGGAGGTGAAAGTGGCCCCTTCCACAGTGCCCAGACGTGGTCTCAGACAGCTATGAATTATCTTCAGGACAGAGCTAAGAATCAAGTTCGAATCTTTATGAATCCGCCCGAAAAAAGCATAATGACGGTAAGTAATGGACGAGTGGAAGTGGAATACCTTAATCTCCTTCCATCTATAGGATTAATCACGAATTATGTGGGTGGCTCCATCCGCCCGTTCGGAATGTATATCAGCACGGCCTCGCCTTTCTGAGCGGATGACCGGAAAACGGAGAGGGCAGGCGCCGGATGGTGCCTGCCCTCGCTGCGTCCGCCCTGTCAATACAGGGTGTCCGTCCATTCGTCGCGGTAACGGTCGTCGTAGAAGCTGAAGTTGAACATATAGCCGTTGAAGGTCCCTTCGTTCCGGATGTCCGGATCATACTGGTCTTCAATGGCGAACATCAGCCCGCCGTGGAACCCGGCCTGGATGTTTCCGGTGGCGTCATAGATGAGGACGCGCCGTTCCCGGAGGTCGCTGGGCAACAGGGAGTACCGTTCGTCCGTCAGGAAGATTTCCATCATCTGGATCGTGGCAGGGCCCCATTTCCCGTAATCATATTCGGCCATCGTCATCGGGGCGAACCAGCGGAAGGCCGGATAGTTGGCCAGGTTCCCCTCATAGAGGCCGTAAGCTTTCTTGGGCGGGTACTGGGAGAGGGGGAACAGGTCCGTATTGTAGGTCACCCGCTGCCAGGGGTCGATCAGCGCGAACGGGTCGAAATACGTCCGAAGCCGGGGCCCGGTTGCGTTGAGCGGCTCCGGGCCGATGATTTCGAGGAGGTGCCCGACGCTGGGATCCAGGGGATTCCGGTGCGTCCAGGCGATGCCGATCCGTGTCCGGATCTCGGGATAGTTCCCGTTCTGGAAGTATTGCTGGTCTTTGGCTAAGCTCCCAATCCAGCAGGAAGGATAAGCGGCGTTCCCTTCAATCCCGCGGACCGGGCACATCAGGATCATCTCGCCGTCGATCCGCATCTTGATGCCCTCCATCGGGATTTCCTTCCGGGACGTGGCCTTGAACGAGATGGCTTTCTTCCCGGCGCCCTCGCCGTTCCAGAACGTGATGGTGGATTCGCCCTCGGCGACCCACTCGAGGTGGTAACGCGTATGGTCGCTGCCGTCCTGGACGATGTTGATGCAGCGCGCGGAGGACGAGGCGTTGACGCCCTCGAACCCGGCGGCGTCGGAGGAGATGACGAACTCCAACCGGTTCTTGCCGTCGGGCCGGATGTTCGGCGTCATCTCGTCCAGCTGCTGCAGGCCGAAGCGGAAGGCGCCGTCTTTCCAGACGCCTTCGAAGACATAGTTGGAGTCGCGGGAATAACCCTTCTCGCAGTCCCGCAGGGTGATTTCGAAAGCCGCGCTCCGGAGTTCGGAGGCGACGGGGTTGTCCCGGTTGGGACGCTGCGGGTTGTCCTTGTCGCAGGACTGCAGGCTGACGGCGCAGAGGAGCGTGAGGGCCGGAGCCGCCAGCAGGGTCTGGATTTTCTTCATAACGAATTGCAAGTTAGGTGGTTTGCGCTAGAATCCCTGTCCGGCATTTCGATACAGTGTCGCGCTTTCCGGTGCAGGAGGGCAAATCTTTCTTGGCCGGAAAGAATTGTTTGTGTACATTTGCGCAATAAACTTTACGCAGTTATGAAACTTCTCGGCAATCTTATCTGGATTCTTTTCGGCGGTTTTCTGATCGCCCTGATATATTTCATCGTCGGAATTGTGATGTGCGTGACCATCATCGGGATCCCGTTCGGGGTGCAGCTGTTCAAGCTGGGGGCGTTCGCGCTCTGCCCGTTCGGGCACGAACTGGTGTACCGGTCGACGGAGCCGGGGTGCGTGTCCACCGTGATGAACCTCATCTGGGTGCTGCTCGGGTGGTGGGAGATCGCGCTGCTGCATCTGGCTTTCGGCGTGATCTTCTGCATCACGATCATCGGCATCCCGTTCGGGGTGCAGCATTTCAAGATGGCGGTCAATTCGCTCTTCCCGTTCGGGCGCGAGATCCGCTAGGCGGCCGCTAGATCGAGTTGTTCAGCATATGCAGGATGACGCTGGCCGGGAGACCGTGCCGGAGGCGGGCGTAGCCCAGGAGGACGCCCGTGAAGATCTGTTTGCCCAGGTAGAGCAGCAGGAACACGTAGTCCAGCGGCAGGAACTCGCTGAAATGGGCGTTGGCGATGTGGATGCAGCCGAATACGATCGCGGACACGTAGAAGACGCCGCCGAAGCGGCAGCGGGCGAAGGGTTTGTGCAGCAGGACGTAGAGCAGGGCGCCGGCCAGGATCGCGAGGACGATGCGGAGCGCGAGGTGGTCGGTGCTGTAGTTCTGGTGGGAGAACGTCAGGTGGGAAATGATGAAGTAGGAGAAGACGACCAGGCCGATGAACAGGAACGCCTTGTAGCGGCGCAGCGGCAGGCGGAAGGCGCACTCTTCGAGGAACGGTCCCAGCAGCGAGACGATGGCCCAATGATACGGGTGGTGGCTGATGGGCAGTTCCTTGTTGATCAGGTCCGGGAAAAACTCCCGCAGGCAAAGATAGAGGAGCGCCAGGGCGGCGATGAGTCCGGCGGTGAAGAGGGCGTACAGGGCCACCGTCCCGAGGAGGTCCTTGGCTTTGTAGGTATAGGGGACGTTCTCGACGGGATGCCGCAGGAAGGAGAAGAAGTTTTTGAACATGGATGTAAGTTGGGTGATTTTCTGCGAAGATAGTAAATAAACCTGAACGGATTATCCCTATCTTTGCAGAAATCCTTTCCGGTTATGAAGAAGCTTGTCGTCATCGACGCATGCGTCCGCGAGGGCGATTCCCGCACGCTGCGCATCGCAGAACCCCTCATTTCCGCGCTTTCAGCGCGTTACGCTGTCACGCGCTACCGGCTGCCCGCGATGGACATCCGCCCGCTGGACCCCGCGCAGTTCGCGCAGCGGGGGCAGGGGAGCATTCCCGGATGGGCGCTGCAGGCCGCGAAGGAGATCGCGGCCGCGGACCGCATCCTGATCGCCGCGCCGTTCTGGGATATGAGTTTCCCGGCGGTGCTGAAATGTTTCTTCGAGCAGACCTCGCTCTTCGAGGTCACCTTCACGGACAACGGTCGGACCTGCGTGGGCCTGTGCCGTGCGCCGAAGGTGCTCTATGTCACCACGCGCGGGATGGACATCCCGACGGGCGACCCGCGGGAGCAGGCGACGCCGTACCTGCGGGCGCTCGGCTCGCTCTGGAACCTGGGCGAGCTGACTACGGTCGCCGCCTGGAATACGGACTACAGCGACGCGGAGCAGCTGGAGAAGAAGATCGCCGACTGCGTCGCGGAGGGGCTCCGGATCGCTGAGACCTGGTAGTTTTTTGCTTATCTTTGTCTGCTGTATGGACACTGCATATTCCAACCGGACCGAACTCCTGCTGGGCGCCGACGTGCTCGCGCGCCTGGGCGAGGTGCGCGTGGCGCTGTTCGGCGTGGGCGGCGTGGGGAGCTGGTGCGCCGAGGGGCTGGTCCGCTCGGGCGTGAAGCATCTCACGCTGGTGGACGCCGACTGCGTGAGCGCGAGCAACGTCAACCGCCAGCTGATGGCGACGCCGCGCACGGTGGGGCAGGTGAAGGTGGAGGCGCTGCGCGAGCGCCTGCTGGAGATCGCGCCGGACGCCGACATCGTGCCCGTGCAGCGGGTCTTCAGCGCCGAGACGGCGGATTCGTTCGACCTCGATTCGTACGATTATATCCTGGACGCGATCGATTCGCTCAAGGACAAGGGGGAGCTGATCCTGCGGGCCACGCGCACGCCGGCGGTCTTTTTCAGCTCGATGGGCGCAGCCCTCAAGATCGACCCCACGCAGGTGCGCGTGGCCGAATTCTGGAATGTCCGCGGCTGCCCGCTGGGGGCCGCGCTCCGCAAGAAGTTCAAGCAGAACCATACCTGGCCGGGGCACAAGTTCCGCTGCGTCTACGACGAGGAGGTGCTGCCCAACCGGGGCAGCCGGGCCGAGGCGGAGACGGACCTGTTCAACAAGGCGCAGATCAACGGTTCGCTGGCGCACATTACCGCCATCTTCGGGATGACGCTCTGCGGGCTGGTCATCGACGACGTCTATCAGAAAACGGTCGGATAGTATGGATATCCTGGACATCCGCCCCGGCGAGCAGGTGGCCCTGGTGGGGCCCAATGCCTCCGGCAAAAGCCGCCTCGCCGCCGCTTTTGCCGCCCGCGCCGGCGCGAAATATATCACCTTCCGCGATTCTTACGGGAGCTACGGCGACCGCAATTATTTCATGCAGCAGCGCTGGAACCTCTTCACGCTGGAGGGGGAACCGCCGACTGCGGGCGAGGTGCTCCGCAAGGAGGCCGAGGCGGGCGCGGACCCGCAGGGGGCCCGCCGCCGGCTGGCGGAGCTGACCGCCCTGTTCGGGATGGAAGGCTTGCTGGACAAGCCGCTCGTCATCCTTTCCAGCGGAGAGCTGCGCAAATTCCAGCTCACGCGGGCGCTGCTCGGCGGCCCGTCGGTGCTGGTCGTCGACAATCCCTTCATCGGCCTCGACCCGCGCACGCGCACGCTCCTGACGCGTCTGCTGGCCGCCCTGGCGGCCACGACGACGCTGGTGCTGGTGCTTTCCCGCCCGGCGGAGATCCCGTCGTTCATCACGCACGTGATTCCCGTGCGCGACGGTGAGGCGGGGGAGAAATGCCCGCTGGAGGACTACCTGGCCGGGGTGCTGCCGCCGGCCGTCATCCGGATGCGCGACGTGACCGTCCAATTCGGCGACCGCATCCTGCTGGACCGCCTGAACTGGACGGTCCGCCAGGGGGAGCATTGGGCGCTGACCGGCGCCAATGGCAGTGGCAAGAGCACGCTGCTGAGCCTGATCTGCGCCGACAATCCCAAGGCGTACGCCTGCGACATCGAACTCTTCGGCCGGCCCCGCGGGTCCGGCGAAACGATCTGGGACATCAAGAAGAATATCGGCTTCGTCAGCCCGGAGCTGCACCGCGCCTTCCAGGTGGACGCGCCCGCGCTGGACATCGTCACGAGCGGGCTGTTCGACACCGAAGGGCTCTTCCGGCATCCTACGCCGGAGCAGCGCGAATGCGCGCGGCGCTGGATGGCGGAGTTCGGCATCGCGGAGCTCGCCGAACGGCCCTTCCTGCGCCTCTCCAGCGGCGAGCAGCGGCTCTGCCTCGTGGCGCGCGCCTTCGTCAAGGATCCGCCGCTCTACGTCCTCGACGAGCCGCTGCACGGCCTTGACGAAGCGCAGCGCCTGCGCGTCAAGGCCCTGCTGGACCGCTTCTGCGGCGCCCCCGGCAAGACCCTCCTGATGGTGACCCATTATCCCGAGGAATACCCCGCCTGCATCGACCACAGCCTCACGCTCGGCGCCTGACCTCGGCCTTTTCCTTTCAGTCTTGAGCTCTATCGCCGGAAGTCTTTCCTCTTGGCGATCCCTGAAGTGCGCCTGGTGGTCCAAAATTCTGCAGAGTAGGAGCAAAAACGGCCTTTTTTGCTCCTGGTGGTCCATCGTTTGGACCACCAGGAGCACTTCGGGGTGGGCGACGGTAGCAATCAGACCGTTTCCAGCAGGCGCGCGGCCTCGGCGTAGGTGAGGCCGCAGACGCGCGCGATCTGGTTGGCGTCCGCGCTGAAGCGGAAGCGGATCTGGCGGGCGAACTCCGCCTGCTCGTCCTCCCGCAATTCCTGGAAGGTGTCTTTCAGGAATAGGCTCCGGCACAGGTCCGGCATCGACGCCAGGATAATCTGGTCCCGGAAGGACGGGAGATGCTCCTCGGCGGCCTCCAGCCGTTTCCGGGCCTTGGAAGAATGCTGCAGGAAGTAGTTCATCCGTTTCGGGGAGCGGAATAGCGCTTCCACACCCTTCACCGCCACATATTCCCCCGGGTGGATGTAGCCGTCGTCGGACAGGTGCCATTTCCCGGGGAGCTGGTCGCACCGGGTGCGCATCAAACGCTCGCGCTGGCGGGCCGAAAAGGCGTCCAGCCGTTTCCCGGCGGGCCTCGCCGGGTTGAAGAACACGCTTCCCGTCCCCCAAGGATACTGGCTCGGATGCGAGCAGATATTGGCGGCCACGCAGTTCATCTGTACATAGGCGATCGACCTCTCGACGGCTTCGTCTTCGGTCTGGATCAGTTTGACGTCCAGGCCGTTGCGGCGCAGGAGCTCCCGGATGCCGTATTTCTTGGAATAGTAGAGGGCATAGCGCCGCTTGAACTGCGTGACGAATGCGATGACCTCCTCCCGCCGGCCACGCAACAGGAAATGTACGTGATTGGACATCAGAATAAAAGCCAGGACGACCACCTCCGGATGCCGGGCGGCCTCGATGGCTACATAATTCATGGCGACTTTGAAGTCTTCTTCGTCCCGGAACCACAGACCGTCTTCCAGGTGCTCGGTTGTAAGCAGAAAGATCTTTTTCATAGTGTTCAACGTGTTTAGTTCCCTAAAGATAGTGTTATATTTGTACAATAGAAACAGTATGAACGTCCTTCTTTCCAAAATGCTCTCCCACGCCGACCCGTCGCAGGTGCCGGGCCTCTCCCGCTTCTTCAAGACGGGGCCGGGCCAGTATGGCGAGGGGGACAAGTTCCTGGGGATCAAGGTCCCCGTGACCCGCTCCGTGGTGAAGGAATGCTGGCGCGGGGTCGGCTTCCCGGAGCTGGAGGCCTGCGTGGCCAGCGAGTACCACGAGGTACGGCTGGCCGCCCTGCTCGCGCTCGTGGAGATTTTCCGGCACGCCCGGAAAGATCCCGCCCTGCAGCGCCGCTGCGTCGACTTCTACCTGGCGCACACCGCGCACATCAACAACTGGGACCTCGTGGACCTGTCCTGCTATCCGCTGCTGGGCGAGTGGCTGCTGGACAAGGACCGGACGCTGCTGTACGACCTCGCCCGCAGCGGAAAGACGCTTTGGGAGCAGCGCATCGGCATCGTCAGCACGATGACGCTGGTCCGCCACGGGCAGCTCGCGGACACCTTCGCCATCGCGGACATCCTCCTGCAGCACCCGCACGACCTCATCCACAAAGCCGTCGGCTGGCTGCTCCGCGAAGCCGGCAAGCGCGACAAGGCGGCGCTGGTGGCCTACCTCGCGCCGCGCTACCGGTCGATGCCGCGTACGATGCTCCGCTACGCCATCGAGAAATTCCCCGAAGCGGAGCGGCAATCCTACCTGAACGGCGATGTCCACTGAGAAACATCCCTTTGAGCCCTTCCTGCCGGAGAATGCCCGCATCCTCTTCCTGGGCAGCTTCCCGCCCCAGCCGCACCGCTGGTGCATGCCGTTCTACTACCCGAACTGGATCAACGATTTCTGGCGCATCCTGGGCCTGATCCATTTCTCGGATAAAGACCATTTCTGCCTGCCCGGCGAGAAACGTTTCGACGAAGCCGCGATCCGCGCCTTCTGCACGGAAGCCGGCCTGGCCTTCTACGACACCGCCTGCGAGGTGCGGCGGCTGAAGGACAATGCCTCCGACGCCTTCCTGGAGGTCGTCACGCCCACCGACATCGCGGCGCTGCTGCGGCGGATCCCGCATTGCGGGACGCTCGTGACCACCGGACAGAAAGCCACCGAAGTCATCTCGGAGACCTTCGGCTGCGGGATTCCGCCGATCGGCGGCAGCCTGGAGCTGACCGTTGGCGGGCGCTGCATCCACTTCTGGCGGATGCCGTCCTCCTCCCGCGCCTATCCGCTGCCGCTGCCGCAGAAGGCGGACCTCTACCGCCGGCTTTTTACTGACGAATAGGGCTTGGTGCTCCTGGTGGTCCAAACGCTGGACCACCAGGAGCAAAATCGGCCGTTTTTGCTCCTACTCTGCAGAATTTTGGACCACCAGGCGCACCCGGGGCGGGCGTGCCGGGAAAGGTGTGCGCGCCTAGGTCAGCGCGAGGAGGCGGAAGAGGAAGAGGCGGCGCGCCAGGCGAAGAAGTCGCGGATGGCGTCGGCGACGGGGGTGGCGGGGAAGGCGAGCTCGCGGCGGGCGCGGGAGGCGTCGTACCATTCGCCGTCCAGGAGCTGGTCGGTGTTGTGGGTACGGAGCAGCGTGCGGATGCCGAGCCGCGCGAGGAGGTCGCCGAGCCGGCCGGCGAGGCGCACGAGCGGTGTGGGGAGGGTGAGGAAGCGCTGCCGGTAGCCGCAGACCTGCGCCTGGAGGGCGTAGAATTCCCGCAGGGAAAGCGACTCTCCCGTCAGGAGGTAGCGTCCGCCGGCGCCGCGCTCCAGCGCGTTGGCGATGGCGGTGGCGGCGTCCCGCACGTGCAGGAAGCTCTTGCCGCCGCAGGGAGCTGCCATCAGCGGCCGGCGCCACCCGGCGAGGAGCAGGGCCCCGGACGACGGCTTCGCGTCGTAGGGGCCCAGCATGAAGCCGGGGTTGACGATGACCACGCGCCGGTCGGGGTGCGCGGCGGCGTAGGCGAGCAGCAGGTCTTCGCCCGCCTTCTTGCTGATCGCATAAGGCGAACGGTCGAATGGGGCCGCGAAGGGCGCCGACTCGTCGGCGGGCCGCTCGCGGGTGCCGGAGCCGACGGTGTTCGCGGTGCTCGTATGCACCAGCGTGCGGATGCCGGTGGCGTCCAGCACGCGGCAGAGCAGCGCGGGCAGGTCCCGGTTGACCGGCAGAAAATCCTCCGTGCGCGGCAGGCGCATGTCCGTCGTGCCCGCGCAATTGATGATGGCGTCGCAGCCCGCGGCCGCGGCCAGCAGCGTGTCGTAGTCCAGCAGCGAGCCGCGCACGACGTCCGGCGCGGGGAACAGCAGCTCCGATCCCGGCCGCAGCAGCACGCGGACCGGCACCCCGCGTTCCAACAGGACGCGGAGGACGTTGTGGCCTAACAGGCCGGATGCGCCGAGCAACAGGACCATTCGTCGATCAATGCATACAATGATAGCAAAATTATTGCTAAATTTGTGAATAAACCATTCTTGAAAATTATGACGCAATCCATCAGCAAAGCCATCCGCTACATCGGCGTAGACGACAACGATATCGACCTGTTTGAAAGCCAGTACCTGGTCCCGGAGGGGATGTCCTACAACTCGTATGTCATTGACGACGAGAAGATCGCCATCCTCGACACCTCCGACGGCCGGACGGCCGACGCCTGGCTGAAAAACCTCGAGGAGGCCCTGCAGGGCCGCCAGCCGTCCTACCTGATCGTCCACCATATGGAGCCCGACCACTCCGCCTGCGCCGCCGCGCTGCTGGAGAAATATCCTTCCCTGACGCTCGTCGCCACCGCGGCGGCGATCAAGATGCTGCCGCAGTTCTTCCCGGGCGCCGCCCTGGAGGGCCGCACCCTCGCCGTCGGCGAGGGCGACACCCTCCCGCTGGGCGCCCACACCCTCCGCTTCATCCTGGCCCCGATGGTCCACTGGCCCGAGGTGATGATGAGCTTCGAGGAGACGGAGAAAGTGCTCTTCAGCGCCGACGCCTTCGGCAAGTTCGGCGCGCTGGAGCGGACCGGCGGCTTCTGGTGCACGCCGGACTACGACTGGGCGTGCGAGGCGCGCCGCTACTATTTCAACATCTGCGGCAAATACGGCGCGCAGGTGCAGCGCGTGCTCGCCAAGGTGGCGCCGCTGGGCGTGCAGACGGTCTGCCCGCTGCACGGCCCGATGCTCCGCGACACGCTCGCGGAGGCCCTGCGCCTCTACGGCATCTGGAGCAGCTATGGCGTCGAGACGCCGGGCGTGTTCGTGGCCTACGCCTCCATCCACGGCGGCACGGCCGAAGCGGCGGAGCGTTTCGCGCAGATCCTGCGCGACAAGGGCTGCCCGAAGGTGGCCACGACCGACCTGACGCGCGACGACCTCGCGGAAGCCATCGAAGACGCCTTCCGCTACGGCACGCTCGTGGTCGCGGCCTCCTCCTACGACGCCGGCCTCTTCCCGCCGATGCACGACTTCCTGTGGCACCTCCAGATCAAGGGCTGGCAGAAGCGCCGCGCCGCCGTCATCGAGAACGGCAGCTGGGCGCCGTCCGCCGGGCGCGTGATGACGGAGATGCTCTCCGCGATGAAGGATGTCACGCTGGTCGGGGAGAAGGTCACCATCCGCTCCCGGATGCAGCCGGCCGACCTGCCGGCCCTCGAGGCCCTGGCCGACGCCGTCCTGGCCTGACGCTGACGACCCACAAAAAACGCCTCCGGAGCAATCCGGGGGCGTTTTTTATGGCGCTTCTCAAATGGCTAGAAGCGGAAGAAATCGCAGTAGATGAGGATGGCGGTCCAGGTGTTGTTGCCGCAACGGCATTCACCCAGGCTCTTCTGGTTCTCGTTGATCTTGACCTCGCCGTAGACGCCCACGCTGGCGTAGGGGACATAGGGCTGCTGGCCGTCGCAGATGGTGCCGCTGGACTTGACGTTGCAGAGCAGCTTGCCGGAGCGGTCCTTGATGTCTTCCGAGCCGAAGGACACGGTGCCGATCGTGTTGCCGTATTTGTCCAGGATGTTGCCGTCGCCCTTGGGCAGCTGGCCGATCTTGGTCTTGGCCCAGTCATAGACCACGCCGTTGGAATCGACGTAGCCGCGGTTGCCGTTCTTGCGGATCTCATAGAAAGTGACGCGGCTGGCCGCTTCCACGGCCTCCTCGTGCTCTTTCTTCCATTGTGCGACCTGGTTCTCGCTGCACAGCAGGCCCAGATACACCAGGGCCACGATGCCCCGGTTCGTCTCCCCGTCGAAGGCGCCGAACTTGTGGTCGTAGCACCAGCAGGTCGTCTTGGAGGCGGTGCCGATCTGCTCCTCGCCCCGCCAGACGCGGCCTTCGCCGTCCACCTTCAGGGTGCCCAGGTTGGGCGAATCGAAACTGCCGTCGTCGTTGATCCGGCCCTTGACGGCCCCGTCGTTGCGGACGATGTCGCGCGTGGCGGCGTCGATGCGGTAGGTGACGAACTGGCCGGCCAGCTCGCCTTCGTCCCATTTCTGGTTGAAGCGGATTTCCAAAGTGGAGGGCGTGAAGTCGCCGATGGGCGTGTTGCCCCAGCGGAAGGTGATTTTTTCGACTTCCTGCGACGCGTCCTGCGCCTGCGCGGCCGGCAGGAAAACCAGGGCCGCAAGCGACGCGAGCGTCAGCTTCCAAAGGATTTTTCTCATATGGGTTCTGTTTTAGTGTTGATTGGCTGGTGATTATGCTTTGCCGCCGAGCCACTCGCAGGAGCTCGTCTCGCCGGCGATCCACACTACGTCGCCCGCCTCGAACTTGTAGTCGGGCTTGGGGTTGGTATGGAATTCCGTGCCGTGCAGGACGCTGATCACCATACAGTGGTAGTCGCGCATGTTGGTGTTGCGCAGCGTCTTGCCGGTCAGGTAGGAGTTTTCCGTGAGGGTGACGGGCACCACCTCGAATTCGGACGCCTGCGTGGGCACGGGCGCCGAGACGGACTCGGCGAGCATCGCCCGCAGGCGCTCGATCTGCCCGGTCGTGCCCACGGCCAGCAGCTTGTCGCCCGGGAAGATGACCATGTCGCCCGAAGGGATGGTGATGCTGCGCGTGCCGCGCTCGATCTTGATGATGTTCGCGCCGGTCTCGGCGCGGAACGGGATCTCTTTGAGCGCCCGCCCGATGAAGACGCTTTCGGACGAGACGTCCAGCAGCTCCAGGTGCACGTCGTAGCCCATCATCTTGTTCTGGACGGAGGTCGTGACCGGCCGGCGCTTGCGCTCGCTCTCCTCCTTCTCGTTGAGGTTGGACAGGAAACGCTGCTCCAGCGCGGAGTAGCGGTGCATCGTGCGCCGGGCGGTCAGGATGAAGATGAAACCGCCGAGGATCAGCAGCACGATGGCCCAGCCCGCCAGGTGGAAGTGGCTGGAGATCACGCTGAGGATGAACGAGATGGAGATGAAGGTACGGGTCAGCACCAGACCCGCGAGCGGCCATTTGTTGGACGGCTTCTCGGCCAGGAGCTTGGCGGCCGGCGCGTTGATGGACCCGGTGTTGATGGCCATGCCGTAGAGGAACGGCGACATCACGAGCAGGGTCACGACAGTGACCGCGAGCTTCAGGACGAACGGGGTCAGGTTCGGGAAGAGCCCGGCCGCGAACGGCTCGAGGAAACGCTTGGAACCGATCATGATGGCCAGCAGGACCACGCCGTAAAGCAGGATGCGCAGGAAGTAGGCCTTCAGCAGCTTCTTCCATTCGCTGTGCTCCGCCGAAGTGGTGCGCGTCTTCTGCTCGGGCGAGTCCAGGCGCGCCACCCATTTGGGGGACATCACCTTGCGCAGGCCTTCGTAGGCCGGGCCCGCGAGCTTGATCATATAGGGCGTCGTGAAGGTGGTGATCACGGACACGGCGATGATGACGGGGTAGATGAAGTCGCGCATCACGCCGAGGCTCACGCCCACGCCGGCGATGATGAAGCCGAATTCGCCGAGCTGCGCGAGGCTGAATCCGGTGTGGACGGCGTTCTTGAGGCCGCCACCGGTCATCAGGATGCCCGCGCCCGCGAAGAGGATATGGGTCAGCATCACGATGAGCGTGATGATGAGGATGACCAGCCAGTGCTCCGCGATGACGGCCGGGGCGACCATCATACCCACGGAGACGAAGAAGATGGCGCCGAAGAGGTCCTTGATCGGCGCGACGAGGTGTTCGATGTGTTCGCTCTCGATGGTCTCGGCGAGGATGGAACCCATCACGAAGGCGCCGAGCGCGGAGGAGAAGCCGACGGCCTCGGCCAGTGCGACCATCCCGAAGCAGAGGCCGATGCTGACGATCAGGAGGATCTCGTCGTTGAGGAAGCGGCGCGCGCGCTTGAGGATGGTCGGGATCACGTAGATGCCCACCAGGAACCACAGGATGAGGAAAAACCCGAGTTTGGTGAGGTTGAAGAGCATCTCGCCGCCGGCGAAACGGTTGGACACCGCCATCGTGGAGAGCAACACCATCAACAGGATGGCGATGAGGTCTTCCACCACGAGCGTGCCGAAGACCATGCCCGCCCAGGATTTGTTCTTCAGCCCCATGTCGTCATAGGACTTCAGGACCACCATCGTCGAGGACATGGACAGCAGGCCGCCCAGGAAGACGCTTTCCATCGACGACCAGCCCATGGCCTGCCCGGCCATGAATCCGATCACGAACACGCCCAGGAACTTGCTGCCGGCGGTCACGAGGGCGCTGCTGCCCACTTTGAGCAACTTCTTGAAACTGAATTCCAGACCCAGACCGAACATCAGGAAGATGATGCCGATCTCGGACCACTGGTGGACCGTCTCTTCGGAGGTGATCCCGGGGAACCACGAAATGTGCGGGCCGACCAGGAAACCTGCGATGATATAGCCCAGGATGAGGGGCTGCTTGAGGGCTTTGGATATGATGGTGAATATACCGGCTGACACGAGGATGACCGCCAGGTCCCGGACAAGGTTCAATTCTTCAGACATACGCACACAAAAATAATAAAAGATTGCCGGAAAATGCGTATCTTTCAAGACGAATTAATCAGAATCGAATGCAACATTACGGCTTCAGTATCCTCCTGGCCGGCTTCTGCCTGGCCACGGTCCTGTGCGGCTGCACGGACCGGCCCTACTCGGTCAAGGGCGACACGGTGACCGTACGCGTGGCCGAACCGGCGCAGGACGGCGCCCGGACCGTCCGCCTGCAGTTCGCAGGCCCGGAGCTGGTGCGCGTGTCGGCGAGCCCGGACGGCCGGCTGCACGACCGCAAGAGCCTGGTGGTCGTCCCGCAGGAAAAATTCCGCGATTTCCGCGTGTCGGAGCAGGCTGGCAAGCTGTGGGTGCAGACCGACGCGCTGACCGCCGTGGTGGACCTGCGCGACGGCGGGATCCGCTTCCTGGACGCGGAAGGCAAGGTCCTGCTGGGCGGTTCCCGGATGGGGTTCGCGCCCATCGAGGTGGAAGGCAAGGATGCCTTCTCGACCTCCGTCAGCTTCGATTCTCCGGCCGACGAGGCCTTCTACGGCCTGGGCCAGCACCAGAGCGGCGAGCTCAACCACAAAGGCCGCAGCGAGGAGCTTTTCCAATATAATACGAAGGTCAGCCTGCCGATGGTGGTCTCCACCCGCGGCTACGGCCTGCTCTTCGACGCCTATTCGCTGAGCCGCTGGGGCAATCCCGCCCCGTATTGCCAGCTGGGCGATCAGTTCAAGCTTTATGGCCGGGACGGCGAGACGCCGGGCCTGACGGGCACCTACACGCCCGTCCGCGGCGAACCGGTCGTCCGGCAGGAGGACAGCCTCTTCTTCGAGAACGAATGGGCCATCCGCAACCTGCCGCAGATCTTCCTGCAGGGGGCGAAGGTGGTCTATGAAGGCTACCTGGAGGCCCCGCAGACCGCGGAATACCAGTTCATCCAATACTACGCCGGCTTCCAGCGCACCGTCATCGGCGGGCAGGAAGTGATGGCGCGCCGCTGGCGCCCGGCGTGGAATCCCAACAGCTACAAATTCTCCGTCCGGCTCGAAGCCGGACAGAAGGTCCCCATCCGCCTGGAATGGGAGCCGGACGGCGGCGTGTCCTATCTGGGCCTGCG
>Ga0310786_10002337_pt1 | contig 29154 bp, 30 predicted proteins | sample AusTroGonzalo_MG_FD_203881 | JGI IMG/M metagenome (GOLD analysis project Ga0310786, IMG submission 203881) | Bovine rumen microbial communities from tropical cattle in Woodstock, Queensland, Australia - Gonzalo_03 (v2) (version 2) | ecosystem: Host-associated > Mammals > Digestive system >...
ACGATGCTAACCAAGTGCACTTCAACATTTTTTAAGTTGTTATTTAGATATTGTTCAGCAACATCATTCATCGTTTCATCAAGAAAATCTTCATGAACATAGAGGTTTAGTTCTTTTCTATGGGTTGAATAAGTTGTGATAATACTTTCAATAGCATCCCCAAATGCTTCCTTAAATTTATATTTGCTTGTATATGTTTTCGCTTCACCTAATATAACAATCGGCTTACCATTTTCAATTTTAAAATGAATTGCATCCGCTCCAAATCTCTCATGACTCTTTGAAGTTGTTATTCTCATCTTGCGTAAAAGAGGTATTGCACGTTGGAATCTTTGAATATAGTTAAATAACAATAACTCACCAAGTTGACCTTGAACAAGCAATTGCTCAGAATCTCTATCGCCTCTGAATTTCTGATGTGCTTTTCTTTGAACTTCTGAATTAGCAGCTTGTTCGGTTTTTCCTTTACTGATAGCAGCATTTTTTATTTCAGCATATTTGTCAGAACTATATACCCAATCAACAATTGTATCGTACAATTCACAAATAAATTCATCACGTAATTCCGTCAAATCTTGATAAGCTATGCTTGTACCAATATGCTCTGTATCTTCAGGGACGATGTCAAATTTCTGTTGAACGACAAATATGTTATTAAAAAGTGCATCATTATTTATAATTCTTTCTTCAATTTCTTCTCTCGTCATCATCTTTTTCCACTCACTATATTTATATTATCATAAAACTCAATATCATATAAAACGTTTGACTTGAATGCATATCAAATATAAATGCTTTTATCGGCATTCAAAGTCCCACTTTTCTATTACAAATCCAATTCAACAGTAATTGCAGAATGATCTGATAATTTGAGTTCACGAGTTTCATGCTCAAACGAGCAATTCACAACATTTTGAATTAAACTATCTGAAACGAAACAGTAATCATATCTGTAACCATCGCCGGTTCTTCCTATCCAACTGTATTCGTTTGTAGTTGGATTACAATGCCGATAAGCGTCAATAAATCCATTCTTTACTATATCATCATAAAAATCATACTCCCATTTATAAAACGTGGGATAATGAGGAAAATGATTATGATCCAATATGTTTAAATCGCCCATAATTATGCTTGTACTATTTTGGAAAGAATTTATTCTCTTCGTTATTCTATCTATAAAAGCCTTTTTCCTTTGGATCTTTATTTCGCTTCTATCTCTTGACGGCACATATAGCCCCATTATATTCAGAGACATATTCTTATGTTTAATAATGGATTCTATCTGTCTTGAAAAATAAATGCTAGTATTATCGAAAATGTTTCTTGTTTCCTCTATTCTGCGTTTGCTAATAATCATTACTCCAAGATCACCGGTAACAGAACGAGGAAAACTCACGTCATATTCTATCCTGTAATTCTGATTAAATAGAGTATTGCTTTGATTCAAAAAATAATCCTCTATGTAACAACAGCCCTGACTGTTTTTAGTTTCTGTCAATACAAAGACATCCTCGTCCCTTTTTGTCAACCAGTCACATTGACGAGCGGCTCTGATCAACGAAGGATTACCTATATTTAACGATAATAGCTTAATACTATCCATATCGCGCCTCTTATTAATTTAATATGGCTTTATTATACTACATCTTTTGACTTTTGTAAAGCTCATTGATGTGTTTTTCAAGCTTGGCTATATTGATTTTCAAGTCATCCTCAGAATTATTGTATAGAATTATTGAATTAACTTCTTTTTGTTTAAGAAATAAATCTGCGTTTTGATAGAAGACGAGTTCTTGCTTCCTGCTCATTTTCTTTTCAAAGTATGTCAAATTTCCTCTTTGAGATAATCTTCTCTCAATAACATCTTCATCTGCTAATAGAATTACATTTATATCCGGAAAAATAAAATCTTTATTCAGATCCCAGATATCGTCTAAAGATACACCGTCAAATGCTTGCAAAGCCAAACTTGAAGCAATATATCTATCAGAAACAACAATATCACATATGGCTTTTTGAGGTATAATTTCATTTGTAATATGCCATTTCCTGTCTTCTGAAATCATTTTTGCATATTCTAATCCCCTGATATTTTCCTCGTTTTTTCTAACTCTTTTTCCAAGTTCGCTGTCAGAAGGTTCCTTTGTAGCATATACAACATAGCTTTCTTTCAACTTCGATACCAGTTTATCTATCAAAGTTGATTTACCAACACCATTAGGCCCATCAAAAGAAATAAACAACCCCATATTAGTTCTCCTTTCTGTTAATTATCGGACAAAGCTGATCATAGTCCTCTAACTTTTTCCCTTGTGAAATTATAGACGCAAAGCATCCTTTCCCGCAATCAATCATATTACAATTAACACAGCTTGATTTTAATATACTTTGAACCGATTTCATTTTTTCACAATCGTTCAGATTAATACTCTCATCAAAAATATTACCAATTACAAAATCTTTATAATCATATTGACTTATCCTATCTTTTGCAGCAAATACCATGTAAGGGCAAAATGTCACTTCTCCATTCGTGAATATGTAGAATATATCGCCAGCATGACACTTCCCTAAAGGCTTATTATCGATGTTTGGAAATCTGATAAACACAAGTTCAACTTTTCCATCAGAATAAACTTGTAATTCACGCCTTAATTCATTCATTTTTTTATCAGGGTATGCCAAATCTACAGATTTTTCTCCCCTACCAAATTGCGAAAGAGGATTAAACAAAATATATCTCGCTCCACATTTCTTACCAAAATCATATATTTGTTTATATTCATCAATAGGGGTATAGTTGTTTGGTGTTACAAGAATGCCGTTTATCAATCCCAAATCTCCGATTAATTCTATGTTTTCTATTATACGATTAAACAAATCGAGACTTTGAATTCCTCTGAATTTACCATGAGAATTAATAGAAAATCCATCCAGACTAACGTTAAAGTGAACACCCTTAAGTCTATTTATAGCATTAATTTGTTCAGTTGTAATCAAGGACGCATTAGTACAAACACTTACTTCTATGTCGTTTTTGGACAACAATTCTATTACATCTATTATATTAGTGTATACGAAGGGTTCGCCTCCGGTGAGTGTTACTTTTGAAACATTGTTTTTGATTAGCGTTGGAAGCACCTTAGTTTCTATAAGTCTAAACTCCATATCGTTACCAAAGTTTACTGATGAAACAAAACAGTGTTGACAATGTAAATTACATCTTTCAGTTAATTGCAGTAAACATTTTTTCATAGGTGGATCGGCTGTTGTCCTAAAATAGCAAGCAGCACAATACAAATCATTATAGATCAGCATACTAATACTCCTAAACAATAATAATCTTGGATATTATCATACAAAGATTAATTCTATCAACTCACCTATTCCTCAGTTTCCACTCTATCATCGGATGTCTTTTCAGACTGTCAATGATATCCTGCTCTGTGAAAAGCAGTTCAGGCTTAAACTTGCGGTTCTTGAAAGTCATTAGAAATAATGAAAACTAAGCACCCCAGGAACAAGCTTTGCATCAGCTCAGGTTGACATCTTCTCCCATAATTCGACATATATGGGCGCACTTGTTGTAAAGCAGGGGTAAGCAGCCGACGCAAGGGTCGGCTGCTTTTCATAATAAATTTGTTATTTTCTTGAGTGTTTGATGTCTTCTATCACACTTTTGTAAATGAAAACGTGTCGGTAATTCAGTTTACCATTTCAGATTATTCAGTCTTACAATCTCGCAACTCTGTTCATAAAGTCCATAAACTCTCCTGTTTGAACATTTATCATAATGATATCGCAGCTCACCTTGTTCTTCCAGCTGCCGTCTTCATTTTCCTGATTTCTGTCGATCACAAACTGCCAAACAGGAAACATTCTACATTTCCTACCCGGTGTCATTTCTGGATAGTTAACCGCATTTGCCTGCTTATCCGTCATTGTTTGCATATCTACAATTCCAGCTTCATATACATCCGCGGCATCGTAATCGCAGTAGTATGTAAGTTTGATGTCGCTTATGGCAAGCTCCATTTTAGGTGCAAGAGTGTTATTCATTATATCAAACGCCTGAGGTAGCGTTACAAGCCCTGAGGTCAGTTCATTTGCCGAAATGACTTTGTCAAACCCATAAGCCGAATTGATCAGATCTAACTTTTGTGGTTCAGTCATTACTGACATATAATACGATGGCTTCTGAAGTCGTTCTCCTTTTTCAAATCCGGTCAATACTTGGTCACAAACAGGAACGCCCTTGTATCGTTTCTCAATATCAAAATACAGATCATAAGTATCTGTACCGATTATCTGTTCTGCATAAACATTCTTGACCGTATAGGTGTAGTCCGTATCAAAGCTGTCGAATAAGGATGAAACTGTTTTCTCAGTAAAGCTGACCGCATCGGATAACTTGCAATTTTGCCCGTTCATCATTTTGTATTCATGATCTGCAAAGTCAGCATAAGTAACATGATGTATTTCGTACAATTTGGTTTCAAAATCGTGATGACCGTTTTTCTCGACTGCAAAAAAACCTCCAGTACTCATCGCAAGATAATCCTGGAACGCTTCGTTATCCGAGATATTTCTGTATGTATAACCGTCAAGAAGGCTGCCGTACAGTCTATGATACTTACTGCTTTCCTCAGTACCGATCAAAGGAAATGAGTCAAGGTCAGCAAACCCGCTGTCTATCAGAACATCTCTTCCGTAAACTCTTCTATATATTTCAGGGAAGTTCTTGTGGAAGTCCGATACTACCTCCACCTCGGCTTCGTACAGGTGCTCAGCCTTATCGATCCGCACGCTCGGAAGCAGTTCAAAGCGCCCGTAGCCTTTCTCTTTGATGTAGTCGCGGATGTCGTCAATGCTCGCGTTGAACTCGTCAAGGGTCGCTGTCGGACTTGGTATAGATGTCTTATCCGCGTCCTGAGCATTTTCTGTCCTTGATTTCACATCCTCGGGGACTTCGTTGCAGGAACACAAAACTAATACCGAAAAGAATATTACAAACAGTTTTAATCTTTTTCTCTTCATAATATACCCCTTAGATCTGCAAGAAATGAAATCAAATCGAAATTTAATTGCTTATTCCTCCAATTGCAGTAATATATGTATATGGATCAAAACCAGCAATTGAAACATTAACAGTTTTCCAAGTATATTGAACAAAATTACTTGCAGTAAAATAAATCGGATAGCTACCACTATAGTATATGGTCAGTCCATTAGAGGCATTATTTGCTGATGCTGACATATATGTGTTTCCTGATTTATTTATTGTGGTATTGACCATAATAGTTGCACCATCAACACGTGCTTGAACTCTGGCAGAATCGGTTGTGTGAATCATATTTCCTAAACCAGGAGCGTATTTTAAATCCTGCCATGTGTCTGAGAATTGATATGCACTCGCCCCGATGCTCATCATGCTTGCTGCCATTGCCATTGCCGTAATTGCTGCTGTTATTTTCTTAATAAGTTTCATAATTGTTTACCTCCGATTTTTCTTTGTTGTAGTTTCCTTGACCCGAACTCAGTCGGTGTTCCTGTGATGCCTGATTAAGCTCAACTCAAACCATTGGAATCTGCCTCCATTCTGCTCATAGATTAAAAATGTTTTCTAACAATAATAACTTTGTGAAACAGCAAAACCTTACAAAAATATTAGAAGAAAGATAAAAAATCCGCGTTTTGAACAAATTACAGTGAGCTTTATTGTACATAATGGCAAATTGCGCTTCTTTACTGTATCTTCTCAATAACACCCTTGTCCATTTCGTGGACGGTCTCGCAGAGGACGGCGATATCTTCGGCGGAGTGCGAGCATATCAGTATCGTCTTCCCCTGCTCCTTGTAGCCGAGAAGATACTCGCGCATCTCGGCAACACCCTCTTTATCGAGACCGTTGAAGGGCTCGTCGAGGATAAGTATTTTCGGGTTTTCCATAATAGCCTGTGCCAGTCCGAGGCGCTGTCTCATACCCAAGCTGTACTTCCGAACGTGCCTGCGTAAGTCGGGATCGAGACCCACTTGTTTCATACTGTTGCGCACTTCTTCTTTGCCGATCTTGTGGTTCAGTCCTGCAAGCAGTTTGAGGTTCTTGTACCCCGAATAATAGGGTATGAACCCCGGCGTTTCGATGATTATTCCCATATCCTTCGGAAAGTCAACGTCCTTGCCCACACGCTTACCGTCCACGACGACTTCGCCGTGTGTGGGCTTGATGAACCCGCAGATGCACTTCATCAGCATCGTCTTGCCCGAGCCGTTGCGCCCGATGAGCCCGTGTATCTTGCCCTCCTCGAACGACACATTTATCTTTTTCAGAATGTCGGTCTTACCGAGCGTGAGGTCTACGTCTTTTACTTCGATTATGTTTGCCATAGTGATACCTCCGAATTCAAATAAATCTTTCCCCCTCCCCTCCGGGGAGGGCATACCAAGTGACCGGCTCTCGCAAATGCACGAGGGTGGGGGAATTGCGCCGTCCGCGCTAGGACGCAATCTCAGCAACATTATCATAGTTGAATTTCTTTATAGCCACAAAGCTGAAAATCAAAAGCACCGCGATGAACGTACACAGATATGTTATCGAAAACGCCGTCGAGACAACAGGCTGACGGAAGTATCTCGTGAAGTGCAGCCAAACGATCGTGTTTGCCATGGGCATTGACCACATCCACATCGTCTTGATCGACATAAACGCAGTGCCCAGCGAGATCACCGCTCCGCAAAGCACAAATCCGAGAGTTTTTTTCTTGATGAGCGAGAACGCCAAAAGCATCAGCCCGATTATCATAAGATAGGCAAAAACGAAGAGGTAGCTCTGTACCGCTGCCCCGAAGACCGACATCTGATTGTAAAGATTTTCAGGTACGAGCTGCAATCCGAAGTTTCCGGTCTTCTCGGGGAAACGCACAAGATACTGCGTAACTACGTTGCTCCAGCCGTTGTACCAGAAGCTCCGCCCGATCATCGGGATCACAGCACCTGCAAATATGAAAGCAAGATACGACACCGCCATCATCACGAGTTTGATGACTTGTCCGAGCAGCCAGTTGACTCGGCCGACTCTAAAAATGTAGAAGACTGTGTTCGTGTCGATCTTCGGATAGTCCGCAATCAGCGTCATGAACACAAGCGGTATGATGAGTAAAATCATTCCCGAATTAGCCACTGCTATGAACGGTTCGAGCATATTCAGGTTCTCGCCCATCTCCTCGGCATTCTTCAAAAGCGGCTCGATCGCAAAGTTGTAGATGAAGATCAGCAGCACACCGAGGATTATCATTCGAGCATCGCAGATCCATTTTATGTATTCCGTTCGGGCGCAGGAAAAGGCTTGTTTTAAGTTTAATTTTTTCATGCCGTCGCCCCCCTTAGTTACCCTTATCTGTCCTGAGATTCATTATCCCTATGAACCCCGCAAGCAGCACCACAAGATAGATTCCGTTGAACCACATCGCGTACTTGGTCACGGGCTGGATCTCGTCAAAAAACAGCACATTCGGGATGTATTGCGGAGAGTTCGGACTGAAGCCGATGAGTTTGTCGTAGAAGCTCTGGTCGAAGCTCGTGAAGTCCGCAAACATCTTCAGTTGGAGCTTGTTGATCGCCGTCTGCCAGATGTAAACGAGCATGAACGGCAGGCAGGTGATGATGTAGGGGTTCTTGCAGAACGAAGACAGGAAAAACGCGGGAAGCGTCGAAAATGCGCCGTATACAAACGCCGAGAGCAGCGTGTCCAGCACGACCTGACCCTCACTGAGGGTGAACATCATCCGCTTCATTTCGGGGTCGATATCGTAGGACGAAAACGCAGGGAACATAAAGCGGACGCATATCCCGAACAGCGCAACGCCTAAGAACACAGCCAGTCCGCCGCCCAGGAACGAGGCAAAGAACTTCGAGAGATAGTACCTCATCTTGCCGGTTCGTGTGATCGTGAAGCGCATGAGGCCGTTGTTGCGCTCGGCGCAGAACGACACCATAAACGGGAACGCAACGATGATCGGGATGAACATCGAGATGTACCCCGAGAGGGCTTTTGAAAAGACGTTCATCGAGGCAAAGGTGTAATCCGACTCGACGAATTTTTTGTCGAACGTCAGGAACGCCTCGATAACGGTATAGGACTTGTCGGTGGTCGTGTCCATATATGCCGACGCAGTGAACGCCAGCACGCAGGTCATCAGTGCCGCCCCGACAAACCCGATATTCAGCACGGTCTTGTTAAGATCCTGCCGCAGTGTGTGGAAGAATTTCATAGTATCACCAAACAGATATGATCAAAATTGCCGATGCATTCAGTTCAATATAGGCTCGCTCTCCTCAAAGTTGTCATATGAGCAATAGTAAACAATACCCGTGACTGCATCTACATAAGCAGTTGTAGTGTTAATAAACTGAGAAGAATGAGCGGGACCATAGAACAATATGAAGCTCCACATCGGTCGCATTTCAACTATGTCATCATTTTTCTTCTTATTGTATTTCCCGTTTACGACAGTGGTATACTTCAATTCTACAGCTTTTACCGAATAATTCAAATTCTTAGCAAGCGAGTTGCTGAGGATATCCGTTGCTGTAGACAAAGGAATGATTTTGCTTACCTTGTCCTTATCAACGATTTTATAGTAATAATTATTGACATATGACACTATCTCATTTTCTGCTGTCATATATGCCAGCATATAAGAAGGTTTGATATATCCCTCCGATGAATACGGAGCAACATATCCGTTCTCATTTACACCTACTCCTTCTATCGTATGCTGCAATCTGATGACAAAATAATTTGATATACCGTTTTCATCTTTTACACAGATCGCATCAGCTGCTTTTACCTTTTCTTCCTTGTTTAGTATGTCATTTAAATTTTTATTGATCGCATCTTCAGCATATTCAGCAGCCTTTTTCAGATCGACTTCTTTGCCTTTGATGTCAAATTTTACACTCTCGTTATCTCTCAGATCAGTGTAAGTATTTATATCAGTATTGTTATCTCCGGATTCACGAAGCATTGGATCAAATCTTTTTCCGTCTGTAAATGTAAAGGTATGGGATGGGTATAATGCACAGTGCGCTTCGTCCTGTGAGTAATATTCAAGCTCACTGGGTATGACCGATTTAATATCAGCTTTGTTTATTTCATATTCAAACAGCTCTTTCTCTTTATTTGCCATATAATCTATATGCCAATTTCTGTCATCATCATTTTCGTAATCATCAGGTGACTTTATCTGCAAAACATACAGTGAATCTGATTCTAAAGGTTTTGGGGCACATTCAAATTTGAGATTACTATACGTCTTGAAGCGGTATTCTTTTAATTCCTCGGCAGCTTTATCTATGGAGATCGTTTTGATTTTTTCTCCTTTTAGCAGTATGACCCCTGATATAGCAACAGCAGCTAATGCTGCTGTTGCTATAAAGATCATCAGTTTCTTCCTTTTCATTTTTATAATACTCCCTTTCCGTTTATTTGGGTATTATATGTTACATCGTGCAGCAAGTGAAAAACAACAAGCTTTTTACTTGCTATGACAGGATGGCTTAAAGTTAACGGACAACTCAGATGTAATCTTCCGATACTTGAGTTGTTATCAGTAGTATTATTTGGGTAATAATATAGGTTAAGGAAATCAATTCCGTCGTAGCCAGAGCCGTCCTGATTAATAACATACCCATAAAACTCAACACAAGGAACAGAGCCATTGGGATTTTCAGTGTGGTTAAAATAATACAAATAGTCATTATATAAGTATTTTGGACTTCCGGCGTAAAAAAACTCTATTTTATCCAGAAAACGATTTGCATTTGAAGGGTAAGATGTATTATAGTGAAGAGTCCAGCCCTTTTCCAGTGCACTCGCCCCTATACTCATCATACTTGCTGCCATTGCCATAGCTGTAACTGCTGCTGTTATTTTCTTTATAAGCTTCATATTTAGTCCTCCCTATATTTTTCTTTTACTTTTTTGATCTACGGCGTTAACCGCTGTGCTTTGTGTCCTGAGATCAGCGCTTTCGCGCTGTGTATGTTACCCATCGGACTCGCCCCCTGTTGTTTTTGTCACTGTTTGACCTTAAATAGTTTTTTCAGTACTGGTCTGTGTGATTGTCTCATAGTTGCTTCCCGAGTAAACCGTTACTTCCGAGTAGATGTGATAAGTACCGCTTCCATGAGTACCGTAGTTCTTGCTGTATGAAGCTGCAAAACTGTAAGTTGTCTGGCTTCCATTGTCAACGGGCCACCAAATGTCACCGAGAAATCTTCTCTCAAGATATTGTTTGATCTCTATCTTTGTGGTTATACCCATGTATCCTTGAACATCGACTTTACCGGTTAGATTTGATCCTGATTTTGAAAGCGTTGTTGTTACAGAATCCGTGTATGAATACTTAGCTCCTGAACCGCTTGCGGAAGCACCGATACTGCAGAACGACATCATAACAGCAAGACTTAAGATCAGCGATAATGCTCTCTTTTTCATAAATAATTCCCCCCTTTCATAGATATATTTTGCCATATAGGGCTTACAATATATAACTATGAAAAGAGGGAAAACCTTACAAAAAAAGTTGTGAAAAAATATTATTCTACCTTTTGCACAGACTTGGCTATTTCTATTAGTGCATCTTTACCAATGTTTGAACGTATTTCTATAATGTATTCTCCGTTGTTCCAAATCAGAGTATAGTAATTATGATTATCCAAAAAGCCAATGGCTTCTTTTCCGTTGATATCAATATGTTCTATTTTGGATTTCTCTGTGTTAACATCAGAGACGTAGTCACTTACATTGTGTTGATAAAAAGATACTACTATATCATTTTTGGAATATACGACAAATCTTGATATCTCATCATCAGAAATAATATTTTTTTCGTATCCTGACATATCTGCTGTTATGTCATATTTTGTTTCGATCTTTTCGGGATAGGTCACCGTGCCGCTTTCTGTCGGATCTTCCGAGTTCGATGCGGTTGTAATGTGAGAGTGATCGGTGAAAGGTTTCACGATAAGATCTTTGAAGAAACTCCGCAGAGCATCGACTTTTAAAACAGTGATCACAGAGACGGACAAGAATACTATTGTAAACAGTGCGACTTTTTTAGCTGCAGTGTTTACAAGCTTATAATATGGACGTTTGCGTTTGCGGATAAGCTTATCCATTTTCTTTTCAAAATCTTCTGAAAACTGAATGTCTTCATCTTCTGCACTTTCATAGATCTCGTCATATTCAAGAAGAATAGTGCTTTCAATTGCTGATTTTAATACCGGGTCAGTCATTTTTATCATCCTCCATCAGGTGTCTGAGCATCACTCTTGCCCTTGAAAGACGTGCGCAGACGTTTGCTTCTGAAATATTCAGGTGCTTTGATATTTCTTTCGATGTCATCTCAACGTAATAATACAATACAAGAACATCTCTGTAGATTTGAGGCAGCTTGGGCAGAGCTTCCTTCAGTGCTTCGATCTGATCGTTATGAAACAATATCTGAGTTTTTTTCTCGGATAGATCATCGGAAAGTATTTCCAGTTTTTCCGAGGCTTTCTGGTTTTGGCGATAGATCGTAATTGAAACGTTCCTAACCATAATAACTAAGTATCTTCTCAAAACATGACAAGAAAATTGTGAAATTTTTGTAAAACTTTGAGCTACCCTTAAGAATGTTATGTTTAGTGCCTCTTCAGCATCTTCTTTGTTATTTAAAATTCGGAATGCTATAGAAAACAGTTTTTTTCTATGCTCGTAATATATCTTTTCAAAAAGATCTTTACTGTCAGCATCATCTATTATTGCCAGATATATTGGTAACATTTATTTTATCACTTCCTAAAATAGGTCAATTGATCACCTGGACCTATAAATTTTGCGTCAAAAAAACCCTCACTAAAATAATAACTGTTTATAAGCCGAAAACCTTACAACATCTTGACCACAATCTCCTTTTTGCATAGTAGCACAGGAGTTTTGATCAAAACAATTGGAGGTTTTGTACTAACAAAAACAGTATAGCACTATAGTGATTTATATTCAAGCCTATTGATGAGTTATCAAAAAGGGAATAATGGGTTATACTATAAGTATAGAAATAACAATCGCTCCAACGAGGTGATTATTATGGAACTTGAGTTCAAAGATATATTAATATATTGGCGCAAAGAGAAGAATATGAGCAAATACAGGCTTGCTGAATTGACAAATATCAGTGAGTCTCATATTCGTAATCTTGAATGTGGAACAAAGCAGCCAACATATCCTTTGATAAAGTCTATAGCACAAGCATTTGATCTTTCTCTTTCCGAATTTTTTAATGTAGATATAAAAGACACCACGTATTTGTCTGATCTTGAGATCAACCTGATTGATTCTTTTCGTCATTTGCCAAAAGAAACAGCAGCTATAACAGCAGAATATATTGAAAAACTCAGTAAGTGCAAATAAGCATATTACTCTTGGAGGATATTGAATGATTGAAAAAGATGTATCCCTGATTGTCAACGCTGAGGAAAAGTACAATTTTGAAAAGATATATTACGAAAACAAGAAAGAAATGTATGCATTAGCATACGATATACTAAATAACGTTGAAGACGCTGAGGATGCTGTATCCGAGGCGTTTTTTAGGATATCCAAATCCTTTAAAAGAAAGGAAGACTGTTCTTGCAAGGAGATCCATTCATGTGTGGCTATTATTCTCAAAAAGACTGCATGGAACCTGTATAAGAAAAAGCAAAATGAGATTGATTGTGATGTTTCGGTAATAGATAATGAATCTTTATATTTGAATACACTGTTAGACGATGATTATATATTCTTGCTGGAATCTATAAAGAAACTTCCGCAGAAATCTATTGATATTATCAATTTGTATTACGTTTGTGGGTTTTCCGCAAAAGAGGTCGGTAAAATATTGGGATTAGCTGAAAACACTGTTCGTAAAAGAGCAGAAAGAGCTAAAACAGCCTTGAAGAAAATCTTGGATGAAAACAATGCTCAAATGTGATACTGAAAGTTTTACATACTAAGAAAGATTTTTTATCTATGTGCCTCTCTTCATTAGAAGGGAGGCTTTTGTATTTTGCACAGAAACCCACTTGCTCTTTTGTGCAAAACAGAAAAAATTGCTGCATACACAATTTTTTTGTTAGGTCGTGGATGTTTTGAGAGTTATAGTAATATGAGGGGTGAAAAATATTATAAATGGAGGTTTATTTATGTCAAAACACTATGATTTTATTCGAAGGGAAGTTTGTGAATTATATCATAATAACCCTAAAAAAATGAAAGAAAAGAAAAAAGAAATGAATGAGTTATTTACAGGACTGCAATGGGTGCTGTTTTACTCTACGATAATCTCATTGTTCTCTCTTGCAACTTTGTTATTGCTAGTAAGCTATAATATTATATCGATCATTTGGGTGATGATCCCACTGTGTATTATTGTAGGTGTTTTGGCCCTTGTGGAGTGTCTCCCAGAGAGGAAGTTATATAAACTGGAGACAAGAAAGAAGTACATCGAAGAAGATAAGGCAACTCTTAACAGTCGGTTAAAAGAAGTAGCTGAAATCATAAAAAGGAACGGCGTAAAGGGTGATTCGCTGCCGTTATTAAAGGACGAATGCGAAAACAAACTAACCAAAATGAAAAACAGAACAGACTCAATTATAAAGTTTCTGATGAACGTATTAGTTTCAGCTCCGCTCACGGCGGTTATTATAATGATATTAGATCAAGATAAAAAAGTTAACACACAAGCTGTAGCTTTTATTGCTTCTTTAGTCCTTTTGGCTTCCGGATTAGTAAAGTTATATAGCCCTGTATATTACATAATAAACGGTTCGGTAAAAGATCAGTGCTTACTTGATGCAATCAACGATCTTGAATATACAGAATACTTCAAAAAGGAAGCGTAGATAAATCAATGACTGACAAAGCTGTGTTCGGTCAGTTCATATCCGAGAAAAGAATACAGCGATCTATGACAATAAAAGAATTGGCAATCAGAGTGAATATTTCAGCTCCATATCTGTGCCAGCTTGAAAACGGTGATCGGTTGAAGCCATCATTTGAAATATTGGAACGGCTTATAAATCAACTGAATTTGGATAATGATGAACGATATGCTGTTTATGATCTGTATGCATCAGTCAATGACACGATAAGTCCTGATATAGAAAAGTACATAAAAGAAAATGCGATCATTACAAAGTTACTGCGAATTGCCATTCAAAATAAGGTAAACGAAGCTGAATGGCAGGATATCATAGATCAGCTAACTAAATGAACAGATAGTTTTGCGGCTTGACCGCAAAATTATTTGTTGAAAAATTAGCTGGTCAGCTAATTTTGAGGGGAGAGGGATGATAGTTTGGAAGATGAAAACGTACATCGGATACGCTGCCCCGTATGCGGAGGGCGGCTCTTTGATGTAATAACAGACAACGAAAAAAATCTATCAGAACTGCATTTATCGGTGCTGATAAAGTGCTGGAAATGCCGAAAAACGATTAAACTAAATAACATTGATTACTTAGTACAAGCATCACACGCCTATATAAAAATAGGATAACGGAGTAGAAGCCTGACAAGTAAGCTTTTAAAGCTTATGTCGGTTTCTGCTCCTTTTTTTGCTCCGTCTCTGTTTTAAAAGCAGAAACGGAGCTTTATGTTTTTATCACAGGAGTGGCTGTGTATAGCAGCAAAATATCCGTAGTCCGCCATGTTGGAGTTACATATCAAATTTCAACATGGAGGACTAATAATGAAAAAAGAATATATGAAAATCGACATAGAACTTGTCAGAAAGACCGTAGAGGATAATGGCTACTACTTCATAAATGCAAACAGACTGTTTGACGATAGCTTTGTCGGACCGAGGCTCTACATAGTTACAAATGACTGCGACATCATCGATAAGCACCCCGAATTTGAGGGTATGGCAGTATTAACGGTCGATGAATTTGAGCCGATAGCACAGGCAGTAAATGAGTATATCGGTAATGAAGATAGAGCACGGCACAGATCTCAGAACATTATAAGCATTGAGAAGGCTGAAGCACAGAATACTGAGGAGTTAGTGCCACTGCGTTATGAGTTGGATGAAGCCATGAACTCTTTGACCGAGATTCAGCGTCAAAGAGTGTACTTGTACTATTATAAAGGGTTTACAGAACGTGAGATAGCTAAGATTTCAGGGGTCTCATATAAGCAGGTGAGGAAGTCTCTGGACCAGGCAAGGAAAAAGCTAAGAAAATATTTTTCTGTATAGGGGTCTCAAAACGGCTCTCCCATTCCCTTATATATAGAAGGGTAAAAACCTTTTATGTATTTTGACAACAGAATATCAGCTGTATGAGTACGTTAATCCTGCAGCCGGTTGACACCTCGGCAGCCCATAGAGCGATACGCCATGACCTCGAAAGAGCAAGCGACAAATATCGGCTCTGAAAGCGGAACAGCTCTCCGCGGGCGATGAAGTGCAGGAGGATAATGATACTTCCGTCCAGCCTCAGACACAAGCAAAGGGGACGGCTCTGTGAGAACCACAGAGGGGTGAAACTCCCATGAGATCGGTACGCTGCCGGTTGCTCATACAGCTCCGTGATGACGGATGTCGAGGACAAATATCATTAAAAGGGCAAAATGAAAAACTAACGCATCAGCGTTTAGAGTTTTACGGCGGTTTCGCAGTAAGCAAGCCGCCGTTTTTACATAATAACACAGGAGGAATATACAATTGAAATACCACACAAACCCAATAGAACCGATAAACCAATCAGCGTCTAAGAAACGAGAGTTAAAGATAAAACATAAGGACTACGATTGCAAAAACTGTATATGGTCTGACCTCAATTCGGGGCATATCATTTGTTCTCGTCCTTGTGATGGAAGGAGTTGTTTTAAACACAAATGATAAAGCGTGGAGAAATATACTACGCAGATCTTTGCCCGTCAGTCGGCTCGGAGCAATCGGGCTGCAGACCGGTACTTATCGTTCAAAACGATATAGGAAACGAGCATAGCCCGACGACAATTATAGTACCGCTGACTTCTGCATATAAATCTGTTCTTGGTACTCATACAGTTATTGAAAAGAGATACGGTCTGCTGAAGACAAGCATTGTACTTGCCGAGCAAATAAGAACGATAGATGTATGCAGGCTGTCAACGTATGTCGGAACGGTGGATGATGACAAGATGAAAGAAGTTAACAGGGCTTTGAAGGTGAGCCTTGACATATAAAATTTGGAGGAAAAAATAATGGAAGAAAACAAAGTAATACTGCTGACTATCAAGGAGGCATCAGAAACTGTAAAAGGACTTTCACAGTACCACATCAGAATGCTCGTCAGAACAGGACAGCTCCCCTCGATCAAGGCGGGCAGAAAGTATTTCATCAATAAGGATGTACTGCTTCGCTACATATCCTGCGAGAGATGATAACTTTCTGAGTCTGAACAGATAACTCTTTAAAAAAACGCTGGATATGATACCCCTTTTGTGGTATCCTTGGTGCAAAGCCAATCACAGATCGGCTTGGAAAGGAAGTGAAATACATGGCAAACATCGAAAAACGCTATAACCCAAAGGGCGAGATCATCTCGTACCGCATCCGTGTTTACAAAGGCGTAGAGGGCAACGGAAAACGTATGAAGCCCTATATGAAAACATGGATTCCCGAGCCGGGCATGAACCAGAAACAGATCGAGAAGGAAGTCAACCGCCTCGCTGTCCTCTTCGAGGAGGAGGTAAACGCCGGAGAGGTGGTGGTCGATCAGAGCATCCGGTTCAAGGACTTCATCCCTCAGTATATGGAAATAACGAAAGTAAGAATGTCGCCTTTGAGCCTGCAGTTCTATGACCGGATAATCAACCGCCTGCTTATCCCGTACTTCGGGAACAAGAAAATGCAGGACATTAAGACCGTCCACGTTCAGGGCTTTATCAATCATCTTATGGAGATAGACCCCCTGCACGGCTCGGCAACAAACGATACGGATAAGCTTTCACCGAGTACGGTAAGACGGTACCTGACGGTGCTCCAGTCAATATTCAAACAGGCTGAAAAGCTCGAGATCATCGCTCACAACCCTGCCAAAGGTGAAAAGCTCACGATACCGAGGGTAGTCAACCCAAAGATAGAGATCTTCACCAAAGCTGAAGCGGCGGAGATGCTGAAGTGTCTGACAGAGGAAGACATGATGTTCCAGACCTTCGTACAGCTCGCGATAATAACGGGAGCAAGGCGCGGAGAGCTGGCGGCACTCAAGTTCAGCGACTTCGACTTTGACCGCTGTCAGCTCACGATATCGAGAGCTGCGATAAAGCTCAAGGATCAGCCGATAACTATCAAACCCCCGAAGGACTACGAGGTCAGGACGGTAACGGTCAACCGGCACTGCATACAGCTCGTAAAGATGCTTCAGGCGCATTACGAAAAGGAGAAGAAACGACTCGGCAACAAATGGGTAGGCGATGAATGGGTCTTCACCCAATGGAACGGCGAGATAATGAACCCGCACACCCCGACCAAGCAGTTCCGGCTGTTTCTGAAGAAGCACGGTCTCAAGCACCGGAAGCTCCACAGCCTGCGGCACACATCGGCAACGCTGCTTCTTTACGGCGGCGTAAACATCAGACAGGTACAGGCAAGACTCGGACACTCCGAAATCGAGACCACGCAGAAGTACCTGCACTATCTCACAGATGCTGACGCAGAAGCGGCAAATATTCTCACCAATATGATAGAGGAAGAAGATACACACCACATCGACATCGGACAAGCGATGTAAGGCGGCGCAAAGCAAAGAGAGCAAGGTCGAAAAGCCTTGTTCTTTTTTGCGGTTTACATACTATTTTTTTCATTCGTCATTTTGACTATAAAGACCACAAAAAAGACCAATGGTGCCCAAGATGGTGCCCAAACGGCTGAAATCAGCCTGATTTTACATATCGCTGATCTTACTAAACAGCGTAGATACGCGATGTAGGCAGATTGTATCTTGGCTGTGGCCTCTACCTTTTTGAGGTTTGAAGCTTGTATTCGATACTATAAAATTAAACACGAAAATCGAATAAGCGATAAAACGCTATTGAATTATTATCAACACCGATCTTTTGTGGTATTATGCGTTACTATATGACGATGCTTATGGTGCCCTGATCCGCCCTGGAAGAGCATATCCGAAAAAAATATGTAAGGATATTCACCTCGGACAGAATTGAAGACTTCAGCATTAAGCGCCGGTTGCCGGCAAGCGTCCAAGCTCTGAAACTGCGTAGATATGTGATTTGCGAGTCCCAAAAACCGGCTCGATTTCCCGTCATTTTGCACATGGTGCCCACGATGGTGCCCAAGGCGAGTTTTGAGGCAAAGTCCGAGAAAAGGAAAAAGCTCGTAAACTGCGTGTTTACGAGCTTTTCTGCTGGTCGGAGTGACGGGACTTGAACCCACGGCCTCTACCACCCCAAAGGCTAAGAACAGATGTTCTGATTTAATGTTTTCTGCCGAAATGCGCCGTGTTGCGCGGTTTCGTGCGAGTGGCTTTCAAGTGATTTATAGTAGTTTAATGCCGTTTTTTGCGCCCGTAGTGTCCTGATAGTGTCCTGAAAAACTCAGGTCGTTTGCTTTTCCTTTTTCCGGGATTTAGTAAGAAGGAATCTCCAGTTCGAGGGGAAGCCCATAAGCTCCGGTCTCACGTGAGGATATTTCTTCAGCAGCTCAGCAGTTGCCTCAACAAATTCTGTCCAATGCTTGTCCTCCGGGACTAAATACTTAAAGCACAGCATCGTGGCAAATATTCTGTTATTCTGTATGCCCTCTGTACTGTATTCATCATATAACCTCGGTGACTTAGGGAACTTGTAGTTATATATTCTGCCGTAATGGGCGCAGATATTTCTGACAAACGATATGTGTTCAAACCAGCTTTCAAGGTATGTATAACCCACTCCGTAAAGACTTGCAACAGCCTTTTTGTCGGCGTTCTTCATATTTTTGAAGAACTTGGACAGATTGCCGAAGCTGCATAGTTCCACTACTGCGTAAAGCGGAAGCGTTCCGCCCTCGTAATTATCCTTGAAATTTTTTACAAACGGAGATCTCCGGTTACGTTCGATCTCGGCTTCAATATCTGCTATGAAATCAGCGTGATGTTCCGCATCCATAAAGTTGCCGGACTCATAATATCCCAACACTCCGTATTTTTCCGAGAAATAGTTTGAAATCCTGCATCTGAGATTAATTTCAATTCTTTCAACGATCGGGAAAATAAGCTGTCTGAAATTTGAATTAAAAAGATACAGTTCCTCGATCATATCAAAGGTAATGCCTTTGTTGTAGGTCGAGTTTTTCTGTTTCAGCCCTAAGCTGTATGCCTTTATAAGTCTGAAATACGACACATCGTTCAGTATGCTTCTAGCATGATCTTCATCGGGAATGTTAAGTCCGAGATCACGCAGATTCTGAATCTGTTCATCTATTGACATTGCAGGCTGATGCTCTTTCAAACACATACTGCTTTCCTCCGGATATTAAATGACCCGACGTGGTCCGCATCGTTGAGAGGCGTGTCGGGTTCTGTTACTGTTATTATATCCGATATTTTTGATTTTGTCAAGAGCGTTTGAAATAAATCTTAAGTATATTGTCATATCATTATTCCGGCCTCAGCTTTTGTTATTATATTTAGCATTTATTTTCGATTAAAAGTTTGAAATTTTTATCAAACGCTTGATTTTTCGTCATAAATATGCTATAATAATATTCAATACAAAAATGGCCTGTCAACTTGCAAAGGAGTTTAGAAATGGCAGTTAGTTATAAGAAATTATGGCACATCCTGTTGGATAAAAATATGAAAAAAAAAGATTTAGAAAAAGTCTCTGGGATAACTCATTACCAAATGTATAAACTTGCTAACAACAAAAATGTTACAACAGAAGTTATTGGTGCTATATGTGTTGCACTTGAAGTTGAGCCAAATGACATTATGGATTTTATTCCAGATGCAGATAGCTGATGTGGAGGATATGATATGCCCGAAACAACTGATCAATTAAGTAATCAAAGTGAGATACAAATAATAAATGATAAGAATCATCAAGATTACGGCAATACTCATCATACACAATTGTATTTTATGGATGTAATAGATTTTCTAGATTCTCTACCTCGAAAACCTATTTTTGATCTTGTAGTTACTTCTCCGCCGTATAATATCGGAAAAGAATATGAGCAACAAATGCCATTAAAAGAATATATAAAATGGCAAGAGAAAATCATTAAAAAAATATATTTGCGCCTTAAAGAAACGGGAAGTATCTGTTGGCAGGTAGGTAATTACGTTGAAAATGGAAGTATCACACCATTAGATATTGAATTAGCCCCGGTATTTAAAAAGCTAAATATGATTCTTCGAAATAGAATTATTTGGCATTTTGGACACGGCCTTCATAATCAAAAAAGATTCAGTGGAAGATATGAAGTTGTGATGTGGTATACAAAAACAGACAACTACACTTTTAATCTTGATAATGTTAGAATACCCTCTAAATATCCAGGGAAAAGAAGCTATCGCGGAGAAAACAAAGGAAAACTATCTGGCAACCCATTAGGGAAAAACCCGGAAGATGTTTGGGACATACCGAACGTAAAAGGGAGGCATATTGAAAAAACAATACACCCTTGTCAATTTCCTGTAGGTCTAATTGAACGCCTTGTTTTAGCGTTAACGAACGAAGGAAATCTTGTCTTTGATCCATTTTCAGGTGTTGCATCCTCTGGTGTAGCTGCTCTACTTCACAATCGTAATTTTTGGGGTTGTGAGATTATGGATAATTATATTCAAATTGGTAAACGCCGCTTAGAAGAAACGATAACAGGTGATATAAAGTATCGTCCATATGACAAGCCAATTTATGATGCCAAAAGTAGCAAATTATCCCAAATACCTGACGAATGGAAGGATAATGGTAACATTTAATTGCATTGCTTCGTTTGCAAAAATTCTCAACTGACAGTTTTTTACTTGGGTCATTTCAGTTCTGACGCGTAGAATCGTATTTTATTAGACATCGAAAAGGAGAAATAATTATGGAGAATATATATCAATATGGTTATCCTACTGCTAAACGAATTGTTGATCTTCAAGAAGCATGTAAAGTGTCTACAGAAACACGCTCAGAAGAGTATCAAGGACATTACCGTCCATTAAAAGTTGCTGAAGTTAGAATCGAATTGCCAGTATACAGGATTGAAAATATCAGAACTAAAAGTTTACAAAAAGAATATCTTGCCAAGAACCCGGATGTTCCAAAAGATATGTTTAACGCTGACCCTTATAGTATTGAAACACAAGAAACGCAACATCAACTTTTAAAACAGCTTGTTGACAAAGAAGGATTGATGAAAACATTCAAAAAAGAAATGACTCAGCAAACTGAACCAATTATTTGTACCGATGAAGGCGTAGTTGTAAATGGCAACAGACGTCTTTGTGCTTGGAGAGAGTTGTACTATTCCGATAAAATAAAATACAAGCATTTTCAAATGGTTAGGGTAGCAGTTTTGCCAAATCACGATCCGCAAGGCGTATACGATCTCGAAGTTGCATTACAAATTCGCCCTTCAATGAAAGACGAGTATTCATGGCACGCTATTGCTGCAGATTGCAAGGAAAAAGCTGAAACAATTGACATTAGAGATATTGCAAAAAAGCAAAACAAAAGTACCGAAGAAGTATCAACTCTTATTGAGTGCTATGATTATGCTGCTCAATATCTTGAAGCGATTGGTCATCCGAATGAATGGTCGAGAGTAGAGAAACAGTTTTTTGCATTTAAAGGGATTATTTCCGGAAGAAAAACATTGAAAAAGCCTGGAGATAAAGAACTGTTCCAAGAGATTGCCCAAGCTATTTTGCAGAGGCCGGTTAAAGGTGAACGTTTATATAGCAAGATTCCCAAAGTTGTCAGCTGTTTAAACCGTATAGCTGATGAAATACAAGAAGCTTTTGATATTACTTTTGATTCAGATATTGATGACGAGTTAGTATTACTTTCGGGAGATGAGCTAGACACAGACAATAAAAACGCACAAATTGCTGCTGGTATCCACGCTGCTGATAAACCAGATCAAGTTGTTCAGATAGTTGATAGAATAATAAAAGCTGATGAAGATCTTGAAAAAGAAAAGAAGAAAAGGAGTTTTGTACTCGATCAAGTATTAAAAGCAGTAACAAATCTCAACAATGCCGTATCCGGTATGGATGACTTTATGACTAAAGAGGGAATAATAAAACAGTTGGATAATATCGAATTTGATTGTTCTTTGCTTAGAAACTGGATCGAACAGAAATGATTATGATTGTTCAAATTGATTACTTAGCAGTATCAGAACAGGTTGTTATAAGTAATGATGCTTCTGATGATAGTTTGTGGAGCAACTTTCACAGTTTTATTTGTGATTATCTTCCCGTTGAAATAATAGACTATTCTCCAAGAAATATGATCTTTGCTTGGAGATACTTTCTTTCGCTCAAAACATATATCGCTCAATATGCTTCCGCACACAAAAGCCAGATGAAAATATCCATTACGGACAAAGCTCGTATTATGATAAAAAACGCTAATGCTGTTTCGTATCATAATGCCATTTCCACAGATAAGAGAAACAGATCGGATATTGAAGCAATTATATCAAGCAAAGGATTTGCAAGGAAATTAACAAGCAATCAACTTGAGAATCTTGAAAAGATATCTTCTCTTCCGGGAGCAGCAACTTTTTCAGTTCCTGGTGCTGGAAAAACTACAGAAGCGCTCGCTTATTTTTGTGTGAATGCATCTTCTTCTGATCGCTTGCTTGTTGTTGCTCCTAAAAACGCTTTTGGAGCATGGGATGAACAAATAGAAGCATGTTTTCCTGAAGCATCCTATGAAATGGTTCGGTTACGTGGCGGAGAAGCTGCTATAGCTGAATTGTTGAAGTCTTCTCCTCGCTTTATGATTATATCTTATGATCAGTTAACAAGGGTTTCAGGATTGATTGTTGAAATGATGTCTTCTGGGAACGTGTATATGTTTTTAGACGAAAGTCACCGAATAAAAGGCGGAAAACAAGTTAAGCGAGCAGAAGCAATTTTATCTATGGCTCATTTGCCCAAGCGAAAGTTGATAATGAGTGGTACTCCTATGCCGCAAGGCCCTCAAGATTTATTATCACAATTTACATTTTTGTATCCCACAAAAGATGTTGATGAAAACACTGTAATTGACTTAATTCAGCCGCTTTATGTGAGAACAAACAAAGGGCAGCTTGGAATACCCGAAATAACTCATAATGTTACAATCGTAAAAATGTCTGATTTGCAAAGAAAAATATATGACACATTAAAATCCGAAACCAGAAGGCAATTAAACCCTGCCCTTTCAGACTTGTCAAAATACGAATTGAAACGCATAGGTAAAAGCATCATTAAAGTTATGGAATTTGTATCCAACCCGGCCTTGCTTGCTAACGATATGATTTTCGCTTTTGACCAAAGAGTTGGCCAGTTGCTTCTGTCTTCGGACGGCCCCAAAATCGATTATGTTTGTAGAAGGGCAAGAGAGCTTGCAGCTGAAGGTAAGAAAACAATAATCTGGTCTTGCTTTGTCCAGAATGTTGAACTGATTTCGCTAAGGCTTAAAGATATTGGTGCAGACTATATTCATGGCGGTGTTGATGCAGGTGATGAAAACGAGATGGATACCCGAGAAGGAAAAATCAAACGCTTTCATGATGATCCTTCTTGTATGGTTTTAGTAGCAAATCCCGCCGCCTGTTCAGAGGGAATCAGCCTGCACAAAGTTTGTCAAAACGCAATATATTTAGACCGATCATTTAATGCTGCTCATTATCTACAATCAGAAGATAGAATTCATAGATTGGGTTTGGAAAAAAACGCTCACCCAGTAGTTGAGTTTGTTGAGTGTGAAAACAGTATAGATCAAGTGGTCCGTGAACGCCTGGCGTACAAAGTAAGAACTATGGCTGACGCCTTAAATGATTCGTCTCTCAAAGTTGATCCGAATGGATTTGAATATGACCAAGAGGATTCAGATGAAAATGAAATAGATATGGATGATGCAAAAGCTATCATTTCGTACTTCTTTAATAATTATGAATAATCCAATAAGACTTTCTTGTAATATATTATATGCAGTTGTAAACATACTTAAAAACATAAAAAAACTTGATTTATTAACTGAGGAAGAGATATGGGATATAAACTCTTCGCAAATTAACACTGCTTGGATAATTCAGACAATAAAACAATGTGGATGGATTACAGAAGTTGATTCCAACCAAATACTATTGACAGACCAAGGAAATAGAATTGTAAATGAAAACTGCAATACAAAAAAAGTGATGCGAATTATGTTGTCAGATTACATTCTGTCTTTCTGTCCTGTGTGGAGTTATAGAATACCATATGGCAGATTGGAAGCAACCTATATTATGACGAAAGACGAACGCGCCTGCTTTCATGAAGCGGGATTGTTATCCGACTTTCCTGATGACGAAACTGTCAAATGGTGGGATTCGCTATCTACTACGATTAGAAAATTGCAAGATGTCAATAAAAGCGATTGTGGAAGAACTGGAGAGAGACTTACTCTCGCTTATGAAGAAAAAAGAACAGGTATCAAACCTAAGTGGATATCAATTGATACAAATTTAGCTGGATATGATGTTTTATCTCAATTATCCTCTGAAGATAGTTCAAATTTGTTGATTGAAGTCAAGGCTTCAAAATCAGATTTAAAAAGCGCAGTTTGTCACATCACTGTAAATGAATGGAAAATAGCTTCTACCGCGAAAAACTATATGTTCTATCTATGGGTTATAGGTAGTACAAATATGCTGGCTACAATTGAAACATTACAAATAGCACCATACATACCTACAAATAATCTCTCTGGAGAATGGGAAAGTGTTCAAATACCATTTGTATGTTTTAAAGATTTGTTTCAAATAATAAGCACATAAATTGAGGAATAGCTATGAGTAATCTTACAAAATACATTAACAACTTAAAAACGGAGTTTGACAAAGCCTCATTTGATATTTTAAAGAATTGTTCTGATGAGGAAACCCTTCTATGCTTATTTGCATATTATCATTACTTTAATGCTGATAACAGCTGCATTCTTGATATTGTTCAGGGAAATATCTTTAAATGGGATGCTATGGATCGGATTGCCGGAGTATATGTTGATCAAGAATCGGATTTCAATGATTTAGATGTGCTTGCAATAAAGTTTACTGAAAATGCAGATTTCGATTTTCCTGCTATTCTTAAAGTGTTTAAAGACATAGAGTCGATTCTCTTCAATTTCAAGGATGACATACATATCAGAAAAGAGGTCAAAGATATTTTAAGTATTGAAGAAAACCGGATCACTTCAAACAGACCAATTAAAATTCGAATCATTACTAATTTTGATCCCAAGACGATTTCAAAAAAGAACTCTATATTAAAGGCTCTTTCATTAATGAAGCCAACACATGATAATGTATCTTATGATATAGTTTTCGGCTATGATATTGAACATGAAATTCTGGAAATAGAAGAGCCTAAAGAATATGTGGATGACGCAATAATTGATATTGATTCTTCAGTTAACCACATAACTTTTGGAGAAGAACAGTCCTTAATTGTCAACGTTTCAGCAAAGTCTTTAAAACAAATATATGAATTATACTATTATCGGGGATTGTTTGCACAGAATCTTCGATATTATGTGAAAAACGCTAAAGTTGATACCAATATTGTTGAATCGATAAGGACTTTTCCTGATAATTTTTGGTATTATAATAACGGTATTATTTTAATCTGCGATGATTATTTAATCCAAGATAATTCTATACTTATTACAAACTTCTCAATAATCAATGGAGGTCAGACCACTAAACTTATTGGGGAAACAGATTTTGATAAAGATTTTTATTTGCAATGCAAAATAATAAAGAATAAATATTCTGATGAAAAAGATCGGTTAGAGTTTATTGCAAATGTTGCTGAAGCAAGTAATACTCAGAAACCAATAAAAGACAAGGATTTAATAGCAAACAGGCCTGAACAGCGCTTGCTTAAAAAGCAATTAGCCAACGCAGGAATATATTGCCAAATTAAACGAGGCGAAAAAATAAATAAAAAATTGTATCCAGCAGCTTGGCAAAACACCACTAACGAGGAACTTGGACAGTTTTTACTAGCATTTGTATATCAAAAGCCAGGAACTGCTCGTGGAGGCAAAGCAACAATTTGCGGAAACAAAGAACGATATAGTTTGCTTTTCGGCAAAAAATACAGCAGCGACCTTCTTGGAGATTTATTAAAGATTAAGGCTTATTATAAATTGTGGGCAACTCAGGTAAAGAAAAATGACGATGGTACTGATCCGTACAAAGTTGGATTGGTTAATAATGGAATGTTTTATGTGACGTCAATAATCGGGGTGATTTGTAAAATCTTCTATCACACTAACTATCCTAGCCTAATCAATTGTGCTGTAATGACCGAGCAGAAAATGGAGATCGTATCACAACATGATATAGATCACCACATTTTTGTAGAAGATTCTGATTTTAAAGACAATATTTTTGCTCTTTTTGAATACTGCTACACAAAGTTTTATCGTCCCGGATATGAGTTTTTAAAAACGTTTAAAGAAAAATATAATAATTACTCGAATTTTACAAAGACCAATAGCAACTACAACACTTATGTGTTCCGTCAGATCGCTTTTGAGTATAAGAATGGCATTTCAGAATCTGACTTAATAATTCTTGATAGAATAGTATATAGTGCGTCTTCTGAAGACCTTGATAGAGATAATAAGCTTCTCAATACGTATGTAAATGTTGTATCAAACGATATTGATCAAACCAATGTATCCGATGAAGTAGCTGCCGTTATTAAAGAAGAATTAATTGCATTTAGAACTCGCACTTACAAGCTTAATCACATTAAAGCATATGAGGTTTTTCGCAATGCTTCTTGTGATCGAATAGCTCACGCTGCACCTCAAACACTTGAGGATTTAAAGAGTCTTAGGTGTCTAGACGAAGCGCAATTTACATTGTATGGCCAAAGTATTATTGATATAGTGTTGAAAATTATTAATTCTTAAATTGTATTTCTCACTAAGTGAGGTACAAACCCGGCTGATACACAAACAATAATTGATAATGATCTAGAGTATGGCACTTCTGGCATATTGCAGACAGAGTTATAGTGAAACACCTGACAGTAAGGCAGAGTAGTAAAAAGATGCGCAACTTACATAAGGGTTCGCTTAAAGAATACTACTCCCACTTTTTTAACCGAATAACAGCCGCAGCAGCCTTGCTCTCCCCGTGAGAACAAGGCTGCCTTTTTTATATTCAAATATTTCTATGCTACGCTCCTCAAAAACTGTGTCTGAAACGTAGTCTGCCGGGATAAATATACTGCTCCCGCATTTGCTGTTCCGAAAGCTGCTGCAAGTGCAGCTTCTCTGTTTCAAAAATATATAAAACCGTCTTGAAAACACTCTTGGAGAGCTGATTTTCCAAAACTACCGTAACGGTAGATTAGAAATCGGAGTGAAAAAAGTGTTCAGAAAGTACTCCCCCGGTATATGAATACTGCTCCCTCATTTTTGCAGAGAGCTTGTCCGTGCAAACAGTTTTCCTCTGTCCGCCGTTTCTATTCAAGCCGGGGGAAAGTTCCCATAATATAATCAGAAAGATCAGCGAGACCAGTGTCGTGATTTCCGACAGTGGTCTCGCTCTGTTCATATAATCATACATATAAATTTATGCTCCGCGCAGAAAAAAGCTTCTGCGGGAATAAATATACTGGTGTCATACCTGCCGGGTCGAAACAGCTTCAATCCGGCTTTTTTGATTTCAGAAAGTAATAAATCTGTTCCGTCACAAGGCATCCGAGCGTAAAAATGTTTTGGAAAGTCTTTGCCCGGTGCTGTTATGTTCGGAACAGATGCTCCGGCAGTTCGGAGTTGATATAAAAAGTGTTTGGAAAATGCTTCTGCCGGAATATGAATACTGGTGTCACACTTTTGACCGCTGCGGTCTGAGGTTGATATATATTATTGTGCTTCACAAGCGCAGGAGGTGATGCAAACTCAAATCTTAATCCAAAACGGAGGGAGGTGAACGAATGGATAAGATCGAATTCTTGAGCTGTGAAACTGTGATGACAACAGAGATCCCCGAGGTGAAATACTGTGTCGATACCCTGATCGGTCCGGGGCTGTATATTATTGCGGGAGAGCCTAAGATCGGAAAGTCAAAGCTGGCGCTCGACCTGTGTCTCAATGTTGCAGCCGGCGGAACTGTTCTCGGTCTGCAGACTGCAAAGGGCTGTGTGCTGTACTATGATCTTGAAGATCCACTGTACCGTGTGCAGAACCGTCTGTTTGAACAGATTGCAGATCCTGTTGACAATGTGTACTTTTCTCTTTCCGCCGGATATATCGGCAACGGTCTTGAGGAAAGCATCGAGCAGTTCTATCAGGAGCATAAAGATCTGCGGCTTGTTGTTATCGACACGCTTCAGAAGGTCAGGGAGAATGAAGAATCAAGTTACGGCACCGATTACAAAGAGCTGTCTTCGGTAAAAGATGTTGCGGACAAGCTCGGGATAACAATAATAGTCATCCACCACACACGCAAGCAGAGAGATACAAGTCCGTTTAAAACGATCGCGGGAACAACAGGTCTGCGCGGTGTCGCTGACGGAAATATTGTTCTCGTTTGGTCAAACGAAGATCAGCAGCTCGCAATGCTCTATGCAGAGGGTCGTGATGTTCCGAGACGTAAAATGGAAATACAGTTTGACATTGCTACGCAGAGGTGGAAACTTATTGCTGACGATCTGAAAGAGCCGGAGAAATTTGACGATGAAGTTGTCACTGCAATTGTTTCGGTCATGAAAGAGCTGAACACTTTCAACGAGTCAGCAACTGTGCTTACCGAGCGGGTAAACAAGATCACCAAGAAAGATTATGCTCCGAAAGTTGTGTCGAGAATAATGACTCAGAACAAGACCCGGCTCGAAAAACTCGGTGTGCTTTTTGAACGGCGA
>Ga0310786_10002338_pt1 | contig 29144 bp, 22 predicted proteins | sample AusTroGonzalo_MG_FD_203881 | JGI IMG/M metagenome (GOLD analysis project Ga0310786, IMG submission 203881) | Bovine rumen microbial communities from tropical cattle in Woodstock, Queensland, Australia - Gonzalo_03 (v2) (version 2) | ecosystem: Host-associated > Mammals > Digestive system >...
TACTCACCTACTTCACCCCGCGGTTTCGTGAGCAAGTCAAGCCCTTACGGCACCGTTGAGGATCCGTTCCGTCCCGCAGAGCTCTGCTTTGGTGCACGCGGTCACTTCTTTGCCCGCGCCGTTGCCACCGATGCTCCCGGCACAGTCGATATCCTCAAGGCCGCATACAACCACAAGGGTGCATCGGTCTGCGAGATCCTGCAGAACTGTGTCATCTTCAACAACGGTACTCACGATGCAGTATACAACAAGGAGGGCCGCGCCAAGAACGCCATCTACGTTAAGCACGGTGAGCCTCTGGTATTCGGTGAGAACAACGAGTTCGGACTGATGCAGGAGGGATTCGGCCTTAAGGTTGTAAAGATCGGTGAGAACGGCATCACACTCAAGGACATCCTTGTACACGATGCTCACTGCCAGGACAACACCCTGCAGCTCAAGCTTGCCCTGATGGGTGACGGCGACGGATTCCCCGTAGCACTGGGCGTTATCCGCGACGTCGAGGCTCCCACCTATGACGACGCTGTTACCGCTCAGATTGAGGAGGTCAAGGCAGCCAAGAAGTATCACAACTTCGCTGAGCTCCTGGAAACCAACGACATCTGGGAAGTAAAATAAAACCATTTCAGCGATAGAAAAAGGCGGTCCTGGTGACCGCCTTTTTCGTACCCACGCTGGGAATCAAACCCGTTTGCGAAAGCAAACTAAAAAATTCATACATGGCGAAGCCATCCCGCCTGGAAGGCGGCTCATTTGCGTAGCAAATTAAAAAAAGGTCCTAGTACAGTAAAGGCGGTCATCGAGACCGCCTTTGCTGTACCCTCGCTGGGAATCGAACCCAAATTTAAAGTTTAGGAAACTTCCGTTCTATCCATTGAACTACAAGGGCAAACAGGTTTTTCACCTATTCGGCCGCGAAGATAGTGCTTTTTTACTTAAGTTTGCAACAATGACAACTAAATAGAGTATGAGAACTATCCGTAAAATCACTATTACATCAGCAGTAATAGCATTTGTTCTGTGCTTCACCGCCGCAAAGGAGAACAAGCCGAGTTACCCAATCAGTAACGTGCCGTTTACATCGGTCAAGGTAGCACCCGAAACCTTCTGGGGAGACCGCATCCGTCAGAGTCGCGAGGTAACCATCCCCCTGGCTTTCAGCAAGTGTGAGGAAACGGACCGATACACGAACTTTGAGCATGCCGCCGCCAAGATGGCCGAGACCGCCCGCGGAGACAACAGCAGCAACTACCGCCCCACACAGTTCCCGTTTGATGACACAGACGTCTACAAGACCATCGAGGGCGCCAGTTACCTGCTCCAGACCTACCCCGACAAGAAACTGGAGGCATACATAGACAGTGTGCTTGACATAGTTGCCGCAGCCCAGGAGCCCGACGGTTACCTCTATACAGCCCGCACCATGAACCCCGCCCACCCGCATGACTGGTCCGGCCCCACCCGCTGGAGTGCCGAGGAGAGCGGCAGCCATGAACTCTACAACCTTGGTCACATGGTTGAGGGTGCCATAGCCCACTATCAGGCAACCGGAAGCCGCAAGTTCCTGGACATAGCCATCCGCTACGCCGACTGCGTATGCCGCGAGATCGGTTACGGAGAAGGCCAGAAGGTGATAGTTCCCGGACATCAGATTGCTGAGATGGCACTTGCCAAACTGTATCTGGTAACAGGTGACAAGAAATACCTGGACGAGGCAAAACTGTTCCTTGACAACAAAGGCAAGACCGCCCGCAAGGATACATATGACCAGTCACACAAGCCGGTCATCGAGCAGGATGAGGCCGTAGGTCATGCAGTCCGCGCCGGTTACATGTATTCAGGCATGGCCGATGTGGCCGCACTCACGGGTGACAAATCCTACATCGATGCCATCGACCGCATATGGGAGAACATGGTTGGCAAGAAGATGTACCTGACCGGAGGCATCGGCTCAACAGGAGGAATTGAAGGATTCACCCAGAACTATGACCTGCCCAACATGAACGGCTATTGCGAGACCTGCGCCGCCATTGCCAATGTCTATACCAACTACCGTCTGTTCCTGCTGCACGGCGATGCCAAGTACATGGATGTGCTGGAGCGTGCCCTGTATAACGGTGTAATAAGTGGCGTGAGTCTGGACGGAGGCGGATTCTTCTATCCCAACCCGTTGGAGAGCCACGGACAGCACCAGCGTCAGGCATGGTTCGGCTGCGCCTGCTGCCCCAGCAACATATGCCGTTTCATCCCGTCGGTTCCCGGATATGTATACGCAGTCAAGGACAGCAAGGTATTCGTAAACCTCTTCATGTCCAACACCCTTACCACCAAGGTGGCAGGCAAGAACCTGCAACTGACTCAGCAGACCGGCTACCCCTGGAACGGCGACATCAACATAACCATTGACAAGACCCCCGGACAGTTCTGCCTGAACATCCGCATCCCGGGTTGGGTACGTAATGAGGTGGTTCCCACCGACCTTTACCGCTATGCCGATGGAAAGAGTCTTGGATATACCGTACAGGTAAACGGCCAGGAGGTATCGGCCACACTTGAAAACGGATACTTTGGCATAGACCGCAAGTGGAAGAAGGGTGACAAGATCACCATCCACTTTGACATGGAACCACGTATTGTTATGGCTCACCGTCAGGTGGCCGAGGATCGCGGAAAGATTGCCGTTGAGCGTGGACCGCTGGTATATTGCGCCGAGTGGGCCGATAACGATTTCAACGTCCTGAGCACCGCCCTGCCAGTGAATTCAACATTCCAGGTAGTGCCCACCAAACTCAAGGTAGAGGGTCTTGATTATGAAATGAATGCCCTTGAGACCAACGCATTTGACAACTATTCGGGCAATACCGGTAAAGCCCGTGAAGTCAAACTCCGCCTCATTCCGTATTATGCCTGGGCTCACCGCGGTAACGGCAACATGGAGGTGTGGATGTCACGTTACACCCCGCCGGCTCAGGCCGCTCAGGCTCCGGCAGCACCTCAGGTGCCCGAGCCCACAACCGTAATCAATATGTGGCCAAACGGTGCCCCCACCGACAACGGCCTTACCGGCCCCGAGAGGGTCATGGATATGCATGTATCGAACGTAACCCAGCCCACACTCACCATCTGGGCAGCACCCAACCCCAACGGACTGGCTGTAATTGCCTGCCCCGGCGGCGGATATACAGATGTATGGAACGGATCTGAGGGCAACAACATGGCCCAGTGGTATATGGATCAGGGCATAACCCTGGCAGTACTCAAGTACCGTCTGCCCAACGGCCATTACGAGGTTCCGCTGGATGACGTTCACGAGGCCATGCGTCTGCTCAAGGCCGATGCCCAGAAATACGGAATCAAGAAGATAGGAGTTCAGGGATGCTCAGCCGGCGGTCATCTGGCAGCCACTGCCGCCACCCATTATTCAAGCCCCGAGCAGCGTCCCGATTTCCAGATCCTCTTCTATCCGGTAATCACCATGGACAAGTCATTTACCCACATGGGTTCACACAACAACCTTCTGGGACGAAATGCATCGCAGGAGCTCATAGATCTCTATTCAAATGAGAAGCAGGTTACCCGTGAGACCCCGCCCGCATTCATAATGGCCAACTCTGATGACAACCTGGTTCCAGTAAAGAACAGCATTGAGTACTACAACGCACTGCAGGCCAATCGCGTACGTTCAGCCCTCCACGTCTATCCTTCAGGCGGACACGGCTGGTGTGCCAATGAAAACTTCGTTTACCGCGAGCAATGGATGAGCGACCTCAAGCAATGGCTCACTCAGATTGCTAAATAAATAGTGCCAAAGAGAACCGTCCCCAACGGACTCATTTCAGGTAGAGGCGCTTTTTGTCGAAATCCATGATGGCTGGATGTTCCTTGAGGAACTTCAGGCCGATGGCTCCTTCGGGCTGTGTGGGCGGAAAATGGGGTGAAACCACTATCAAGGCGTCCTGAAACTCCATATCGCATATGGTGCACTTATCTGCCCATATGTATCGGCCCACAACATATCCGTTTGGGGCGACCGCTTCGTGGAGTGACATGTCGGAATTGGATTCCAGGAACTTGGTGGTGTTCTTGTTCTTTTCAACCAGGAACAGGACCTCGGCATTACCCAGGTCAATGTAATACTTTCCTTTCAAGGTACGCTGCTTACCTCCTTCCTCTATCTTAAGGACAGATTTCACTGCCGGCATGTGCATATAGGTCTTATAGGTAATCCGGTAACTGCTGAGGTTCTTTAGGTCTGCCTCTTTCAGACTTGCTTTGGACATCATCTGCAGACGGTCTTCGGCCAGATCAACCTTTACAATACGGCTGCCTTCGTCGGCCTCATTGTGAAGCAGATGAATCGGAACCGTCACATGGTACGGGTTTTCATAATCGGCCAGTATGAATACGGGCCCCTCAAATATGGTCTTTTTACCTATGCGGACTTTTCCATCACCCTCATTAGTAATCCTGAACTTAATACCGTTAAGGGAGAGATTTTTCTTGGATGAAGGGTAATCAGAGATGTCAACGCAACCGGTGCTGACGGCAAAAGCGGAATCTACGAACAGGGCTGGTGTTCCCGATTCAAGCATTATGGGAGTCTCGGGCTTTCCGTTGATACTTGCGGTGATAAAGTAATGACCACCTTCCTTGAAAGTAGTGAATGTTTCTTCATTCTCCTGGGCCGATGTAAACGCGGTAAACAGTACGGCCGATGCAAACAAGAAGTTTCTTTTGAGATTGTTCATTGTAAAAAAGGTTTAGTAACATCGCGAATATAGGGCAGTTATCTGCAAAAAAGGATGAAACCCCGTATAATTGATGTTAATCACAAAAAAAGAAGGCCGGAGACTGTCCGACCTTCTTCTTGATGTTTGACTTTTTATTTTTCACCGAAGCAGAGATCACCGGCATCACCCAGACCCGGGATGATGTAGGCGTGGCTGTTCAGTTCGGGATCGACTGCTGCGCACCACAGGGTGGTGATATCCTGCGGGAACATCTTGCAGACGTAGTCAACACCTGCCTGAGCTGCAATGACTGAGCACAGGTGAATACGGGCCGGAGTTCCCTTGAGCAGCAACGCGCGGTATGCCAGATACATACTGTTACCGGTAGCCAGCATCGGGTCAACCAGAATCAGGGTCTTGCCGTCCAGCTTAGGTGATGCCATGTACTCGATGTGCACGTCAAAGTTCACCTCATCCAGATACTTACGGTAGGCCGATACGAACGCATTCTCGCAGTGATCAAAGTAGTTGTGGAAACCCTGGTGCAGGGGCAGACCTGCGCGGAATACTGTACCCAATACGATGTCCTCCTCAGGAACGTTGATGGTGGTTCTTCCAAGCGGAGTGGTAACCTCCTTGGTCACGTAGTTAAGTTTCTTACTAACCTCCAGTGCCATGATCTCACCGATACGCTCCAGGTTGCGACGGAAACGGAGTTGGTCCTTCTGAATGTTCACGTCACGGATCTCGGCGATGAACTGATTCAGAATACTGTTCTGTTTGTTAAAATCAATAACTTCCATATTGTTTTATACTAATTGTAGTCCTCAATCAGGGGTTTGAAATCCAACAAAAGTACATATTTTGAATAAAAAACAATCATTATTCTGATTTTAATGGGTATCTTCAAACCCCGAAAATAATTAACAACTACATATTACATTATGAGAATTAAGAATCTGACACTTCTCCTTCTGGCAACAGTCATGACAGGAGCAATCAGTGCCCAGCAGGGCGCATGGTGGCAGCAGGCCCCGTCAACCGTTATCAATCCCGATAACACTGTGACTTTCAACTATTCAAACAGAAACGCCAAGTCTGTCAAGGTATGGACACAGTTCAGCGAAAGCGTTGATATGACCAAGGGCGCAAACGGTGTATGGACCGCAACCATCGGCCCCGCAGAGCCCGATATCTACCCCTATCACTTTGAGGTTGACGGCATCAGCGTAATGGATCCCCAGTGCGCCGAGTGGTTCCCCAACGAGACATTCAAGAACAGCCTTCTTGACATGCGCGCCGACAAGCTGAGCGCACTCAAGGATGTTCCCCACGGAAGCGTGGATTACCTGAACTACTGGTCACCCGGACTGAACATGTTCATCCCGGTAATAGTTTACACCCCGCCTTTCTATGACGATCCCAAGAACAAGGACAAGCAATACCCCGTAATGTATCTTATCAGCGGTACTACCGATACCGAGGAGGTATACTTCAAGGTCGGTAAGATGAACCTTATCCTTGACAACCTGATTGCCGAGGGCAAGGCCAAGGAGATGATCCTGGTACTCCCCTACGGTAACGCCACACTGCTCAAGAGCGAGCGTCAGCCCCAGCCCCAGGGCGGCCGCGGCGGAATGGGCGGCATGGGTGGCTTTGGCGGAATGGGCGGAGGCTACAACTTCAATGCCGATTTCACCGATGTACTGATGCCTTTCGTTGAGAGCAACTACCGCACCATCAATGATGCCGATCACCGCGGCATTGGCGGTTTCTCACGTGGTGGAAACCAGGGTATGGCCATCGGACTTGCAAACCTTGACAAGTTCTCATACCTGTGCTCTTACAGCTCATTCACTCAGGTTCGCGACAGCCAGTTCGAGGATTCAGAGGCTTTCAACAAGAAGGTACATCTGTTCTGGCTGGGTATCGGCACCGATGATTTCCTCTACGGAAACTCAAAGGACCTGATGCAGATGCTTGACCGTCACAACATCAAGAACGTTAAGGTGTTTACACACGATAAGTACGGCCACACCTGGATGAACGCCCGCTACTGGCTCGAGAAGTCATTCCCCCTGCTGTTCCAGGATCAGGCTGTCATCGACGCAGCAGTTGCTGAAAGCATGAGCCTTGAGGAGGCCGAGAAGGTTCGTCTGGAGAAGCTGGGCGGCGCAGAGCCCTCACGTCTTACCGGATCACTCATGACCAGCCTCTTCCCCGCAGGCGTAAAGTCACCCGAGTACAATGCTGACGGTACAGTGACATTCCGTTGCCAGGCCGCCGATGCACAGAAGGTTGAGCTTGACTGCCAGATGTGCGGCCGCAAGCCCATGCAGAAGGATGACCGTGGTGTATGGAGCATAACCGTTACTCCTCCCGCACCCGATATCTATCCTTACTGCTTCATTATTGACGGCACACAGACCGCCGATCCCAACAACATGCACCTGTTCCCCAACGAGAACTTCAAGAACAGCCTTGTTGACGTTCGCGGTGCCGAGCCCAGCGTACAGGACATTCAGGATGTTCCCCACGGCAAGGTTGCATACCGCTACTACTTCTCAAAGGCTTGCGGTGTAGAGCGTCCCATGTGCGTCTACACTCCCGCCGGATATGATCCCAACGGCACAGAGAAACTCCCCGTTCTCTATCTGATTCACGGTATGACCGATACCTACGAGACCTGGTTCAAGGTTGGTCAGATGAACAACATCCTGGACAACATGATCGCCAAGGGTGAGGCCAAGCGCATGATTGTTGTAATGCCTTATGCAAACCCCTATCCCGAGATGATCGCACAGGGTAAGGCCGAGGCTTATGACCCCATGGACACCAAGCTCACCACCAAGGAGTTCATCGAGGAGGTAATCCCGTTCATCGAGTCAAATTACAATGTAATTAAGAATGCCGATAACCGCGCAATCGCCGGTTTCTCACTGGGCGGACGTCAGACTCTTGCCGCAGGATTCGGTAATCCCGACAAGTTCCACTACGTAGCTGCTTTTGCTCCGGCCATCGGCATGCAGGACAAGGAGGAGCATCTTACCAACTTCAAGAACGGCACATACAAGCCCGTCAAGAAGCTCAAGAAGCAGCTCAAGTTCATGTTCATCGGCACTGGTAAGGAGGACGGACTGATTACAATGTCAGAGACTCTTGACCAGTATCTGACCGATAACGGTCTCAAGCACACCTTCTACAACCCCGAGGGTGGCCACACCTGGATGAACTGCCGCGACTATCTGGAACTCACCGTTAAGGAACTGTTCAAGTAATGAAACGCTCACTTTTTCTTTCAACATTGTTGTTGGCCGCTCTGCCCCTGATGGCACAGCAGTCAAGAGTGAACATACAGTATGACCCTCAGCGCACCGAGCCTGAGGGCATACTTCCTTACAACTGCCGGGTGCTTTCACCCGAGGTGCATGATGACCACACCGTAACATTCCGCGTCAACGCTCCGAACGCCAAGACCGTTCAGCTGACAGGCTCCATGTTCGTAGGTAACAACCGCCAGCGCCCCAACTTTACCAAGGGTGACAACGGCGTCTGGGAACTGACCATCGGCCCCCTGGCTCCAGAGATTTATCTGTATTACATCATCATTGACGGAGTACAGAACATCGATGCCAACAACCAGTTCACCGGCCATGCAGCCATGCCTTCATTCAGCATGCTCTTTGTTCACGGTGACGAGCCCGCATGGTATGATCCCAAGCCCGATGTACCGCACGGTTCATGGACCACACATTACTATTATTCAAATGTGACAAACGGTCTCAGAGATTTGATTGTCTATACACCTGCAAACTACAACCCCAAGAAAAAGTACCCCGTACTCTATCTGATGGGCGGATCAGGTGACCTGACCGAGACATGGATCATGCACGGTCGTGCCAACTGGATCCTGGACAATGTGATTGCCGAGGGTAAGGCCAAGGAGATGATTGTGGTATTCCCCAATGACCAGATGGTAACCCGAAGTCATCCGCAGCACACCGAACTGGCATTCCCCATGATTGAGAGGGATCTGATTGATAACATCATCCCGTTCGTGGAGTCACACTACAGCTGCATCAAGGACAAACATGCACGCGCCCTGAGCGGTCTGTCAATGGGCGGCCGTATGACCCAGTACGTAGCTCTGCGTAACCTTGACGTGTTCGGATCGGCCGGAATCCTGAGTGCCGCCATCGGCCTTGACGAGACTCCCGCAATCAAGGAGCCCGATGTCAACAAGAAGATTGACTACCTCTTTGTAGGCGGCGGTCAGTATGAGACCGGCATGATGGGACGTCACACCACTCTGCACAACCAACTCACCGAGCTTGGCGTTGAGCATGAGTATGACGACGACGCTCCCGGAGCCCACGACCTGGTAACCTGGCGCCACCTGCTCTACTACCACTTCCTGCCCGGACTTTGGCGAAACAACTACAAGTGGAAATAACTAAAACCTTATAACTGACTTATGAAAAAAAGGACTATTCTTCCAATCATTGCGTCACTTCTGTTCATTTTATCCTGTGATGATGTAACCGGACTTATTCCGGAAGACAACAAAGGCATTGCTTTGGAGCAAGACAGTGTCAGTCTCTCCTGGCAGGAACAGTCACTGAAGATAACCGTAAAGACTCAAACGGACTTTACGGTTACTTCGGACTGTGACTGGATATCTGTAACTAAACAATACTCTGACGATAATTCATTCATAGAGTTGTCCGTTGAAGAGAACCCTGATTCCCTTGATGCCAGAAACGGTATCGTAACACTGGTTACCAAGACCAACGATGCGACCGCCACACTTCATGTCACCCAGGGATTCAAAAACGTAATTCGATTATTGACATCGCAGTATACCCTGTCATCGGAACAACAGGATATTACCATCCAGATCAAAAGCAATTGCAATTATGAAGTGATAATCCCTCAGGATGCATCTGATTGGATTTCAGTAAAGGCAACTAAAGCAATATCAGAAAGCCAGACTGTCCTTTCCGTATCCAAGAATGAAAGCTACTTTCAAAGGTCGGCGTCAATCCTGTTCAACAACCTGAGTGACGGCGTTCAGGATACTTTGACAATCGTTCAGGAAGAAGGATTCGAGTCTCTCAGAAAATTATTAAGGGAGAATCCCGAGGCTTCAATCTTTTACGAGGCGTTGGTTGCCACTCATCTAACAGACTCTCTGATAAAATACATTGATGAAAGCTATCCGTCGCCTGCATATGATTCAACTTATGCAGCTTTATATGAGACAGGACAGGCAGCGGTAGAGTATGAAACAGTCTACGAGAATAAAGCAAATGGACAGCAGCAAAGAGTTGTATGGCCGGACAAGCGCCTGTTCAAGTATACCGTTTTTGTGGTGTCAGATTCTGTTCTTGAAAGAGAGTATGGCATTAAGAGCCTGGATGACCTTGAAGCCAAAGCAAGAAAGGTGTATGACGATCCCAGTCACATTGATGACAGTCCGGAACTATGCACAAGTCCGCTTTACAAGCTCATGTCATACCATATCCTGCCTTGCGGCATGAACTATCACCAATTTAACCATTCAGATGTGTATGTTGTAGATGCTTACCTTAATTCGGGAGTGAGAAACGAAATGGACATGGAGGATTACTATGAAACCATGCAGCCTTATGCGATAATGCGCATAAGTACGCCCTATGACACCAAATCCGAAAGTCCCGGCAATTACATCTACATTAACCGTAAGGGAACCGTGTCGGGAGGCAATCTTGAGTCTGAAGGTATCAGGATATGGAAGGATTATGAAACTCCCTATAACAAATATGCCACGAACGGAAACATTTATTTTGTAGGCAAATTGCTGTTGTTTGACCAGGAAACCAGAAACGCTCTCCGTACCAGAAAGAGAATTATGTTTTCAACCATATCACCTGATTTCATAAACAGCAATGCCCGTGGCAGGATGAACCGCCAGCGTGCTCCTTATAACTATGCTGTATATGCTTTCAAGAACGGTTTCTGCAGGAACGTCAGTTACTCCGATGAAACGATGTATACAGTACGTTATCAAGAGAGTGTTTGGACTACATATTACTTTGACGAAACTACTTTGCGAGGTAATTACGACATCACGTTCCGCCTTCCGCCAGTTCCGGAAAGCGCTACGCAAGAGATCCGTATCTCAGGTTGGACTTCCGGCAGGTTGGATGATTCATACAATAATATCGTACAATTCTACATCCGCGAGGAAGGAGGAGACTTTGTCCCATGCGGTGATCCTGTCGATATGGACAAACCTCTTTCCGATCAGTCTATCGGTTATGTAAGAGATGACAGAGTTTCATACTACGAATATATGGGCCAAGGCATATCGGAAGAAGAGGCTATGCAGTCGGCTATTTACGCAAACGATGATTTAATGCGTGAACATGGCTATATGAAAGCGCCTGACAGTTTTTCGGTCAATAACCAATCTATGCGTGATGACGACCATTGTTTCCGTGTAATCGTAAACCGAATGTATATGCAGGAAGGCCGATACTACTACTTGCGTATCAGACAGTGTAATCTGGACAAGGATATAACCCTACCTTTAAGTTATCTGGAGATTGTTCCTAAAGAAATCTACCAGGGACATATGCGTGAGGACCAACACTAATTTTGACAATTGCAGTAAACACTTTTGTTATCAAATATTAAATAATACATTAGATAGAGTAAAAAGGCTTTTCGGATTTCTCTATCCCTCAAAAAGGAGTTACTTTTGTAGCCGGTTTACAAGGGTGCTTTCAAAAAGCCCTTCTGAACCGGCTATAAATTTGAGAGTTTAGTAACAATCAAACACATAAAAACAATGGCAAAAATCGATTTAAGCGTGTACGGTATCAACGGTTCAACCGTGATTGCACACAATCCTTCGTATGAGTTCCTCTTTAAGGAGGAGACAAAGGCTGGCCTGACTGGTTATGACAAGGGTCAGGAGACTGAGCTTGGCGCAGTTAATGTAATGACTGGCGTTTTCACCGGTCGTTCTCCTAAGGACAAGTACATCGTTGACAACGACGAGAGTCACAACAATGTATGGTGGACTTCCGAAGAGTACAAGAACGACAACCACCCCATGTCTGAGGAGGTTTGGGCAAAGGTTAAGGAGATTGCCATCAAGGAGCTTTCAAACAAGGAGCTTTATGTGGTTGACGCTTTCTGCGGCGCTAACGAGGCTACCCGTCTTGCCGTACGCTTCATCGTTGAGGTTGCATGGCAGGCTCATTTCATCAAGAACATGTTCATCCAGCCCTCAGCTGAGGAGCTTGAGAAGTTCCAGCCCAACTTCGTTATCTTCAACGCCAGCAAGGCTAAGGTTGAGAACTACAAGGAGCTGGGTCTGAACTCAGATACATGCGTTGCTTTCAACACAAAGTCACGTCAGCAGGTTATCATCAACACCTGGTACGGTGGTGAGATGAAGAAGGGTATGTTCTCAATGCAGAACTACTACCTGCCTCTGCAGGGTATCGCTTCAATGCACTGCTCAGCTAACACTGATATGCAGGGTAAGAACACCGCTATATTCTTTGGTCTGTCAGGTACAGGTAAGACCACCCTTTCAACCGACCCCAAGCGTCTGCTTATCGGTGATGACGAGCACGGATGGGACGATGAGGGCGTATTCAACCTGGAGGGCGGCTGCTACGCTAAGGTTATCAACCTGAGCAAGGAGAACGAGCCCGACATCTACGGAGCCATCAAGCGCAACGCTCTGCTGGAGAACGTAACCGTTGACAAGAACGGTAAGATCGATTTCGCTGACAAGAGCGTAACCGAGAACACCCGCGTATCATATCCTATCGACCACATCGACAAGATTGCCCAGAAGGTAAACGGCAAGAGTGCAGGTCCCGACGCCAAGAACGTAATCTTCCTGTCAGCCGATGCATTCGGCGTACTGCCTCCCGTATCAATCCTGACTCCCGAGCAGACCAAGTACTACTTCCTGTCAGGTTTCACCGCTAAGCTGGCCGGTACCGAGCGCGGTATCACCGAGCCCACCCCGACATTCTCAGCTTGCTTCGGCCAGGCATTCCTTGAGCTGCATCCTACCAAGTATGCAGAGGAGCTGGTTAAGAAGATGAAGAAGAGCGGTGCCAAGGCTTATCTGGTTAACACCGGTTGGAACGGAACTGGCAAGCGTATCTCAATTCCTGACACACGTGGTATCATCGACGCTATTCTGGATGGCAGCATCCTGAAGGCTGAGACCAAGAAGATCCCGTACTTTGACTTTGAGGTTCCCACAGCTCTGCCTAACGTAAATCCTGCAATCCTTGATCCTCGCGACACTTATGCTAACGCTTCAGAGTGGGAGGAGAAGGCTAAGGATCTGGCTGGCCGCTTCATCAAGAACTTCAAGAAGTACGAAGGCAATGAGGCTGGTAAGGCACTTGTTGCAGCTGGACCGAAGCTCTAATCTTAGAACTTAACATATTAGAGATACTCTTTCCGGCGCATAACTGGAAAGAGTATCTTTGCTATAATGCTTTTACTACCAAATATTTTTAACACGAAACTATGAAGAAATTACTCTTTACAATCGCAACATGCCTTGTGGCAGTTTTAGCATCAGCACAGCCGATGGGACGTCCCATGGGTGGCCGTCCGATGGGTGGTCCGATGGGTCCGATGGGCGGAATGGAGAAGCCCTTCTACGAGCAGGAGTCTGACTCAATCGCAAATGCCAAGATACAGGATGTTGCCGGTCTTCTGGACCTTACCGAGAAGCAGTTCGACAAGATGATCAAGCTCTATGCACAGGAGTTTGAGGAGATCTGCCGCAACCTTCAGATGTCAGTAAGAGAGTTCCAGATGATGCAGAACGGAGGTTTCCGTGGCCGTGGCGGCATGATGGGTGCCGAGACCACTACCAACGTCCAGTTTGATACCGCTGCCGCCAGAAAGACCTATGACCAGATCATAGCCAAGTATGACAAGCGCTACAAGAAGGCTCTCGAAACCACCCAGTACGAAACCTGGAAGACCCTTACAGCAACAACCCTTGACAACAAATTCAGCAGCATACTCCAGCACGTTCAGGAGAACACACAGAGTATGTTCTAAGAAACCCTTAACATGAAGATAGCACTTATAGGATATGGCAAGATGGGCCACGAGATAGAGAAGATAGCTCTCTCACGCGGTCATGAAGTAGTATGCAAGATAGACATTGACAACCCCCAGGATTTTGACAGTCCCGAGTTCAAGACAGCCGATGTCGCAATAGAGTTCACCGCCCCCACCCAGGCATACGGAAACATCCTGAAATGTTTCAAGGCCGGGGTAAAGGTCGTAAGCGGCAGCACCGGATGGATGGAGGATCATCGTGAAGAGATGAAAGGTCTCTGCAAGGACGGTTCCAATACCCTGTTCTGGTCAAGCAACTTCAGCATCGGCGTGGCTCTGTTCTCAAAGGTAAACAGCTACCTTGCCAAGCTTATGAACGGCTATCCCATGTATGAGGTACGCATGTCCGAGACCCACCACATCCACAAGCTGGATGCCCCCAGCGGCACAGCCATCACACTGGCCGAGGGTATTATCTCACAGCTGGACCGCAAAACCGGTTGGAGTAAGGGTACGGTACTCAATGCCGACGGCACCGTTACCGGTTCGTCAGAGTACAAACCCACCGACGTGCGTATCGACTCAATCCGTGAAGGCGAGATTGCCGGAATCCACGAGATCACATATGACTCAAGCGCCGATTTCATAAAAATCATCCATTTTGCAAAGGACCGCAGTGGCCTGGCCTTGGGAGCAGTTCTTGCAGCTGAGTTCACAGCTGACAAGAAGGGTTTCTTCGGCATGGATGACCTTATGAATTCACTCTGATAAACCCCGATGAAAAAGTTTGGCGAAATCACAAAGAAGGAATGGATCAAGGCAGGTATCTACCTGACCTTGTATATCCTTTTCCTCATCTGGGTCAGGAGTTGGATGGGAATAATCCTGATCCCTTTCATCTTTGATGCCTGCACCACCCATATCATCAAGTGGAAGTGGTGGAAGAACATCAAAAACAAGAACCTTTATCAGATCATGGACTGGATTGATGCAATTGTATTCGCACTCGTTGCAGTATACTTTGTAAACATCTACCTGTTCCAGAACTACGCCATACCCTCTTCATCACTTGAAAAGTCACTTCTTATAGGTGACCATCTCTACGTGAGCAAGGTTGCATACGGACCCCGCAAGCCCATGACCCCGCTCACCATGCCGCTCACCCAGAACCAGTTCCCGGGCGGAACCAAGAGCTATATCGAAAAGCCCCAGTGGCCCTATGAGCGCATCAAGGGTTTCGGCAAGATCAAGCTGAATGATATCGTAGTGTTCAACTACCCTGCCGGAGATACACTGGTAACCGATACCAATTGGTCAAGTGCCGATTATTACGGAATGATAGTCTATCCGTTGGGAAAGAGCCGGTGTAAGGATATCAATCTTGACAGCCTCTCTACTCTTGAGCAACGTCAGGTATATGATTTCTACTACAAAGTGGGACGTCAGGAGTTGATCCAGAACGAGCAGGTATTCGGAAAGATAATATCACGTCCTGTTGACCGCCGCGAGAACTACGTAAAACGCTGTGTAGGACTGCCCGGTCAGACTTTGGAGATAAAAGACGGAATCATCTTCCTGGACGGAGTTCAGAACAAACAGCCCGATGCCGTACAGACCAACTACATAGTCACTCTGCTGCGTCCCATACCTGAATCTCTCAGAGAAAAGATGCACCTGAGCCTTGAAGACCTTAAAGCCAAGGACAACAAGCCCGGCACACATATCATTCCGCTTACTCAGCAGTCTAAGGAGTTATTGGCCAGCCAGACCGGAATAGTGGGTGAAATCAAACATTATGAATGTTCAGTTGCCGAGTCCGAATGGCTTTTCCCGCAGAACAAGAACACTAAGTGGACAGTTGACAATTACGGTCCTTTATGGATTCCTGCCAAGGGTGCCACAATACAGATTGACCTTGAAAACCTGCCCTTCTACGAGCGAATAATAAAGGTTTATGAGGGAAATGATCTTCAGGTTAAGCGTGACGGAACTATTATGATCAACGGAGAGAAGGCCGACAGTTACACCTTTAAGATGGACTACTACTGGATGATGGGTGACAACCGTCAGAACAGTGCCGATTCACGATTCTGGGGATTCGTTCCCGAGGACCATATCGTAGGCCGTCCGGTATTCATCTGGCTCTCTCTTGACAAGGACAAGAAATGGGGTCAGAAAGGAAAGATCCGTTGGAACCGCCAGTTCCGCTCAGTCAAGAAATACAACTGATGGAATCCATCCTGCTAAGTTCGGCATACCTGCCACCCGTAAGTTTCTTCACCGCCATCAACAGTGGCGGTGATGTTCTTATAGAACAGTATGACAACTACTGCAAGCAGACCTACCGTAACCGTTGCAGGATAGCCACAGCATCGGGTGTCCAGTCACTCACCGTACCCATAGTCAAGAGCTCATCGCCCAAACAGCTCATGAAGGATGTCCGCATAAGTGACCACGGAGAGTGGAGGCACCAGCATTGGAACGCCCTTGAATCGGCCTACATGAACAGTCCCTTCTTCATGTACTACCAGGATGACTTCCGACCCTTCTACGAGAAAAAGTATGAGTTCCTGATCGATTTCAACACAGAGCTCACCCTGCTCATCATGAATCTGGCGGGCATGAACAAAAACATCAGACTGACGGAATCATACGGTAAAAAGGACCAAAACATTCTGGATCTGAGACAGATGGTCAATCCAGGCACAGATGAGCCACATGACTGTCGCCCTTACTGGCAGGTATTCAAGGAAAAGTACGGATTTCTGGCCAACCTGAGTGCCGTTGACCTTCTCTTCAACATGGGATCGGAGTTCCCGTTGTACCTTTAAAGGTAAGCCTTTACTTTAGCGAAAACTTTGTCGGGATCGATGCCGGTAAGGCAACGGTAATCACCGTATATGCACTCTTTCTTTCCGTAGATGGAGCACGGACGGCAAGGCAGGTCAAGTTGTATACAGTCGTCCGGTTTCTGTCCCCAACCCAGGAAACCGGCTGCAGGATGAGTGGCTCCCCAAACCGAAACGACAGGAGTGGCGGTTAATGATGCCAGATGCATGTTTGATGAATCCATGGCCAGCATCACCTCCATATTGCTTATAAGGTTAAGTTCACCCTCAAGCCCCAGACGGGGATCAATAATCTCAACTGAACGGTATTTCTGAGCCCACTCCTCAACAAGCGAACGTTCCTTGCCGTAGGCAAACACGAACTGACGGCACAGGCATGCACTGTCAATCTGCGAAACCACATCCTCCATAAGGTATAACGGATATATCTTGCCCTTATGTGCCGCAAAAGGTGCTATTCCCACCCAGGTGCAGTCCTTATCTCCGACTATTCCCTTTATTGATGACAAATCGGCCTTTCCATCGCCGAATATGGAACGGAACTTAAGGTCAAAGACAAAGCCCAGTTTCTCAAGCACGATACGGTAACGGTCAAATGAGGTAAGACGCGGAGTCAGGTCCTTGTTCTTGAGTCGGGTAAGACGTTTGCGTGAGCGGCGGTCCTTGTCGATACGCTTCACCTTGATAAAACATGACCTGTAGAAAAACGAGAGTGCGGTGGTACGCAACACACCGTGAAGGTCGGCCACGGCATCAAAGTGTCTCTTACGCAGTTGGAAGAACAGCTTGAGCATGGCGCCGAAACCGTGGTAATCCTTCTTTAGGTCAACCCCCATGAAACTTACGTTACCGGGCATACCGGCAAAGAAGGGAGCGAATCGGACATTGGACAGCATAGTGAAATGCTTGTCGGGATATGCCTTTGCAACCGATTCCAAAACAGGAACGGTCATAGCCACGTCTCCTATGGCGGAGAAGCGGATCAAAAGAATGTTCTTGTATTTGGGATTACTTGGATCCATTCTGTCCGTAAAGAACAGGGTTGAGTGAGGGGTCGTTGTACATCTTCATCTGCTTGTAGACTTTCATGTACTTACGGCCGGCAGCCATATCGTCAAGAAGCATATCGATTGCTCCCGAAAGGTCTTTCTTCTGCTCCATGAGGACTGACAGTTTCTCACGGCAGCGCTGCTGCTGTTCAACCGGCGTGTCGGTACGTTCAGCCTCAATCTTCATATGGTAGATCTTGAGCGCCAGGATTGAGAGGCGGTCAACTGCCCATGCAGGGCTCTCGGTATTTATCGTTGCAGACTGAAGCGTCTGAACCTTACTGAACTTTTCAAGGAAATAGCTGTCTATAAGCTCAACCAGGTCGGTGCGATCCTGATTGGAACGGTCTATGCGACGCTTAATTGCCAAAGCCTTAACGGGATCTATCTGGGGATCGCGGATGATGTCCTCCAGATGCCACTGAACCGTATCAATCCAGTTCTTGAGGTAAAGGTAGAACTCTATGCTCTTTTCCTTGTAGGGATTGGCAATGGGAGTATCCACGTTATCTTTCTTGTGATAATCTGCTATTGAGCGTTCAAATACCTCAAAACTTTCCTGGCTGAATGTCATGATTCAAGTGTGTTCTTTAAGACGATGCAAAAATAGAGGTAATTTTCTGAATAGGCAACGTTTGCAGCCCAATTAGCATTACACACATTAACGTTGTTTGTGCATCACGACTTCCTTTTGTTTTTTCATTGCTTGTGACGCTTGCCGAAAATGGGTTTCTTTGCAGCCAAATTCATTTTTTAATACTTAAAATTACAATTATGGCAGATTCACAGATTGCAGAGAGAGTTCAGGCTATCATCGTTGACAAACTTGGTGTTGAGGCATCAGAGGTTACTCCCGAGGCTAGTTTCGCAGCTGATCTGGGTGCAGATTCACTGGATACCGTTGAGCTCATCATGGAGTTCGAGAAGGAGTTCGGCATTTCAATTCCCGATGATCAGGCTGAGAAGATCACAACTGTAGGTGAGGCTATCGAGCTCATCAGCGCAGCAGCTACAAAGTAATCAAGCAATCTTCTTTCACATAAGATGGATCTTAAAAGAGTTGTCGTAACCGGACTCGGTACCGTCAACCCTCTTGGTAATTCTATCCCCGAATTCTGGGATAATGCCATAGCAGGAGTGAGCGGCGCCGGCCCCATTACCACTTTTGACACAAACGCCATACTGACCAAGGTAAAGTTCGGATGTGCTGTCAAGAACTTTGACATAGCCGAATACATGGATCGCAAGGAGGCCCGCAAGCTTGACAAATACAGTCATTTTGCCATTGCATCGGCTGTCCAGGCCATGAAGGATTCCGCTCTTGACCTTGAAAAGGAGGATCTGGACCGCATAGGCGTGATCCTGGGTTTCGGTATTGGCGGTGTCGATTCCTTCGAAGAGGGTGTAGATACCATCCATGAACAGAAGAAACTTGGTCAAGAACTCAAGGTAACCCCGTTCTTCGTACCCCGCATACTCGGTTCCATTGCAGCCGGTCTGATTTCAATCATGTTCAAGCTCAAGGGACCCAACTACGCCACATCATCGGCCTGCGCATCAAGTACCCACGCCATCATCGATGCCGTGAACATGATCCGTCTGGGCAAAGCAAACGTTATTGTTACCGGTGGTGCCGAGGCAGCACTGGGTGACTGCGGCGTAACAGGATTCGGAGTAATGCATGCACTTTCAACCCGTAACGACTCACCTGAGGCAGCTTCACGCCCCATGAGCGCCAGCCGTGACGGTTTCGTACTGGGTGAAGGAGGCGGCATCCTGATACTTGAAGAGTATGAACATGCTGTAGCACGCGGCGCAAAGATCTACGCCGAGGTTGCAGGATGGGGTGCCACAGCCGATGCATACCACATGACCGCTCCGGAGCCCGAGGGCCGCGGCGCCATCCGTGTCATGCAGGAGGCTCTTGAGGATGCAGGAATGAAGCCCGAGGATATTGACTACATCAATATGCACGGCACATCCACTCCTCTGGGTGACATCGCTGAATGCAAGGCTATCAAAGCCGTATTCGGTGAGCATGTATATGACATGAACCTGAGTTCAACCAAATCCATGACAGGACATCTGCTCGGCGGTGCCGGCGTAATTGAGGCAATCGCCACCGTGCTTGCCGTCAAGAACGACATCGTTCCGCCCACCATCAACCACGAGGAGGGTGATGAGGACGAGCAGATTGACTATCGTATGAACTTCACCTTCAACAAGGCGCAGAAGAGAGAGGTGCGTGCCGGTCTTTCCAACACATTCGGATTCGGCGGTCACAACTCGTGCGTCATCTTCAAAAAGTTCAAGGATTGAATCATCGCTTTAGCGACATAACCCGTACTATCTACAATGCGGCATCGGCTATATTAGCCTTTGCCGCATTGTCAGGTTGTGCAGCTATAGGCAATCCTGACGGAGGACCGTTTGACGAGACTCCCCCCAGAATCACCGGAAGCCACCCCAGCAACGGTGCCACAGGCGTAAAGACCAAAAGGGTCACAATTGATTTCAACGAGTTCATAAAACTGGAGAATGCCTCCGAAAAGGTCGTCATATCACCTCCTCAGGCTCAGCAGCCCGAGATAAAGGTGACAGGCAAGAAGATACAGGTGGAGCTATTTGATACGCTCAAGCCGAACACGACCTACTCCATTGATTTTGCCGACGGAATAATAGACAACAACGAGGGAAACCAGTTGGGTGATTTCTGTTTCCGTTTCAGCACAGGCGATGCCATTGACACGCTTGAGGTATCGGGCTATGTGTTGAATGCCGAAAACCTGGAACCCGTCAAGGGAATAACAGTTGGTCTGCACAGCGACCTTTCCGACTCGGCTTTCACAACCAAGCCGTTCGAAAGGGTTTCACGTACCGATGCCAACGGCCATTTCACTGTCCGGGGAATCGCTCCCGGCTCATACAGGATCTATGCCGTAAACGACATGGACCAGACATTCAGCTACTCTCAGCGAAGCGAGATGATAGCATGGATGGATTCAGTAATCGTCCCCTCATCCGAGCTCAGATACCGCACTGATACAATCTTCACAACAGAAGGTAAGGTGGATACCACCATGACCGTTCCGTTTATCCAGTATCTGCCAAATGACATTACACTGCTGGCTTTTACCCCAAAGCCCGTACAACAGTACATGTCCGGATATGAGCGTCCAAGCCATGAAAAGTTCACTATCCGGTTTGCCCTGCCGGTGGATTCAATGCCGGAAATAAAGGGCTTCAACTTTGACGAATCAGACTCATACATCCTGCAGCATACCGAGCGTTACGATACACTCACCTTCTGGATGAAGGATACTACGGTCTACTATCAGGACACTCTGAGTTTCAGCATAACATATCTTGCCACCGACACTGCCGGACTGCTTACCCCCAGGACCGACACTATGAGACTTACGCCTCCAAGGAGCAGAGAACGCATACTTAAGGATAAGGCACGTCGTGAAGAGGAAGAAAAGAAAGAATTCGAAAAGCAGCTGAGACGTCTGGAACGTAACGGTGACTCCATAGGAATAGCCAAACTGCTTAAACCCAAAGTAAAGTTCCTGGACTGCAAACTTACATCCGGCAGTTCATTGAGCCTCTTCCAGGATGTGACTCTCACATTCACTGAGCCCGTGACTTTCCTTTCGGACACTGCCATACATATGTTTCAAAAGGTCGACACCATACTTAAACCCGTTCCTTTTGAAATAGAACAGGATCCTTTCGATATTCTCAAATACTACATTTACGGCGAATGGAAACCTGAAGAGACCTTCATTATTTCCATTGATTCGGCAAGCATTCAGGGTATTTACGGACTGTACGTCGACCATAAGCAATCAACACTCAAGTTCAATGCCCTGAACAGATACAGTACTCTGACCGTCAATGTGGCCAACCCCAAGCCGGGATATACCGTCAGACTGCACAACACCGGCGGAAAGGTGGTACGCAGCGAGAAACTCGAGAACGGAAGCGTTGATTTCTTCCTCCTCCAGCCCTCTACGTATTTCGTATCCATGTTCAATGACGTGAACGGCAACGGCAAGTGGGATACCGGCGAGTATGAAGAGAAACGCCAGGCCGAGAGTGTCTGGTACATCAACCGAGGTCTGACCCTAAAGCAGGACTGGACTCATGAGACCGATACATGGTACGTGAACCAGACACCGTTGCCACAGCAGAAACCCCAGGAGCTCTCCAAGAACAAGACTCAGAAAGCCGAGAAGGATATCCACAAGAAGAACGTGGAGCGTCTCCAGAAGAAGTCCCAGCAGAAAGAGGACGAGAAGAAGAAAAAGGAGCGCAAGCGTCAGGAACGCAAGGACCGTCGCGAGAAGAACAAGGAAAAATACCGCCAGATCAGAGACAACGCAAAGGCCAGGAAAGCCGCATCAAAAAGTGATGAGGTTCCGGAGGCCGATGTTATCGTTCCAGACCCTGAGGAAGTTACGTCCCCACAGGAGTGACAGCTGCTCATCGGTCAACCCTTCGGCCATAAGCCTTCCGGTCAGCGAAACAAACCACGAGGCATCCTCCAGACCGGGAATTCCGCCACCTCCGTCAAAATCAGAACCTATTCCTACGTGGTCAACTCCCATCACGTCTATCATATGCATGATATGACGTACCGCGTCCATGACAGTGGCGTCTTCCTCTTTCTTGAGGAAACCGCTGTACATGCATACCTGGGCTACTCCACCCGATGCCGCAAGGGCACGCATCTGTTCATCGGTCAGGTTACGGGTATGGTCACAAAGGGCACGGCTTGAAGAGTGAGAGCAGATGATGGGTTTGCTGCTGCACTCCAACGCATCCCAGAAACTCTTCTCGGAAGCATGTGACAGGTCAACCATCATACCTACCCTGTTCATACGTTCAACCACCCTCTTTCCGAACTCTGAGAGTCCGTTATGCTCATGATTACCCTTGTGGGAATCACATATGTCATTGTCGCCGTTATGGCACAGTGTCATATAAGCCACACCGCGACTGCGGAAACGGTCAATATTGTCTATATCCGAGCCGATGGCATATCCGTTCTCAATGCCCTTAACGACCGATTTTATTCCCTTGAACTTGTTCTGCCACAGTTCATCGGGAGTTGTGGCAATTGCAGCCTTGCCGTTGCATTCACCTATACGTTCCTCTATAAGGTCAAGAAGACGGTCAGCCTTACTGACGGCTGCTTTCAGAGAGTCTGCGTCACGCTCTTCCTGCTTCAGGTAAGCCACCATGAAACTGGCATCCTGACGGCCATCGGTCATCTTATGGATGTCAACCAGCATTTTGGGATTCCTGTCACAGAAATGAGTCCCTTCGTCAAACAGCATCGGACTGTCGCAATGACTGTCCAGTATTATGGTCCTGGAATGCAGTTCCTTGGCTCGACGATACAAAGCGGCCTGCTCAATGAGCCAACCGAATAAGGGCATCATGGTGCGGTCATTCTCCAGAAGGAAACACTCCGGATGCCACTGTACACCCAGAACGGGACGGAATGCGGTCGATTCCATACCCTCAATTATGCCGTCCGGAGCCACAGCAGTGACACGGAAACCTGTCGGCACCTCCTTGACAGCCTGATGATGGAATGAGTTTACGGCAAGGGTATCTTTTTTGAAAAAACCATACAGAAGAGAGTCCTTTTCCAGTCTCACTTCATGTGACGGAAGCCCGCGGGCAATAGTCTGGCTATGCTCAATGGCAGGTTGGTCATGTTGGGTCTTTATATCCTGATACAACTTGCCTCCCAATGCGGCAGTCAGCACCTGGATTCCGCGGCAAATGCCCAGTACAGGTATCTGACGGTCCATTGCAAGACGAACCAGAGTAAGTTCCTGCCTGTCGCGACGAGGGTTGATAGAGATGCACTCCAACGGCTCTTCGCCAAGATAATCCGGGTCGATATCGGCTCCACCGGACAGGACAATGCCGTCAAGTCTGTCCAGAAGTGAAACCAGCGCCTTGTCATCGTCATATGAAGGAATCACTACAGGAGTTCCTCCCGCCTCCACGACCGACATATAGTATGCCTGTGCAAGAGTACAGTCTCCCTCACGGAAATTACCGCTTATTCCTATAACCGGGACATGGTAATTCAATACATCAGTGCCGGATTCCAGATTGCGGAGTCCGGATTCAAGCTGCTCAGCCTTATTCATTCTATGGGAATCTCTTTCTTTATGCTCTCATCCAACGAAATGAGGGTCTCTGTAGCTGTAACACCCTTAATCTCCTGAATGCGTCCGTTGATAAGCTCCATCAGATGTGAGTTGTCACGGGCATAGAGCTTGATCATCATGGTATATCGGCCAGTGGTAAAGTGGCTCTCCACCACTTCGGGGATCTGGTCCAACTCAGAGACTACCTGGTGGTACATGGAACCCTTCTCAAGGGTAAGTCCAACATAGGTACAGGTGTTGTAACCAATGCTTCTGGGATTGACATGGTAGCCGGAACCGGTTATCACACCGTCATCAAACATCTTCTGCACGCGCTGATGTATGGCAGCACGTGAAACGCCGCACTGAAGTGCCACGTCACGGAACGGAATACGTGCATTCTGTGAAATGATACCAAGAATTTTTCTATCCAGAGCATCCATGCGCTCTGTTGCAGAGATTGGCTTCTTAGAGTTCATATTGTAAGCATTAAATAGTTATCGAGTATTATTTTGACCCAAAAATAGGTAATATTTCAATATCTTGTCATCAGAACGCTTACAAAATGACAAAAAACAGGAGGGAGCACGAAATATGCCCCCTCCTGCTGTTTTATAAGTATTTTTACTGGATGCTTACAAGCTCGATTTCAAATACCAGAGCTGCACCGGGCTTGATGTCGTTACCGGCACCCTGCTCACCGTAAGCAAGCTCTGCAGGAATATAGAATCTGTACTTGTCACCAACGCTCATGAGCTGAACACCCTCGGTCCAACCCTTGATTACGCCACCAAGGTTGAGTGAAACAGGAGTGGTTGCCTCGTCGAATACGGTACCGTTAACCAGCTCACCGCGGTAACGAACCTCAACATCGCTGGTAGCTGTGGGCTTGGGACCGCCATCGCCGAGCTTGAGAACCTCGTACATAAGACCGCTTGCAGTCTTGACTACATTATCAGCCTTGGCCTTCTCCTCAAGGAAAGCAGCGCTCTCGTCACGAACCTTGTTGAACTGAGCCTGAACCAGCTCCTCGTACAGACGGTTCGATGTCTCATCGGCCTCCTCAAAAGACATTATCTTCCAGTTCTCAAGTATACCGTCGCAGAAACCGCTGATATAGTTGGACCTGTTGAACTCCTCACCGGCACCGAAAAGGTTCTCGCCCAGACCTATGTAAGCCTGAGTCATCTCCTGACGGCCAATCTCATAACCGATTGCATAAGCCAGCTTTGCATTGTTATCAGGATCCTTGGCTGCCTCGATGAAACCCTTGACGAAAGCCTTCATTGAAGCTGAATCAATCAGGTCATATGAGAGCTGATCCTTGTAAACACGGATAGCACGACCCATACCGATTGAATACGAGATAGTGTCCTTTACATTGTTCATTGTAACCTTACTTGTACCGACACCTCCGCATGAGGCCAGTACTGCGATAGCCATCACAGCCATCAAAACATTCAGTTTTTTCATTGCTTATTATTAATAAATACCTGTTTTGCAGAAATTTTGTGCGAAGATAGTGTATTTTGGCTTTAAGGATACCGAAAAATGCAGTAATTTTGAGATTTCAAATACTATAGGTATGGAAATATACTGCATTAACAACAAGAAAACCGGAAGTTTTGACCCCGGTATCTCCTTCACGGAAGTGTTCGACAGGTTGGAGATTACGCTCAAGGGTGCACCCATGTGCGTATGCGCCAACGGTAAGATCGTGGACTTGGATTCAAAAGTCTATGAGGACTGCGACGTTGAATTTCTTGATGCCACCACGAGCATGGGCGCCCGCTCCTATCTGCTCGGATTAGTATTTGTTCTCTACAAAGCCGTATCTGAACTCTATCCCGGAAGCAGGATAAGGGTATCGAACGCCATATCCAAAGGTTTCTACTGCCCCGTCGAGATTGGCCGTGACATCACCGATGACGACGTCACCAGCATAAGCGAGCGTATGGGCAGCATCATAGGACGCAACATCCCGTTCGTAAAGCATACGGCCCATACCAAGGATGTGGCCGATATCATGGAACGTGCCGGCCGCAAGGACAACGTACGTCTGCTGCGCAGCATAGGATCGCTTTACACAAGCTACTATACCCTTGAGGACCTGCCCGATTGGTTCTTCGGCATACTTCCGCCCAACACCGGATGCCTTAAGGTGTTTGGTCTGGAACCCATGTCAGGTGGAGTGCTTGTACGCCTTCCGGACAAGAGCAACCCCGACCAGCTGGAGCCGCTCATCCGTCAGGACAAGATGTTCGAGATATTCAAGGAGCATCACGACTGGATGCGTATCCTGGGATTCTCCACACTGGGCAAGCTCAACCAGGCTGTCGCCAATGGACAGACAAACATGATCATAAACGTGGCCGAGGCACTTCAGTCACAGAAAATAGTTCACATAGCCGATCAGATAGTTGAACGCCGCAACGAAGGCAAGGGACTCAAGCTGATCATGGTTTCCGGTCCGTCTTCATCGGGCAAGACAACATTCAGCAAGCGTCTTATGGTCCAACTCATGGCCCACGGACTTACCCCCAAGGTTCTTTCTCTGGATGACTACTTCCTGGACCGTGACCATACCCCGTTGGATGAAAACGGCGAGCATGACTTTGAGTCACTCTACGCCATTGACCTGCCCTTCTTCAATGAACAACTCAAGGACCTGCTGGCAGGCAAGACCATACAGCCTCCCCGTTTCAATTTCAAGAAGGGCGGCGTACGTGAGTTCACTGACCCGGAAATGAGTCTGGGCGACAATGACATCCTGCTCATTGAAGGCATCCATGCCCTCAATCCGGATCTCATGCCCGACATACCCGCCGACAGCCGTTTCCTGATATACGTATCGGCCCTGACATGCATACGCATTGACCAGCACAACTACATTCCCACAACCGATAACCGACTGCTGCGCCGTATCACACGTGACCACAAGTACCGCAGTTACTCGGCCCAGGACACCATTGGCCGATGGGCATCGGTCCGTGCCGGTGAGGAGAAATGGATATTCCCATATCAGGAGAATGCCGACGCAATGTTCAACTCGGCAATGATTTTTGAGATAGCAGTCATCAAGGATATGGTGCTGCCTCTGCTGGACGAGGTTCCCGAGAACAGTCCCGAGTACGCAAAGGCCTGCCAGCTCAAGGATTTCCTCAAGCTGTTCCGTACCATACCCAGCCAGAACCTGCCGCCCACATCACTGGTACGCGAGTTCATAGGAGGCAGCAGTTTCCACTATTGATCATATCAGAATGCCCGGTTTAAGCAACATACAGACTCAGGTCCAGACGCAGACGCAGATACAGACCCTCTCGCCCCAACAGGTGCTGGAGGCCCGTTTGCTTGCACTCTCCACTCTGGAACTTGAGGAGCATGTACGTGCCGAACTGGGTGACAACCCGGCTCTTGAGGACGGTCCGGCAGAGATGTCGGCCTCCGACAGTGACGACTCGGTCCAGGATGACGACCTGGAATACGGAAACGACGAGTATTCAAACTCATCGGACAACAACCGCGATGACTGGAATGACGATGATGACGACTGGTATGACCGTCCTCAGGGAGGCGGCGGCCAGGTGGCCGATATACCGCTGGCCGATACCCGCTCGTTCTACGACATACTGTACGAGCAGTTGCGCGAGCAGGACCTGACCCAGCGTCAGATGAAGATTGCGCTCTACATCATAGGCTCAATCGACAATGACGGCATACTGGACAAGGACCTTCAGGCCATATCCGATGACCTGGCGTTCTATCACGACACGGACGCATCGGTCGATGAGATAGAGCAGGTGCTCAAGGTTATCCAGGAGTTCGATCCCGCCGGCATAGGCGCGCGCAACCTGCAGGAGTGCCTTCTCATTCAGATACGCCGCAAGCCTGATTCCGAGAGCAAGGAACTCCAGGAAAAGATAATCTCATCCATGTTCGATGAGTTCACCCACAAGCGCTGGGACAAGATATCAGCCCGTCTGGAACTCAGCAAGGAGCAGACAGACGCCGTGATTGCCGAACTGGTAAAGCTGAACCCGCGTCCGGGAAGTTCACTGGGCGAGACCGTAGGTCACAGCCGCCAGCATATCATACCAGATTTCCTGCTTGACAACTACGACGAGGAGATACGCTTTACGCTGAACAACGGCAATATCCCCCAGCTCCACGTGAGCCGTGAGTACTCCGATATGCTGGAGAATCAGATAAAGGAGGGCACCAGTAGCCAGAAGGCCGCCGCCGTCTATATCAAGAGCAAACTGGATTCTGCTCGTGGATTCATACAGGCTCTCAAGCAGCGCGAGCAGACCATGACCCGCACCATGCAGGCCATCATCGACCTGCAGCGTCCCTTCTTTCAGGAGGGTGACGAGACCCTGCTCCGCCCCATGATCCTGAAGGATGTGGCCGAGAAGACCGGATATGACATATCGACCATATCACGCGTAACCAGCGGCAAGTATGTGCAGACCCCGTTCGGCACCTTCCCGCTCAAGGCCTTCTTTACCGACGGTGTAAAAACCAGCAGCGGCGAGGAGGTATCGGTCAAGGAAATACACCGCATACTGCGTGAGGCAACCGATGCCGAGGACCACAGCAACCCGCTTACCGATGAGCAGTTGTCCGATATGCTGGCACAGCGCGGCTTCAAGGTGGCACGACGTACCGTGGCAAAATACCGAGAGCAAATTGGTATTCCGGTAGCAAGAATGAGAAAAAGCTAAAACAATAATGATATGAAACCAGTAGTTAGCATTATCATGGGCAGTACATCCGATCTGCCTGTTATGGAAAAGGCCGCTGCCTTTCTGGACAGCATCCAGGTTCCGTTTGAGATGAACGCACTGTCAGCTCACCGCACACCCGCAGCCGTCGAGGAGTTTGCCAAGGGAGCACAGGCACGCGGCATCAAGGTCATCATCGCCGCCGCCGGCATGGCAGCAGCCCTGCCCGGTGTGATTGCCGCCAACACCAACGTTCCCGTTATCGGTGTACCTATCAAGGGTATGCTTGACGGTCTGGACGCCATGCTTTCAATCATCCAGATGCCCCCCGGAATACCCGTGGCAACCGTAGGCGTAAACGGCGCACAGAACGCCGCTATTCTGGCCGCCCAGATCCTGGCCGTTGCCGACAGCGAGTTGGCAGCACGTCTGGCCGCTCACAAGGAGGGTCTCAAGGATAAGATTGAGAAGGCCAACGCCGAGCTCAGTCAGGTAAAATACAACTACAAGACCAACTGATAAT
>Ga0310786_10002339_pt1 | contig 29140 bp, 22 predicted proteins | sample AusTroGonzalo_MG_FD_203881 | JGI IMG/M metagenome (GOLD analysis project Ga0310786, IMG submission 203881) | Bovine rumen microbial communities from tropical cattle in Woodstock, Queensland, Australia - Gonzalo_03 (v2) (version 2) | ecosystem: Host-associated > Mammals > Digestive system >...
CGAAGCCTGGGCCTGCTTGTAGGAGTTCTCAGAGTTGCTCAGCATATAGCTGCTCACGATTTTCTTCTCAAACAGGTTCTTGTTCGACTCATACTCCAACTTGGCAGAGTTCTCCTGTGCCAAAGCTGCCTGCAGGTTGGCCTGTGCAGCCTCCAGTTCCAGCTGGGCATTGCGCTGGTCGATGATGAAAAGCACCTGTCCCTTCTTCACCTGCTGACCTTCGGTCACGCAAATCTTTGTCAACTGGCCACTGACTTGTGGCGTTACCGTTACGTCGTTCTGACCTTTCATTCTGGCACTGAACTTATAAGGGAGTTCAATGTCTGATTTCTGAATTGTCATTGTTTCAAACGACGACTGTGTCTCTTTGGGCATGTCTATATTGCACGCCGTCAGTCCGACGACTGCCGTGCTAATCATTACTGCCCAGATTAAAGTTTTTTTCTGTTTCATATTGATATATTGATAGTTATTGTCATTCGGTTCGCTTTTTAATCTCTTTCGAGGTCGCGGTTCGTCAGAGAGATTGAGCAACAAAAAGACGTGTTCCTTAGAACAACGCTACAAAGGTATAGAATTTTGATGAAAAAATACTCAGGAATCCATTTTTTTTGCCTTTTTCACCTATTTTATTGCAAAAATGTAGGAAAAACAGGCAAAATTTCCCTAATTCTCGTACAAATTTTGTAAATTTGCATTGCGAATTTCGGCGGCGCTTCAGGGTGACATGATGCCGAAGAGGTTCTGGCTTTCGAAGAGGCGCATGACCTCTTCTTCGATGGGCGTGCGGAGTACGATTTCGTTGTTGTGCCAGAACTCGGGGTCGTAGCCTTGCCAGCGGATGTAATCGTGCATGTCGCCCCACGCCCAGACCTGCATTTGCCTGTTCTTGTCGGCCTCTAACTCACCCACGTTGAAAAGGATGGAGCGTGTCGCGAACTGTTTACCGTATCGTTCGTAACAATCGTCGATGTAGACGGACTCCACTTCTACGAAGCCGCGCTCTTCGGTCATATTGACGGTGAGGTTAAAGGAGCCGGTCTCGAATGATCTCACCTCCTTGAATACCTTTATTGTATCTATCTGCTTTACGATGTATTCCTTGTGTATGAGTTCGACGTTGCGTATTTCTCCCTCCATCTTACGCAGGTGGTGGGTGTTCTCGTCAATGTAGAGCGTGACGGCAAGGATGGGATCAGTGATTTTTACCTTCGGGATGAAGTGGACGGCGACAAGACGGCCCGCGCTGTCGGCCATGATGTCGTAATCAAGGTCGTAGAAATCCTTATAGTTGCGAGTAAGGGGTTTGGCATCTCTGTTGATGTGGGAGTCGTAGCGTGTCAGCATGGGCTGTTCGGAGACTGTGAAGAAGTTCGTCCAGAAGGAGTAGCGGTGCAAACTGTCGGGCTGTATGCCTGCAAAGCGCCCGTTGAGCAGTAACAAGTCGCGCAAGTAGACGGCGGGTTTGGCCTGTAGGAACGCCTCCATCAGCTCGAAGCAGGTGCTGTCGGCAAACGATGTCTGGCGGTAGAAGAAACAGGAACTGCGCTTTTCGTATTTCCGCAGTTGTTGCCGCATCTCGCTGGTTGTCTTGCGGATAAGGCTCTTCAAATCGATGGGTGTGACCGTCACTTCCTTCAGCTGGTTTTCCAGTGGAGTCAGGGGAATGGTCTTGCGCTTTGACAGAAGAGAGGAAGCACTGATGTATGCGGTCTTGTAGCCTACGAAGCTGATGCGGAGAACATCGGTGGGCTCGCATTTGATGGAAAAAGAGCCTTCGGCGTTGGTGATGGTCGATGACCTCTTGTTAATAAATATACTGGCGAATGGCAGTGGATTGAGGGTCTGGGCATCAACGACGGTGGCCACAACTTGCGCCCCTGCGGGGCTAAATGATAAATTAAAAATGATAAATGATAAAGATGTCAGCAGCCAGTGCCGCACCAAGATATGGAACAGAGCTGTCAGCAGCCAGTGCCGCCAACCTTTCTGCGTCATAGATGCACTTGTTCCCATTGCGTTTATCATTTTTTTTTAATTTATCATTTAGACCCGTAGGGGCGTAATTAGGGTGACATGACACCGAAGAGGTTCTGGCTTTCGAAGAGGCGCATGACCTCTTCTTCGATGGGCGTGCGGAGCACGATCTCGTTCTTGTTCCAGAATTCGGGGTCGTAGCCCTGCATGTCAATGGTTTGGTGGAGCACGCTTCCGAACTTCAGTTCCTCGCCCTTGTGCTGAGTGTACTGCTCACTGAAGAAATCGGCTATGCGCGAGAAGAAGGAGCGCTTGTTTTTCTTCTTTTCTTCCTCGGTACTGAGGTTGTAGAGTAGTGAACGTGTGGTGACGGTCTTGTCGTAGAGCTTATAGACAGCCTCGACGAAAGCAGACTGCACCTCTGGGAAGCCACGCTCGTCAGAGAGGTCGATGACATAGCTGAACTCGGTGTTGTGTGTGCTACGCTCTGTCCTGGCGAGGGGAACTCCGACAAAAGCAAACTCTTTCACGAACTTCGTCACGACCCGGAAGTTAATCCCCTTGCCGACAATGCGCCGCAGGTGGTAGGTCTTTTCGTCGACATAGAGTGTGGCGGCAAGGATCGCGTACTTATCCCTGATTTCTGGCTTGGGCTCGAAGTGTAGGACGAAGATACGGTTGCCGTCTTCAGAAGTGACCTCGTAGGTGACATCGTAGAACTTGTCGAAGTTGCGGAACAACGGCACAACGTCGTCGATGGGCTTCGGGGTTTCGTAGTTGGCGGCGACCTCCAGCGCAGAGAAGGTATAGAAGTTGCCGAAGAACGAGTATGCATTGGCACTGTCGGGCTGGAGACCGGCATAACGACCGGAGAGCAACTCCAGATTGTGGAGCGAGACTGCGGAGCCTCCGCTGAGGAAGGCCTCTGCAAACTCGTAGCAGGTAGAGTCGGAGAAAGCCGTCTGTCGGTAGAAGAACTCGTTTTTCTTGGTTTTGTACTTCCGGCTCATGCGCAGTGTCTCCTTGCAGATTTTGTCTATCAGTGGCTGGATGGGGATGACGAGCACTTCACTGAGGATTGTCTCCTGAGGCTCCAAGGTAACAATGTTACCCAACTGTTCGGCCTTGATTAATGCGGTTTTATACCCAACATAGCTGATGCGAAGAACGTCGTCTGGGGCACAATTGATAGCAAAGGTGCCTTCGAGGTTGGTGATGGTCGACATGTCTTTGCTGACGTAGACGCTGGCGAAGGGCAGCACGCTGTGAGTGTTGACGTCGACAACAGTAGCCACGTATTGCGCCCCTGCGGGGCTAAATGATAAATTAAAAATGATAAATGATAAAGCTGTCAGCAGCCAGTGTGGCAGAACGCTCTGTCGGCCCTTCGGGGCTAATGTTGCTGCCATCCTTTGCAGGAGTTTGCACCCCTGCCTGTGGTCTTGACGCCTTTTCAGGGCTTTGTGTCTGCACGTTTTCATACTTGCGAAAGTTGAGTCATTTAGCGAAGCGCAGGATATTCGCTTTCGCGCAGGGTTTTGTCGCTGAGGCGGAGTGGCACGCAGCGGAGTACGCACTCGGGGCCGTCGGTGCCAGCCTCGGCGTAGCGGCCCTGTGCTGTATAGCGGCGCTTGTCGTAGGCGAAGTTGACTGAAAAGCCGAATGAGACGGCAGCTCCCTTGTCGAACTTGTATTTCAGGCCCGTACACTCTACGGGTGTCCGTTTCATGTTGCCCTTCCGCGTCAGGTAGGCACTTTTCAGCGTCACCGTCCCTTCGGCGTAGGCTACCCTGACGTTGAAGAATGTGGAGTCGCTGAGCACCGACTGCAGACTGACGGTCTGCGCCCCTGCGGTGGAAATGAGAAAAAGAGGAAATGAGAAGACGATAGTTAGCACCAATCGTCTGAGGAAAGCTGTCAATTTCCCTTTTGTCATTTGTCTTTTATCACGATTCTCTATCATTTGTCCTTTTTCCTTTATCCTTTTTCCTTTAGCGAAGCGCCGGGGCGCTCACGATGGGCTGTCCGCCGGCCGTGAGTCCTTCGGCCGAGACGGCGAGATGCTGGCTGAAGCCATTGTTGAAGAACTCGATGTGTGCCCGGCCCTCGTCATCGGTAGTCACCTGCGGGTTCCAGTACACCGTGCGTCGGTAGTCGGTTTCCTCTGGTTCCGGTTCCCAGTCGTAGTTAGGGCAGAAGAACTCCGTTGGCTGTGCCAACCCCAGGAAGTTGATGCGGAAGCCGCGGAAATCGGGCAGCGGGTGTGAGTCGTCGTACAGGCTGTCGGTGACGAAGTTGAAGATGGACGTCAGCGGTGAGTCGGCATTGATTACATTGTTGGGATCATAGGCTAAGACAGCCTCGTGGTAGCGCCCACGCTGATGGGTGAGCCTGCGGTTGTCGGTGTCGGCATAGAGCCGCAGCGTCTTGAAGTTCTCGTTGAGAGGGAAGAAGCGCACGCCCGTAGGCAACAGGCTCTTGTCGCCTGTCGCGATGGAATAGGTTGGTTGTCCGCCCGTCAGTCCTGCATTCACGTATGTACTGTTCATGCCGTCGAGTCCGAAGATATAGAGTAGCTCGTTAAGTCGGGCGAAGTGTGCCTGGTTGTCAATATGGTAGATGCCTCTTGCGCGTTCCAAGCTACGCTCCACCTCCACCCGGTAGTTTGTCGATCCCATCTGATGATCCAGCCAGATGGCATCCTCTACAGCCAGACGGGTGACGAAGTTGCTGTGCTCGTCATCAATGACATTGCCTCCGGCGTATGGACTCCTATCACCGAACTTAAAATCACTGATGTCACCGAAGATGTTCGACAGCCAGGCCATCATGTCCTTGACATCCATGACGCAGACGGGATTCACATCGCGGAAATCGCTCCACGCGCGGCGGGTCCTTTTCAGCACATCGGGCAGCACATAGCTCTGGCTGACCTCGTCGTAGTATGTCAGCTTGCCCTTGTACTCCTTGGGCATGGCCATGAAACCGTAGCGGAACATGTCGCGGTCGATGGGGTCAACAAGTGCCGCCGTCTCGTAGTAGTCGTAGTCTTTCGGCAATGGCGAGTACTGGTTCAGCGGCTCTATGCGCTTACCCAACAGGAATAAAGGCCGCTTGATGGTGTTCCAGCGGAAGTTATGTCCGTTGACGCCGCCCTTCATCAGTCCCAGTTCCTCGATGCTCTCCTTGTTGAGCATCAGTGCAATGCGTCCCTTGCCATAGAAGGGTGCAATGTTCAGCCGGAAGCATCCTGTGCTGTCCACCTTTGCCTCACCGGTTAGAATCAGCTGTGGCCGTCCGCCGACATGGAAGGTGTCTGCCGGAAACATCCAGTCGTCCAATGTGTGGTCGACATATTTAGCCGTGTCGCCATCGGCGTACAACTCGGAGTAGACCCAGCGGGGCTTGGTGTTCTGCAACTTCCAGAAACGCTGCTGGTAGTAGTCGTTGTCATCCCATAGGCGTCCGGCGAAGGTCAGACCGCGTTCGATGGCCAGCAATGGCTCGAACTTCTGACCGCTCATCATCTGCTCAAAGTCGTAGCGCGTCCAGCCCTGTACCATGAGCAGCATGTCGAGAGCTTGTCGGCGCTCGTTGTCGTCGGCCTCGAAGTAGTACTCAGGATGTGGAATGAAACCCTTCACCTCCGACGAGAGCAGCAAGTAGCTCAATACATTGCCGTCATCGTAGGTTTCCTCGCGGGTGTCGCGGTCGGTCACGGCAATGGAGAAATCGTATGCCGCCTTAACGGGCATGCCTGCCGTATCGACCAGCTGGTAGTCGATGGTGACTTTCTGGTAGGGAGAAAGGGAATGGGGGTTGGGGGTGAGGGTGGGGGAGGGCACCAACCTGAACCCGTCCATGTCGTGGTTATTGACAAAGACCTGGCGCTGTGCCAGCACCTTACCTTCTTCGGTGAATAGAGTAACGACGTTGACGCCAGTCAGAAGCGAGCGTTTGTCAACCAGTGCCACGGCCCGTTCGTCGTCCGTCAAGTCAACGGTGTTATAATAATAGGTTCGCCCGCGCGAAGTGATGCTCAGTCCCAGCACCATGCCATTAGTGTGTCTATTGCGGGCAATGATGGTCTTCAGCTGGTCGCCAGCAGGGAAGACATTGAGCGAATAGCCGCGCCTCTTGGGCTTGGGCAGGTCAAAGCGGTAGTCTTTTCCCTGATAGGTGAGTTTCAGTTCCAAGCCCTTGGTTAGTTCTTCGGCATCCAAAGAGTCGGGGGTGACGGCAAAGACACCACGTCCGGCATAGTCGGTCTTGAAGTAGCCGATGCTGTCGCCGCGCCGTACCAGCGCGCCCATGACGTTCAGCGTGCGTCCTTCTGTGTTGTGGGCCTGGAAGGCTACGCGGCCTGGCACGTCGCGCACCAGGTTGCCGCCTTCAGGATAGAAGTCTATCTTCAGACGGTCTTTTTCGGGCGCGACCATTATGGCCGTTGACTTAGGCAGTCGTGGCATGCGCCGCTTAGAATATTCGCCCTTCTCCACTTTCTCGTAAACGGGGAAGACACGGCTGAAGATGCCTGCATTGCCTTGCATGTAGCGCTGCACGCGGTCGCCCCACTGCCGCTTTGCCTCGTTGCTGTGCATGCGGCGCCAGCCGTGCTCGTCGCCAGTGGTGAAATTCAGCATCCACGTGGTATAGGCCCGTACCTCGTAGAACCCCGCATTCAATGTGTCCTTCAGGTGGAACGAGCCGTTCGCTTGGCCATTTTCAATGACCAGTTTCTGGGTTTCCACGGGGAAGCCGATAGGGTTCAACAGTTCGACATAGAGGATGCGGCTGAGGTCTGTATGGTGCAGGTTGCCTTCGCGCACGACGTATGCTTTGTACCAGATGTCCTCTCCCTTATAATAAGAGGTATTGTCGAAATGTATGTACACACGCTCCTGGGGAAAGGATACCGAGAACTTCTCGAAGTTCTGCTGTCTGAGCCAGAGCAGCGAGTCTTCGGTTTGGGCCTTGGCCTGCGTCACTGTCAGCAGGACGGCCATGATGGTAATTGCAAGATGTTTCATAATCGCGTTATTTTAAATTCTCGGTGCAAAATTACGCATAAATCTGACACAGTACAAGAAATCGGTTTCACTAATGCTTCACAAGTGGTCGGAGTCACTTCACAAACACTTCACAAAATGCTATTCCGGGGGGAAGAAACGTAAAAAAACGTCCATTTCATCGGCAGAACCCTCACGTTCGAACATTTTTTGGAACAGTCGTTTGCGTAGGTTCGTGATGGCCTGCTGCGTGCGGCAAAGCAGCTGTGCCACCTGCTGGTTGGTGAACTCCAGCTTCAGCAATTGACAGGCCTGCAGCTCCTGCGGTTTGATTTTCGGATAGTAGGCGGCTAGCCGGTTGGTGAAGTGGTCGGCATGTTCGTCGAGGAACTCTCCGACTTCCGTCCACAGCTCGTCGTTCATGGCCTCGGCCACAATCATCCGGCGATAGAGCGGCGTATTGTGGAAGTCTTCGACCAGATGTTCCTGGCGGGTACGGGCACGGCTGATCTGTGCCTGCCGTTCCGCTTCCTGCTGACGGCGTAGCCGGTTCATGCGCTCGCGGACACCTATCACTAGTGCGGCAATCGCAATGATGGCCACAACGATGACCAGCGCCATGATGCGGTACAGGCGGCTGTTCTCGCGCTCCACGTCTATCTGGCTGTTGAGCGAACTGATAAGGTTGGCATTCTCGGCCTGCATGAGGCATTTGGCCGAGTCGACCAGCGTCGCACATTCCATGGCGTATGTGTAAGCATGGTTCCAGTCGCCCAGTTCGTCGGCCATCTCAGCCAGGTACATAGCAGCAGAGGCGCTGCTGTTCACGTGGCCGAACTCTAAGCATCGGTGCAGGTAATAGGCGGCCGAATCGAACTGTCCCAGTTCGCGGAAGAGTCGGCCCGTCACTAAACACAGCGGACCCGATGACTGGCTGACGGGTATGTGGCGCATCAGCGTCAGGGCATCGTCAGTACGGTCTGCCTCCATCAGCGTCGACACGTATTCAGGGTAGACATAGCCACGCAGCGAGTCGGCGCGGCCTGCCGTCAGCAGACTGTCGGCCCTGGCGAAGCACCGCAGAGCCTCGTCTGGTTGTCCGCTTGCCCTTTGGCAGCGTCCCAGGTCACGCTGTGCCAAAACCATCTGCGGCAGGTCGCCGTCGTCAGTGGCACGCTGCCAAGCCTGACTGAAGTATTCGAGGGCTTCGCTCAGGTCGTGCCGCGCCATCGACAAATGGCCTAACTCGCTGATGGCCTTCGTAACCGATGGGCCGTCATCGTTGGCCTCGATGGCTAACCGGTACTCACGCATGGCCTCTGCGGTACGGCTCTGACGAGCCAGCTTCTGACCCTGCTGGAAGTGCGACTCAGAAGTGCCGCCACGAGAGCAGCCTATGAGCACACCTACACATATTATTATACACAGCAGTGTCTTCGTTCTTGCAATCATGGTGCAAAGGTACAACGAAGTAACCAAATAACCAAATTTATTCGCAAAAAATACCCAAGATTGCCTATCAACAACCTTTACCCAACTTTGGCAGGAACATGAATAGTTGCGCCTACGGTGTTAGAAGCCGACACTTTCGCATGTTTTTGTTAAGTTTAACGCGGAAAATGATAGAAAAACTATTTTTTTTCGTATCTTTGCGCCCATAATCATCAAACGACTCATGCAGATACTTTACGAGACGAAAGGATGATTTGACCGTCAAGAAAAGAAACCAAAACAAAAAAGGAACTATGAACAAAAGAACAGTAACTAAAAGACTAAACCGCGTCCTCGCACTCGTGCTGACGATAGCGGCGCTCATGGCGGGGCAGAATAAAGCCTGGATAGATATTTTTTCTTAAACAATGTCAATAAATAGCTTCAAATAAAACCATTATTCGTATATTTGCACCATAAAAGTTTAATATAGAACCATTATGGACAACATCTATATGCTTACGGACATGGTTATCCTCACAAGAATCGGGGAGAAGCTGAAGGCTGTCAGGTTGAAGCAGAACATCACTCAGCAGAGTCTGGCTGAAGCAGCAAATGTGTCTCTTTCTGACATCTGTTCCGTTTATGGAAAACGTTTCCATACTGATGAGGCCATGTGGGACACTGGCAGCCAGTACACTTTCTTGTCATCGCGAATTATTGAAGCTTTCCGCGCAAGGAGCCTTAATCGGGCGATGCGGTTGCAAAGATAGTGAAAAATCCGTTAACCCCCAAACTTTTCGGGAAGAATTTGCTGAAAAGAGAAGAAAATAGGGGAGAAAAAAAAGGAGAATAGATCTTCTCACGCGCGTATTAGGAAGCCGAAACAAAAAAACACCTTGCACTCCTTGCACCTCTTGCACCTGGCCGGGTGCAAGAGGTGCAAGGAGTGCAAGCATTTTTCCGATTAGGCCTTCTATAGGGGACGGCTTTCGAATTTGTCTCATGAGCGCTCCGCCGAACGAAAATGTTCAGGAAACAAATTGGCACTAATTATGATAAATCTGACCGAACGGGAAACAAATTGGCACTAATTATGATAAATTTTCCGTTCGGTCGGATTTGTAATCCGACCGCATTGAATATAAGCATTTGTAGTGCGATAAACAGAGCAAAAGCAGGATTGAAAATCCTTATATTCACTACGGCTGGATTGCAAATCCAGCCGAACGGTCGAATGACCGAACGGATGATTTGTCCCACGGCCTGGGATTTTTCTGGCGAGGCTTCCCATCCGGACGGGAGGGCTTCCCATTCTGACGGGAGGGCTTCCCATCCGGACGGGAAGGCCTCCCATCGGGACGACGAGGCTTCGGATGAAAGTTGTTCGTTAATAGACAAAAATATTTCTGAAAAAATGGCAGATTTTTCAGCTTTTATTTGTAACTTTGCAGGCGCATATATAATACAACCCTATAGGAATGAAGAAATGGACTATAGAAGATGCCCGTGAGCTGTACAACATCGGCGGCTGGGGGACGAGCTATTTCGGCATCAACGACGAAGGTAACGTGTACGTGACGCCGTGCAAGGACTCGACGCAGATAGACCTGCGCGAGGTGATGGACGAGTTGGCGCTGCGTGATGTGACGGCACCTGTGCTGCTGCGGTTTCCGGACATTTTGGACAACCGCATTGAGAAGACGTGGAGCTGCTTTAAGAAGGCGGCTGAGGAGTATGAGTACAAGGGCGAGAACTACGTCATCTACCCGATTAAGGTGAACCAGATGCAGCCCGTGGTCGAGGAGATTATCTCGCACGGACGGAAGTTCAACCTCGGTCTGGAGGCTGGCTCGAAGCCTGAGCTGCATGCCGTCATCGCCATGCAATGTCAGAGCGACTCGGTCATCGTCTGCAACGGCTATAAGGATCAGAGCTATATTGAGCTGGCGCTACTGGCGCAGAAGATGGGCAAGCGCATCTTCATCGTTGTTGAGAAGCTGAACGAGCTGGACCTCATTGCCAAGATTGCCAAGAAGCTTGACGTGCGGCCGAACATCGGTATACGCATCAAACTGGCTTCGTCGGGCAGTGGCAAGTGGGAGGAGAGCGGCGGCGACGCCTCGAAGTTCGGCCTGACGAGTGCCGAGCTGCTGGAGGCGCTCGAGACGCTCGACAAGAAGGACATGCGCGACTGCTTGAAGCTTATCCATTTCCACATAGGTTCGCAGATAACGAAAATCCGCCGCATACAGACGGCGCTGCGCGAGGCTTCGCAGTTCTATATACAGCTGCACAAGATGGGCTACGGCGTGGAGTTCGTTGACTGCGGCGGCGGATTGGGCGTCGACTACGACGGCACACGCTCACCCAGCAGCGAAAGCTCGGTGAACTACTCGATACAGGAATATGTGAACGACTGTATCTATACTTTTGTTGAGGCCGCCAACAAGAACGGCCTGCCTCACCCGAATATCATCACCGAAAGTGGACGCTCGCTTGCAGCCCACCACTCAGTGCTGGTGATTAACGTACTGGAAACGGCCTCGCTGCCGGAGATGCCTGAAGAATTTGAACCCGACGAGAATTCGCATCAGTTGGTAAAAGACCTGTACGAGATTTGGGACAACCTGTCGCCGCGCAATGTCCTTGAGGACTGGCACGATGCCGAGCAGATACGCGAAGAAGTGCTCGACCTCTTCGCCCACGGTATAGTCGACCTGAAGACACGTGCTGAGATTGAAGCCATGTACTGGAGCGTCTGCCATGAGATTCATGCGCTGGCCAAGACACTGAAGCATGTGCCCGAGGAACTGATGAGCATTGACAAGCTATTGGCTGACAAATATTTCTGTAACTTCTCGCTGTTCCAGAGCCTCAGCGACTCGTGGGCCATCGACCAGGTCTTTCCTATCATGCCTATCCAGCGGCTGAACGAGCGGCCTACGCGCAACGCCACCATTCAGGATATTACCTGCGACTCGGACGGCAAGATTGCCAACTTCGTGACCAACCGCCATAACTCGCACTCGTTGCCTGTCCACTCGCTGAAGAAGAACGAGGCCTACTACCTCGGCGTGTTCCTCGTAGGTGCCTATCAGGAGATACTGGGCGACATGCACAACCTCTTCGGCGATACCACCGCCGTCCATGTCTCCGTGAAAGACGGTCGCTACCACATTGACCAGATTATCGACGGCGAGACGGTGGAGGAAGTATTGGAGTACGTGCAGTATAACCCGAAGAAACTGGTGCGCCAGCTGGAAATCTGGGTAACGAAGAGTGTGAAGGAGGGCAAAATCTCGTTAGAAGAGGGTAAGGAGTTCCTGTCGAACTACCGCAGTGGACTGTACGGATATACCTATTTAGAGTGAAGAGTTAAGAGTGAAGAGTGAAGAATCGGCTGTGCCGGTGAAGATTGAAAAGTGATGAAACGGCTGAATGTTTGGATGGTTGTGGCTGTGCTGTGTTGCGGCGTGCTCACATCGTGTTACGACGATGTGGAGGACAATCCCACTGTGCCACAGGAAAAGGAGCACACCCAGGCTGTGAAGGAGCTCATGCAGATATGTGATGAGAACGCTGAAGTAAAGTCCCTGTTAGAGAAGGCCATTGCGCAGGCTGCGAGTATCAATCCTGACCGCCGGTACAATCCGGCACAGACGCTCACGGAGTTCTACGACTTCGTGGACTGGAATATACGCTGTCTGCCGTGGGATGTGATGATGACTGCATCGCCCACCGAATACGGCCAGTCGCTCTATGGCCGCACCGACCAGGGCGTCGGCTATTTCTGGTTCATCGTAGACCAGCCGTTGGACGAGTTGCGCGACCGCGGCTTCTTTTATCCCACAGTGGAGTTCGTAGAGCCGTTTGCGTCGTGGCTTTCCACCTACAGCCAGTCGTGGGGTGACTTCCTTGATACTGAGGAAAGCTGGAACGACACCTATTATAATATGGTAAAGGATGACCCTGACTGGGGACTCACCGAAGGATGGTATGGCGAGGGCAACCAGTGGAAGACCTACAATGAGTTCTTTGCCCGTTCGTTAGTGTCGCCGAGTGTGCGGCCTATCGCTGATGCCGACGTGGTGATGCCTGCCGACTCGTACCCGAAACAGACGTGGACGATAGATGACAACAATCAGTTGCAGTATCCTGCTGACTTGCAGATAAAGACAGCCAAACTGTCAGACATTGCTGCTCTCATTGGTGAGGACAGTCAGTACAAGGATGCTTTTGCCGGTGGCACGCTCACACACACGTTCCTTGATGTGAACAGCTACCACCGCTACCACGCTCCCGTCGACGGCAAGCTGTTGGAGCTGCGCACCGTACCCGGTGTGTCGGCAGGCGGCGGCTACACGCTGTGGGACAACGAGTCGAAGCTCTACTACTATGTGAATGACTTAGGGTTCCAGATGGTTGAGACCCGTGCCTGCGCCATCATCGAGACTCCTGACTTCGGATTGGTGGCCATGATGCCCGTGGGTATGTCGCAGATATGCAGCGTGAACTGGATACCATCGCTCCATGTGGGCCAGCAGCTGAAGCGCGGCGACGAGATGGGGTTCTTCCAGTTCGGCGGTTCCGATGTCATCCTGATTTTCCAGCGCGGCATCGAGGTGGAACTTCTGCACAAAGGAGACCTGACACTGATGGGTGAGGCTTACGCCACGCTTAAAGTGAAAAGTGAAAAGTGAAGAGTGAAGAATCGGCTTACGCCGGTGAAGAGTGAAAAGTGAAGAGTGAAGAATCGGCTTACGCCGGTGAAGAGTGAAAAGTGAAAAGTGAAGAGTGAAGAGTGAAGAATCGGCTTGCGCCGGTGAAGAATGAAGAGTAAATAGACCTGTTAATGAGATTCTTCAATATACTGAACAAATCGGTGGCTACCAGAACAACCATTCTGGTGCTCATTCTGGTGACGGTGCTGGTGCTGGTGGGCGGCATGTGGCAGGTTCAGCATGTACGTGGAATCATTAGCGAAGAAACACACCGGCAGGCAAACCGCTCGATGGACGGTGCCATCAGAATGATGGACAACCGTATATCTAATGTCGAAACAGCCGTGAATACAGCAGCTGCCTATGCCGATATCTATGCTACTCAGGAGTCGCGGGCCAGTGAGATGCTTGAGCGGCTTATTGCTTTCAACGAAGACATTGCCGCTATTACCCTGATGTACAAGGAGAACTACTTCCCGCAGCATGGCCGCTACTTCGCACCGACCATCACCCGCGACCCTGTCAGCGGAAAGCTGGAAATGGACGAAATCGGCGGCCCGGAGAATGATTTCTGCTATTTAGAGACTGACAGTAACTGGATCTATACTAACCTGTTAGACCGTGGCTACTGGTGCTTGCCTTATATGGATTCCATCTCCACGAAACGGGCTATGGTCAGCTATTCCGTGCCGCTGCACGATGCCAACGGCCAGACATACGCCGTGCTATGTGCCGATGTGGACCTGCGCTGGGTACAGAAGATTGTGGAAGATGCCAAACCATACCAATATTCCAAAGTCATGGTGCTGAGCCGTGATTCGCAGTACGTGTGCCACCCCAATCAGGAATGGATTCAGAGCATTAATGCCATCTGCTATGCCCGGCAGACAAAGGACTCCGACTTCATTGACATAACAAGCCGCATGCTTCGGTGGGAGAAAGGCAAAGACACCATCACCAAGGGCTTCCTGCACCAGAGTTCAATGGTCGAAGATTCCGATGCCGCGTCGGTCTTCTACTTTGCACCCATCGAGCGTGTACAGTGGTCAGTGTGCTTCTCTATTCCTGAAAATAAGATTATGGAGGGTCCCAACCAGCTGCGCAGTAATATGTTATTCCTGCTGGGGACGCTGCTGATAGCCATCGCGATAGTGCTCAATGTCGTCATACGTGCCCAACTGCGGCCCATGAAAATGTTGGAAGAATCGGCTGAAGATGTGGCCAAGGGCAATTTCCTGACCAAGCTGCCCGAAATCAAGACCCATGACGAAATCCGTCATCTGCGTGACTCCTTTGAACAGATGCAGTTCTCGCTCGCGAAATATGTGGACGAGTTGAAAGCCACTACGGCGCAGAAAGCCTCGATAGTCAGCGAGCTGAAAGTGGCCAGCGACATTCAGATGTCGATGCTTCCCAAGACTTACCCGCCCTTCCCTGAGCGCGATGACATTGACATCTTCGGACAGCTGAAGCCGGCTAAGGCTGTCGGAGGTGACCTCTTCGACTTCTTCATCCGTGACGAGAAACTGATGTTCTGCATCGGCGATGTCAGCGGAAAAGGCGTGCCGGCCTCGTTGGTCATGGCTGTCACACGGGCATTGTTCCGTTCCATTTCGGCACATGAGGCATCGCCTGACCGCATTGTCAGTTCCATCAATGGGGCAATGTCCGAGAACAACGATTCGAGCATGTTCGTCACGCTGTTTGTGGGTGTGCTCGACCTGCCGACGGGCAGGCTGCGCTATGCCAATGCCGGCCACGACGCACCCTTGATTATTGGCTCTGAAATATGTCATCTGCCCGTCGACGCTAATCTGCCCGTGGGCATTATGCCCGATTGGAAATACACGGTGCAGGAGACGAATATTGTCCCGCAGACTATTATCTTCCTATATACCGACGGACTGACCGAGGCAGAGAATATTGACCACAACCTTTTTGGCGAACAACGTATATTAGACATTGCAAAGACAGTACAGCGGACACCCCGTGAGCTGATTGACCAGATGACTGAGGCTGTACACAAGTACGTGGGCGAAGCCGAACAAAGCGACGATTTGACTATGCTTGCTATTCAATACACAAAGAAACAGCTCGACGTGCGCTTCCAGCGCAGCATAACCCTGCCGAATGACGTGAACGAAGTGCCGCGTCTTGCAGAGTTCGTCGACAGTGTCTGTGAAGCCATGGACTTCGACATGGGCACAACGATGAAATTGAATCTCGCCATCGAGGAAGCGGTGGTGAACGTTATGAATTACGCCTATCCGGCAGGGACGAAGGGTGACGTGAACATTGAAGCCCAAGCGAACGATGTGCGGCTGAAGTTCGTCATCACCGACAGTGGCGTACCCTTCGACCCCACCGCCAAGAAGGAGGTCGACACAACGCTCTCGGCAGAGGAGCGAAGCATCGGCGGACTGGGCATCCATCTGGTACGCCAGATTATGGATTCCATCAACTATGAACGGGTTGGCGGGACAAACGTGCTGACGCTACGCAAGAAACTATAGTATTAATTCAATAAAAAACAAAGTTATGAAAACAACATTCCAAAAAGAAGACAACAATCTCGTGATGTATTTTGAAGGCCGTTTAGACACTGCCGCAGCACCCAAGACCGATCAGGAGATGAAAGTCCTGTACGACTGCGACGGTCACGACATCGTTCTCGACTGCACGAAACTTGACTATATCTCATCAAGCGGACTGCGACTCTTCCTGAGTCTGCTGAAGGTGGCTAAGCCAAAGCGGAGCCATGTCTATATTACTGGTCTTAGTGACGATCTGCGTCAGGTCTTTGCCATGACAGGCTTTACCAATCTGTTTGAGTTCAAATGAACCAGCTGTCACCTCACGGCGAGGTGCTGATGGAACAGTACCGTGAGAGCATTCCCCGGTTCACGCAATTGTGTGGGCAGGTCTACGACCAGCTCAGTCAGGTAATGCGTGAGCAGGGTATTGAACTTAATGCCATTGAGCACCGCGTAAAGACCGAAGAGTCGCTGGCCGGGAAACTGGAGCGTAAAGGCGACAAGTACCGCACATTAGCCGACATCACCGACCTTGTCGGCCTGCGCATCATCACCTTCTATACAGACGACGTAGACAAAGTGGCTGCCATTGTGAACACTCTCTACGTTGTGGACTGGGACAATTCGGTCGACAAGCGCAAACTGCACCAGCTGACCAGCTTCGGGTACAACTCGCTGCACTACATTTGCAGGCAGAAGGAAGGACCACTCAGCGACATCCCCTTCGAGCTGCAGATACGTACAGCGCTGCAACATGCGTGGTCGGCCATTGAGCACGACATCGGCTACAAGGGAGCCGTCAAGCTGCCACCCCAATACCGGAGGCAGTTCAGCCGCCTGGCTGGTATGCTTGAACTTGCCGATGACGAGTTCAGCCGCCTGCGAACCACTATGACAGACTACCGCCGGCAGGTTCAGACATTAGTCAAAAGCGGACAGCTCGACGAGGTGCCACTATCCACAGATTCCTTCCGAAGCTATCTGGAGCTCCATCCTTTTGAACGGCTCAACCAGCGCATTGCCGCCGTCAATCAGGCTGAGGTGTTCCCGGCATCACTCATGTCTTTCCTGCCCATACTCGAACATTTCCATTTAGAGACTCTGGGAGACGTACAGCGGTTCGTCGACGACAATGCTGACGATGCCTACCGGCTGGCCTTGTCACAGTTGGCCATAACCGACCTCGACATACTTTCGGAAAACGTGGGGTTGCAGAATCTCTGCCTCGCCTACGTTCTCAAGCAAGGAGGCAGTCGCGATGAAATCATCTTCGTCTACGACCAGCTGAACGGCCGTCATGCTTCGAATGCCTCACTGGCCGATGCCATTCTGCAACAGGCAGCATCTTTGCCCTTTGCAAACAAAGTGACACAACAATGAAAGAGAAACTGACTATCGTAAAGGTGGGAGGTGCCGTCGTCGAGGACGAGGAACAACTCACCCAGTTGCTAAAGGACTTCTGCAACATTCCCGGCCACAAGGTGTTGGTTCATGGCGGAGGGCGCCGCGCTACAAAAGTGGCCGAGGCATTAGGCATAGAGACGAAGATGGTGAACGGACGACGTATCACTGATGCCCAGATGCTGGAGGTTGTGACGATGGTCTACGGCGGACTGGTAAACAAACACGTCGTTGCCCGGCTTCAGGCGTTGGGTGCTGATGCCATCGGACTGACCGGTGCTGACGGCGACATCATCCGTTCGCACAAACGTCCTCCTGTTCCTGTTGGTCCCACCGCCAAATCTGATGGTTCTGGGCTGTCCCCCACTATCGACTTCGGCTTCGTAGGCGACGTTGACCGTGCCGACGGTGCAAAAATCACCCATTTCATCGAAAAAAACATGGTTCCCGTCATTGCCCCGCTGACCCATGACGGGCAGGGAAACATCCTGAATACCAACGCCGACACGATGGCCAGTACCGTGGCTAAGGCACTGGCTGAGAACTACGACGTGACACTCATCTTTTCCTTTGAAAAGAAAGGTGTGCTGAGCAATCCTGATGACGACGAGAGCGTCATCCCCGTCATCACTCGTGCCGTTTACGAACGTTACAAGGCCGATGGAACCATCAGCGGCGGCATGCTACCCAAGATAGAGAATGCACTAAGTGCCGTTGAAGCTGGAGTGCGGCAGGTTATCATTACGCTTGCTACGGCTATCGACGGCCAGCACGGCACAGTTATTAAAATTTAGCAGAACCTGTAACTTTTTCTCTGTTCATTCGTCTTATTAGATAGAGAGGTGAAAAAAATCAGCTTCCGAAACGACGTTCTGCCACTGAAGAATGAACTCTACAGACTGGCTCTCCGCATCACTCTCAACCCTGCGGATGCCGAAGACGTCGTTCAGGAAACGATGATAAAAGTCTGGAACCGTCGCGAGCGTTGGGACGAGATAGAGTCAATGGAAGCTTTCTGTCTTACCATCTGCAGGAACATTTCGCTCGACAAAATGCGGAAAATGGAAAACCTGAGCCAGAGCTTGGAAGAAGGACAAGACGCACCAGACCTCAGTTACGCCTCCAATCCTGAGGAACAGGCTATGCAGCAGGACAGGATAGCACTCGTGCGAAAGCTCATAGACCGACTACCTGAAAAGCAGCGAAGCATAATGCTGCTGCGCGAGACCGAGGGAAAAAGCTATAAGGAGATTGCTGCCGTCATGGAAATCAGCGAGGAACAGGTGAAAGTGAACCTCTTCAGGGCGAGGCAGACAATTAAACAGTGGTATATTGAAACAGAGAATTATGGACTATAAATACATCGAGCAGTTGTTGGAACGCTATTTCCAGTGTGAAACCACGCTGAAGGAAGAAGACATTCTCAGGGCGTTCTTCGCGCAGGAAGACCTTCCTGTGTGGCTGCTCAAGTATCAGGATCTGTTCAACAGTCAACAGCAGGAGGCTCCGTTGGGCGATGACTTCGACAAACGGGTGCTCGACATGATTGACAGCGAGTCTGCTACAGTCAAGGCACGCACTATCACACTGACGCAAAGGCTTATGCCGCTCTTCAAGGCCGCTGCCATAGTAGCCATTATTCTCACGCTCGGCAATGCAGCGCAAGCACCCTGGGATCGCGGATGGGACAACCCGCAAGAGGAGTATGCCAAGTTCCACCGGCAACTCACCGATTCCATTGATTTGCAGGCTGCACCCATACAGGCCGAAATCATGATGGATAGTACACTGCAGGTCCTGCCAACGGAGCCTGCTACCTACTGACCGCACTGACACAACGATTTTTCTATGCTTTCTCTTAAATAATCAAGTTCTATTAAAACATTAAATTATTAAAAAAGGAAACTGTGAAGTTTCTAAATTCTCTCAAAATTTTCATAACAAGGTCTTCGGGAGCCCCAGAAAAGGACTCCCGAAGACTTTTTTCTTATTTCTGTACGAAAAAAAAACGAAGCGAAACATACGTGATAATCAGTTTGCAAAAAAGTGCGTAATTTTGCAGCGTGATTCAGAAACAAGTGATTTAAGGTTAAAAAGCTTGGTTAAGGATAAGGATAGTAGACGCAAAAAGTTAGTTTTTTTTCAAAGTTAGTTGTTAGTTAGTAGTTAGTAGTTGATTTTTTAGAATATTAGTTATGGTAAAACTAATGTCTGCGGTTGCCTGTATGAGACTTATCGGCAGCCGCTTTTCTTTTGTCCTTACGGCTATGAGACAAAAAAAATAATAAAAAAGACAAAAAGAAATTGGTTTTCTCATAAATTAAGCGTAACTTTGCAGCAGAAACCCAAAAGTGTTTTACCATAATGAAGAAACTACTACTCTTTTCAATATGTCTCATGGCCATGAGTTTTATGCATGCGCAGACGGGACTATTCTTTCCTTCCGACCGCTTTTCAAGCAGTCTTATTTCCGATTTGTGTCAAGATAAGCAGGGATATATATGGATTGCTACCGACTACGGGCTGAACCGTTTCGACGGTTATACGTTCAAGTCTTTCCTTCACGATGATAATGACACGACCTCACTCCAGGCTAATGCTATCGTCAGTTTGCTCTGCGACCGTGAAGGACGGCTTTGGGTGGGAACTAATCGCGGACTCGACCGTTACGACAACGGGACGAGCCAATTCATACACTACCGATTTCCCGACAATCTTAAGCCACGTGTCACCAGCCTGTTGCAGCGTCACGACGGAACCATTCTCGTCGGCACAGCCGGCTACGGAGCATATACTGTAGCCAATGACCGGTTGGAGCAGTTCTCGACAGAGCACACTTACTTCAGTCGTTTCTTTGAAGACTCCCGTGGTCGTCTGTGGCGGAGCGGGTTCGACGATGTGGTTTCTTTCCGCGACGGCAACAAGATTACTAATCTCATTTCCAAGGGCGGTAGCCCACAGGGCTTTATTGAGGTAGACGGTGAGGTTCTTATAATCTGCCAGCATGACATTATCGCCTATCGTAACGGTCAATTGGGCGAGGCGAGTATTGATATGAGTGCCGTGGCGGGTAAGGATATCAACTTTCTGAAGGCTGACATCAATGCTCAGGGTGATATATATATAGGTACGCGCGGGCAGGGTCTTTATCGGATTTCCGCTACTCATCCCCGCCGTATAGAGCGTGTTGTCATTAACGCTTTGGGCATCGACCTGCTGACTTCCAAGATTAGTGCCGTCATGTTCGACCGGCGCGGTAATTTGTGGTTGGGCTGCCACAGGAAAGGATTGCTTGAGGTACCCCAGCGTCCCATGCAGTTTGCCAACTGGAGTTTTGAGATGCAGGGTATTAGTCTCGGCTCAACCATCAGTTCGGTCTGCAACGGCAGCGACGGCATCGTCTGGAGTACAGTCCAGGGCGTTGGCGTCTATGGTTTCAACCGACAGGGACGTGTGGTGGCCCATCCGGCAGCCCCCGATGCTGTTGAGTTTATCTTCCGCGACCAGAAGGACCGCTACTGGATAGGCACCGACGACGGCTTGTTTGCCTACGACCCCGCCTCAGGACGCTCGCAGCTGAAGGTTACTTTCGAGTGTGACCGCTTCAACGACATGACCAGCGATGCCGATGGCAATATCTATATCTCTACGTTCTCGCGCGGCTTCTGTGTCTATAACCCTCAGACCGGCAACCTGCGCAATTACAACATGAACGACAGCAGCACAGTGAACGGACGGCTCTGCAATAACTGGATTATGGGTATGTCGGCTGACCAGAAGGGTCTCATCTGGATGGCCACTTCTGCGGGCATGGCCTGTTTCGACTCGAAGACTGGCAGTTTCCGTTCCCTAGGGTGGGAGTCGCAGCTCGACGGTATTATCTGTTTCGATGTGTGCGAGTTACACAAGGGCCAACTGCCCAGTGGTCAGCAGCTTGCCGGCACCATAGCCATCGGCACTGAGCAGGGCCTGTACCTCTACGACCCGCGGACACGCAAGACCGAGCACTTCCCAGGCAGTGAGCAGCTCAACAACAAAGGCGTGTGCTACGTTGTCCAGGGCAATGACGGCGACATCTGGTGCTCCACTACGCAGGGCATCTGGCAATACGATCTGGCCACCGGTCATTTCATTGGTCATGTCAACGGCAACGGACTCTCGGAGAAGGAATATCTTTACGGTGTGGGCATGCACACGGATGACGACATGATCTGCTTCGGCCACAATGACGGCTTCACCGTATTCTCGCCACGCGACATCAAGGAGAACCGGTCTTCGCTCGACTCTTTGCAACTTGTGGCCTTCCGCGTGGGCGACCAGTACATCAATCAGAACACTGTCCTTAACGATGTACGGGTCACCGACAAACCAGTTATCGAAAGCGGATACTTCACCCTTAGCTATCTCGACCACACGGTCATGCTCGCGTTCTCGCAACTGAACTTTGACAATCCGATGAACGTCACGTTGGAGTACCGTGTCAATGGCGGGAAATGGATACGTAACCAGGCCGGCGTTAATGAGTTCACCCTCGGCCATCTGCAGCCCGGAACCTACCGCGTAGAGGTTCGTGCATACGTAGGAGGCAATGACCAGACCCCCATCAAGGTAGTCATGGTTACTGTCCGCTCACCGTGGTACCGTTCGCTCGCAGCCTATTTCGTCTATTTCCTCTTGCTGGCGACACTCTTGGGCTACATCTTCTACACCTACCGCCGCCGTACCAGTGAGCAGATGAACGAAGAGAAGATGAAGTTCCTGATCAATGCCACACACGACATCCGATCGCCGTTGACGCTCATTATGAGTCCGTTGGCCAACCTGCGCCGGCACATTGCCGACGAGCAGAAAGACGCACAGCGCGACATTTCCACCATCGAGCATAATGCCAAGCGCATACTCAACCTCGTCAACCAGATTCTCGACGTTCGGAAGATAGACAAGCAACAGATGCAGCTGCATTGCCAGCAGACAGATCTCGTCACCTTTATTGCCGGCATCTGCAAGATGTTCGAGTACAACGCCCAGGAGCGCAACATACAGTTCACCTTCCACCACGACGGGCTGGAACGCTTGGATGTATGGATTGACCCCGGACAGTTCGACAAGGTGGTGACCAATCTGCTGTCCAATGCCTTCAAGTATAGCTTCGACGGCGGCAGCATCGACATCCGTCTCAGCAGCCATGAGGAACAGGCACAGTTAGAAGTCATCGACAATGGCGTCGGCTTGGAGGGTGACAACCTGAAACACATCTTCGACCGCTTCTATCAGGGTGGTAACTCCCGCCATCTGCATATCGACGGCACTGGCATCGGCCTGAATCTCTGCAAAATGATTGTCGACATGCACCACGGTACTATCGAGGCTCAAAACCGTACCGACGTCAAGGGAGCGGTCTTCACCGTTTGCCTGCCCTTGGGTAACGCTCATTTAGACCAGAGCGAGATTGAAAACGAGCCTGTGGCAGCGCCGACCGACACCCCCCAAAATGTTCCTCTTGTTCACAGCGGCATGAAACACCGGGTGCTTATTGTCGACGACGATGTTGAACTGGCCAACTATATCTCGTCTGAGCTGAGCCGCTACTATAAGATATCTATCGCTGCCAACGGACGTGAAGGACTCAAGGAACTGTTGGCATACTCTGCCGAGGGTCGTCCCGTCGGCGAGAGTGGCTACGACCTCGTCATCAGTGACGTGATGATGCCTGAGATGGACGGCTTCACCATGTTACGCATGATAAAGACAAACATCAACATCTCACACATTCCCGTCATCATGCTTACCTCGAAGGCCGACGTTTCCAACCGCTTGGAGGGACTGGAGCGCGGTGCTGACGCCTTCCTCGCCAAGCCTTTCGACATGCAGGAGCTGCACATGGTCATCGAGAACCTTATTCACAACCGCCAGCGGCTGAAAGGAAAGTTCAGCGGGGCTCAGCAGCAGGCCGACAAGCTGGAACAGCCGGAGGTGAAAGGCAACGACGAACAGCTTATGGAGCGCATTATGAAAGCCGTCAACAAGAACCTTTCCGACAGCGACTTCAACGTTGACATGCTGACACGCGAGGTGGGTATCAGCCGTGCACAGTTGCACCGCAAGATGAAAGAGCTTACTGGTATCTCGACCAGTGAGTTCATACGTAACATCCGCTTGGAGCAGGCTGCCCGTCTGTTACGCGAACAGAAGATAAACGTTACACAGGTAGCATACACCGTCGGTTTCAGCAACCTTGCACACTTCTCTACCATCTTCCGCAAGCACTTCGGGATCTCGCCCTCGGAGTATGCCGAAAAGGGAGGAGAGGAAGAGTAGTTTCAGGTTTCAGGTTTCAAGTTTCAGGTTTCAGGTTTCAAGTTTCAGGTTTCAAGTTTCAGGTTTCAGGTTTGAGTATTCCGAAGGCCAGGTTTCAAGAGTTGAAAATGGTGAAGTTGACACTGCCATAGCTGCGGTGCTCGGCGAAGTGAGGGTGGTTGGAGAAATCATGGTCCTTGCCATGCTCGAAGACGAAGACGCCGCCGTCTTTGAGTAGCTGCTTTGAGAAAATGAGGTCGGGAATCTGCGGCAGTTCCTTCAGGGCGTAGGGCGGGTCGGCGAAGATGAAGTCGAACTGCTGCCGGCATGACTTGACAAAACGGAAGACATCACCCCTAATACATTGAACATTGGCTTCGCCTTGCAGTTTCGCTATGCATTGCTGGATGAAGCGGTGATGGTCGCGGTCCTGTTCTATGCTGGTGACGCTGCTGCAGCCGCGTGAGAGCAGTTCGAGCGTGATGCTGCCCGTACCCGAGAAGAGGTCCAAGGCCGTCGCACCGTCGAAGTCTATGTAACCCATCAGCACGTTAAAGATGTTCTCCTTGGCAAAGTCCGTTGTTGGCCTTGCCTTGAACGAGCGCGGTATGTCGAAGTGGCGCCCCTTGTATTTTCCCGTGATGATTCTCATGGCGGTGGTGAATTACCTTCCCTTTGTGAAAAGCGTCATCAGGTCGTAGGGCATGTTCTTGATCTGTGTGGCCGGTGCGCGGTTGAAGTCTGCGGTGGGATTGATGACGTAAACCTTCTGCAGGTAGCGTTTCAGCTGCTCTATCAGCCACTCCCGTTCAGGTATTTCGCCGACCAGGTGCAGTTCGTCATGCTCCTGCTGGAGGTTTTGCTGCTTCCATACGTAGAGCAGGAAGTACAGCGCGTCGTGTGCACGGTTAACCTCGAACTGGTTGCTGAACCGGAACCGGCTCTGCTGGAAGGCGAAGATGTCAACCTTCTGGTCATGGAAATAGCCGTAAAGCTTGTTCCTCGCCCCCGTGAACGACCGCTGGTACAGGTGGCGCCAGACGGGTGACAGCAAGGAAATGAACTGGGTATTCTGGAAGTGGTCGTCTATGACGGTCTTCAAGTCACGGTTGATGGCAAAGCAGACAACGGTGTTCAGGTCGGGCAGCACATTGTGGAGTACGGTACACGGTTCGTTCTTGGGAAACGAGTGGTGGTACAGCTGCGCCAATGTCGATTCCTGAAACATCTCCACGGGAATCAGAAGCACCGGCGCGTCGGCCAGCACGCGGACTTTCGTGAAGTTCATGGTCGGCAACTCGGCATCCCTGAGGGCTTCGCGCAGGTTCGCGGCCATAGAGATGCCACTCTTCACGACGTAAGGCTCATACGTGATGGGACACTCGCCGCCATTGGCGAAGTCAATGGTCGAGAACGACAGCGTGTTACGGCTCACGCGGATGGTCAGCCAGCGGCGTCTCAGGTTATTACCGGTTTCCTGTATCATTTGTCGTTGTTCTGGTTGCATAATACTTGGACGCTGCAAAGTTAGGCAAAAAAGCCGAGAGTCGCAAACTTTCTACGCAGATTCTGCTATGTTTTCTGTTTTTTTGCGTATATTTGCAGGCAGAAACGTAAAACGAATGACAAAGAAAGAGGTTATGCCGCATGGTAAGTGACGAACTGAAGTACAGGGTGGTGCAGGCTTTCGGCTTTCCGCCGACGGTGGAGCAGACACGCGCAATCGACGTGTTCGCTCAGTTCATGTCCGACCGCGACGACCGTGTGGTGATGCTGCTACGCGGTTCGGCTGGTACGGGCAAGACCACGCTGGCGGCTGCCGTCGTGCGTGCTTTGGCGGCTCTGCAGCAGAAGATGGTGCTCTTGGCACCGACGGGTCGTGCCGCCAAGGTCTTTTCCTTGTATGCCGGATACCCTGCCTATACCATCCACCGCCGCATCTACCGCCAGAAAACGGCTGCCGACCTCTCGTCATTCAGCATGAACGTGAACTTGCAGCGCGACACCTTATTTATTATTGACGAGGCGTCGATGATCAGCAATCAGGGCTATGGCGAGTCACCCTTCGGCAGCGGTCGGCTGCTTGACGACTTGACGGAATTCGTCTACAACGGCCAGAACTGCCGCATGCTACTCATTGGCGATAGGGCGCAGCTGCCACCGGTTGGCGAGACCGATAGTCCCGCACTTTTGGCACCAATGCTCCGAACCTACGGCCTACGGGTCTATGAGGCCGACCTGAGTCTGGTGTTACGGCAGGCACAGGCATCGGGCATCCTCTACAACGCTACCCGCATCAGGGGGCTTGGTGAAGAGTTGGCATTGCCCAAGATACAGGTGCAGGGCTTTCCTGACATACACATCGTGCCGGGCAACGAGCTGATTGAACAGTTGGCGTCGAGTTACAGCCGCGCAGGTATGGACGATACCATCGTCATCACACGCTCCAACAAGCGGGCGAACATCTATAATCAGGGCATCCGCCGTACCATCCTCGACCGTGAAGATGAGCTCTGCCGCGGCGACCAGCTGATGATTGTGAAAAACAATTATAGCCTCCCCCTATGTGAAAAAAAAGCCTCCCCTTTGGGGGGAGGTTTGGAGGGATGGGGTGGAAAAAAAGCCTCCCCTTTGGGGGGAGGTTTGGAGGGGGCTTTCCTCGCCAACGGCGACATCGCCATTGTGCAGCGTGTGCGCAACATCCATGAGCTCTACGGTTTCCGCTTTGCTGAGGTGACGCTTCAGCTCCCCGACTACGACGATCTGGAACTCACGGCCACTGTACTGCTCGACACGCTGACCTCTGAGGCGCCGTCGCTGACACGCGAACAGCAGAACCAGCTTTTCGAGGCTGTCATGGAGGACTATAGCGATATTCCGCTGAAGGCCGACAGGCTGAAAAAAATCAAGCAGGACGTCCATTACAACGCCCTGCAAGTGAAGTTCGCCTACGCCGTCACCTGTCATAAGGCACAGGGCGGACAGTGGGCACACGTCTACATCGACCAAGGCTACATGACCGATGACATGCTCACCTCCGACTACATCCACTGGCTCTATACTGCCTTTACCCGCGCCACCGAACAGCTCTATCTCGTAAACTGGCCGGCAGTGCAGACAGAGTGAGAGAGATGTTCCGCATCGCCACTTCTTTTCGCATGGCTTCTTCGATGTCGATGCCAGTTGGATTGATAGACTCCACATGGGCGAAACCTGCCTGAAGCAACTGTTCTCTATCACTGACTTTCCCCGCAATCAGGCAGACGGGGACGTTACCCGATTGCTTGACTATTCCCATAGGAAGCTTACCCATCAGTGTCTGGCGGTCGGCAGAGCCTTCGCCCGTGATAACAAGGTCGGCACCCCCGACTATCTCGTCGAAACGGATGGTTTCGAGCAACAGCTGTATGCCGGGTTTGCAATCTGCATCTAAATATTGCAGGAAGGCATAGCCCAGACCTCCTGCGGCTCCGGCACCTTCCGTCTGCGAACGGTCGTAGCCAAAGTGCCTGGCAGAGACCTCGGCGAACTTCCTGGCTCTTTCGTCCAAGGCCAATACGTCTTCAGGCGTCGCCCCCTTTTGAGGAGCAAAGACATGGGCAGCCCCGTTCTCGCCACAGAGCGGATTCTTGACGTCGGTAGCTATTGTGAAGCGGACATCCTTTAGAGCCTTGATGTCATCCCAAGTGCTCGCCCCTGGTCCCTTGCATAGATTGGAATCTTCCTTGCCAAACGCATCGATAAGCGCATGGAGCATACCCATTCCTGCGTCACTTGTGGCACTGCCTCCGAGTCCTACGATGATGTGCCTGGCTCCTCTGCGCACGGCATCGGCCACGAGTTGCCCTGTACCGTAGCTTGTGGCCACCATCGGGTTACGTTCTTCCTTCGTCAGCAAGCTTAGTCCGCTGGCTTGGGCCATTTCTATCACCGCCGTCTTTGGACTCTCACGGAAATCAAGTGTGGCGTTCTCGTCCTTCAGCAGATAGCTTGCAGTAATAGGTCGCATCAGAGGGTCTCTTACCGGCACCTCCACAAACGTACCACCAATAGCCGCATGGAAAGCTTCCAAGAAACCCTCGCCGCCATCGCTGACAGGCACTTGCACAATCTCCGCATCAGGCCACGCCCTCCTGATGCCCTCCGCTGCCGCCCCGTTCGCCTCCATCGAGGTCAGGCAACCCTTGAACGAATCTATGGCTACAACTATCTTCATATAAAATAACACAGCGATAACGCTCAATCTTCTCGATGTCGAGGAAATCTTTCTGTGGGTGCAAATTTACAAATAATTCTGCAAACAAATTCGCTTTTGCCGTTAAAAGTAACAAAACTTAAGACCCAAATTTAAGACTAAAATAAAATCGAAAAATCCTTTGCCGTTTCATTTTTTTGTCGTATCTTTGCACCCAAAGAACATGGACGCACTACAGAGACACCCCGAACTGTTCAACGGGCCAGTATTCACTTGGCTGGCCCAGATTTCCGACGAGGCATCGCTCTCGAAGGAGGAACGCATCAAGTATGACGCCGCCCTGAAGGCCTATCGCGACACCTATTCCGTGATGGAAGGTCAATATGAGGAGGGTATGAAGAAAGGCATGGAGAAAGGCATGGAGAAAGGCATGGAGAAAGGCATGGAGAAAGGCATGGAGAAAGGCAGGAAAGAGGAAAAACTGATAATCGCACAGAAACTTCAGGCTAAGGGCATGACCAAAGACGAGATTGCCGAAATGACAGGACTATCAGCGGAAGAGGTTGCTAGTCTATAGGAGCAAACACTGTTTTTAAGATAGCACATATAAATAAAATCGCAAATTTCCTTTGCGGTTTTATTTTTTTGTCGTATCTTTGCACCGTGTTCGCGAGAAGGACTCGCGGATAATGCTCAATCCCTGACCGAATCACCACCTCGAAAAAGGAATTATGGGCAATACAATATCACATTGAAGCGCACGCTTAGCGTGAGCTTTCCATAGTGATATTGGGCTTGTGGTGAGCCTGGTCAGGGTATGGACAGGTTCGCGCTTCTTTATTTATATATTTGTGCTTATTTGTTTCTTTTCAATTTGGGACTGATCAAGATAAATTTGTCCTAATTAGTGCTTATTTGTTTCTTATGTTGTTCACGCTATATACGGATAAAATTTGAAAAAGTGTGCACCCGTGCACCCTTTTGAGGTTATTCTGCTGATACACAGATGTGTATATGGGGGCACACTTCCAAAAAACCGCGCCCCAAGCGCGCCCCCACCGTGCACCCTGTTATGGTGCTCCGCAAGCCCAGTATCTGCCAGCCTGCACGCCGGTCACGACGTTTAAAGTATAGGAAACAAATAAGCACAAATTGGGATAAATTTATCATAATTAGTGCCAATTTGTTTCCAGATAATCCGACACCGCTATATCTACACTCTGAGACCACCCAAGCTACGCTTTTGTATTGTTCCCACAGCCTGGGACATTTGTCCCACCGCTTGGGACAAATGTCCCAGGCTGTGGGAACTTTCTGGAACACACATAGCGTGAACAATTTTTCGTGCTGTGCGGTTGAAACCTATCCGTTTTGTCGCGACATAGGGCTGTTCTGTAGTGGGTGAAGCTTCCAAGCTTTGCAACTGTAGTAGGTCGGGCCTCCGAGTCCGACAACGGCAGTAGTTGTGTGAAACGATGTTGCGATGCCTGCCGCAAAGCTTGGAAGCTTCACCCACTACCTTAGCGGCTGCCACGCTTGGAAGCGTGGCCTCCTACAACCGCACAGCTCGCA
>Ga0310786_10002342_pt1 | contig 29134 bp, 52 predicted proteins | sample AusTroGonzalo_MG_FD_203881 | JGI IMG/M metagenome (GOLD analysis project Ga0310786, IMG submission 203881) | Bovine rumen microbial communities from tropical cattle in Woodstock, Queensland, Australia - Gonzalo_03 (v2) (version 2) | ecosystem: Host-associated > Mammals > Digestive system >...
GACAATCTAATCACAGCTTCGCCAATTTGTGTTGCCATTATGACTCTCCTTTCGCAATCTTTTCTTCGTTTTTAAGCATTTTAACAGCCATTTTAAGCGTCCTCGGAGCATGGCCTTGCTTAGTAGGGTGATTCGCTCCAGCAACGCTTGCTACGACGATATTTTCAAGCCTCAGACGGTTCCCAGCTTCCCTTGCTCGCTCAGCCATTATATACTTTGTCATCTGCTCGTTCTCAATCTCCCCACACTTCCAAGATCTATATGCTTCAAACCCGAATCTCGCTATTATCTCGGCTATATAAGCATCAATATTGTTAAAGCCCTTAGCACGCTTGCCTTTCTTATTCGATATCTTTACTTTCTCAATTTGCTCATCAGTCAAGAAGTCTGACGCACGATGCTCTCGCACCTTCGTTTTCACATTTTCTAGCGTGAGTTCGTGCGCCATCATCTAACTCCTAGGCAGACGGTGAAACCGTGTCATATTCGCCAGTAGTTACATTCAAACGCTTCTTAGCGGTCAAATCGTAATCACCAAGCCTTGCTGAATATTGTGGGTACCCATCAGAGGAGTGTAAAGCAGAATTGTAGATAATCGGATGGAGATTAAGAGTGATAGTAGGTGTATCACCAGTCCCAATCTCGATATCGTCATCTACACTAGGTGCGCAACGGGTTAATTCAACATCAACCGAAGAACCATCATCGCAAAGACCTTGAGCGACTACAGACATATATTCGCCCTCGGTGCAGATATCAGTTCCGTCCCAGATAATGTTGCCAGCTGTAGCACTGGCACCAGCATAAGTAGCTTGATTCCACTTCTGTATCGCTTTACCAAGAATTTCAAAAGTATCCATCAAAAAGGTGATAGAACCAGCAAAACTCTCGAAAGTACCAGCAATCGAGGATTCAGTAGAACCAAGACTCGAAGCCCTAGTCCTCTTGCGTGGAGCCACACTCAAAGTCATAACAGTATCCTGCCCCAAATCATCAGCTTCGAGCGTGAATACATCCCATGAGCTAGTAGAAGTGTCCCACTTTCTGAATACTACCCTGCGTAATTGAGTGATATTCTGAATCATTTTAAGCCCTTTCTAAGTTATTATTAATATCGTATATCAATTCGGCGCTAGCAATCTTTACAACCAAATCGTTACTCGTTACCATAACATTCTGTGGAGTAGTTGCAGGTCTAATCCTTACGTTATTGAATGAGTAACTAGTACCACCAACGCTTCCGACCAATTCGCAAATACAAGGATTCTCTAAAATCCAAGTCAATATCGCTTGATGTACGGCTTCGGTTTTCGGTTTGTTTGCTAAAGCTACATAAAAATCTACGGTAGAGTGAAGATTCAAACCCTTAGGCGAATTCATAGCACTTCCACCTCTCGTAACGAGCCAGACTCCACTAGCAGGCTTGCCATCTTTTTGCAACGGCGCTTGCTCCCAGAAACAATTTTCATCGACAACAAGATTCGCAACCCCATCGGCGACCATTTGTTCCAGAATAGCTAGTGTAATCATAATATATCTCCAAAATACTTTTTAAGATAATCGCCCGACATAATAGCTTTAGCCGAGTTTTCCATGTAATGTTCGGTAGCAGAATCACTGTTTGGTCCTTGCTCCCTTTTCCATGCGTAATCAACCTTAAAACCAGCGTATGAACCACCAGCCACAACTTCGATTGTATCTTGCTCGCTCGTTTCCTGCACTCTGATGGTGTTTCTCAATGCACCAGTTAAGTACGGAGCGTTTCTTTTAGCTTGATTCGATATATCAAACCCCATTCTAAACAGCCCTTTAACTGCTCTAGGTTCGATAAGCGATAGTTTCTGGTTGTCCCATTTAAGAGTAACCGAAACTCGCTCAGCCATTCACAACCTCCGTAGGCGTGACTTTAAGCTCTATATGCTCAATAACACCAGTATGCTGATTCTTCCCTACTCCAGCGTCTGTAATCATATAATAGCAATCCGTAGCACTATTATATAACATATAATTCGTAACCAACGGTACTACAACTTGGCTAGTCATAAATAATTCATTGACTTCCTTCGGCATTTGACAAGGTTTAACATATATCAACATATCTGAACCCAAGTTTTCGGGAGTAGTGCTGATATTTGAGTTATAACCTTCGTCTATAATCACATCAATAGCATTCAGGCTTACAAATTCGTTACCTACAACGGTACCGTGTTTACAAGTACCTATCTGCCATATACCATGAATTATCGCACTTGGGAATGCGTCAAAAATTGATAAGTCCATTGTTATAGTATCCGCAATGGCACGCAGAACGCTCGACTTTAAGCCCAGTTTCATTTCCACAATTGCTATATTTTTCAATTATATCCCTGTACTGGTGGTAAATTTGCTCAAAAGCGTTGGTGGCACTATTGTTAAAGTTAATCGTAAAGTTCCTAACACTCTTTGAATTGATAATGTCAGGAGCGCCTTGAAACTTCAGAGTTGCGCAGATAAAGTTTGCTAAAAGTAATGCTAGATCTTGGTTTTCATCTGTCAACTCTGGGAATGTTTCGAGGCAAAGGAGGGAGCTAAGCCGAACCTCAGCTATATTCAGAATCGTTCCCCATTGCTCATCAGAATAGCATAGGTTTTGTCCAGTATATAGGTTATATTCCGCTTGCTCCATTTTATCTCCTTAATTAAGCACTAGTAGAACCAAGACCATTGATGGCACAAGCAGACTTGTATTTAGTCAAAGTACCAGCAATTGGCATTTCGTTCAATAGTATGTTCTGGTTTGTAGAAACATCAAAGAACGGATAAACTCTTGGGTTTCTTTCGCCAGTAGTGGTGTAACCGTTGCGTACTAGCAAATAAGCGTCATCAGGTGCGTATTCCATCCACATAGGAGCGAATACACGAGCTACACGGAAGATATCCTCAGCAGAAGCACCTGGCTCAATCAAGTAACGGTTATAAACCTTAGCTTGGAAAGCAGCAGTCAATACGCTTGGCTTAACTACGAGAATCTGTTCACCTTCAGAGCGAATCCATTGGCGAGCACCGACAACACCATCATAGAGGTTGTCGCCTTCATTCACGGTATAGCTTGAGGCAACAAGAGTACCATAGCCACTTTCTGCTGAACAATCTGCAGAGATTGGGAATAGGCCAGTACTGGTTGTAGAATCAAACATTCTGAGGTCGGCTTCGGTTCCAACAGGAGCAGAACGACCATCACCAATAAAGATAGCACGCTCAATCGACATGATAATCTGGTCGAGCAATTCTTGTGAACGCCATTCGAGAAGTTCAGGATTCTCATAGATCTCCATAGCGTCAAGTGATAGTTTCTTGTAAATCATTTTGTCATAGGCAACACGGATAGTGTTGACGATAGTTTCATCAACCTTAGTATCGCCTTTCTTATGACCTTGAGCTTCGTTACCGTAATCAGCAGTACCAGCCAAAGCATTGTTTCTAATACCACGACCATTGGTGCCACCAATGTGGTAAATGTAGCTCAAAATGCCGTCATTTTTCTCCATCATAGTGCTAAACATATTTGTGATGTTTAGAGGAGTGCCAAGACCAGTCACGGCGTCCTTAGTCTTTTCTGCAAATACAGATTCAAACTTTGAATCGAATTTGAAGTTTGAGGCTTTCAAAGCGTCACGAATTGCGTTCGCACGAAGAGTTTTAGCCTCAGCTTTTGCGTCTTTTGAGACGACTGGAGTTTCGTTTTTCACGACTTTGTCCCTCGTATAAATGTTAATATTATGTACTACAGTATCCTTGCTTTCTGTTTCAGCAGGAGCCTCAACCTCAGCAGGAGCTTCAGTAGTTTCTTCAGCATCCTTGGTTTCTTCCGCCACCTCAGGCTCTTCGTCTTTTGAATCACGAGCCGTTGGTTCGGTTTCACTTTCAGGAGCTTTAGTAGTGAATTCATCCACGACTTCGGCGACTGTCCCAACAAGCTCTTCGGCGAGCTTCTGTTTCATCACACGATTTTCATCTGGAGTGAGTTCGTCTTTGGTTTTACCCATTTCGTTTTCTCCTTTAGAGTTGTTTTCACCATCTTCAGAATCCACAACCTCGCTACCCATAGCCCTAGCTGTTTCATCATCTTTATGGTCAATAGTTTTAGCACGGGGGTCGTTACCAGTCAATACCATCGATATCTCCCGTAATATACCGATAGGTTCTTCAATTTCTTGCCCAACACCAAAATACCCATCAGGGTACCAGTCAATTCCAGTAGAATAACTAGCGTCTTGCGATATAGCCCACGCATGGTCTGCCAACTTATCATCATTCGCAAAATACATTCTAGCGTGCAAACCATCGCTCTCTAACCATACTTTGCACGAGCCAAATTGTTTTTCTATGGTATCAACCAATTCCCCATCTACAATTTGCCCATGGTCGGCTTGCGCCTTAACCGTATATTCCTCGGTTTGTTTATCTGGGTTTTTATTAAGTGCCTTAATCGCAAACAACTTACCATCTCTACCCATAACATATAGGTTATCGAGGTCACGAATCTCTCCTGATTCCATAATTTGCCCCGAATTTGCAAGAATATTGCGAAAGCGACGCTCCTCCGAGTCCTTAGCGTCCTTCAGCACTTGTGCGTCATAAAACTTCATGCCTACATTATAGCATAAAAGCGATGAAAAATAAAGAAACCACCTTTTTGCTCTTTTCTCAAAATGGTGGTTCCATAAACCTAGAAACATGTATATTATTTTTTGGATAATTTTTTATTTTAGAAGAGATGGTGTTATACGTGTGAAAAATCTTTTTACCAAAACATAGATGTAAGGTGCTAAAAGAGCAAACTTAATATGGGTTATTTGCGTATTATAGTTTGTCCCGGATAAATCAACCCACGATTCTTTATCCCGTTGTAATCTGCGAGTTCTTGTGCATAACCATTATCGCCAAACAATTTATTGCCTTTGTACCAACCTAATTTTCTAGCAATCCCACCAAGCGTATCGCCTTTTACAACCGTATAAGTTTCTTTTGCCGGTGCAGGAGCTGGAGTCGGCTTTGGTTCTGGTTTCGGCTCAGGTTTTACATAAGCTTTTGGTCTGTAAAAGCCAATCAAATTCTTCACACTCATATTGATGATGTTTGTAGCCGAACCACCCTTTTCACAAGCCTTGCCACCTTGGTTTTCGCCAAGTAAAGCAACATATCCGTTTTTGACTGCTCCTAAAGCCATACCAACATGGCCGTATTGCCCACCATCAAAGACTAGCCAATCACCTGCTTGAATCTGGTTCTTAGAATCTGCCCAAAAGATGAGAAAATCTTTACCGGCATTTTGCTCGGCACATTTCATCATTCCTTTAGCCATACCAGTTCCACAGGTGCTAACATCTCGGTTTGCATAGCTCCACCAAAAAACTCTAGATAACGAAACACATTGCGCTCCATATCGGTTGTTGGCGTATATACACTTCCCAATAGTATCATTCCTAAATGCCTCGGGGCTAGAAGTGTTATACCACTCAGCCCAACCCAAGTCATCATAATCGCCTTCAGTCGTAGAAACTCCCGTGGTTTCATCTTCAAATAATCCACCATCAACTTCTTCTACCGTAGGTATTTCTTCGCCGTTAAACTCGGTTACTTCGCCCATATCTTCCAATAGTGCAGGTTCTTGGTCCATAGAGTAATCTATAGTTACATTATACTTGCCATTCTCGGTATCAATACGAATCGCAATACCAAAAGCAAGACAAACCGCCACTATTGCGATGAGTACTGTGCTTACTATTTTTTTCATTTTAATCCTTTCGTTATAACTTAATTTTATAATAAGCGTAATGTGCGAATTTGTCAATAAATCTGCTGGATATACATCGTAACTGTCAGGCTACCAGTCCAGTTTTGGTTTCTCCCTTGAGACTTGATTATGTCGCCAGAATTGAACCATTGTATAATTTCTGTGTTACCCTCTGCGAAGTTGTTACCTGCATAGTTGTTTATAGACCAACTGCCAACAGCATTAAAGTTTGTGGTGCCATTGAGCACATTCCTAGCATCACTTCTCATCTCTGTGCTACCAGCAGTACCACTACCAAAAGTTAAACGCACAAAATATAACCCAGATTCAACGATAGTATAAGAATCAAAGTCGGTCCAAGTACTGCCCACAGACTTCGCCGTGCTCAGAGTTTGCGGCGTAAATGTTTTGCCAGCCAAACCTAGGTTCTTCGTAGTGACTTCTGCCAAAACCCCACTAGCAATATTATCGCTCGTTATATCTGTCGTGCCACTCGCAACCGTAACATTTGCCAATACTACATAATAAGCCGTCGTGCCACTAGCACCATCAGCAGTTATAGCGGTTCTAATCGCACTATCAGTCGGCACAACTGGCGTACTCGCAACTGTTCCAGAAACTACAATCAAACCACACGCCTCATAGTTATCAGTTGCAGTCGCCGAGCCTTGGGGTGGATTATCCACATAAGCTACAATCGAATCAATTCTCGAATTATTGTTCGGTGCATTCCCAACCGTAACCGATATAGGCGAACCACTTATGTTATTTATAGTAGTTTTGTTGCCAGCATTGTCCTCGGCTATAGCGACATCTCTAGTGTTGCCATCGCCACCAAGTACCACGGTCAAGCCCGAGCTAGGGCTACAAGCCCAACCACTCATTATACCAGCACTATACGCCGATAAATCATCATTAAACGCATTTACGGAGGTTCTACCTCCAAAAGCACCATTGGTGCCAACGGCATTGTTTGGATTCGTTGCCATTATTTTTCTCCTTTACTTATTAAATCGTTATATTGTGAAAAAGTTACGACTCGCATTTTAACTTTAACGGCGTTGCATTTCGGGCAATTAAGCACACAATCAACACTCTTATCAGTATCGCCCAATATCCAACCACACTTCGGACATCTAATCTTAATCGCTCCCATTATACAAGCTCCTCTTCGAAGTAACATCTGCAATTAACATGGGCATCAGGGATTCTTCCGCTATCATTCCAACTAGAATGCTCCCAGGTTAAAACATCATCTGCTTTTAATTTATATTTTTCTAATTGGTCTTTGTCCAACCTATCACCAGCTATAAACGAATCATTATAAGCCTTGCCTAGATCTATGGTTTGTCCTTCCATACCAGCACAGATGTCACATACATCATCATCACCAGAAGTACGCCATACAAGCCGTACATTCAAACCATATTTCTCAGCCAAAGCTTCGTCCTGTTCCAATCTACCACTTCTTATAGCGTATAGCGTTTCGTTCCTAGCAATAAGCTCCGCTCTCTTAGCTGGCATAGCCTCTCTGAGTTTTTCTTTAATCTCATTTGCAGTCAAGCCCTCGCTACCAGCCAAAACTTCCTGTATCACTTTACTAGCGTGTTCAGCATAACCAGTCGCAAGTTGCGTGGCTCGGTTTGTTATACGCCCTTTTAATGCCTCAGAAACGTAAATATCGCCCGTTTTTAGCGTCTTTAGTATCTCAGACGATATATTATCATCTACAAGCAACGCAAGCGCCTTAGAAGCCGTTTTTTTGCCTTGTAGAGCGTCTGCGCTCAAGGTTTCTATCATTTCGTCTACGACCTCATCAATATTATACTTACCACCAGCAAAGATAGTACCAGCCAACTCCACAAGCTGATTATATAACTTGCGCTCGTCTTTAGTCATTGGTGGCAATTTATCTTTATGGCAACTACACTTATGCCCATATACTACATCAAGGTCTTTTTTTTGGCTTGTTTTCTTATCAACCGTAGCAGTAATAGCCTTCGGTTTTTCATAATCAATCGCAATCGGCATCGACTCGGGAGCGATTAAGCTCTTAGCATATATATCACGAGCAACACCAAGCCAATCATCACAAAGCCCCAACGCTCTAACTGCATTATCGCCAGTAGCGCCAGCTTCTATAAGATTCACAAGCGACTCGCCTCGAATCCTTGCAATTTCTGCCTTATCTTTAGCTCTCGCCGTGAGTTCAGGAATTTCCAAGTCAAAGCTAATCGCATATCCCAAACCACCGAGCAAACGCTCCAATTCGTGTTGGAATTGATTCCAAAAGCTCATCAAAGCAGGATATACACGCCTTTTCGTAAATTGGTGGTCGCTCAGTTCAGCATTGTCATATTTTGCACTAGAATCATCACCAAGTATAAAGTTGCTTACGCCCACCGACTTGTTAAGCCTATCATTCACAATATCTACAATCTCTTTGATCGCTAAAGTAGAGTTATTGCCTTGAATAGTTTTAACTTCAATTTGGTCAACACTTTGCCCAGAGTCATTGTCAAACTGTCGCCACGCATATACGGTCTTGTTACGATTATGAGCGCCCTTTAATTTGTTTTCAAGCTCTTTTCTAGTTTTATCATACTTTTCATAAGTACTAGCAGTAATAAACGTAATGGTAGCAGGAATCGCCCCATTCTCAAAATATGCTCGCTGGTATTGTGATATAAGGTCATCAATCTGCGCCCAGACTCGCACACTAGACGCAGGCGAAACGCCCTTTTGTATATTTCTAGGGCTTCTGCTAAACCTCAGACGCATGACTTCATCTTCTTCTAATATCTTTATACCTTCAGTAGTAATGACTTGCCATTCCCATCTACCATACCCAAGATAAATCCTACATTCAGGTGGTAAAATGGTATAACCAATCACACGCCCACGCTCGTCACGCCAAAGGTGCAGATCTAACTCATCTTCCGTGAGCCAAGTAGCGAACATCACATCTGAAAATTCAGCCCAACCCATTTCATCATTGGGGTTCTGCAACCAATATAACTCTGGTGTCTTGTCAATCTTAAGTCGCGTGCCTCTATCAGTAACACCATAAGGCATAACACACTTCATTTCATCTATCAGAGGTCGGACTTGGGCGAATATGTTTTCATAATCAGAACACAAAGGACTCAAAAAGAATTGATTTGACAATTCTTGTGCAAAATCCCTCGCTTTTTTTCGCTTCAATGCGTCTTTAACTCTATTTATTATCGCCATCGCTACCGCCTTTCTTGCTCTTTTTTGTCTTTTTCTTCACAAAGCTCATAATACTAGTAGAGTATAACAAACCATCGGTGTAGAACGGCATTGTTTTAATCCCATGCACAAATACCGCTTTATGCACCAATTCTCGCCCCTCATCGCTAGCAAAAGAAACTTTCCTGACATCTAAACCATTATCATCAATTATCTGCTTAAGTTTTCGCCCTCTATCGCCACACATAACGCAATCTTGATATACACAAACTAATTCCTTAGCCATTTTCGCCTCCCAAGGCTCGGTCAATGTACTTCTCAATAGCTCCCTCGGTAACATTTGACAAGCGATTCAACCCAGTTTCGCCATTCACAAGATAAGTCCTCAGTACTACTTTATCATCAACGCTAAGCTTCTCTCTGATGAAGTTCTTCGCATAATCTTCATCAAAACAAGAAGCCAAGACATCATCGGCTTCTCTGACTTGTTCCTCGGTTTCAAATTTGATATTGGCAAGACGCAGTTTCTTTTCTGTGTCCAGCTTCGGCTCGCATAACTTCCCCTTGAAGTCTATCGGCTCGAGTCCGTTAAAGTGTAGCATAGCTCTTTGCTCCTATTTATACTGCTTATATTATAGCACAATTAACGGCAGATGTCATGAGCGCCAGCAATATACCAAGTGCAAGCGTGATTCCTCGCATATTCATCACGCTGTGCGTCTTGGTGTCGGTTATATATTCCAATAAGAGTCAAAACAATAATTATAGCCAAAATAGTTTTAAGTATGTTTTTGATGTTTGTTTTTGTTTTCATTTTTGTTTCTCCTTTTAGTTAATCTTTCTGTAGCTTATAAGCTCGGCATTTGTTATTTTCAAATATTCCCCATCCTCACTATTTTTATACAGCTCGAACATTTTTTCGATATCATCTTCATCTTCTAAAAATAGGTAATCTAGTCCTGCTGTAGTTTGTATCTCCCAAGTATGTTGTGCCATTTTAATCTCCTTTTAATATTCTATTTCTTCGGCTTCTAATTGTGCGAAGAATTCGTCCATTTGTTCGATATTTAGTGGGTCTAGTTCCATTTTATATCCTTTCGTTTGTTATTATACCACTATTCTATCAAACCTTTTTCATTTTGTAAATAGCTTTTTTATACTTTTTTGAAAAAGTTTTCCACAAGAAAAGGGGCGACCTTATTATCGCCCCACCGAGTAAAATACACCCCCTTTCCTCTAAAAAGAAGGAACACTTTTATTATATCATATTAAAACTCAATTCGCTTCTTGCTAAGATCGTCAATAGCATACCTCAATGCGTCCATTAAATGGTCGTTGCCGTCCTGTGGTTCGTCTAATATCTCTCCACCACGTTTCTTACGCCACGCATAAGATAAATACTCACGCTTCAGATTCTCGCCCTTATACACTATCTGCCGTTGGCATACTCTATCAATGCCACGCTTCACCGAGCCAGCGTTCTTATCAGCACCAACAATCCTAAATCCAGCGTTCTTAATTTCGGCGATTATTTCAGGTCTAGCCGAATCGGCAACAATAAGAACATTCGGGTCGATATTTTGCGACATTAACTTTTCTGGATATTGCGACCCAAGTATCCCTTTTTCGTAAATAAGCTCCTCTACGCCCGTCCTACCATCTTCTAGCTCATAAATAGCAACCATTGCCGTTTCGTCATTGCTAAAACCAAAGTCCAAACCATATCGCACCAATTTGCCTTCAATTTTGTCGGATTCTTCCCAACCCGAGTAAATATTGCCCTCAAGCGAGCCAATCTGCCCCAAGCCATACACAACCCACCAGTTCGACGGCTCTTCGCCCTCCTTCGGTTTCCTGCTCTCGATATTTTCTCGCTCCTGCGTACTCAACGCTTCGTTATCAATATAAGTCAAAACCAAAAAGCTCGTTCTATCGGCTTGCTTTTCCACAAGTTCTTCATGCGCCCAGAACTTTGCACTAGGGTTATAATCCAAAATCACAAAATCACGAGTACGCCCAGCCAATTGGTCGAATGTTTCATAATCAATACCATTCGCCTCATTCACAAACAAAACATCACGCCTAGGGCCTCTCGAAGTCATACCATCAAGGCTCAAGAATTCAATCTGCGAGCCATTATTAAATGTATATATCTTAGATGACTTGTTGAAACACGAATCGTCCCATCTACCAGTACCCTGCATAATCTTCTTAAAATCACGCATAGAGCCGGTCGCAAGATGATTATAAGTCATGCCAGCAACCGTAATAAGCGAATTCGCATAGCTCTCGGCATAACCAATCAAAATAATTATAATTGAAAAGGTTTTCGAGCTACTCATTCCGCCCTGTATCACCTTGTAAAATGTCGGCTTGAATAGTGTCGCTTGAATCTTCTTAAGCCCAGTAGTTATTGCTATCGTTTCCATCACCACTCCAACCACTAGCCCTAATCGCTCGCTCCTGTTCCTCTGCTTCAGCTTTAGTTTTGTAGATCTTACCAGATTGACCGAATTGCCAACCTATTATTTTTCCACCTGCACTTCTAACTGCATGAACTGGCATTTTAACTCCTTTCTTTTGTTATATCGCCCTCGCTAATCCTTGCCGAATCAAATTCCTAGCCCTCTCCTCGCTAACTTCCCAAGGCGAAGTCCAAGGCGAAACATTCCGCTCTAATTCTAAGTCGTAATACGGCTTTACAGCCCGTATAAGCACGTTCTCATTCTCAAGCTTGTATGTACTAGGTTTATTAACCAAAACGCCCTTCCAGCCGTCCTTAGGGGGCTTATAGGCGAATTCTTGCTTTGGCTCAAACATCTTCTCGGCAACTTTATCAACATTGCTACAATCCCAATCCAATACCAGCTCGGCTTGCTTCGGAATCTTCAACTCTTTCGCAACACTTAACGGCGTTCTAACTATCCTCACACCATACCCCAATGCCTCGTTAATGCTATAACAATATGTTTCCATATCATTGCTAACTTGTACCAACCAATCACTATCAGCAATATACGGTCTAACATCAATTCTCGGCTTCATAATACAAACATTTGGAGAATCAATATAATCAGGCGCAGAATTGGTGAATATCGTCCATAAATAATTCCGTCCGGTCTTATCACAATATCGGTCTAGCGCAGTAATCAGCTCTTGTGTTCGTAATCCACCTTTGGTCTTATCCTCCAACCGGCAAGCCGAAACAATCCTAAGCACTTTATCCGTCTTTTCTAAAGTAATCGGATTATAACATTGTATAACTGGCTTATCTACATTCTGCACACGCTCCTGCAATTCGATTCGCTCTTTAGCGTACTTACTCACGCCAAGAATACTAGTCAATTTCGGGTGCCCAATAGGTGGCTCAAACTGTAGCTCTTGATATACGGCGTGGCATATAAATATATGCTCATCTGCTTCAATCTGGTCAATTGCTTCGATATTAAAGTTGTAAAACGCTTTTTTAGCATAATACTTGCGTCCTCGCTCTCGCCTAATACATCGCACATATTTTCTCAATCTCATCAACTGCTCGAACGAACATTCATCATACATAATAGTTAAATCGTACTTGTGGTACTTCTTAGCTAATTCGTACAAGAATTGCTCAGTTCCACCAATACGGCTTATCACTCTAAAATAGTATAAATTCGCAAACGGTCTTTCGCTGTCCATAAGCTCATTATAACACAAAAAACCACCCTCGCAGTTTTAGGTGGTTTTTCGCCCTACAACAATTCTATTATACCACAAAAAAATGGAGCGCCCGCTCATTTGAGTTCCACTACTGCTAGTTGAGTGGCTTAACCTTGTCAAGTCGGGTGCTATGATTTTATTATATCACACTATTCGCCATTTTTAATTCTAGTTAATTTTATATCTACATCAAATCTATTATTATGACAATAGATATGGCCGAATTTTCCTAAATAATCATCTCTATTCATTTGACGATATAGGTCTTGGCTTAAATGATTTCTGTTATTTTTAAGAAATTTAATTACACCATCAATAGCGTAATTCAATTCAACTTTTGTTATATCACTCGCCATTTTTCTTGCGTTCAGTTAAATCTACCAATGGCTTTGGTGCCGTAATCACGCTCTCAATCTTTTGCTTCGGCTGTCCATATACTTGGTTCATCATTCCTTCAATTTCTTTCCATTGACCTTTAGCAATACAAGTCGCCAACTTGCGCTCAAATAACGGAGCCTCAGAATCACTAGCCAATTCCCTAAGCTCAGACTCCGATAGCTTCAACATCTGCTCCAATTTATAGCGAGCCGAATCCTCTTTCTTCCAAGCACCATTATGTCTAGGATTCCCATTTGGCTGTCCGAATTGCTTATCAACCGGTGGTGCTACTCCACTAATCGGCGAAACCTTGACATTAGCCTGCTTTGTGGGTTTATTATTCGATGACATATTTCCTCCTTAACATTTTCTTATAATGCCGAATCATATCTCGTTTATGTGGTCCATCTTTTAATTTCTCAATCTCTGCCGGTAATACTAATTTCATACAGCCCTCGTTCCTTCTTGCCATCCTTCCTCACTACCAGTAGTAAACTTCCAATAGCGCTTTCTTATTACATCGCAATACTTTGGGTCGATTTCGCAACCAAAACACTTCCGTCCGGTCTGTTCGGCAGCAATTAAAGTAGAGCCGGAACCTAAGAATGGGTCGAATACAATATCACTGGAGTCAGACATAGCTAGAATACCTTTCGCACATAAACCAATAGGCTTCATTGTCGGATGGTCCTTCGATGATTTAGGCTTATCAAAAAACCACACATTCGATAACTTTCTAGAATCAGTAAATTTACCACCACTACGACCATAGACGGCATACTGCGAACTCTCGGCTTCATCACCGTCCTCAGCATCATACTTACCCTCACCAATGCCGTAAATAGCTAATTCTTTAGCAGATTGGAAGTCATTACCACCAAGAGTGAATTGCGACTTTACCCAGCACAATACAGTCCGGAATCCAAGTTGGTTAATATCAAAGGCATTTTTCAAAGTGAGAATCTCTTTGTCGCTCATCCAACTAATGCACCCCCCCCACTAGCCATATTTGCAGCTACACATTCAAAGGCTCGATTTAAGAAGTTCTGGAAGTCCTCGTGCGCCATATTATCGTTCTGAATAGTCTTTCCGGTAGATCTAGACTCCACTGCCACATTATACGGTGGGTCAGTAAAGGTGCATGTCGCTTTCTTGTCACCAAATAGCTCTCGGACTTTCTCGTCATCCTCAAAGCTACCACAGAACACTCGGTGCTCGCCGAGCTGGTAAATATCCCCCACGATAGAATAGGTATTCTCTTCATCTACTGGTGCCGGCTCATCCTCGATAATCTCTTTGAACGGCTTGATTTCGCTTACACCCCATTCTTGTAGTAAATCAATATCCCACTCGTTGGCGAGCGCATCCATATCCCATTCACCATTGCTCACATTATCGCGTATGATTATCTCGCGCTCTCGCTCCGGTGTAAGCCCTTCAATCAAAAATGTCGGCACTTCATCCATACCGAGCGATTTAGCAGCCTCATAGCGCTGATTCCCGGCCAATATAACCAATTCTCCGGTCCGATTAGACAGAATCAATGGCCGAGCCTCAAAATAGTCCGGATTATCCTTGATGGACTGCTTGAGCCGGTCCATGTCGACTTTTTTAATTGTTCTCGGATTATTTGGTAGCTTCTTTAGTTCTACCAACTTCCTATACTCGATTTCTTTTGTCATACTTAAAACTCACTCTTTCTATTCTTTCTAAAAATTCTTTAATGAGTATTCTATCTTTTCTAGTCAATAACTTATCCCAATGCTTTTTGTTCATTTCAATACTCCTGTCAATATTAATATTATCATACAAAGCAAAAATCCTAAAATCAATCCAACCAAAAATGCGTCACCAATGCTAGGTTTGTTCATTTGCTCCACTCCTCAACTTTATCTGCATTATTATGTATATCGCCCACGACCTTGCCATTTCTAGCCATATACTCTAAACTACCAGCAAAATGCCTGCCGTCAATATATAACAAGCCGAATTTAGCCCACATATTATCCCATATCACGATAAATAGCTGGCTATTATATTTCAAAATATCGCCCTCGTATATTTCAACACCCTTAACATCTCTAAGCCCAGTAGAGTGTTCCCATACGAGCTTATGCCCAGCAGAGAATTGCTTATATACCCAATCCAAGCCTTGAAACATAGTAATTTCGCCACCACGAATATTAAATCCATAGTACGGCATTCCATCGGGGTCGTTCTGATTAAGCCATTGCCCATTTTCTTCGTCCCAGATTCGCATATTCCACGGCGAAGCGGTATTATAATCTTTTGGTCTATTCATCTTCACCTCCTTTAATAAAACCTTGCCTTCTCAAAAACCACTCGTATGCCCCTATCTTGCCTTTTAAGTAGGCAACCTCGCTTTTAAGTTGCAGGTTTTCATTCTTCAGCTCATAGTTTTTTCTTCTTAAAAACACTATATCTTCTCTCATTCTTCACCTCCTAATCTTCCAATGCTTGGCAATACATATTAGTTTTAGTATCATAAAATACACCACCACGACACTTGAACCCGTGGTTCGTAACCAAAGAATTCACATTCGCCTCAAGGTCTTCAAGCGTTTCTTCTTGCTCAATTCTATAACTCATTCTTCACCTCCGAAAAGCAAGTCTAGGTCTTCGTCATTTTCTTCATAGTCTTTTATTCTAAATAGTATTCTTCCAGTTACAATTCTTTCTTGGTAGTTGCCACCATCATAGTCCCATAAATCGATCTTAAACCCTTTATCTTTCAGCCGTTTCCAAGCGAGAAGTTTATTGCAAAAATCTCGGCAATCTTCTGTATCTTCAAAGTGGATTGTTATTTCATTGTCGTTAGGTGGATAAACTAATTCCGATTCGTTTGCGTATTCCCAGTGCAAACCACCTAAAGTCTTTCTGCCATATCCACCATTGAGAACCCCACTAAGAGAACCGACACTCACCCCATTCATATCGGCAGCGGCACTAATACTCTCATATATCACTCCAGTTTCTACACACCTAACAGCTTTGCGAGTAGGAGAAGTATATTTAAGCACGTCATATTTGTGTTTTATATTCTCTTGAGCTGTCACCCACTCTAAATTCTCTTGAGAATTATTAAGTGGGTTGCCGTCAAGGTGATTAACTTGAGGTTTGTTATGTGGGTTATTGATAAAGGCTTCAGCGACTAATCTGTGGACCTGAAAATGTTTTGTTCTGCCATTCTTAGATAATGTCACAAGGGCATAACCTCTATCTGATATATTTGGCAATAGGACAACGTCGTCCTTATGTGTATTCTTACGTGGAAAGCTTTTAACTCTGCCCTTATTACTAATTTGATATAACCCCTCGTAACCCTTAATATCTCTCCATTCTTCTAACATATTTTTTCTCCGAATACTTTTGTTAAATCCTGTTCTTCCATGTCGTTAAACTCATGTGCATTAGCAAGAATAACGATATTCCCATCTGTGCCATAATACCAACCATCAAACATAAATTCATGATTTTTGAGATTAGTGAAGCACTTGAGCTTTTCCACTGCTCGCTCGGCTTCTTCTTTGGTTTCAAAGTAGTTGCCGATTTCTTTCCTAGCTATTTCATCTTCAACAAACTTTCCTACATCTCCCTCTCGAATAGCACCAAAATCGCTTACATAATAGTATGTTGTCGGCTCTTCATAATCTTCCCACTCCTCGTTGAGTTCGGCGAGAGAAGTATAAATTTTGTAGGGATTGCGTAAATCGATATGATTATTGTCGATAAACACACCTATTTTGTTTGAAAACATTGTGGCGTCACAATGGACAAGCCCTATCTCGCCAGTTTTCTTATTTCGTAGTTTCATTGTCCTCCTTTTCTTTTTCAAAAGCTTTATCAACTATTACCTTTATTTCGTCCATGTTCATTCAAAACCTCCTTTATTTTCTCAACGGCTTCTTTAGCTTCGGCTCTAGTCTTAAAATAGTTGCCGACTTTTTTAAGTTTAATATCAATACGAGAATTTACATCTTCCATTCTATACAATTCACCAGTCGTGCCAATACACCAGAATTTGCCTTCATCTATCGGCTCAGCCTCAACGACATCTTCCCACTCTTTGCATAATTCTTCAATCATACTATAACTCTTATAGTTTTCGCCTTCACCTACAATTAAATTCGCCGTTGTTATTTCTTCGCCTGTTTTTTTACTTTTAATCCTCATCTCCAATCCTTTCCATAGCGTCAAGCGGAACTACTCTCATCGCTATAATTTTACCTTGTTTAGTTTCCATTCCTTCAATCGGGCTTTGGCATATCACTTTGTTTGAAACTTTGTATATGCCTTTATAAGATCCGTAAAGAATCTTAACTTTTGCGTCTTGCCCACATGACAACCGATATTTTGCTAATAACACGGTCCTATCTCTATACCTAGGGCTTTTAATTTCAATCATTTTACCTCCATTGATATAATTGTGGTGTATTCTTCATCAATTTCTTTTTCATCAATTATTTCATACATATTGCTATATTCTGAATCTTTGTCGTTCACTATATATTTCCACGAAAAGTCTTCCAATATTGCAATTCCAACTATTTCACACTTATGCCATTCATCTTCTTTATCTTCATCGGACACCCAAACAGGATATAATATTTGCCCAATCTTATATTTCATTTTACCTCCACGAATTCGCTTTCACTTTTATCTATAACATCATCTTCAGTTTCGATATTTCTAACTATATTATAAGCCTCGTACCCTGAATCCATAGCTTTTTTTAATCTTCTATAATCAGCTTTGTCTAAATCCTTAACCAGATTCATCATCTGCTCGAATCTAGCTTCCGATGGGTCGGCTTTTGGTTCTGCTTTTCTCTTAAACATATATAAGTCCCCTTTTCATCACATTATACAAAGTAGTAACAGGAATCCCAGTAATTTCTGATATTTCTTTATAAGTACAATCACGAGAAACCATTTCAAGGATTATCGCTTTATTTCTTTCTAGCAATTCTAACGTCTTTTTGCTCGGTCCTCTCTTTGACAATGAGCCGCCTTTAGCCCCAGCACGCCTAGCCAATTTTCTGTCGCAAAACCCACCAGTACGCCCAGCGTGTCCGCCTTTAGAACCTGCGCTCTTAAAATGTTCCCTGATTCCTTCTTCTGAGCCGAACCTCGCTAACATTGTTTCATGCCATTTAACAACAGCTTCTTCATGCCCTGCTTCACCCTTTTTCATTCTAACCATTTTTTACCTCATTATTTTTTAATTCTATTCTGTTCATTTCGAGAGCTTGAGCAACCGTCAAACTCCCGAATCTTTCTGCAAAACTACTCACTTCTGCGCTCCCTCGCTATAACGGTGTCCATCTCTTCGCTCGGTGTTGTTTCATACCCAGCAATTTTCAACAGCCAACCAATTTTCATTCTATAAGCTTTCCCAATAGCTCTAGTTTGTGCCATACTAGCAACAGCGTACTCGTCAAAACCGCTTTTGCCAGCTTCTTTATTTGTACATATAGCAACACCATACCCAACCTTGTTGCCGTCCTTATCCCTTAAACTGACCTCGGCTCGGTACTTGTAAAGATTCGCCGTGCTAAGGTTTTCCACAACCTCCACAATAGGGAATGTCCCAGTAAATGCCCCAGCAATTTGCCAGCCTTCAACATTCACATAATTTCTGCCCTTGATATTGGTAAATAGCTTGTTTTCCAAAATCAATTTCTTAAGATTCGTAGCAAATTCCATCACTTGCGAGGGATTATATACATCAACACCCTCGTTCTGTTTCGCTAACTCGCTTTGCCTATTCTGCATAACGCCTCCTATCTTCTTCTCTTTCTTCTTCAACCATTCTATCTAATTCCTGCATTCCCATAGCTCGTGGGCTGTCGCAAAAATCGTAATCCATTTTAACCTTTCCTTCCAATATGTCTTTGATATAAATAATCTTCTAAAGCACATTCCCAGTCCTCGCCGAAAATCTGCTCTGCATAATCTTTTATTTTGCTCATTATATACCCCTCAATTCGTTGTTAATGCTTCTGATTCTTTCGTTAATGAGTGCCAACTTGCTTTCGCATAGCTGTAGAGCAGTCATCTTGTGAACCTGCACACGGTCTTTATTTTGGTATTGTTTGATAGATATTTTCATCTTATCTCCTTTCGTTTGTTATTATATTCCTATTATACATAACATTTTTAGAAAAATCAATAACTTTTTTCAAAAAAACACAAAAAACTTGTGGAGTTTTCCACAAGTTTCTCTGTTAATCTCTATTGCCTTGCCTTATATATCAGCCCCTTGGCATTTGCATTGACTGCCGTAAGCTCCAACGTTCCAGCCAAGTTCGTACTCGTAATCGTCACATTCGTATCGCCATCATAACAAGTCATACCCAGTACCGCCTCCAACTCGCCTATGAGCGTTTGGTCTGTGATTTTGGTGTCGGTTGGAGTTTGGAGGGCATAATAAGCGAGTACATTGTTCGTGCCAAGCCAAGTAGTCCACGCATTAGTCGTAGTGCCAATGTCGTTGGTAAAGAACATTAGTCTATGTGGCGTACTGGGGTTATTTGATATAACAACAGTGTTGTTAGCTCCCCCCCATTGACCAAGGAATTTATCAGATATTATAACCACATCACCGTCACTCAATTCTACACCTTCAGCGTCAGTCGTGTAGAAAAACCTTACAGAACCATAAGTTGCAGTACCCCAACTTTCTTGGCCATTGAACGTCCTCTTCTTTATTTCTTTATGCACATACCAGCCATCACTTCCCTTATAGATATAATCTTGATAATTGCCAATCTTGCAGAGTTCAATAGAGCCGAGATCTATAATGTATGTTTGGCTGTTACTGCCACCATCATCAACCGCCACCGTCTGCACCCCAGTAACCACATCAATATTCTGTGGATAATCTGGTGAGGGGCTGGGCTGTCCGCCTACATAGGGTTCGTATGGGACAGCGGCGTCGCCTTTTGCCATCATATATAGAGTACTGGTGTCATTTGTCGTATCTGTGAACCTCATATAATACACACCTGCTTGTGGGGCAATCACACAATATGTCCCACTGCCTTTCATTGGATTGCTAGCACTCCCATCATCACCAGAAATAAAAATCCAATAAGTGGAGCCAGTTCCAAGATATTGTTTATTTTGGTCGTAACATCTAACTTTTACACTGCCGTTGGCAATACTCCTGCTAATTGCATAATGCTGGTTCGGCTCCACCGCAATATAACCAACAGTTCTCACTTCAGTGTTTGTGCTATAATTTTCACCAGTTGTTCCATCTATACCGCCTTGCCCCCACGCACTAGACCACAGATTCTTCCCACTATAAGTCTGTTGGAAGGTATCGCCATACATCTTCATATCATCAAGACTTAGGGCATTTTGGATTCTGAGCGTTGTGCCAGTAACTGCGCTAGCTAAAGCGTCCCCAGAGAAGAAGTCGCTAGGCATTGTGCCAAGTAATCCATAAAGTACGGCATTTTGCACAGGATTCGTGCTATTCGCCAAAGCCGTATCTACCACATAATCAGCCGAGTTCAATTTCGTGTTCAAAGCTTGAGTAACGGCATCTTGGCTCATCACTTGGCTTGTAGATGAACCAGTAGTCTGCACTATATCACTCGTACCAAGAGCCGAAACATCACTAGCGTTAAGCGTAATGTTGGCACTCAAAGCCTTGCCATTCACGGTTCTAGTTTGTGGTACGAATTGAGCGTCTGCACTTGCTTTGGTATAATACGGCCCTTCTTGTCCAATAAGAGTGAAAGACTGTGTGGTCGTACTCCATCTGTAATAGGTGGTAGCGTTGTTCTGTGTTTCATCCTGCAAGACTTTGATGATATCATTGTCTTTTAGATGTTGCGTGTCATAGGCTTGTAGTTCGGCATAAGTACCGACAATATCCACCACATCGGAGCTTGCCGAGATAGCGTCAATTTGCCCTTGCAAGTAATTGTCGGCATTTTCTCGGTTGGTAACTTCATCAGATAAGTTCTGTTGCGTAGCTACCACGGTCGTATCTACCGAAATTGCGTTCTGCCCACTAATATTGATTCCATTGCCTGCGCTATAAGTCGTATCAGTAGCCGAGATGACATTCTCATCAGATATTTGGACATTGGCGCCAGCAGTCAAAGTATCTTGCTTGCCAGCTATAGCCGTGTCAATAGCCGTCTGTACTTCCGTGCCAGTCTGATAATCAGAGTCGTTCTCAAGGTCGGAGGTAGTCAATACGACTGCGCCAATCTTCCCATTTACAGAAGTAACGGGGCTTACAATCGCATTTTCTGGTTCAAGCAAAATCTCTTGCTCTATATTTTCTTCTTCCATCTAATCTCCCTCCGTTTGGTTTACAATCCAACCAGCCGAGTTTCCTATAAAGAACCTCCCGTGCGCTGGCTTTGCCCTATAAGTGTTATCGCCATATATCGATGTAAAATCCCACACATAAGAACCATAAGGCAAATTCTCTGTATCCTCTGGCGTAATTGCAAAATGATAATAACCTTGCTCATCAAAAGTCATATCATCAATAGTTTTGATAATAACGGCATTTTTATCGGTCCATTTCTTTTTGACTACAAAAAAGACGGCATCCGCCTGCCTTAGAATCGGCGTGCCATCTGCATTAATTCTTTGTGCTTTATAGCCAATAGATGTCCCTCTATTAATTCTTAGGGTTTGTAGCCTACCTACAATGGGCGTATTGTTCGAACATTCCATATCATAATTATAGCATATTTTGCAAGTAATTATTTACAAACGCAATAGCTTCATCAGCTCCCTTACATATCGCACACGGTATTCCGGCCATTTCGTATATCTTGCCCCACTTCTTTTGCTCTGCCGAAACCGTAGAACCTTTTTTTCTTTTCATCTCAATCTTAAGCTGTTGGTAACAATCCACTTCGCCAGTAATTCCCTTAATCGGTACATAAACCTCATAATCCCAAACACCACGACTCTGCCCGATTCGCTTTAGCCTAGATCCACGAATCATCGCATTGCGAGAGCCAGATTGACTCTCATTCGCACAATGGCTATGCGGTATATTATTTGCCTTGAGCCAATCTACAAACGCCAAACATTCATCATATTCTGTAGGATTCATACTCAAAAAATAGCACAAGTGCTATTTAGTTGTCAATTTTTTCTCTTGTTCGTCATACCATTTAATATAATTTCCAACTTTTGCATGAATATAACTGTTCCCACCTTTTTCTTTGTATTCATCATACTCAGCTAAAATAGACTTATAATTCTCAGGGCTAAGACCTTCCATCGCTCGCACCCTATCCTCTAAAATCAATTGTAAAATACTCTCTCTTGCCGAGTGAATATCGGCTTGCTTCTTAACTGATTTAGTAGTAATGAGTGTAACAATAGCAGGAATACTGACTGTTATCAATGCGACAATGATTTGTGCAACTGCTGGGTCCATACTTACATTATAGCACATTTTAAGCGTTTTTAAGCCACTTTAATACAAAAGACATATAAACTACCATTTTTGCTATTAAAACGCCTTACAGCGCCTTTTAAGCACTTTATAGCGCATTTTATAAACGTACTACACCATTGTGTTCTTGCTCTGCTCGTTCTAAAACATATTTAGGAATTGGGATCCCACTTTTTTCTACTTCAATATCTTCAATATACGCAATATCATCTGGCGAAAATGTAACACCATGAATCTTAATAAAATTGCGCCTACGCTCTACATCATTTCTCATACTAGTTATAATGTTATACTGGCCTTTAGAAGCCCAGATATACACAGGCAATCCGTTTGAATCTTTTTTATAATTCTTTAATTTTATAGCATATACAACCATATACCTCCTATATCTCAATATTGGTAATATTTTTTGACATTTCTTGGTGCTTATCACTACCCCATTTCCAAATTTTATCATAAGAGTACGACAACTCAGCAAAACCAGCAACACCCTTAACATCTCGGCCAGCATATCGGTCTTTTTGTGATTCTTTTAATATTTTCATGGTATTTAATAACCACTCTTTGCCCTTGTCTTTAGATCTTAGCATATTATAGACGGCTCTACGGTTCTCCGCCGAGTTTTTTGGCTTATAACCGAACATCTCATTCCAAATATCAAACATTTCATTGATTTGCTGATTCCCAAAAGTTCCATGAGCTTGCTCTATATCTTTAGATATAGATTCTTTAGTATTTAATTTATTAGTATTTTTATTATAAGTATTTAATTGTGTTATATTTTCAACACCTTGATAAACAAGACCTAGTTTTTCTATACCTTGTTTTTCTGTCATCGGCTTCTCGTGTATATCATAAATATATTCGATTCTTCCCGACTTAGTTTGGTTTGGCATAAGTTTAGTCACAACCAAATATCCAGCTTGTTTCAGCTCATTTAATGCCGAAGTAATAGCTGGCTTGCTTTCTTTATTTATCGCACAAAGTCCTGCAACCGTGTAGTCCCACCCATCAGGCAACGACAACATCTGGCTCAGTAACCCTTTAGCCTTTAGCGACAAGCTTTTATCCTTAAAATGATAGTTGCTCATCACCGTATAATTTTTATTTTTATTGACTCTAAATACAGCCATGTTTTACCTCCTTCCCATTTTTATTTTTATAACAAGAACCCCCCAGATGTACTGGGGGTAGTGCTTTATTCCTACCACCAGTATAGCACCTATAATTCGCAGTGTCAATGGGAATAAAGCACCGCTTATCTTTATTATAACACAAAAAAATAAATGTCAATACCAAAAAAGCACCCATCATATAAGTGCCTTTTTGGTAACAATAAAGAGTGGAGGTATTATGCACATAATGGCATACACTAAAATTATAACACAAAGAAACGCCCAACGCAAACAAACGAAAGCAACGCATTGGGCGTGGCTGACTACAAAAGCGTCCTGCCATCTAAATTATAACATATAATCTAAAGACCGACAACACTATCAATCTCCCTCGTAGAAAACACCGTCAATTCCGCTGACGCTTGAGAAAACGAAAAGATATATTGCGTATTTCCACTCGGAGCTGACAAAGAAGTCTGATAATAAGAATATACCTGCGTGATAATCGGCTGTTCGCCGTTTTTATAGGTAATTCTCCAAGCATAATGGAATGTGTCACCGCTCAGCTTATACATATTATATCTACAAAGCGTGCCGACCTTCTTGCTCTGCTTAAGATTCAAAATCTCACGCTTAAAGCTTTTCAACTTGTTCCACAATTCTTCTGCTATGACCATGGGTCAAAATCCTCATATGTTATTGACATCGAGAACCGACTACTCCCGACTGCTAATAAATTGTAGCTCACGCTAACACTACCACCACTATTCAAAGTATTAAAATCATTCGTATTTTGTGAATACACATACAACTCAAACTTCGCTTGCCCTGCACCACTAGCCACTCTATTGATAAAGATATACCGATTATTTGTATTGCTCGGCGTAACACCATTAAGATATAATGCCGATATCATGTTCGTACCATCAAGCGTGTCAAGCGTAATAATTGCCTTTTTACTGCTTATCACCTCGTAATAAGTCAATGGGTCTCCAAATATCTTCAACGGCAACGAAACCGAACCACTAGCAGTAATCGTGCTAATCGTGCTAGCAGTCTTAAACCTAGCCGTTTTGAGATTCTTAATCTCTTTCTCGATGTACTTTATCCTATCCCATAATATGTTCGCAATATTCATCATGCACTCCTATAAGTAATAGATTCTATCGGTAAAGACGAAGTAGCAGTTACATTAAAACTAGCCGTGTTTTCCGTAGCAGATTGTAAATACATCTTATAAGACCAAGTAGCATAATCAGCCGATATATTATACTCAAACAAATCAATGTAATTAAACCCACTTGGCACATTCCAACCAACCTGCACAATAGGTGGCTTAACTTCGGGAGTTTTAACCTTAACATCTACCCAAAACATTTTATCATACACGCCATAATTCAAAGACAACGAAACATTTATCGTCTGAGTACTAGTATAAAAGTCAATCGCTCCAAGTGGATGTCTGTGCGATTGTTTCAAAGCCGTCAATTCCTTTTCAACGCTAACAAGTAAAGAATTAAACTCACGCTCGCCATTATTCATTCACTCGCTCCAGCGTAGGTGTTATAGTTTCATCACCACTAGCAGATATTTTAACTTCTAGCTCATTCACTCTAAACTTGCCATTTGTCATGCCGGTCAAGTCAATATCATTCTTAATCGTAATAGTATCGCCAATCCAAATCTTGTTTGTACCAGACGGCTTCGGTGCAACCTGTTTACCGTGCAATGTAATCTGAGGTTGCCAAATCGGGTTCGATTCGTTATTTAGCTTCGTGTTCATATTCCTCACAAGTACAGAATCCGTGCTAATGCTACTATCTTGGTAAAGGCTCTCAAAATAGCCGTACTCCGAAACCTTACCCGAATCAGAAACAAAATCAAATAAAGCTGTGTTTTCCAAAGCATTCGCCGAAACTTCGCCAGCACCAAGCCCCAAAATTGCACTTGCAAAGCCACCAACCTCACTCGCACTTATCGAAGTAATCGAAGTGCTGTTCAAAAGCGTAGGATATTGAGCAACCCAATCCGATATTTTATCGCCAAAGTTCTTATCGTTTTTAACATCATAAGACTTATCAGCATAAAAATATACATCAAACTGCCCAGCACCGCTCAAGTTGTCGCAACGCTCTACAATCCAATCTTTAACGGTCTTGTAATTGTCGAATGTATTTGTAATAGTTGCCATATTATCAATATCATTCGCAGTAAATCCATAAGCCTTGCCAGCGTCGCTCGCAACATCATCGGCAAAAGATATCATAGACGAAACCATCGAGCCTGCCGGTCCAGTTATCGTTCCAAGTGGCAAATTCGTAGCAGTATCCCGAATATATACTCCAGCCAATAAGTTCAAGTACCCATCAAAATGCAAAGAAAGGCTCGCAGAAGCCTTCAACGGCTGGTATGAGGGCATTGTAGCCAAAAAGCCACCAACTATCTCAATCCCATCACGAACCAGCCTACATTCGGTTGCTAATGGCTTTAGGATCTCGTTTATTGTCCAACCTCTTGCAACACACCAATCATTAAACAACTTGTCATTAATCGTAAAGTCAATAGAATCCGAGCCTAGCTTCGTCCTGCGTCTAGTATAAGTTAAATTCTCAGCCAATCTACGACAATCGCCAACCAGCACTCCGTTTGAATATAACTTAATTTCGTATGTAGGAACATCAATCACCCTACAACCTCCTGCCACTTAACTTCCGAGCTAACAGCGTCATTATTGTCTGTGGTATAGCTTAATCTGTTATTGCCTTGCTCAAGATATACCCACGAACCGCTCACATTCTTAATCACACTAGAACCATTCAACATAGCGGTCTTATTGTTCATATCAATCACAAGCTTCTGCCCACTACCAACATTTCCCGTATAATAGAGCGTGGTATTCGTAGTTAAATCGGCTAGCGATGGATTCGTAGCAGGTCCGGTAACTTCCCACACCGGATAAACCACATCAATAGAATCAACTTGCACCGTAGTGTAGCTACTACCAGTTGTTTCTTGCCATATTAATCCATAAGAATCCCAAGTCGCACCGTATTCGTCCCATATAACGCCACCATCTTGAGCACCAATAGACAACGGCACCACAGCCGACTTCCCATAAATTTCGTTACCATCCGAATCTTCCAAGTATTCGTAATAATTCACATCTTCAAAATTCATAGCAATATGATATTCGGGATAAATCTGCCAAAGCTCTTTTACTTCAGGGGCATCAACAATAAAGCCCCTTCGTCTTTGAATCGCCGTCCCATCGGGCATAATATATACAACTTTATAATAGTAATTCTTTCTAAAGAACATGAAGAATGCCTTACGGTATGATTCAATCTCGGCTTTCGCCAAACTAGCGTCGCCAATATATCCGTCAAAGTCTTGGCTCGAACCTCGTCTAACTTGTCCAGCAAGCATAATCCCATCATTGCCCTGTACTTCAACTAGGTCATTCTCGTACTTATTGGCATTAAAATGCAGTTGCTTCTTATTAAACTCATACGCCCCAGCACCAAGCAAAAACCTCTCGCCATCATCTCTAATGAATAGCGACATAATAAAGCATTTAGGTGCTATCTGGTCCAAATTCATGAAAACCTCCTTATACTTTGAATCATAGTCCTGCCAATTTCTTCAGCGTCAAGGTTATTATTGATATTATTGTTCATATATACATTAATTGTACCACCACTCGGCGACAATTCTTCTTCGCTCATTTTATCAGTTAAAATAGTCGCCAGCGTACCAGCCCAGTTGTCGGTATTATTTTCAAGAGGCAAAACAGCTTCTTGCCCACCTTCACCAATCATTGCAATCGTTGTAGAATCTACAACACCACCAACAGCTAATCTTGGCAAATTCACCCTGCTAATCTTTCCAAGATTCACACCAATAAAACCAAACGCTCCGTTAATCAAATCAATAAAGCCGTTAATAATGTCAATCGGCGTATTAATAAAGTTTTCAATAAACGCAATCACACCATTAATTGCTTTCTTAAATATACCACCAATAAATTCGCCAAAGTTCGAAGCGAATTCCCCAAACATCGAGGTAATTCCATTCCACAAATTCCCCACCAATTTTCCGAATGCGCCAAGCAAAGCGCCCAGAATTTGTGGTACCGCCATAACAATACCCATCAATAGTTTCACGGCCGCCTCAATAATCATCATCAAATTCGCTGGGTCTAGCAAGAACATAACAATATTCGATATAATATCAGGTAAAGCGCCAATCAACGCCACCAATACTTGTGGTAAAGCATCCACCAATTTCATAAATAATCTAACCCCAGCCTGCATAAGCTTACTCAAATTCTCTGGGTTTGATAACACCATCGCAATCTCAATAACTGCTTGAGTTATAGCGTCAAGCAAAATATCTAAATTCTCAATTAAAGCATCTGCAATTGCCAATACCGTATAAATCACAGCCTGTATAATGTCTGGTAAAGCGTCCACCAAAGCAACAGTCAAATCAATAAGCGCTTGTGTCAAAATCGGTAGAATCTCTCGAATTATATCGGGCAATTGCTCAGCTATATTGTCTATAAGAGTAACAACCCCATTCACAATCTGTGGCGCCATAGTTGTAATCAGGTTAATAGCATCATTGATAACCGTATTAAGATTATCAAAAAATACCTGCAAATCGCCTTTACCAGCCAAGAACGCTCCAAAACTTTCCTTAAGGTCACCAAAACTATTTGATAATTGTTTCACCTGACCTTGCGGAGTTTCAGCCAATTTCTCATTAAATCCACCATAATTTTGCGACAAGACTTCAGCCAAAACCGAAGCCCTCTGCATTTCGTCACCCTCTTTTAACAACTTCTTCTGATTCTCATCAAGAGTTACACCATATCTAGTTAAAGCCCCGACGTTCCCAGTCATCACTTTGCCCATCAAATTCGCCATTCCAGTAGCATCATCAGCAGTAGCGTTATACCCAGCTGTAGCCGATATCAAGTCATTCATCGCAGGCGTCAAAGTTTTAACAGCCTCTTCTGACAACATGAATGTGCCGAGTTGTGCTTGCCCAGCCGCCATAACTTCGTCACCAATAATACCAGTTCTCTGTAATTCTGCGTTATATTTTGTTAAACGTTCTACAGCTCCCTCAGCCCAATTCTGGTTTTCGGCAACTTGTTCCAATTTGGCTAACGCTTGCTCTTGCACATTAAATGCTTCAATTGCTTTTTTAGAGAACGCAATCGCCCCAGCTGTAGCTGTCGCAAAGCCAGTTGCTAAAACAGCTCCAATGGCTTTAGCTGTTTTGCCAATACGAGTCCTAAGCCCTGAAACTTGGCTCTCGGTGTTTGCTAGCTCAGACTTAACGCCCTTGCCATCAAACGACAATCTAATCACAGCTTCGCCAATTTGTGTTGCCATTATGACTCTCCTTTCGCAATCTTTTCTTCGTTTTTAAGCATTTTAACAGCCATTTTAAGCGTCCTCGGAGCATGGCCTTGCTTAGTAGG